>Ga0302319_10004687_pt1 | contig 27969 bp, 20 predicted proteins | sample Bog_T0_2_FD_203319 | JGI IMG/M metagenome (GOLD analysis project Ga0302319, IMG submission 203319) | Peat permafrost microbial communities from Stordalen Mire near Abisko, Sweden - Bog_T0_2 | ecosystem: Environmental > Terrestrial > Soil > Wetlands > Peat | place: Sweden: Abisko, Stordalen Mire... | reverse complement strand
TCTTCGGATTATGCTTCTGCAACACCTTGGTGATGGCCGCCGTCAACGTCGTCTTGCCGTGATCGATGTGCCCGATCGTTCCCACGTTCACGTGCGGCTTGCTGCGATCAAACTTTTCCTTCGCCATCTCTGCTTCCCCTCGTTCCTTCCGTTGGACTTTTCTCTTTCGCGCCGGTTCCGTTCAAAATCAACCCAGCGCGTAAACCTGTCGGGCACAACCCTCAGTAATACGCGTACACCCTGAAATACCGCTGCCGCAGTTCCAGCGAAACCGCCTCCACCAGCCGCAGATACCGCTCCCGCGTCAATCCCTGATCGGAGACCGGCAATGCCTGGTATAGCCCCACCGCGTCCTTGCCCAGAAAGCCCTTGCGCAGAATGCCCTCGTAGTCGCGGATGCGCAGCTTTGACTTGCTCACCCGGGTAAGGAACACTTCCACGTCCCGCGAGTCAAACGCCACATCGATCAGCGCATGGAGCTTGCTATATCCCAGCTCGTCCTGAATCGCGATTCCCGCCTGTTCAAACATTTCCAATCACCTTCAACACAGCTCTCAACATCATTCCAATTCTGGAGCGGGAGACGAGGATCGAACTCGCGACCAACAGCTTGGAAGGCTGTGACTCTACCACTGAGTTACTCCCGCAAAAGCAGTCTTCAGTGATCAGTTGTCAGTTTGCCCGTGCAGATGGAAGCCGATTCGATCTCTTCACCGAAATCCCAACTGACCACTGAGAACTGACAACTGATCACTCGTATCTCTGGAGCTGATGACCGGGTTTGAACCGGTGACCTCTCCCTTACCAAGGGAGTGCTCTACCAACTGAGCTACATCAGCCCTGCTTACGCTATGCACTCCCTGGGCTTCGGGGGAGTGACTCTGCTGTCGGGGTTAAAACCCCGACCTACCGCACCATCAGCCCTGCTTGCCGGGGCTAAAACCCCGACCTACCGTCTACAATCTGCCACTTGCCTTCCCATCCTGGCGGCGAATCTTCTCCGCCTGATGAGCCACCACCGTTCGCAACGCCAGCCCGCCAAGCACCAGCAGCGGAACCAGCCTCAACTCGACCGGCCTGCCATGAACAAGAACCGTCCCCTCGCCCATCGTGAACCAGACCAGCAATCCCAAAACCGCGTACAACGCCAGGGCTACCCAGCACTTCCGGTCCAATTTCGAACCGGTACTGTGGAGGCCTTCCAGTCTGCGCTTCTGAGCAACGGACTCAGGATTCTGCCACCAGCGCATTCCAGCCTCTCGATATCATGGTGCACAGGGGAGGGTTCGAACCTCCGTAGGTCTAAGACCGGCAGATTTACAGTCTGCTGCCATTAACCACTCGGCCACCTGTGCCCATCCCTAATCTGCCCAACTCTTCAACCCATGCCCTGCTTCGCAACAGCGCATTCGGCGCATCAAGTCCCTTCCGGAGATTCTCCGGCAGCTCGGAGCATGCACCTCAGTGGGTTCACCGCGGAGGACAGACCCAGCGCTTAAAAAAGTTCCCGCGCCAGCCAATTCTTGCCGTCTCAGGCCCCAGTTCCGGCTTCCCCTTATGTGGAGCTGGCGAAGGGATTTGAACCCCCGACCCTCTGATTACAAATCAGATGCTCTACCAGCTGAGCTACGCCAGCCCTTATCCACCCAGGAAGCCCCGGAAAACCACTCCGGACGCCCGAAATCAATCCCGAAGACACGCGCGGACACACTGCCTCTCCGCACGTTCAACGGCACAGAAATCAAGGTTAGCACAGGCAGGTCTGACGGAGCAACCAGCACCCACACTGCTTGTCCCCCGGGCCGCCGGCGCGTATCGCGCATCCGCTGCGCAAGGATTTGACTTGACAGAGCGCCTGGAACGGTAAACCCTGATTTCGTCCCTCAAATCCATCTTCAAGGGTGATTCATGCGAAGCAAGAAGATTCTCGTTCCCTTCCTGTTGGGCCTCGCTCTGGCAGCGGGCCTGGCGCCCCAGCCTGCCGGCGCCCAGGCGCCCAAGCGCAGACCGCGCATCGCCGTGCTCGACTTCGACTATGCCACCGTCCAGACCTACTCCCAGGCCATGTTTGGCAGCAATGTCGATATCGGCAAGGGCATCACCGATCTGCTCGTCACCGGCCTCGTCAAAGACGGCACCTTTTCCATCATCGAGCGCAAGGCCCTCGACAAGATCATGACCGAGCAGAACTTCTCCAACTCCCAGCGCGCCGATCCAACCAGCGCCGCCAAGCTGGGCAAGCTGCTCGGGGTCGACGCCATCATCGTCGGCTCCATCACCCAGTTCGGCAATGAGACCAAGAAGGTAGGCATCGGCGGCGGGGGCGGCAGCTGGGGCGGCTTCGGCCTGGGCGGCATCGGCCACTCCAACTCCAAGGCCAACGTCGGCATTACCGCCCGCATCGTCAACGTCGATACCGGCGAGATCATGGCCGTGGCCGAGGGCGCCGGCACCTCCGCCCGCTCCTCCACCTCGCTGCTCGGCGGCGGCGGCCACAACTGGAGCTCGGGCGGCGGCAACGTCGACTTCGGCTCCAGCGACTTCCAGTCCACCATCATCGGCGAGGCCACCAAGGCCGCCGTCGACAAGCTCACCGCCGATGTCGTCGCCAACGCCGCCAAGGTCGGTGTCCGCACCGTCGTCATTGACGGGCTGGTCGCCGCCGTCGATGGCGGACAGGTCATCATCAACGTGGGCAAGCAGGCCGGCGTCAATGTCGGCGACCAGTTGGAAGTGGTCCGCGTCACCAAGGAGATCAAGGACCCCACCACCGGCAACGTCATCCGCCGCATGACCAGTTCCATTGGCATCATCAAGGCCACCGACGTCGACGACACATCCGCCGTCTGCGCTCCTGTCTCCGGCTCCGGCTTCCAAACCGGCGACCGCGTCAAGTCCGCCGCACAATAACCCCGCATCGACCATCCACAAAATCTGGGTGCCCCGTCCTTTCCGCGCTCTCTGCGGAAAGGGTGGAATACGCACCCAGCCCCTCCGCGTATCGATCGCCCGATGGCCAAGAACTTCTGATAAGATTCCGTGCAACCAATAGAGGAGTGGTTTTTCATGAAACGAATCGTGTTCTTGTTTCTGTTATTTTCCTTGGTGAGTCCGGCATTTGCCTCCACACACAGAGACGTTATCAACGTCTCCTGCAATGAGCTGTGGCGCGCGCTCAAAGACACCCTCAGGAACTCTGGGAAGTACGGCATCATTGCAATTGACAACTCCGAGATGACCGCTTCGTACAACATGGGCGGCAATCTGGGGGCAAAGCGCGTCAACTCCGCCGTCCTCAACAACAAAGACAATGGAGCCAGCTGCGAATTGCAGGTACAGACCGCGTACAGCGGACTGGTCAACAACGACGCGGGCGACCTGAAGAAGCGGGTCGAAGAGTCACTTGCCAAATTGAAGTCCGTGCCGCTCCCGGCTCCCACGGCCGCGTCCGAACAGTCCGGAAACTCGCCTGCCCCCGTTCAAGCTTCGCTGGCCATCGATTCCACTCCGCCCGGCGCCGACATCGAGATCGACGGCGCATTCGTCGGCAACACACCTTCCACAGTCAGTGTGGCTCCGGGCAGCCGTCAGGTTACCGTCAAGAAGAAGGGCTTCAACGATTGGAGCAAGACTCTCAACGTCTCCGGCGGTACGATCCATCTGAACGCGGAACTGGAGCAGAAGCCGCCAACCCAATAACCCTCCCAGAAAAGCACCAATGCGTGTCTGTATCGCTCCGCCCATGTCGATTGCCCCGGCCAACATTCAGGTGATCACTTGGGTTGATCTTGTCAGCCGTTACGGACGTCTCTGGGCACGACGTCAGTCGTGCCGGCAGCGATGCTTCTGACGGAAGTCGGGCTGTGGGCGCTCAGCGCGACCCGGGGTGATACGGTATTCCTGAGGGCTATGCACAGACGCACCCGCAGAACGCTCTGGATACTGGCCGCGGTCCTTGCTTTGTTGGCCGTGGCCGTATTCCTCCGCTCCAAGGCCCCGCCGGAGGCCGCGCGCCTACTCCCCGAGTCAGACGGCATTCTTTACCTCAACTTCAAGCCGGTCCGCGCCTTCATGCACAAGGACATGAAGCCGCCCCAGCGCGTGCCCGAATACGAGCAGTTTGTTGACGCCACGGGTGTTGACTGGGAGCGCGATATTGACCAGGTGGCCATCGCCCTGCATCGCATGCCAGATCCCAAGGGCCCCAATGGACCGGTAGCCTACTCCATGGTCCTGGTGGGCAACTTCACCGGCAAGCGTCTCAATACCTGGCTCGATGCCCAAGCCACTTCCCGCGAGACCTACGCGGGACATACCGTCTACTCCATCCACTCTCAGGATCGCACCGTCCGCGTGGCGCAGATCGGCTACGACTCGCTGGCCGTTTCCAACACCCCCACCTCCGATCAAATCCATTCGATGCTGGACCGCCATCGCACCGCCGCGTGGCCCTTCGCCGGCTCCACGCTGCTGCTGCAGCACTACCACGACATCCCCTTACTGGCCTTTACCTGGGGCGTGGGCCAGATCGCTCTGCCTCTCTCCGAGAGCGGCGCCATTCACATCTTCGGCTTCTCGCTGCCCTTCGAGGACGACTCCACCATCGTGGCCAGCATCACGCCGGCCCTGTCTCTGGGCGGCGCGCTCAACGTCAAGGTGGAAGAGATTGCCGCCACGGACGATATGGCCGCCAGCCAGGCCGCGTCTCTGGCTACGCTGGTCACCATGGCCCGCGGCTTCTCCGCCCCGCTCAGCTCCAGCCCCGCCAACAACGGCCTCCGCCAGTTGCTCCAGACCGCCGGCGTCGCGCAGAAGCGCAACCGCGTCGTGGTCACCGCCACGGTTTCGCCGGCGCTGATCGCCGATCTCACCAAAGATGAAAATCCTGACGCCCCTGCTTCCCAGCCTTCCCCTCCTGCATCCAAATAGCAGGGCGCTGGCGCCCGCTGTGCAGCTCCACTGATTTCGTTCGAACTTAGTCCCTAATCCGCCAACCAATCCCCTGCGAGGTCCCATGAGCCGGTTCCCTGTTGTCCCTTTGCTCAAGCTCTCCGTCGTTGCCTGCACTCTTGCCCTCCTTCCGGCTCTCGGCGCCGAGTCCGCCCCGCCCGCAGCCGACACACCCTCCGCCCATCCCGTCCTCACCGGCCAGGCCGCCTTCACCGACGCGCTGCACGAGTCGCCCGGCACCCGCCGTCACCTCACCTGGGCCGACCTGCCCGCCCCCGCGCCCGACCAATCCGTCGACAACGGCCCCTCCGTCGTTGCCCGTCCCGCCGACGCCTGGCCCATCGCCCCCAGGGGCTTCAAAGTCGAGCTCTACACGACCGGCCTCGACAACCCCCGCCTGTTGCGCGTTGCGCCCAACGGCGACCTCTTCCTGGCCGAGAGCGAAACCGGCAAGATCAAGGTCTTCCGCGGCGTGGGCCTCGACGGCAAGCCGCAGCAGACCTCGGTCTTCGCCACCGGCCTGCACCAGCCCTTCGGCATCGCCTTTTATCCCAGCGGTCCCAATCCCCAATACGTCTTCATCGGCGACACCGACGAAATCGTCCGCTTCCCCTACCAGAGCGGTGACCTGGTCGCCCGCAGCCCCGTGGAGAAGGTCGCCGATCTCCCCGGCGGCGGACGCCTCCGCGGCGGCGGTCATTGGACCCGCGACCTCGTCTTCTCGCCCGACGGCGCCAGGCTCTTCGCCTCCGTCGGCTCGCACTCGAACGTCGACGACTCCGACACCCACCCCGAGGAGTACCGCCGCGCCGACGTGCTTGAGTTCACGCCCACCGGCAGCTTCGTCAAGGTCTACGCCTCCGGCATCCGCAACTGCGTCGGCGAGGCCATCAACCCCACCACCGGCGAGCTCTGGTGCTCGACCAATGAAAGAGACGGCCTAGGCAACAACCTGGTTCCCGACTACATTACCCACGTACAGGAGGGCGGTTTCTACGGCTGGCCCTGGTTCTACTACCACGGCCCTTCCGGCGGCCTCCAGGACCCGCGCCACATGGGCCGCCATCCCGAGTTGCAGGCCAAGGTCATCACCCCCGACATCCTGCTCAACCCCCACTTCGCCTCGCTGGAACTGTTCTTCTACACCGGTACGCAGTTCCCCGCCGAGTTCAAGGGCGACGGCTTTGCCGCCGAGCACGGCTCCTGGAACCGCGCCCAGCGCGCCGGCTATGAAGTCGTCCGCCTGCCCATGCAGAATGGCCACGCAACAGGCGAATATGAAGACTTCCTCACCGGCTTCGTCACTCCTGACGGCAGCGTCTGGGGCCGTCCGGTGGGCGTGGCGCAGGCCGCGGACGGCTCGCTGTTCGTCTCCGACGACGGCTCCAAGTCCATCTGGCATGTTGTCTACACCGGCAAGTAGCGTCGTTCGGCGGCCCTAGTGCGCGGCCGGGCCTGTCGATTCGCGAATCACCAAGGTTGGCTCAACCGTAATCTCGTCGGGTGGCGTGGCGGTGCCATGGATGCGATTGAGCAGGCTCTGGGTAGCAATTCTGCCAATCTCCGCAAGCGGCTGATTGATCGTCGTGAGCCTCGGCTGGGTGTATGCGGCCGCCTTGATGTCGTCAAAGCCAATGACCGAAACATCCGCCGGCACGCGCAGGTTGAAGTCCTGCAAGGCGCGAATGGAGCCGATGGCCGCGATGTCGTTGAAACTGACTAGCGCAGTGAACGGCACCTTGGTGGAGAGAAGCTGCTGGATGACGGGGTAACCCAGTTCGGGTGAAGACATATCCCGGTCGAGGCTGACAGCCAGCTCCGGTCTGATCTCGATGCCCAGCCTTTTCGCCACTGTCACCAATGCGTTCCAGCGCTCACTGGAATCGGAACTGAACGGCTGTCCAAGCATGAACGCGATCTTGCGGTGTCCCAGGGAATACAAATGGTTCAGGGTCAGCTCCGCGGCGCGAAGGTGATCGAGCACCACGTTCGTCACACCCTGGATGGTTCGATGTCCCGCCACGGCAACCACCGGCACAGGAATCGAATGCAGGAGCAAAGTATCGATAGCGATAATGCCCTGCGCACCCCTCCCGATAAACATCCGCGTGTAGTCTTCCACCAGGTTCTTCTGGTGCCTGTGGTGCGCCGTGAAGTAGAAATAGCCGGCCTTGATTAACTGGTCGCCAATGCCGCTCATAACCTGTGTATGATAGCCGTCGCCTAACTCAGGCACAAGAATCCCAATAGTCTGCGTCCGCTGGTTCCGCAGCGAGCGCGCCAGTAAGCTGGGATGGTAATTCATCTCCTTCGCGGCGGCCTTGATGCGGTCCCGGGTAACCTGGGGAATTGACCGTCCGGGAACATCGTTCAGAACCACCGAAACGGTCGCCGGGTTAAGCCCGAGATGGGCCGCCAGTTGTTTCAGACTCACGGTCTTATAAACCGGGGGCGGCTCATCTTCCTCGAGTTCCTTATCGCTTTCAGGTTCAGGATCTTTCATTGACTCATCTCACTCGCTGCAGTCATGGTGATTGCAATGGGTTACCTTGCTAATTCTACATTCATAGCCGTCTTATTTCACAGTGATCGCGAGAAACAAACGCAACTTTCCTTTGCAATCATCCTCACGCGCAACACTCAAATCGAGTTAGTATGGATAACACAACAGGGTAACTCCACCCTCGTTTCGGATTTGGCGCGTATAAGTGTAACCATTCTGAGGGACGGAAACCTATCGCCTCTTCCTTCACATCAGTGTTGCAGTGCCTTCGGAGTCTCCGGTGCGCTGGATGAAACCACTCCCTGTCCTTGGCGCACTACGTAGAATCTGTCCGCTACAAGACGAGTCAGAGTCTCTACCGTCCCACCCTGCCAATGGATTTCTGCCTTGTCCAACTGCCCGTGCGTTCCCAGTCCGAAGTGGACGCGCAGATCGTTCTGCGATAGATAACTACCGCCGCTTAGAACCTCGCCAACTTGCACCAACTCGCCTGCCGCCGCTCGTATCCGCGCGTTCAAAGCCAGGCGATTTCCCTTGGCGCCCTCGAGCTGAAAGCTGATCCAATGATTCTGTGGCCCGCCTTCCGGACAGAGAATCATCGGCTTGCCTGAAAGATTCTCCACCACCGCCTCCAGTCTGCCGTCGTTGAACAGGTCGCCAATTGCCATTCCGCGGCTCACCTGTGGAACCCGAATCGCAGGTCCGGCCTGATTGCTGATGTTTCTGAACGAGCCATCCCGCTGGTTCAGGAACAGTAATTTCGGCTCCAGATACTTGACCGCCAGCTGAGCGCTGTCCACCTGCGGATACACGTGCCCATTCACCAGAAATAAATCCTGCCAACCATCGTTGGAGAAATCCACAAACGCATCTCCCCAGCCGACATAGCCCTGCGTTCCCCTGGCAATACCCGATGCGACGGAAACGTCGGTAAAGCTCATTCCGCCATCGTTACGATAGAGAGCCGCATACTCGATATCGAAGTGCGAGATCGCAAGCGACATGCGCCCGCTGTGCAGATAGTCGCCCATGGCAACGCCCATGTTCGCCTGCTCGCCGCCGTCTTCATTCACTGCCACGCCGGAAGTCAGGGAAACGTCGGTAAACTTGCCCGTCCCGTCGCCCTGGTAAAGATAGTTAGACTGTCCGTCATTGGTAACAAATAAGTCTAGTTTCCCATCGTTGTCAAAGTCCGACCAGATTGCGGTTAAACCGTAGCGGTGCTCGGGATCACCGACGCCCGACTTCTCTGCAACATCCGTAAACGTTCCATTGCCGTTGTTGTGGTAAAGACTGTCGGCCGACCCCTTGAGCCCACGCGGCCCGCACTGCACGTCCAGTCCGAGGTACTTGCATGATTTGGACGACCCAAATGTCGGAAGGTCGTCGAGATGGAAATCTACATAGTGAGAGATAAACAGGTCGGGCCAGCCATCGCCGTCGTAGTCGCCAAAGGCCGCTCCCGTTGCCCAGCCTGTGTCCGCCCCCAGCCCAGCACTCTTTGTAACATCGGTAAAGGTTCCATCCCCGTTGTTGCGATAAAGGACGACGCCGCCAAAGCAAGTTACCAGCAGATCCGGCAAGCCATCGTTGTTATAGTCGCCTACGACCGCACCCATCGCCCAGCACGGGGTCCCCACGCCCGCTTTGTCACTAACATCGGTAAATGTCCCGTCGTGATTGTTATGGTAGAGGGCGCTTCTTGATTTCTTCCCATGCAGCGCCATCTCGACGCTCTGCGCGTTGGTGAAGTAAATGTCGGGCCAGCCGTCGCCGTCGTAATCGATCAGCGCCACTCCGCCGCTCATTGACTCTACAATGAACTTCGCCTCCGGACTCGAAAGATGCTCGAAGTTGATCCCGGTCGAGGCTGTAATATCCACCAGTTGCGGATAGTTGGCAAGCCGGCCGGTCGCCTGCCTCTCTGCTTCAGCTTTTTGACGTTCCGCCGGCGACAGCGGTGTGGAAACGCCCATCTGCGCCGTGCCCACGGCATGCATGCACAGAGCGATAGCGATGACCGCACAAAGTGAGATGGTCCGCACCATCGGCATCTGCATTCCGCTCACGGCTTGCAGCCGGCTGCTACTTCTCATCTGGCCGATCCGCTCGAATTTCGTTGGGCTGTACCTGCAAATCTTTGTAAACTGCACGAAGCTTCTCTTTCATATCTTTATATTTCTTGTACAGCTCAACCTCGCGCTTGGCGTCGTCCATACGGCCACTTTGCCGGTAGAGCATGCCCAGCCTGTAATGCGCAACCGCATTGGTCGGCTCCAGTTGCACTGTCTGCTCAAGCAATGCCTGCGCCTTGTCCTGCTGATTCATCTCACTCAATATCTTGGCCAGCCCCAGCTTGGCGTCAGAGTCTCCCGGCGCTAACTCGACGGCCTTCGAGTACTCCGCGTAGGCTAGCTTGGTGTCTCCTTTTGCCACGTCAATTTCGGCGAGTCTGCACGCCGTCTTTTCATCGAGAGGATTCGCAGCGAGCGCGGCGCGATACTCCTGCTCCGCCTCGCTCTTGACCTTCGCGTCCGCTGAGGTGTTGAGAAGCTCGGCCAGCTCGAAATGAATGCCTGGCAGTTGAGGATTGATGGCAATGGCCTTGCGGAATTGCGCGATGGCGCCGTTTGTATTGCCTTCCTTAAGCTCCTCATGCGCCATCACCTGGTGCATCTGCGCGGAGTCGGGCGCCACCAGCGACAGGGAAAGCATCGACTCCCCGGACAGGTCGGCATACGTGCGGTAAGCGGCGTAGAGCACCTCCGCATTGTCGGGATTGGCCTTGCGCAACTGACCTATCACTTCTGCCGCATCGTCCAAGTCGCTGCTCGCTGTATAAATTCCAACTAGTTCCAGACCCACTTGGATCTGAAGTTTGTTGTCCTTTAACTGGGGAAAGGAGGTTTCCAGATCCCTGCGCGCATTGGCTGAGTCCGCGGTATGTTCTTCCGCCATGCCTAACAGCGCCTGGATTCTCCATAAGTCGGGTTGTAACTTCACCGCGGCCAGTAACTGTGGCACAGCATCGGTGTAGTTAGCCCGGAAGAAGAGCAGAACCCCGAGATTAGCGTGGGCATCCACGTTGGTTGGATCGAGAGCGGCAACCTTCTGCAGCTCCGGTATCGCCAAGTCCGGCCGCTGTTCGCGCAGATACTGCTGCGCCATCTGCGCGTGGTATTTGATCTGTTCCCGGCTATCGGGCGCTTCCTGGCTGTCTGCGGCGAGTGAGCCGGCCGGCAGCAGGAGCGCGGTGTACAGGAGGGTTTTGGCGAACATGGCAATCACATCATAGCAAAACAAGTTTACACACGAGCCTACAAGCGAAAGGACGGCGATTACTCGCCGTCCTCCCGGGTTGAAGGCATTGGGTTGAGTTAGAAGGAGAAGCGACCGTAGATCTGCATCGCCCTGCCGCCAACGGTGGTGCTGTTGATAGCAGACGTGCAGCCGCCTGGGCTGTTCGTAGCTGAGCAGCCAATTTCGTTGTTGCCCGACTGCCCGAAGCTGGGGTGGTTGAGCGCGTTGCTCAGATCGGCGCGAATCTGGAACTTGAGGCCTTTCTCCGGCCAGACATCGAAGCTTTTGCCGAAGGAGAAGTTCACATTGGTCAGGCCCGGGCCGGTGATGATGTTGCGGCGGAACGTTCCGTAAGTCCCAGGTGCGGGAAGTGAGAACGCATTCACGTTGTACCACTCGGCAAGGCTATGGAACGAATTGCCGGTTGATGAATCGTTGCTCTTGTAGTTCCCCGTCAAGTTGCCAAACTGAGTGTAGCTTCCCGAACGATTATAGGAGTCGTTGAGCGAACCCGTTGTAACTCCCATGGGATTGCCGCCCTGAGCCAAGAAGGTGGAAGAAAGCTGCCAGCCACCGACCAATTCATCCAGAATCGCGTTGTTGTTCAGGAACTGTGCGCCTCTGCCGAAAGGCAGATGGTATACCGCTTCCCCCTTGAACATTTGCCGGATGTCGTAGTTCGACTGGCTGTAGTTTGCGGACGGATCATACGCGTTCTGATAGTTTTGCCAACCTTCACGGCTACCCCATCCGGAGGAATCCAGATCGTCGAGGAAGTGCGACCAGGTGTAGTTGACGCTGAACTGCAACCCGTAAGTCATGCGCTTGGTAAGCACGGCTTGCAATGCGTTGTAGTTGGAGATGGCGTTGTTGGTGCTTCCGGTGATCTGGTTGTAGAGCGGATAGGGCTGATAGCTCTGGTCGTTCGGCCCGTACTGCAGATCGCTCTCCGGAACCTGGTCGATGTCTACGGGGAAGTTCAATCCCGTGCCGTGGTTGCCGACGTAGGTAACTTCGCCGACAAAGTCCCTGGCAAACGCCCGCTGCAGACCGAGAGACCACTGGTAGTTTTTCGGCACCGGCGTGTGGTACTCGTTGTAAGTCGCCGATTGGTTGAGTCCCTGGCCGGCCCACGGCGTGGTGGGAGAAGACAGGTATGTGGAAAAGATGCTGACACCGTCGAGTTTTCCTACGCCGCAACCTGGGTCGGTGGTATCCGGGGCCTGGCCCGTGGCACCGATTTGCACCACCGGGCACATGCCGTTTGTGGAGTCGCCGTCGCCTCCGGAACTGCCAAAGGCACCGCCCATGCCGCCGCCGTAGGTATCTTCGCTCCAGGTGGAGGCATACATGCCGAGACCGCCGCGCAGCACGGTGTTATTGAAAAGCTCCCAACTGAATCCCAGTCGGGGCAGCACGATGTTGTATTTGGGCGCCTGTAACGTGGTGCGGCCGTTCTGGGCCAGGAAGCCATACCACATGCCACCCTGCACCAGCTGACCGTAGCCGCTGCCCACCGCATCGGTAACGTCCATGCTGACGACCGCGGGATCGAAGACCTTCTCGTTGCCCTTGACTTCACTCCAGCCAGTTTCAATCTCGTAGCGCATGCCAAGATTGACGGTGAGGTTGGGTTTCACTTTCCAGTCGTCCTGCACAAACATCTGCGGGGTCTTCCAGCGTCCGCCGAACTCCGGCGTCACGTTGGCGCTCCAGCTGTTGGTCTGGCCGAGCAGGAAGTCCGCATACGCAAAGCCATCCTGGGACAGGGTAGTCTGGCCGCCGGCCGCGGTGTATTCGCCGCTGTAATTCACGCTACCGGGGTTCTCATTGCCCCAGGCCGTGGAGTCGGCCCGGTTGATGAGGAATTCGCCGCCGAAGTGGAGAACGTGACGCCCCTTGATCATCGTCACAACGTCAGAGGGATCGAAGACCATCTCCTTGTAGATGGAGTTCGAAGAGCTGCCCAAGCCGTAGTAGTTGTTGATGCCCACGTTCGGGAAGCTGTCGGCGACCAGCATCGGCATGCCGAGCTTGGTGGCCCAGCCATCGCCGCTACCGTACGGGGTGTAGTAGTTCATCTGATCGGTAAAGCCAATGCGCGCTTCGTTGATGAGGTGCGAGCTGAAGGTCCACACGTCGGAGACCTGCGCATTGTCGCGGCTTACATCGCCATTCTGGCAGTTGATGGGGCAGATGCCCTGGTTCAGGAACTTGGCCGGATTGTCGCTTTCCGTCTCGGAGGCGGTGATCCGGTTGTTGTTGGTCACATCGTAGTCCAGGCGTCCAAAGAACTTGATAAACGGATTGGAGTTGGGCACGCTGTAGTGGTAGTTGTTGATGTTATATCCGCCGTTGGCTTGGCCGGTTACGTTGGACGTGGGATAGTATTTCTGGATCGCCAGGGCTGTCGGGCTCATCAGCGCGGTGGGAATCTTGTTGGTAGCGTGGGTGCCGTCGCCGCCGTACTGCGCTTCATTCTGGAATGCGGTGCGCTGTACGCAAGGGTTGGTGGCGCTGGCCACGATGGTGGTTCCGTCCTGAATGCAGGTGCCGGTGGTCTTGATCACCTGCGTAGTCGGATCGTAAAGGGTAGGCAAGCCAGTGGCGCTGAAGTCGCCGCCCATGACGTGCGAGTCGGGAACGGTGATGAGCCCGCCCGAGCCGGCGGAGTTGTTGAATGTCCGGTCGTAGTCGAAGTAGAAGAATATCTTCTTCAGCGGCTTGACTGGGCCGCCGACGGCGCCGCCAAAGTTGTTATAGCGCAAAACGGGAATCGGCCCGAGCTTTGAAGCCGGGATGCCGAATTCGTAAGGATACGCATTCAACGCGTTGTTCTGGAAATACTCATAAGCCGCACCATGGAACTTGTCGGTGCCGCTCTTCGTGATCTGGTTGTAGACGATGTCGCCCACGCCATACTGGGCAGAGAATGCCGTCGCGCTCACCTTGACTTCTGCCGTAGTTTCAAAAACCGTGACGTCGGAGTTCTGGCTCATGGGTAGCGTGGTGGTCGCGCCGTCGGCAAGCACGCTCTCAAAAGGCAGGTTGCCGTTGATGGATGAGATTTGACCAGGATTCAGCGCATTCGACGAGTTCTCCGGGGTGCCGGCCGCGCCGGGCATCAGGATGACGAAGTTCTCCCAGTCGGCGCCGCCCACCTGGGGCAGATCCTGCATGGTGTCCGACTCGAGGGTGCCTTCCTGCGCGCCCGACTCGGTGGTGAGCAACGGCAGGTCGGTGTTGACGACGACCTGCTGCGAGGCCGCGCCTACGGCGAGCTCGGCATTGACGGTGTTGATGCCGACGCCCAGCGTGATGGGGCCGCGAACCAGGCTCTTGAACCCGTCCCTTGTGAAGGTGAGCAGGTAATGGTCGGGCACGATCGGGCCTGTATCGAAGAGCCCCGCGCCGTCTGTTACATAGGTGGTGATTACGTCCTTATCGATATCCTTGGCCAAAACCGTCGCTCCGCCGATGACGGCCCCGGTCTGATCCGTCACCGTGCCGCGGATGTCGCCTGAGTTGGTGTTCTGCGCAAAACATGCCCCGCTTCCAAAGATCATTAGAAGAAGGGGCAGAATCCATTGCGTCGTTTTTCTCATGTACTGCCTCCTGAATGGTTACCGTGACAGCCGCTTCGTCTCTATGGCCGGGACAAATGTACCAGCGAGTGAATTCCACTCCCTGGCGGCCCGATCCGTGCCGCTGTCGGTTTTGCATGCGCCGGATCGGGCATGGCCAGTAGACAAATTTCGACAATCGTTTGTTTACTCGACAATTTTCAATCCATTTCCCATGCGGCCCGGATTACAACACGTTGAAATAACCGTTGTCAAGTGCGATTATTTTCTTGTTACCCCATAGACAATCGGTTTGTTTTGAAATATTGTTGGTCTGCGGCGCGGTACGCGGCGGCGTCGCGGCGAACTTGGAAGATTCGCCAAACCAGCCGCGTAACAATAAGAAAACGTTTGTCTCGATCCGAATCTACGGACGCGGGCCAAATGCGAAAGTTCGGGTATGCGCACCATGAAGACCACCAGCCGTCGCGCTTTTCTACAGCAATCCGCCACCCTGGCCGCCACGCTCTCCTGTGCGGGGGAGCTGACTCCCCTGGCGCTGGCGGCATCTTCGTCTTCGCCGCTTCGCGCCTGGATTACTTGCGGCGAAGAGCGGTTCAAGGAGCTGGCTGTCCAGCCTTGGCGCACCGCCCGAGGGGCATCCGCTCAAGCAACAGTTCAAGTGGATTCGAGTAAACGATTCCAGAGCATTTTGGGGTTTGGCGGCGCCTTCACCGACGCTTCCTGTTTCCTGTTCAGCCGCATGGATCCAGCCCCGCGCCAGGCGCTGCTGGAAGAGCTTTTCGGCCTGCACGGCCTGCGCCTCTCGGCGGGGCGCACCTCGATCGGGTCCAGCGATTACTCCCTCACCGCCTACAGCTTTGACGACTCCGCCACGCCCGATCCGGAGCTCCAGAATTTCAGCATCGCCCACGACCGCGATTACATCCTGCCCATGATCCGCGAGGCGATCCGCATCAATCCCGAGCTTTTCCTTTTCTCCACTCCGTGGAGCCCGCCTGGCTGGATGAAGTCCAGCGGGTCGCTGCTGGGCGGCGCCATGCGCAAGAAGTACTTCGCCGCCTACGCCCAATATTTCGTCAAGTTCATCGAGGCCTACAAGGCCGAGGGCGTGCCGATCGGCGCCGTGACCACGCAGAACGAGGTCGACACCGAGCAGGAAGGCCGCATGCCGGCGGCGCTGTGGGGACAGGAGTACGAAGCCGGCTTTGTGAAGGAGTTCCTCGGGCCGGCTCTCCGCAATGCATCGCTCGACACCAAGATCTGGCTGCTCGACCACAACTACAACCTGTGGGGCAGGGTGCTCGATGAACTCAGCGATCCCGGCGTCTTCGAGCAGGTAGACGGCGTAGCCTGGCATGGCTACATGGGGACGCCGGACGCAATGAGCCGCGTTCACGATGCGTTCCCCAGTAAAGGCGCGTACTGGACCGAGGGCGGCCCGGATGTCGCCGCTCCGGATTATGCGTCCGATTGGGCCAAATGGTCAGGCATTTACGCCGGAATTCTCAAGAACTGGGCGCGCTGCATCGTTGCGTGGAACCTTGTACTCGACGAAAAAGGCAAGCCCAACCTTGGGCCGTTCAGTTGCGGCGGGGTCGTCACACTGGATTCCAAAACCCAGCAGATCATCCGCAGCGGCCAATACTGGGCGTTTGCACACTACTCCAAGGTGGTGCGCCGCGGAGCCCAGGTCATCGCCACCAGCGGCGAGTTGCCCGGCATCGAACACGTGGCCTTCGCCAACCCCGCCGGCGACTACGTGCTGGTGCTCACCAACCAGGGAGGAGAACGTGAAATCGAGTGCAGCTTTGAAGGCAAGTCGATGACGGTCACGCTGCCAATGAACTCGGTCGTCACCCTGCAGTGGAGCTGAAGAGCTCCCATTCTGGCTGCGAAGAGTGGAAATGCCTTCTCCCGCAAAAAGAAGAAGGCATTTTTCATCTGCCTGGGCAGCGCCGCTTTATTGAAACTGGAACCAGTTGACGTTCGAGATACTCTGGGTTGCTCCGCCTCCGTTGAAGTCAACATAGATGTCGTGGATGCCGGAAGCGCCCGTTACGGCCGCGGTGGCGTTGGTCCACGTCTGCCATCCCCCGGTAACCGGCAGGGCAACCGTGGCGACTGGCGCGCCGCTCATGTTGTCCAGATGGAATGCGGCCGTTCCTCCGTTACCGTCGCTTGCCGTGCGCACAGTCACTTGGCTCACACCGCTGCCGAAGTCCACGTTCTTGTAGACCGCGTAGGCTCCCGGCGCAATGTAGCCCAGGTCGTATTCGCCCGTCGCATCGCCGGTGGTCTCGGTCTCCAGCCCCAATTCGCTCACAAAGCTGGAGCCCTGGATCTGCGCCCTGGCCGCGACCGGAGGCGCACTGCCGCTGGCCGCTCCCGTCCACGTAAACGTGGCCGCTGACGTGGCAGGCAAGGTGTAGGCAAATGACTCCGTGCCCCACTGCACTTGGAAGGTCTGGCTGGAGCTGGAGCTGTTGTACGCAATCAGCGCCGTCGACCCATCCGGATTCACAAACGCCACGCTGGCCAGTTGCGGCGTGTTGCTCGAGTAGACACGCACCGCACCCGGCAGCACGTATTTGCTATAGTGCCCCAGCGTGTAGAACTCAATGTCCCTGGTCACCGCGCCCGACTGGCTGTTGACGGTGACGATCGGCGTGCATGTGTTGCATCCGCCCAGCCCCGCGTTCTGCGTCAGGTTCGGCCCCAGGTTCTCATCGAGCGCCAGGCTCCACTTCACATACGACTTTGCCGAGTTGCGCAGCACTTCGGTGATCTCAAGAAAATCCGATGTGAACTGATCGCTGATCCAGGTCCCGCCCGAGTGCTCCGTCTGCCATGTGCCCAGCGCGGGAAATTCATCCTGCACAATCTGCTGCGCGCCCGGCGCACCCCCATACCCGTGCCACGCTGTCCCTGCCACCTTGGTCAGTTGCGGCGCCGTCAGGCCGCTCAGCACGTACTCCGGATACGACGGCGTATCCCAGTTGTGGTCCCACACAAACACCTTCGTCGAGAGGTTCGCCGACGCAAGCGCCGGCAGAACATACCCCTGTAGCAGCGACAACTGTGTCGTATCCTGCATGAGCATGCTGGGATACGATGCGGTCACATTTTCCGGCTCATTCTGCAGCGAGATGTAGTCAATGGGCACGCCCGCCGCCTGGTACGCCTGAATGTATTTGACCAAGTAGCCGGCGAAGGCCGCCTCGTTGGCTGGAGTCATCAGCAGGCTTCCGCCCAGCATCGACACCGGGCTCATCGAAGCCGGATCCTTCATCCATCCCGGCGGGCTCCAGGGATTGGCCATGAGCTTCATCTGTGGATTGAGAGTTCTTGCCTGCTGAATCAGAGGCAGAATGTAGGCCTGGTCATGGGCAATGGAGAAATTCGTCAGAGGCATGTCGGTCTGACCGACCAGCATGTCGTCGAACGAATAGACGCTCAGCGCAATGTCCGAAGCGCCCATCGGAATGCGCATGAAGCTCAAGCCGATCCCATTGCCGTTGCGCGTGAACAGATCGCCTAGCGTTGCTTGCAGCGATGCCGCGGGCTCCACCTTCATGAGCAGGTAGGCAGCGGAATCTGTAAACGCGGCTCCAAAGCCTTCCATGGTTTGATACTGTTGCGCCGGGTTGACGACGATGGTGTTGGTGCCCGCATCCGCCGTGCTTCCGGTGAGGAAGTAGGTTGCCGGCTGAGCCGCCATCAGCCGGCTCTGATCGTTGCTGCTCAGCACCACGGCCACGGCCTGACCTTCAATCGCAAAAGTCCCCGTGGCCACCGGGCTGTTCGCCAGGCCTGAAGCAACCGCAATCGCGTTGATCGTTTCGGTGGATGCAGCGGCGATGGGCGTGCCGGGCGTGAAAAGTGTCGAGTTCGTGCTGGGCGCCGATCCGTCGGACGTGTAGTAGATCGAGGCCCCGGCCGTCGTGTCGGAGAGCGTGACCATCTGCGCCGAAGCAAACGTCCCGGGAGCCGGCGAGAAGGCCGGAGTGGCCGCAGCGGGCAGGTTGATGGTGTAGGTGGCCGTTGCAACGGCACTGTTCAAATAGGCCGGGGCATCGGCAGCAATCGCCTTGATCGTCGTGGTGGACCCAACCGCGATGGGCGCGGCCGGTGAGTAGAGAGTCGAGTTCCCGGAGGGCGTCGATCCATCGGTCGTATAGTAGATTGAAGCGCCGCTGGTCGTGTCCGCAAGGCTCACCTCCTGCGCCGACGTATACGCTCCGGCGGCCGGGCTAAAGGTTGGCGTTGCGACCGGTTGCGCCGGGGGCTGTGGGTTTCCGCCGCCGCCACCACCGCAGCCAGCGACGATCAGCACGGCCACAAGTATCGAGGGGAAACATCTGCACGGCCTACTCGGGCCCAGTTCGGCCAGTCGGACGCAGCCGGGCAGCGACACTGTGCGTGGCCGTAAAGGTGCATGTATTGTTAAAGACAATCGTTTTCCTTAAGCAGATTGAAGAACCTGAAATCCGCATTGGAGGAGAATTATCGACTTGAGGACGTATACTTGCAAGGCAAATCCACTCCTACTCTTTAAAAAATCGTTTGTCTTAACTTATATTGCCCGGAATCATGGAGATGCATCGGGGCAGAATAGGCCGGAAATTCCGCAGTTGCCACCCCTTGATCGGAAATGCCCCGCGCCCTCCAGCTAAAGCGCGACCCGCAAGGGCCGGGAGTCACCGATGCGGAGCTGCGTCGGGAAGAGCAGACTCCGCCGCTCGAAGACCGGTGAACGACAAGGCAACCATCAAGACAGCGGCGGCGCACGGAGCAATCAGCCCATAGTGCAGTGATCCGAAGTGCGCGGAGAAGAGCCCGGTGATCCAGGGAAGCAGCGCAGCGCCAATTCCGGGAATGGCGAACATCCAGCCGCGGGATGAACGCCGCAGGATGAAGGAGAGCAACAACGGATAGAGCGGCCCAATGCAAACGCCGGCCAGCAGCGCGGCCACCCGGATGGGCGCCGGGTGGTACGCTGCCGCAAGCAGCGCCAGGCAAGCCGCAACGCCCCAAAGGATTGCGTGGAACAGCCGGCGACGGCCGACAAGCTCCAGTAGACGCGTGGAAAACGCCAGCCTGCTGACCACAATGCCGAACCAGAACAGCGAAGGCGCGAAGGCGGCGCCACCCGCCCCTTCGGAGTCCGCCCGATGTGCGTAGGTCGTCAACCATCCGCTTAGCGATGCTTCAATACCCACAGAGCACATGGCCATCAACAGCAACGGCAGAAGAAAGCTCGCCGTCGAACGGTTCCGATCGCCGGACGCGTCCACCTCCGCACGCGTTGGCAGCGGCTCTTCATGCTCTCGCAAAGCCGCCCACACCAGGAGCAAAAGGCACAGGCCCTGCAACGTGAAGAAGAGCGGATTGAGGCTGCGCAGGCGCAGGAACGGTAGAAACAGCATCGGGCCTGCCGTGGCTCCCGCAGCCCAGGCAAAGTTCAGCCGTACCAGTTTGGCTGCCCGGTCGTCGGGGTAGCGATCGGAAAACAGCAGGCTCGTCGAGGTCATGGCCATGCCCAGCCCCAGACCGAAGAAGAGGAAGATTGCGAACGAAAAATGCATTCCAGCAAACGCCAGAGCGAAGGCGCACGCCGCCAGCAGACTATATCCGCCGATCAAGGTACGAACGCGCCGGGCTCCGACAAGTAACGCGCCGAGCGAAGAGCCCAGAAATTGCAGGAACAAGAGAAAGCCCGCGGCGTCGTCACGCAGTCCCCACTTTTGCGAGAGCGCCGGCAGCAGCACGCCTAACATCACCGTTCCCGCGCCGGTGAGGCCAAAGCCGGTGCTCAGAACCAGGCTCGACCCGGTCCGCCGGCCGGCAGAAGACGCCGCTATTGACTGATCTCGAAGCGTCATTCATCCCCTGTATGCGGATCCAAAATTCCCATGGCATCCCGCGCACCGCCAGAGAATCCGCAGCAGCCTCCAATCGAGCCCATCACGCGTCAATCGACTGCACCAGCCGATTCATCTTCTCTTCCTGCTGCTCGATGGATTCGACCAGTTTGAACTGCGTCCGGCAGCGGTCGAGGTTGTGTCCCTCGCGATGCACCTTGAAATACGTGTCGCCTGCCAGGTAGTCGGCGAGAAACCGGATGCCGATCTCGAAGGTGATCAGTTTGCCTGAGAAGGCAAGATATTGCTTCTCTTGCTTGGTCAACACACCGCCGGCCGAACTGAGATAGCCACGCACGAGCGACTCGAACATGGGAAACTGCATCTGCACCTTCAAGAGATCCTGCTCGTCTTCCATGGCCGGGCTAGTCGTGGTGCGAATCATGTCCCCAAAATCGTAGAGCGCCAGGCCGGGCATCACGGTGTCGAGGTCGATGACGCAGATTCCTTCGCCGGTGGCGTCATCGAGCATCACGTTGTTGAACTTCGTGTCGTTGTGGGTGACTCGCTCCGGCAGGTTCGCGTCCAGCAGGACGCTGGCGATATGTTGATGCGCAAGTGCGAAATCAATCTCCGCTTTTACCAGGCGTGCGCGGCCGACTGCGTCTGCGGCGATTGCTTGCTCCAGAGCCATCAATCGTTTGGGTGTGTGGTGAAAGTCCGGAATCGTATCGTGCAAGCGCGGCGCCGGCAGGTCGGCGAGCAGCTTCTGGAACTGCCCAAAGGCCCTGGCTGCCTGGAACGCCTGCTCGGGGGACTCCACAGCGTCATAGGTGCGCGCATTCTCGATAAACCGATAGGTGCGCCAATAGTTGTCCTCTTCATCCACGTACCATGCCTGTCCGTCATACGCCGGAATGAGCGTTAGAACGCGGCGTCCGCAATCCGGCTCGCCGGCCAGCCGCGCGGCCAGGTGCGAGGTCACACGCTGGATGTTTTGCATCAGCGCCAGCGGATTCTTGAAGACGTTGCGATTGATGCGCTGCAAGATATAGCGCGCCTGCGCCCCGGCCTGATGGAACACGGCGCAATACGTGTCGTTGATGTGGCCGCTGCCATACGGCGCGGCGCTGAGAAATTCGCCGCCGATCCGAAATTGCCGCAGCGCGGCAACGGCATTCTGCTCTTGGCTCAGGACCATAGCGACTCGGGATACTTGCCGTCGCGGATGAGCCGGCGGATGCTCTCTGCGACGCGTTGCTGGTCGTCGCGATAGGTGACTCCAAACCACGAGTCGTGGGTGCGCAACACCTTGACCCGCGCCTGCCCCGAGGAGACCAGCTCATTCACCGCGCTGGGAATGTAGCTCTCCGAACGCATCTCCGTGCCGCTGCGCGCGAGAAACTCTCTAAAAATCTCTCGCAGCTGACCGAATACCTGTGGAGTAAATCCCCACATGTTCATTGAAACCACTTCGTCGCCGGTCAGATTTGTCACCAGGCCGGCGGCATCCGTGTTGCGTGCATGCGTATCGTCGCGCTCGATCTGTGTCAGTTCCACCACGTCCTTGAGCAGGCCGTCGTCCGTTACCGTGCACACGCCGCGCGACACCGAGCCGAAGTCGGAAAGCGTATTGCGCAGAACGAAACCGACCATCGCGTAATCCGGCGCGCCCGATTGCAGATGCTGCGCCAGCACGCGATAGCCCTCTGCGCCATAAAAGTCGTCCGCATTGATCACGGCGAAGGGCTCGCGGATTGCCTCGGCGCCCATCAGAATTGCGTGCGTGGTGCCCCATGGCTTGGTGCGGCCGGCCGGCACGGCAACCCCAGCTGGAAGCTTGTCCAGCTCCTGAAAGACATAATCAACCGGAACGCGCTTTTCAAACCGCGCGCCCACCACCTCTTTGAACGGCTCCTCAATCTCCTTGCGGATGACAAAAACGAGTTTGCCGAACCCGGCGCGCAGCGCGTCGTAGATGGAGTAGTCGATGATGGTCTCGCCGCCCGGACCGACCGGATCGATCTGCTTCAGGCCGCCGTAGCGGCTGCCCATGCCGGCAGCCAGAACAAGTAAAGTTGGAGATTTCATCGGTTTCATTAAAGCAGATCGAGCTCGCTCCGGTCTTATCGGCTGCATCTTGGCGTCGCACATAACCGGCAAGCGCTGCCCCTGCCTTTATACTGAGATGTTTGCTAAAGACGGGCGTGCGGGCGTTGAAAACGTCCGAGAAATGGGTTCTCGTCGCTCAAGAAGAAGGAGCAGAATATTGGCGCAAGCGGAGATTGGCATTATCGGCGGCAGCGGGCTTTACTCCATGCCTGGCTTCACCAACGTGCGCGAGGAACGCGTGGAAACGCCCTTTGGCGCGCCTTCGGATGCATTTGTGTTGGGCGAGTTGGAGGGCCGCAAAGTGGCTTTTCTGGCGCGCCACGGCCGCGGCCACCGCATTCTTCCCTCGGAGCTGAACTTCCGCGCCAATATCTACGCCTTCAAGAAGCTCGGCGTCGAGCGCATCTTCTCCGTTTCGGCGGTCGGTTCGCTCAAGGAAGAGCACAAGCCCACGGATTTTGTCGTCCCCGACCAGTTCATTGATCGCACCTTCCATCGCATCTCCACCTTCTTTGGCGAGGGCATTGTGGGCCACGTAGCCTTTGGCGATCCGGTCTGCCCGACGGTGGCCAAAGCCGCCGTCGAGGCCTGCGGCGCAGTCGGTGTTGTCGGCAAGCTGGGCGGCACTTACGTCTGCATGGAAGGCCCGCAGTTCTCCACGCGCGCCGAGTCGAACCTCTATCGTAGCTGGGGCGCCGACGTGATCGGCATGACCAATCTGCAGGAAGCCAAGCTGGCCCGCGAAGCCGAGATCTGCTACGCCACCGTGGCCATGGTCACCGACTACGATTGCTGGCGCGAAGGCCACGACGCAGTCACCATCGAAGAGATCGTCTCCGTGCTGCACCAGAACGCGGAGAACGCGGCCAAGGTGGTGAAAGCCGCCGTGGCAGCACTGCCCTCTGGTCTCGCTCGCACATGCCCGTGCGCTTCTGCCGCAAAATATGCCGTGCTCACGCAGCCAGACGCAATTCCCGCCGCGGCAAAAGAAAAGCTGGGCCTGCTGTTTGGCAAATATCTCGGCTGGTAAAAGTCGCGCAATCCACCGGCGCCTCTACAGATAAGGGAATCGAATTAGCAATGAGAATTGACGAAAGAGAAGAGGAAGTTCAATGGCAATTACGGTAGTGGGCAGCGTTGCCTACGATTCAATTGAAACCCCGGCAGGCCGCAAGGACCGCTGCCTGGGCGGCGCAGCCACTTATTTTTCGCTGGCTGCTAGTTTCTTCACCGATGTGCGCGTCATTGCTGTCGTTGGCGAAGACTTCGGTCCCGAACAGGAAGCCGTCTTTCACGCGCGCAAGATCGACATCAGCGGCATTGAGCGCGCCGCCGGCAAGAGTTTCTTCTGGGAAGGCTCCTACTTGGAAAATCTGAATGAGGCCAAAACCCACAATACGGAACTGAACGTCTTTGCGTCTTTCGAGCCGAAGATTCCCGACTCCTATCGCGACTCGGAGTTTCTCTTCCTCGCCAACATCGATCCCGTCCTGCAGCGCCGCGTGCGCGAACAGATGCCCGACGTTAAGCTCGTCGCCGGCGACACCATGAACTACTGGATCAAGGATCATCGCCCGGCGCTGCTTCAAGTCCTGAAGGGGCTCGACATTCTGCTCATCAATGACACCGAAGCCCGCATGCTGGCCGCCAACAACAACCTCGTGCAGGCGGCGCGCGGCGTGCTGGCACTGGGGCCGCACACGCTCATCGTCAAGCACGGCGAGTACGGCGCGACCGCCTTCTTCAGTGGCCACAGCTTTTCCAAAGCGAGTCAAAGCCCGAACCACGCATTCCGCGCCCCGGCCCTGCCACTCGAAGAGGTCATCGACCCCACCGGTGCTGGCGATAGCTTTGCCGGCGGCTTCTTTGGCTACCTCGCTTCGCAGCGCGAACTCACCCCGGCCGTCTTCCGCCGCGCCATGTTCTACGGCAGCGTCCTGGGCTCGTATGCCTGCGAGCGCTTCGGAACCGAGCGCCTGCAGCAGCTCTCCCGCAAGGAGATCGACGAGCGCTTCCAAGTCTTCCGCGAGCTGACCCACCTTGACTGAGAGGCCCATCGCGCGCCGGGCCGTTTCTACCCTGGAATGGGTGGTTGTCCTGGCCTTGTGCGCGGCAGCCTCGCTGATCGCAATCGGGTGGAGCTGGCACAACGGCGCGCTGCTCAACTACGGCGACGCCGTGGCTCATCTGCACATCGCCCGCCGTGTCTTCGACTCGCACCTGCCGCGCTTCTCTGAGCTCGGCTCGGTGTGGCTGCCTCTGCCGCACATCCTCATGATCCCCTTCGTGCAGGTGTACGGCTGGTGGGCCAACGGGATCGCCGGCACAATTCCATCGGCGCTCGCGTTTCTCGGCGCATGCGCCGGCTTTTATCGCCTGGCCCGCCGCTGGCTTTCGCCCGTGGCCGCGGCTCTTGCAATCGCTTTCTTCGCCGCCAATCCGAATCTGCTCTACCTTCAAACTACCGCCATGACCGAGCCGCTCTTCGTCTGCGAGATGCTCTGGATCACGGTCTGGCTGGTGGAGTGGCGCGCCGATCTCGATGTCGACAACAAGCAAAGCAACCGTCTGCTTTGGCTCATCGCCCTCGCGCTCGTCGCTGCCATCTTCACCCGTTACGACGGTTGGATGATGGCGCTGCTCGGCTGGCTCGCTATCGGCATTACGCTGGCGCGGCGCCATCGACTGCGCTCCCGCGCCTTCTGGCTGGCCAGTCTTCTGGTTGTCGCCGCGCCGCTCGCTTGGTTCGCTTACAACGCCGCGGCCTTTGCCGACTGGCTCTACTTCGTGCGCGGTCCCTACTCCGCCAAGGCAATTGAAATTCGCACTGCCGTTCCAGGGTTTCCGCCGCATCCCGGCTGGCACAATCCCTGGGTCTCGTTCCTGTTTTATGTCAAGGCCGCGGTGATGGATGCGACCGCCGCCGCCTGGGGCAACGTGCTTCTGCCGCTCAGCCTCTTCGGCGCCGCATGGGCCTGGCTCACCGCACGCCGCAGGGGCCTCGCCTGGGCGCTCCTGCTGGCGCTGCCGGTTCCCTTCTACGCCTACTCGGTCGCCTACGGGTCCGTGCCCATCTTTCTTCCCGTCTGGTGGCCGCACTCGTTTTACAACTTGCGCTACGGAGTCGAACTCCTGCCGGCCTTCGCGCTGGCTCTGGGTTTCGCCGCGCAATTTCTGATCGCCGCTGTCGAGCAGTTCAAACCCCGCGCCATCGACCCTCGCTGGTCGGTCTTCGCCAGTACCATGCTCTTCGTCCTCGTCGTTCTCAACGCTTTGCAAATGCTTCACGAGCGTCCGCTGGTTTACGTGGAAGGCACAAAAAACATCCAGGCCCATCGTCCCTATGAGGTCGCCATTCCGCCGGTTCTGCGCGCGCTGCTTGCCGCGCGCCCCGGCGGCGTGCTGCTCATGGTCACCTCCACCGACCCGCGGATCGTAGCCCTCACCGGCATTCCGCTGCGTCAGACCATCAACGAGAGCGACCTTCAAATCTATCGCGATGCGCTCGCTGCGCCGGCCTTCCACGCCGCGCTGGTGCTGGCCTTTGACGGCGACGAAGTGGACTCGGCTGTCCATGCTCACCCGCAGGGACTCACCCTCTGCCGCCGTTTCTCTGCGCCGGGACAGCCCGGAGCAGCAATTTACGTCTCCGATACTCCCCATGCAACAACCTTCCTCAAGCGCACCGGCACAGTGTTAGCATCGCTCAAAGGCATCTCCACGAACGCCGGCGGCGCGCCTGTGTGCGGAACGCATCGTAAGCTCGGACATCCACAAGCAGTTCACCTTTCGTGATCCGGAGGACAAGTGATCCCTTTTACGAAGGCCCACGCCTGCGGGAACGACTTTCTCATCGTCAGCGAAGACGACACGGCCGGCGTGAACTGGCCTGAACTCGCCCGCCGTCTCTGCGCCCGCACGACCAGCATCGGAGCCGACGGCATCGAGTTCTTCGCATGGAACGCAGACAAGACAGGTCCTCATTCCGGCCGCATCCGCCTGCACAACGCCGACGGCTCCGTCGCCGAGATCAGCGGCAACGGAACCCGTTGCGTGGCTGCGTGGATGGCCTACGCGCTCCGTTCGCAGCCCGGAGACATCCTTGAAATCGTCACCGATGCGGGACCGCGCCTATGCCAAATCAATGCCCTGAGCGACACCGCCGGGTTCACCGTCGAGGTCACGACCGGCATGGGCATTCCTACCTTCGCGCCGCGCACGGTCAAACTCGCCGGCGGCCGGCGCGTGGTCGGCATTGAAGTTTTCACCGGCAATCCCCACTTCGTCATCGTCGTCGACAACGCCGAATTCAGCGTCGCCGGAAAACCCTGGCAGACCATCGGCGCGGAGATCTGCACCCACCCTGACTTTCCCCAGCAGACCAATGTCGAATTCGTGCGCGTGCTCAGCCCCGACCAGATCGAGATACGCATCTTTGAACGCGGCGTGGGCCCCACTACCTCTTCCGGCACCGGCAGTTCGGCCTCGGCCACGGCCGCATTCGCCTTCATGAGCTGTTTTTCGCCGCTCACCGTCCTCGCGCCCGGTGGCGTACAGACCGTAGCATGGGATGGGCCCGGTTCCGAACTGCGCCTCACCGGCCCAGCTTCCCTCATTGCCCGCGGAGAGGCTTTCTACGCGTGACCGCTCTCGTCAAGCCTTCCGCTGTCCCATCCGATGCTTTGGTGGCCGTTGTCTCGCCGGCCTCCACGCCCAAGCCTGATCGCGTGGAACGCGGCCTGGAAGCTTTGCGCGCGGTCGGTTACGCGCCCCAGGCCGCCGATCACATTCTCACCCGCGGGCCGCTGTATTTTTCCGGAACTGCGGAGATGCGCCTGCGCGATCTGCATCATGCCTTCGCCGACGACGAGGTGCGCGCCATCTTTGCCACGCGCGGCGGTTACGGCTCCAATTACCTGCTCGAAGGGCTCGATCTCGACCTGATCGCCGAAAGCGCCAAGCCTTTCATCGGCTACAGCGACCTGACCGCGCCGCAGCTCTGGCTGCTCGATCAGATCCAGTTGCCCGTCTTTCACGGTCCCATGGTCGCGGCAGATTTTTCGCGCCAAGACGGAGTCCATCTCCCCAGCCTGCGAGCCGCGCTCACGGGGCAAACCTACTCTGTCGGCGCAGCGGAAGGCTTGCGCACCCTCCATCCCGGCCGCGCCCGCGGCACCCTCTACGGCGGCTGCCTCTCCATGCTGGTCGCCCTGCTTGGCACCCCCTACGAGCCGCAGACCGAAGGCAAGCTGCTCTTCCTTGAAGACCTGAACGCCAGGCCCTACCAGATCGACCGCATGCTCTGGCAACTGGCTCAGGCCGGCAAGCTGGATGGCGTGCGCGGCATCGTCTTCGGCGAAATGCTCGATTGCGTCTCGCCCGGCGCGCCGCCCGAGCTGCTGGAAGAAGTGATCCAGCGCGTCTTCGACAGCTTCCAGGGGCCAATCGCCATCGGCCTGCGCAGCGGCCACGTCTCCCGCGCCAACGTTACGCTCACCTTCGGCGTGGAAGCCGAGCTGCACGCCGGCAACGAGGCGAACCTGCATCTCCTGCAACCTGCCGTGATTCCGTGAGTGCGCAAGAGCCCGTGCAAACACGCAAACTCGCCTACCTGCGGCCCGCGCGCATAAACTGGCAGTAGTCTCATGAAATCCTC
>Ga0302319_10004686_pt1 | contig 27971 bp, 21 predicted proteins | sample Bog_T0_2_FD_203319 | JGI IMG/M metagenome (GOLD analysis project Ga0302319, IMG submission 203319) | Peat permafrost microbial communities from Stordalen Mire near Abisko, Sweden - Bog_T0_2 | ecosystem: Environmental > Terrestrial > Soil > Wetlands > Peat | place: Sweden: Abisko, Stordalen Mire... | reverse complement strand
CGCAGGCAGACCTCCCTGTGGGCGGCATAGGCGGCGTGATCCACGTCCTCCGCCAGGAACGGCACGCGCGGATACCCGTCGGAACGCTCGGGAGTCATCCCTGCGACACTAGCAAGCGGCCCGACCCCTCTTGGGCGGGCGTCAGACGGCTAGCAGGGTGTTGAAAAACTACAATGGCTCATCGTAGTTTTTCAACACCCTGCTAGACGTCGTAGTAAAGGTGGTACTCGAGGGGATGGGGGCGCAGGCGCACGGCGTCGTATTCGGCCCGCTTCATCTCGATGAATGCGTCGATGAAATCCCGGCTGAACACGCCGCCCTTCAGGAGAAACGCGTTGTCCGACGCGAGGGCGTCGAGTGCGCCCTTCAGCGAATCCGGAACGCTGGGGATCCTCGCCTTCTCCCCGGCGGGAAGCTCGTAGAGGTTCCCTTCCAACGGATCGCCGGGGAGGATCCTGCCGAGGATTCCGTCGAGGCCTGCCATGAGCATCGCCGCATTGGCGAGGTAGGGGTTTGCCGCGGGGTCCGGCGTGCGGAATTCGATCCGCTTGGCCCTGGGGCTGGCGCTGTAGGTGGGGATGCGGATGGCGGCGGAGCGGTTCCGGGCGGAATAGGCGAGGTTGACCGGAGCCTCGTAGCCGGGCACGAGGCGCTTGTAGGAGTTGTTGGTCGGATTGCAGATCGCGCAAAGGGCGGGCGCATGCTTCAGGATCCCGCCGATGTAGTACAGGGCGAGTTCGCTCAGCCCGGCATAGCCGTTTCCATGGAAGAGGGGCCGGCCCTCCTTCCAGAGCGACTGGTGGGTGTGCATGCCGGAGCCGTTGTCGCCAAACAGGGGCTTGGGCATGAAGGTGGCCGTCTTCCCGTGCTTGTGCGCCACATTCCTCACAACGTACTTGTAGAGGTTCATCTTGTCGGAGGTGCGCAGCAGGGTGTCGAAGACAATGTCGATTTCGGCCTGTCCGGCGGTGGCCACCTCGTGGTGCTCGCGTTCGACGGCCACTCCCAGGGAGATCATCGTGAGGATCATCTCATTTCGGATGTCGATGAGCTTGTCGGCCGGCGCCACGGGAAAGTAGCCCTCCTTGTGGCGGATCTTGTAGCCGAGATTTGGGGAGCCGTCGGCCTCCTTCTCCCTTCCCCGGTTCCACGTGCCCTCGATGGAGTCGACCTTGTAGAATGCCGAGTTGGGCGCCGAATCGTACGACACGCTGTCGAAGATGAAGAACTCGGCCTCCGGGCCGAAGTACGCCGCGTCGGCGACGCCCGTTCCCTTGAGGTAGGCTTCGGCCCTGCGCGCGATCACGCGGGGATCCCGGTCATAAGGCTCCCTGGTCAGCGGGTCGAAGGTGTCGCAGGAGATCGAGAGGGTCGCGTTCGCCGCGAACGGATCGATGAACGCGGTGGCCGGGTCCGGGAGCACGAGCATGTCCGAGGCGTTGATCGACTTCCATCCGCGGATCGACGAGCCGTCGAAGCCGAGGCCTTCGGAGAACACCGACTCGGTGAGTTCGGAGACGGGAATGGCGAAGTGCTGCCAGGTTCCGGGAATGTCGCAGATCTTCAGGTCCACGATTTTGACCTCCTTTGCCTTTGCGAGGTAGATGACTTCGTTGGGTGTCATGGGAGAGCGGTTGCCCCGGGCTCCCCTGTCGGAGGCGGGGCTCACTCCGGAATGGCATATCGTCCCCGCCCAAACCAGAATATTCCCGGCGGCGTCAGCCGAACCTCGACCCGAGGTCGGGCCGGCCCTCGACGCTCCTCAGGTACAGGTAGGCCTCCGCCCCGAGCCCGTCGTGGGGAGGCAGGAGGCGAATCGGCGCCCGGGTGTAGAGTCCGGTGTCCGTGCCCTCCCACTCGTCGAGGCGCCCGAGGCATGCCTGGTCTACCTCCCACACCTCGCCCTCGACGGAACAGCCCCCCGGAGAGGCCGCGACCATTCCGGGGTAGCCGTCGAGCTGGTGGAGCCGAAACGCCGGCTCGGTGAGGGCCGGCCCGACAAACCGCTGGCCGTCGAGGAAACCGTTGCTGACCTGACCCCGCTTCAGTGTGCCGTAGACGAAGATGAAGGCCATGGGGGTCAATCCGCCACCTCGATGACGACGGCGGTGGCATTGTCGCGCCCTGAGGCCTGAACCGCCTCGAGGACCATCTCGTCGGCAAGCTTCTCGGTCTCGGGCCGGCTGAGGAGCAGCTCCTCCAGTCTCCGGTCCCACAGGCCGTCGACCAGGCCGTCGGTGCAAAGGAGAAACCGGTCGCCGGGGAGGCACCGGGACTCCCCAAGCTGCGGTTCGGCAAATTGATGGCCCGCCCCCAGCACCTGCTGCAGGGCGTTTCGCCTTGGATGGCTCCTCGCCTCGCGCTCGTTGATCTGGCCCGTGCGGCGGAGCCAGCCGGGGTGGCTGTGGTCATGGGTGAGCTGCTCAAGGCCGCCCCCTTTCGGGAGCCGGTAGATCCGGCTGTCGCCGATGTGGCTGAAGTACATCCAGCCGGGGGTGAACCAGCCCAGGCTGAGCGTCGCGCCCATGCCGGCGCATTCCTGGTAGCTCCGTCCCATGGTGAGCAGGTCCCTGTGGATGGCGGCGACGATCTCCGCGAGGATCCCGGCGTAGCCCTGCATCGATCCCCCCGCCGTCCGGCGGAAGCCGAGCGGAAGGAGGCGTGTCACCTGGTCGACGGTGATACGGCTTGCGAATTCCCCGGACCGCGCCCCTCCCATGCCGTCGCTGACGGCGAAGACGAAGTCCGTCTCCTCGAGGGTCGAACGGCCTGACCTTCCCAGGCGGTGGACGTGGTTGGAGTCAAACGCCAGGGCCAGAAAGGCGTCCTCGTTGTTGGAGCGGAATCGGCCGATGTCGGTCATCCCGGACCAGCTCAGCCTGAGGGGCGGCAGGGCGGAGCCGGTCGAACGCTCGGAGGGGCGGGGTTGCACGGAGGCAGCTTGGGAGGAATTCACGCCAGCTTCGAATTGTTTTCGTCGAGCAGCTCGGCGAATTCAAAATCGATCACGCAGAACCGCCCGTCGGACGACCGGTACGTCACATTTCGGATGTCGGGGTCCTCATGCCGCACCCCGAAGGGCGCCAGTTCGGCGAAGAGCTCACTCCGTCTCTCCTCGCTCAGGTGCTCGACCCTGGAGCCGCAGTTTGTCGTGACGATCTTCAGGGTCTCCGGATCGACCGAGAGCAGGTGCGGCACGAAATTGCAGCCCCCGGCCTCCAGATGGCGCAGGATCCTCACCTCATTGGCGAAGCGTTCCGCGGCATTCGGACCGCGAAACGTCTTGTGGACCCGGCTGTCGTAGCCGATGCGCACGAGCGCCCGGGCCGTGTCCTTGATCTCGTGCATGGGTGAGGGGATATCACCACGATCCGTCCCCGACGCAAGTTTCCCCGGCCCGGTTCAGAGCGTCCTCTTGAACAGGACGGTGGCGGTCCCCATGGCGATCACCGTGAAGCCCAGCAGAAAAACGATATCGGGCCAGATCGCCAGCAGGCCCGTGTTCTTGAGCACCAGCGACTTGAACCCGGCCACCGCATAGGTGAAGGGGTCGACCGCGGTGATGACCCGCATCCACGCGGGGAACGCCTTTATCGGGTAGACCGCACCACTCGGAAAGAAGAGCAGGGTGTTGAGCACGCCGAACAGGGCGCGCGGCAGGAGCGGATCGCTCACCCGGACCACGAGCAGGAACATCATGCTGATGAGCGCCAGCGCCGTGCAGACCACCAGCACCATCATCCTGGCCAGCCGGAGAACGTTCAGCGGATCGGGAATTCCGGCGATCAGCGAGCCCAACGTCACGAGGATCAGCCCGGAGAGCACGGCCTTTGCGACGCCGGCGAGGTTGAAGCCCAGGATCAGCTCAAACTTCGTGATCGGGGTCACGAGGTATCCCTCGTGCAGCCCGCGGGCCTTGTCGTCGATGAAGATGATGCCGCCCCCGATCATGGCCGAGACGAAGATGGCGAGGACGATGGTCCCCGGCAGCAGGTACTGGATGTAGGGGACGTACGGATAGACCTCGACGGTCTCCAGCGACACGTCGGCGGTCAGCCTGGCGTCGGAGGGTTTCCGCCCGAAGGACGTGAGGAGGGAAGGGAGGACCCCCTCGACGGCGGAGGCCGAGAACTGGTCTGTGTTGTCCTCGATCAGCGCGATGCGGGGGGAGGCCCCGGCCAGCACCTTTCGGGAGAAATCGGCGGGGATCTCTATGACGCCGTCGATCCGGCCCTCCCTCAGGTCGCGCAGGGCGGCAGTCTCGTCGATGTAGGGCCGGGTGTCGAAAGTGCGGGCGTTGGCCGCCACAGCCTGGAACATCTCGTGGAGCCTGACCGCCGGCACGCCGTGGTCCTGGTCGACGACGCCGATATCGAGATTCCTGATTTTGCCCCCGAACGCGTAACCGAGCACCACCAGCTGGACCAGCGGCATGACCATGGACATGACCATGAGCGCCGGACTGCGGCGGAAGCGGCGGAGATCCCGCTCGATGATGGCCCAGATCCGGATCATGGGGGCGCGGGGGCCTTCATCGGCCCGGCCGCGAGGGCATCTGGTAGCCCCCGGGGTTCTGCAGCGCGTCCCGCAACTGCGTGCCGGTATAATGGACGAAAACGTCGTCGAGCGTGGCGTTCGCCTTTCCCGGAACGGACGCCTTGAGGCTTGCCGGGGAGTCGAGGGCGGCGAGCCTCCCGTGGTCGACGATGGCGACACGGTCGCAGAGCTTGTCGGCCTCGTCCATGTAGTGCGTGGTGACGAGGATCGTCAGGTCGCGCTCGCGCTTCAGGCGGGACAGCATCTCCCAGACGGCGACGCGCGACACGGGATCGAGGCCGGTCGTCGGCTCGTCGAGGAAGAAGATCTTCGGCTTGTGGACGAGGCCGCGGGCGATCTCAAGGCGCCGGCGCATGCCCCCGGAATACATCTTGAGCGGCTTGTCCCTCCAGGGGAGCAGATCCACGGCCCCGAGGAGCTCGTCGATCGAGCGCTCGTACTGCGCCCGCGGGATGCCGTAAAGCTTGGCGAAGATCCGGAGGTTCTCGTCGGCGCTCAGGTCCAGGTCGGAGGTCAGCGCCTGCGGGATGACGCCGATCGAGCGCCTCACGGCGTCGGCCTCGCGGACGACGTCGTGCCCCCCGACCCGCGCGGCTCCGTCGGTGGGAGGGACGAGCGTCGTGAGCATGCGGATGAGCGTCGACTTTCCGGCGCCGTTGGGCCCGAGCAGGCCGAAAACCTCGCCGTGGGCGACGTCGAACCGCACGCGGTCCACCGCGCAGAAATCGCCGAACCTCTTGGTCAGTCCGTCTACCTCGATGTCGTTCATGGGCCGTCGTCAGCCGGGCCTCAGCGGCGCCTCGGCAGTATGACGTACGCCGTCATGCCCAGCGCGAGCCGGCGGTCGCCGTTATCGCAGCGAAGCCGGATTTCGAAGGTCTTGATGTCGCGCTTGGTGCGGCTGACGTCCCGCTGGGTGGCGTAATCCGCGTCCACTCCGCGGAAGAAGACCGTCCCGGGCCGCTCCTCGCCGGAGGGGAGACGCACGGTGAGTACGTCGCCCAGGCGGATGCCGGTGATGGCGCTCTCCTCGATGTCGGCCCGCACCCACAGATCGTCGGGGTTCACAAGGGTGACGACGGCCTGCCCGGCATTCACAACCTCGCCCTCCCGGGCGGCGCGGACGTCGACGATGCCGTCGATGGGCGCCCGAAGTTCGGTGTATCCCAGGCGGACGCCCGCCTTCCTGCTCTGGGCCTCCATGGCCGCGAGCTGGCTCGTCTCCCCCTCGAGCGCGGCCTTCCGGGCGCCGACCTCCCTGAAATTGGCCCTCGCCAGGTTGACTGCGGCCACGGCCGCCACGGCGAGCTTCCTTGACGACGCCAGCCGGGCCCGGGAACCGTCAAAGGCCGTCCGGGCCGTGTCGTACGCCTGCTCCGAATCCGTGCCGGACTTGCGAAGCTCGGCCTCCCTTTCGAAGTTGAGCCGTGCGTTCTCGAGTTCCGATTCCGAGACGGCCACCTGGGCCTGCGCGGCGGCCAGGCTCGCCTCCGCCTGCCCTATCTGACCCTCCGTCAGCTCCTCCTGGTAGGCGAGTTCGTCCCTGCCCTGGGCCACGGCGGCCGCGGCCTGGCTCTCGCTGTCCCTGTAATAGTCCAGATCGTCCTTCCATTCGTCGGATTGGATCGTGCCCAGAAGCTGCCCCGACTTGACCGTGTCACCCTCCCGAACGAGCAGTCGGGCGATCCGCCCCTGGATTTCCGGGCTCACGATGACGTCGTCCGTCGTGACGATGCCCGTGAGCACAATCGAACCAGCCCTCCAGAAGACAAGGTAAAGGACCAGGCAGCAAGCGACCGCTGCCGCCGCGGCGGCGGCGAGGCGCTTTCCCCTGGGTATTGCGGGTTTTCTCATGGGCGGGCCCTCCCAGACAACATGCCGCCTGTGTCCAAGCCGAGCCAGAAATCACCCTGTTCAGGCGCCGGGCTTTGCTGAAAACTGGGTGCGGTGGAGCTGGGCGTAGAGCTGCCCGGAGCGCAGAAGTTCCTCGTGCCGGCCGCGTTCCACGATCCTGCCGTGGTTCAGGACAAGGATGAGGTCCGCGTTCTGCACCGTGGAGAGCCGGTGTGCGATAACGAGGGAGGTCCGGCCCTTGAGCGCCACGGCAAAAGCCTGTTGAATCGACCGCTCAGACTCGGAATCCAGGTGGGCCGTGGCCTCGTCCAGGATGACCAGGGACGGCGCCTTGAGCAGCAGCCGGGCTATGGACACCCGCTGCTTTTCACCGCCGGAGAGCCTGTGCCCCCGGTCACCGATCACCGTGTCGAGCCCCTGGGGAAGGGATGCCACCACCGACTCGATCTGCGCGTCGCGCAGGGCCGCGGCCAGCTCGGCCTCGCTCGCGGCGGGCCTTGCATAAAGGAGATTGGCCCGGATCGTGTCGTGGAAAAGGTGGGCGTCCTGCATCACCATCCCCACCGTGTCCCTGACCGACTCCAGTGTGGCGTCGCGCAGGTCCACGCCGTTGAACCGCACCGCGCCGGACCTCGGATCGTAGAGCCGGGCAGCCAGCTGGGCCAGCGTCGTCTTGCCCGCCCCCGAGGGCCCCACCAGGGCGATCATCTGCCCCGGTCCTGCCCGAAAGCTCACGTCGTTCAGTACGTCCCTCTCTGCGTGCTTGGTCAGCACGGCCACCGATTCGAGCGACGCGAGCGAGACCTCCTGCGCCGTCGGATAGCGAAAGGAGACCCTTTCGTACTCGAGGAGCACGGGGCCGTGGGGGATGCGCACGGCGGACGTCTTTTCGGTGACCATCGGCCTGAGATCCAGGACCTCGAAAACACGCTCAAAGGAGACGATCGTCGTCATCACGTCCACCTGCAGGTTTGAGAGCGCGGTGAACGGACCGTAGAGGCGGAGCAGGTAGGAGATCAGCGCGACAACGGTGCCGACGTCCAGGGTGTGGCGCACGGCCTGGACGCCGCCCCAGCCGTAGACGACGGCGACCGCGAGCGAGGCCACGAGGCCGAGGCCGATGAAGAGAAAGCGCGAGTAGAGGGACACGGTCAGGCTGATGTCCCGCACGCGGGTCGCCTGGCGCTCGAAGGCGGCCTTCTCCTCCGCGGGTCGGCCGAAGATCTTCGACACCATGGCCCCGGCCACGTTGAACCGCTCGACCATCAGGTTGTTCATGTCCGCTATCCGGTCATAGCTTTCGCGGGTGAGCACCCGCAGCCGCCGGCCAACGTAGCGGGCCGGCAGCAGGAAGAGGGGGATCAGGATGAGCGTCGCCAGGGTGATGCGCCACGAGAGGGTGAACATGACACCAAGCACGAGCGTGACGGTCACCACATTCCCGACCGCCGTGGAGAGGATGTCGGTGAACGCGTCGCGCACCCCCGACACGTCGCTGTTGAGGCGGCTCACGAGGGCCCCGGTGCGGGCGCGCGTGAAGAACGCCAGCGACATCCCCTGGATGTGCATGAAGACCCTCGTCCTGAGGTCGAAGACGATCTCAAGCCCGATCTTCGAGGCCAGCTGCCGCTGCCAGAACGTCAGGCCGGCATCGACCACGGAGACGCCTGCCGCCGCCAGGGCGAGCACGACGATGAGGTGTGCGTTTCCCTGCAGGATGCCGCGGTTCATCAGCTGGCGGTAGATGAGCGGATTCACGACTCCCGTTGCGGCGTCGAGGACGACGAGGCTGAGGAAGAGGGAGAGGACGCCGACGTAGGGCCGTCCAAACCGGAGCACCCTGGGGACGGTCCCCGGGGTCACCTTGTGCTTCAGGACCGACTCGTCCTTTTGGAGCGAGTGGGCCCCCCTCCAGACGCCGGGATTCATCGTTCCCCGCGCGGACACTCCGCGCCTTGGGCGGTTGCAGGAAAATAGGGGAAGGGCGGCATCGGAACGATGCGGGCTGTATGTCCGGCTCCACGCCGCCATGCAAAGGGATTCAGTGCGCGGCACCGCCCGGCTACCCCGCGGTCATGGCCACGGTCGGCGCCAGAATGGCTGCCAGCCCGACGACGTTCATCGCAAGCCCGAGGCCGAACAGGCACCAGCCGGCGGCCGGAAACCGAAAGCCCGTCAGGCTGGACCACCCGGCCAGCACAAACGCGAAGAAGACGAAAAGATACCGGCCTCCCAGCCAGGGGATATAGTCGACGGACGGGTCCCCGCGTGTGAGCCAAAGGGTGAGGGCGATGGCGACCAGGAGGACCGCCGCCTGGCCGAGGCAGATTCCCGCCCATTTCCAGTCGCGCCCGGCTCCGCAGGCGGCGTTGAGCAGGAGAACCGGGAGGAACAGGTTTCCCAGCCTGAAGACGAACGCATAGGTGGGATCCTGGATCCAGCCCCCGACATCCGAATAGCCGTATCCCCATTGGTTGGGCAGACTTATGTGAAGGAATGAATAGAGCGAGTGGACGAAGCTCCAGGGATGGGCGAACAGCCACGCCTTTTGCGCGCTCACCGGCGGGAAGCCGGCGATGTACCAGCCTCCGATGTTGACGTCGAGGTAGGGGCGGTTCCACGCGAGCCAGGCGGCCAGCGCCGCCGCAAAGGTGGCGGCGAGCCATGCCGTTCGGCGCGCGCGGGAGCCGAAGCGGGCGCTGGGAAGGAAACACAGGCACCCGAGGCAGGTGATGTTCGTTGGCTTGAGAAGTGCCGTGAACACCGAGAGGCTGGGCACGGCGGCCAGTTCCGGACGATTTCCCCGCCCGGGCTCGCTCCAGAGCCTCCATGTCAACGCAAAGGCGAGCATCGGTGCGGCAAAGTTGAGGCCGTCGGCGCTGACCGTGGCCGATTGGATGAGCAGCATGGGCGTCGAGGCCAGCAGGGCGACGGGCGCCTGGAATCTTGGGATCGTCTCGATGACCATGGTGACCAGCGCGAGGTAGAAGAGGAGATTCACGGCACAAGCCGCGCGGTGCTCCCACAGCGGCGACGGGGTGAAGATGCGGCTCAGACCCATGCCGAGGGCCTGCGGCACATAGTTGGCTGGGTTATAGACCGCGGTGTTTGTGAACTCCTCCCGAATCCGTTCGCGGTCACCCGGCTGCTCCCGGGCCAGCGCCGACCACCCCGAGACCGTCAGGAACCGGTGCTTGATCCAGTAGCTTTCCCAAAGAGTGTGGGCGAAACGACTTTCCCCACGGGGCATCCTTCCGCCGAGCTGCGTGTCGGAGTACCGGACCGGGCGCAGGTGCCCGCGGGATATCTGCAGCGCCCTGTAAAAATGGCTCGGCGCATCGAACGTGCTGAGCGGTGGCACAAACGCCACCACGACCAGGCCCGCCAGGCCTCCGATGGCGAGGAACCACCGGGACTCATGCCTCAAATGGGCGAAAAAATTCATCGCAGGGACGTGGGGACGATTCCGAGTTGTGGGACGGGATGGGTCCCCGGGAAAGCCAATTCGGCAGGGCGCGGTGCCGATGTGGCTGTTGACAGGCCGCACCGGACGACCGCCAATGGCTGGGCAAAGGGGACATCCATTCCTGAACCGCAATGAAGATCCACGAAGGACAACCGCTTCTCCAGGACGGCTCCCCCCCGGACGAGGCGTCGGCGGTCCTGATCCTCCTCCACGGCCGCGGAGGATCTGCGGAGGACATGATCGAGCTTGGCCGCGCGCTGTCGCCGGAAGGGATGAGGATCGCAACCCTCGCGCCCCAGGCCTCCAGCGGGAGCTGGTACCCGCAGCGCTTCCTGGCACCCATCGCCTTGAACGAGCCGCACCTGGGATCGGCCTTGGGGGTGATCGCCAGGCTGGCTGACGGCCTCCTCGCAAAAGGCGTTTCGAGGGAGCGCATGGTGTTCGCCGGCTTCTCCCAGGGAGCCTGCCTCGCCATGGAGTACGCCGCCCGCCATCCCCATCGGTACGGAGGCGTCGCTGGATTCAGCGGAGCCCTGATCGGGCCGCCCGGCACCCGGCGGGATGTGCCGGGTTCCCTGAAGGGGACCCCGATTTTCATCGGGTGCGGCGATACTGACAGGCACATCCCGGTGGAGAGCGTCAGGGAGACGGCCGCGGCCTTCGTTGCGATGGGGGCCGACGTCACCGAACGGATCTACCCTGGCATGCCGCACACCCTCTGCGACGACGAGATCGCAGCCGTCCTGAACATCGTGCGGCGGGCCGGTTCCGCTGGCGCGGGGTCATAGGGCAAATCTCACACGAACACCTTTCGGCGCTCGATCGTTGTTCGGAGGCGTATCTCCCCTGATTCGATTCGAAGCGCCGCTCAACCTGTCCCATTCCTGTCCGACGCAGATAATGAATCACAGGTGCCTGGCGAAGAAGATGAAGGCCACCAAACCATCGCCAAGGCCGTGGGCTATCATGCCCGGCAGAAGTTTCCTCCGCCAAAGGGCAACCGCCGTCAGAATGCACCCGATCAGCGCCACCGGGACCAGCCGGGTCCATCCCTGGTAGGCGTGCCCCGAAGTGAAAATGAGCACCTGAACCACGCTGCCGACAACCGGCGAGCCGAAGAGCGCCGTTAATTGACGCTGAAGATAACCTCGAAAGACGACCTCTTCGACAAAACCGGCGGTCAGGGCGAGAAAGAGGAACGCAAGGGCCTCGGTCGAGTTTTGGGCCGTCATGGACCTGAAAATCGCGCTGTCGTGGAGCGTCGGTGGAAATACCAGGTTGGAGAGATTGCCAACGGCAAACATGGCCACGAGTGCCGCAAGCACTGCTCCAAGATCCTTGAGAGCCTCGCCTCCACCGGCCCAACGCGCTCCGACAAGGGACTTCAGCGAAACGCTTCCGCGACGGCGGAGACCGAACCAGGCGACTCCGAAACAGGTCCAGAGGAACGTCCCAAGCACCAGACAGAATCGCACGAAAGCCGAGGTGTGTTCCGCCGAACCCGGGGGGAGATCCGCCACGGACAGCGCCGCTGTCCACCCAAGGACGGCGGGAAAGGAAACCAGGATAAGAACGAGAAGGAGGGAATTGCCCATGCCTGCGACACCTGTTCGCAGCGCCCAATCCGGCTTATCGCGTGTCATGGTCCTATTCTCAAAATCATGTGTTCCGCCCGGTCAACTGCCAACGGTTCTGGGTAATGGGTAAGTTTGGCTGCAACGATTTCATTCGACCCATTCTTTCCGTTTATGACCTTTTGAACCTGGCCTCTTTTTCCTGTCACCTTTTCTCGCCGCCAGCCTCTTAGCAGGGTGTTGAAGAACTACGATGGCCGGCGCAACAAACTATTTTGGTCGCGAGCAAGGCGGGTTGGGAGGGGATAGCCTCTCTGAGGATATCCCCTCCCAACCCGCCTTGCGGAGAGCCCATTCTGATCGCAACGACGGCCATCGTAGTTTTTCAACACCCTGTTAGGTGGCAGAATGAATACCAACACCGTGGCGTTAACCGAGACTTCCGATTCTGATCTGGTCGCCCAGAGCCTGGCGGGGCGGCGCGAGGCCTTTGGCAGGATCGTAAGGAGGTATCAATCGCTCATCTGCTCCATGGCGTACAGTGCCACCGGCAGCATCGCCCGCAGCGAGGACATCGGACAGGAGGTCTTTCTGAGCGCCTGGAAACAGCTCCGACAGCTGCGCGAGCCGGCTCGCCTGAAATCCTGGCTCTGCGGAATCGCGCGCAATGCCCTCAACAGCGAATTCCGCCGGAGTCTTCGGGTGCCAACGCAGGGCGCCGAATCCCTTGATGAGCTGCCGGATTCCGCCTCCCCCGAGGCGCTGCCATCCGAGCGGACGATCAACCGCGAGGAGGAGGCGATTCTGTGGCAATCCCTCGAACGCGTTCCGGAGGACTATCGTGAGCCGCTCATTCTGTTCTACCGCGAGCATCAGTCCATTGCGCGGGTCGCGGCCGCTTTGGACCTTTCGGAGGGTGCGGTGAAACAGCGCCTGTTACGCGGGCGACGGCTGCTGCAGGAGCAGGTCTGCGCCTTTGTGGAGGGGAGCCGCCATCGCGCACCACTATGCCCAAGGGGGAGCCGCATTTGCCGAGCACGCGAACGATCTCGAGGCTCAATACTTCATGCGGACAAACGCATTCTTCCGTCATGCCGAACGGTTCACCTGGACCATGATCATGCTCTCCTGGCTGTTGCCGGCGGTTCCCGCGTATTTTTTCTGGAGGCTCAAGCGTCGGCGCCTTCCTCTCATCGCCCCATAACGCCGCTTCGTGATGCTGGTTCAGCCCGCCTCCTTCGGCAACGAAAACGACCCCGTGCGTCACTCCGGCAGGCGCGGCGCCGCGTCGGGAACGCGCTTCAAGACTTCCTGAATCGATTGTCGCAGCAAGGCGACCTCGGCCGCGAGCTGCCGAATGGAGGTCTGGTTGGGAACCTCCGACTTCGGATCCGCCGCATCCTGTCCAATGAAAAATGCCGCAAAGACCGCGGTCAGATAGCCGAATATTGCAACCGCAAAGATGGAAATGGCGAGGCAGAGCACATGTCCGCCAAAGGTCACCGGCCGATATCCGGATCCAATGTTGGTGATCTGCATGGCAGTCCACCAGAGAGCCTTGGGATAGCTGTGAATGCCCTGTGGATCCGGCGCGGTGTTTTCGAAATGAAGCATGCCGGCCGCCCCCGCCAAAATCACGAGCGCCGTAAAGGTGAGCGCGTAACCTGTTCCCCTGCGTCCCACGGTCCGCCTGAGCGAGCGCAGCCCCTGATCGGCCGAGGCAAACATCCAAATGACCTGCATGCCGAAGGTTGCGGTCAGCGCGCGCGCCAGGGGATACGATTGAAGGCGAGAATCAAGCCGAAGGATGGGAACGACAATCGCCAGGACAAAAAGCCAGTTCCGCTTCAGGAAGACCATCCGCTTGGGAACGACGGCCAATCTCAGTCCGAAATAGACCACAAACAACGCCCAGAGCACCGTCCCAAGGCTCTGCAACACCGGACTCATGCCATTGACCAATTCAATGATGATGACCAGAAACCACACGAAGCTGAGAAGCAGCATGGGCCGTTCGAGCTTGCGGGGAAGCGTCGTGAGAAAACCCGGCTTGGCGCCGACTTGGTGCGTGCTGTCAACCATGGGAGGAGACTTGATCGGTTGAATCTCCGATGGGTCAGAGGCTGCGCCGGATCGATTTCAATTCCCGCCGATGTTTCGCAGTGCCTTTCGGATAGGCCATTTTGAAACCTCGAAGGGTATCCAGGACGATTTGCGAGACGATCAACCGGGCGTTTTCCTTATCGTCGGCAGGAACGACGTACCACGGCGAGCCATGGGTGCTGGTGGCGCCCAGGCAGGCCTCATAGGCCTTCATGTAGCGCTGCCAGTATTTCCTTTCGTGAACGTCCGAGAGGCTGAACTTCCAGTTCTTGTCCGGCTCATCGATCCGCTCGAGAAAGCGCCTCCGCTGTTCATTCTTCGAGAGATGGAGGAAGATCTTGACGATCCGGGTTCCATTGCGGTGGAGATGTTCCTCCAGGTTGACGATGGAACGATACCGCTCCTTCCAAATGGTCTTCTCGTCGATCAGCTCATCGGGAAGGCCTTGGCTTTGGAGAATTTCCGGGTGCACCCGAACGACAAGCACCTCCTCGTAGTAAGTTCGATTGAAGATGCCTATCCGCCCGCGTTCGGGCAGATGGCAGGTGGTGCGCCAGAGGAAATCGTGCTTCAGCTCCTCGACGCTCGGCTGCTTGAAACTGAAGACCTCGCAGCCTTGGGGGTTGACGCCGGACATGACGTGCCGGATCGCGCCGTCCTTGCCCGCCGCATCCATCCCCTGAAACATCAGCAACAGCGCATAGCGACTGGAGGCGTAGTGAAGGTTTTGCAGCGAACTCAATCCCTCGATGTGCTCCGCCAGGACCTTTTTATAGCGCTTCTTGGTTCTGCAATAGGGGTGCACCACCGTCGGCCAACCGCCAAGTTTGACCTTTTCTCCGGGCGAGACCCGGAAGTCCTTTGAATTGATTTTCATCGTGCAGGCTTCGGCCGGGTGTTCGATTCGAGCGCGGCCCTGGCTTCGGGTTTGGCCTTCGCGTTGCCGCGATCGAGAATCCGATACGCGAGCAGCTTCACGCGGTCATTCACGAGGAACCAGGCGAGCGCATAGCCCCATACGAACAGCGCCCAGCCCCATCCAAGAGGCGTCATGAACAGGCCATAAACGGCGATCAGAGTTGCCACGAGTTGCGTGCCCAGGACCGCCATCCACAAAACTCGTGCGGGACGGATCGACCAGAACGGGCCGCGTGTGCGGGTGAGGAAGATCGTAAGGTGCCCAGCCACGGACAGCTTCAGGTACATCAGCGTCTGGAGGCGCGCATGGTCGAGATGGAAGACGCGCAATCCGAGCCAAAACAGGCCGAATGCCGCCACGACCCCGATGACGCCCAGCACCGAGGAAATCCCCAGAACCGTGCGCATATTCCATGCTTCTGGCTTATCCTTGTAATGGACGTTGTCGTAGGCGATGGAGAGGATGGCGCCGTCGTTGAGCAGCGCTATCATGACGATCATCACCGCGGTCAGCGGGTAGAAGTTGAAGATCAGGATCGCCAGCGTCATGAAGAAGAGCACCCGCAGCGTCTCGGCGATGCGGTAGATCGCGTAGCTGTTCATCCGTTGAAAGATCCGGCGGCTCTCCTTGATCGCGTCGATGATGACCGAAAGGCCGGGCGTTGTCAGGACGATGGCCGCCGCCGCGCGCGCCGCGTCGGTCGCGCTCGAGACGGCGATGCCGCAATCGGCCTTTTTCAACGCAGGGGCGTCGTTGACGCCGTCGCCGGTCATGCCGACGATGTGCCCGTGTTTCTGCAGGACGTCCACGATGTGGAATTTGTGCTCCGGGAAGACCTGGGCGAATCCGTCGGCCTTCTCGATTTCCTCGGTCACTTCCGCGGTTTCCAGCTTCTTTGAGTCGCCCAGACTGGCGGCATCGAGAATGTTCGTGCCCATGCCCAACTTTGCGGCGGTTTCCTTGGCGATGGCCAGGGCGTCGCCGGTCACCATCTTGACCTTTACGCCCATGGCCAGCGAGGTCGCGATGGTTTCCCTGGCGTCTTCCCGCGGCGGATCGAACAGCGGCAATACACCCAGGAACTGCCACCTGCCGTCCTGGTCCGCCCGGGCAACGGCCAACGAACGAAAGCCGCGGGCCGCAAAATCGTCGACCGCCTTGTTGATGGCGTCCCTGACCTGCCCGGCATCGGCCGACAGGGCCAGGATGACCTGCGGCGCGCCTTTCGTCGTCTTGAACGTCTTTCCATCCTTGCCTTTGACGGTGGCCTCCGTGCGTTTATGCACCGGATCGAAGGGCTGGAAATGAACGACCTCGTACGCCTTTATCGATTCCTTGTCCTTCAGTCCGCCCAGAACGGCCAGATCGATCGTGTCATTATTGTCCGCGCGCGACGCCAATGCGCCATCGAGGATGACTTGATCGGCCGTCACATTGTCGACGCAGAACGGATCGCCCAGCGTGAGCTTATTCTGGGTTAGGGTGCCGGTCTTGTCCGCGCAGAGCACGTCCACGCCGGCCAATTCCTCGATCGCCACCAACCGGCTCACGATCGCCTTTTTCTTGGCGAGCAGGCGCGCGCCGACCGCCATCGTGACCGACAGCACCGTCGGCATCGCGACCGGGATCGCCGCGACGGTCAGCACCAAGGCAAACTGCAGGGTGCTGAGGACCGGGTCTCCGCGAAAGATTGCGACGGTGATGATCACGGCCACCAGGGCGACCGCGAGAAAGATCAGGTAATTGCCGATCTTCAGGACCGCCTTCTGGAAATGGCTGGTCGTGTGAGCCTCCTGCACCAGCTGTGCCGTCCTGCCGAAGTAGGTGTTCTCGCCCGTGGCATAGACGAGCGCGCCGATCTCCCCCCTTCGAAGGGTCGAGCCGGAGAACACCGCCTCGCCGCATTTTTTCTCGACGGGCAGGGATTCCCCCGTCAACGCCGATTGGTCAACCTCCACCGGATCGCCCTCCAACAGGCGCGCGTCCGCCGGCACGATGTCCCCCAGCCGCATGCGGATGACGTCCCCCGGCACCAGCTCCCGTGCCGCCGGGTCGATCCATTTCCCGTCGCGGATCACCCGGGCCTTGATCGCCAGCCTGGCCTTCAGGGCGGCGATCTCATTTCCGGCCTGGCGCTCCTCCCAGAATCCGACCACGGCGTTGGTCGCAAGCAGGAGGAGGATGATGAAGAAATCCGGCCAGTGCCGGACGACTCCCGACAGGATCACGGCGATCTCGATCATCCACGGGATCGGGCCCCAAAAATAGCCGAGAAACTTCAGGAAGAGATTGGTCTTCTTTTCCGCAAGCTCGTTGGGCCCGTATTGGGTCAACCGTTTTCCCGCCTCGGCCTGACTCAGGCCGTTGGGCGAATAGCCCAGCCTTTTCTCAACCTCCGCAAGGGGCAGCGTTTTCAGATCCTCCTTCGGATCGGTCTTGGCTTCGGGTTTCGATTGCAGGGGCATTCGGATTTCCTTGGGTCCGTCTCAGGTCAATCCGCGTCCGGAATTCACTTCTGATGATTTGCCGTCAGAGCGGTTGAAGCACACGGGCCTTCTCCTCAAGCCGTGGTCCCGTCGGCCTTTCGGCCGAACTCCACTTCCAATTCCGAATCTCAGGCAGGTCCTCGCCGTGTTTGTCGATATACCGCTTGTGCTCGATGAGTTTGTCCTGCATCTGCTGCTTCAGGTAGGCGCCCTTGGCGCCCAGATCCGGCACCCGGTCGACCACGTCCTGCACGAGGTGGAAGCGATCCAGGTCATTCTGCACCCTCATGTCGAAGGCCGTCGTGATCGTGCCCTCTTCCTTGTAGCCGCGGACGTGGAGGTTGCGGTTGGTCCGGCGGTAGGTCAGCCGGTGGACCAGCCAGGGGTAACCATGGAAGCCAAAGATGATGTGCTTATCCCTGGTGAAGAGGGAATCGTAATCGGTTTCGCTCAGTCCGTGCGGGTGCTCGCTCTTGGGCTGAAGCTTCATCAGATCCACGACATTGATCACCCGCATCCTCAGGTCCGGCAGAAATTTGCGAAGGATGGAGACGGCGGCCAGGATCTCCAGCGTGGGCGTGTCGCCGCAGCAGGCCATCACCACGTCCGGCTCGGCATCCTGGTCGTTGCTGGCCCACTGCCAGATGCCAATCCCCTCCGTGCAATGCACGACGGCTTCGTCCATGCCCAGCCACTGGGGAAGCGCATGTTTTCCGGCCACGACCACGTTGACGTAATTGCGGCTGCGCAGGCAATGGTCGAAGACCGAGAGCAGGCAATTCGCATCCGGCGGCAGATAAACCCGCACCACATCGGCCTTCTTGTTGATCACATGGTCGAGAAAGCCGGGATCCTGATGGGTGAAGCCGTTGTGATCCTGCTGCCAGACGTGGGAGGCCAGCAGATAGTTCAGCGACGAGATCTTCCGGCGCCAGGGCAGCTCCAGGCACACTTTCAGCCACTTGGCATGCTGGCTGAACATCGAGTCGACGATGCGGATGAAGGCCTCATAGCTGTTGAACAGTCCGTGCCGTCCGGTCAGCAGATAGCCCTCCAGCCAACCCTCGCACTGGTGCTCGCTGAGCATCGAGTCCAATACCCGTCCGGCGGGGGCGAGGAATTCGTCGTTTTTCTCCTCGCGGGCGTCCCATTGACGGGGGGTGACCTCGAAGACCGCCCCGAGGAGATTTGAGAGTGTCTCATCCGGGCCGAAAATCCGGAAGTTGTGCCGGTCCAGATTCAGCTTGGCCACATCGCGCAGAAATTTTCCGAGGACGAGCGTGTCCTGGGCGTCAACCGCGCCGGGCGAAGGGACGTTGACCGCATGGACGTGAAAGTCCGGCATGCGCAGGTCGCGCAGCAATTGTCCTCCGTTGGCGTGCGGATTGGAGCCCATTCGCCGGTCTCCCTTTGGCGCAAGATCGGCCAATTCCGGCCGGAGGCGGCCGTTGTCATCGAACAGCTCCTCGGCCTTGTAGCTTTTCATCCAGCTCTCGAGGAGTCCGACGTGTTCGGGATGGTCGGAGTCCACAAGAAGCGGCACCTGATGCGACCGGAACGTGCCCTCGATTTGGAGGCCATCGACGACTTTCGGCCCCGTCCAGCCCTTGGGCGACTTGAGCACGATCATTGGCCACCGCGGCCGGGTGCCGTCGTTCCTGTCCCGGGCATTGCTTTGGATCCGCCGGATGTCCTCGATCACCTCTTCCAACGTCGCCGCCATGAGTTGGTGCATCTTTTCCGGGTCATCGCCCTCCACGAAGTGGGGCGTCCATCCGCAGCCGCGCAAAAATTGCTCCAATTCCTCATGCTCGATCCGGGCCAGGACAGTCGGGTTGCTGATCTTGTAGCCATTGAGATGAAGGATCGGGAGCACGGCTCCATCCGAGATGGGATCGAGAAGCTTGTTCGACTGCCAGGAGGTCGCCAGGGGGCCCGTCTCCGATTCGCCATCGCCGATGACGCAGGCGACGATCAGGCCGGGATTGTCGAAGGCGGCCCCGAAGGCGTGACTCAGCGAGTAACCGAGCTCACCGCCCTCGTGTATCGATCCGGGTGTCGTCGGCGCCACATGGCTGGAAATCCCGCCGGGGAATGAAAACTGGGTGAACAGCTTTTTCATGCCGGCCTCGTCCTGGGTGACGTCCGGGTAAACCTCGCTCCAGGTGCCCTCGAGGTAAACGTTGCCCACGATCGCCGGACCGCCGTGGCCGGGACCGGCGATGTAGAACATGTCCAGATCGTACTTCTTGATGACCCGGTTCAGATGCACATAGATGAAATTCTGACCCGGCGTCGTACCCCAGTGCCCGACCACAAGCGGCTTGACGTCCGCCAGGGTCAGCGGGCGCTTCAGCAGCGGATTGTTGTAGAGGTAAATCTGGCCGACCGACAGGTAGTTTGCGGCACGCCAGTAGGCGTTGATTTGCTGAACCAATTCCGGAGGGAGAATCGTTGTGCTGGTTTTCATAATTTTCGGTAGAGTCAGAACGGCGGACGATTTCATTTCGGCCGCCTCCGTGTTCGATGACGAGTGAACTGCCGGTTCAGGCGCTCCGCTCGAGTGAGGCGCTCTTGGACGCAATTACCGCCATGAGTTCGTTCCAGGATTTCACAAACGACTTTGCGCCCTCGTCCTGGAGACGGGCGGCCAGGTCATCGATCTTCACGCCGGCCCGGGCGAATTCGTCCAAGACGTCTTCGCAATTGCCGCCGTCTGCCGCCATGATCGGGCCGATTTCGCCGTGATCGGCCAGCGCTTTCAAAGTGGCCTCGGGCATCGTGTTCACCGTGAACGGAGCGGCCAGCCCCTTGACGTAGAGGGTGTCGGACGCCTTCGCATCCTTGGTGCCGGTGCTAGCCCAGAGCAGTCGTTGCGGCCTGGCGCCGGCGTTGTACACGCGCCGCGAGCGCGGGCAGCCCAACAGGTCGAGATATGCCTTATGGATGCGGCCGGAGATAGCGATTCCAAGCCGGTTCTCCAGCGGCTCCGGAACCTTGCCCGCCACTGCGACGTCCCAGCGGCTGACGAATATCGAGGCCACGGAACCGACCTGGGGGTTGAGCCCGGCTGCGATGCGCCGCTCAATGCCGCGCAGGTAGGCCTCGGCGGCCGCGATGTAATGCTCGCGCGAAAACAGAAGCGTCACATTGACCGGAACGCCGGCAAAGATCGCCTCTTCGATGGCGGGCGCACCTTCCTTGGTGCCCGGGATCTTGATGAACAAATTGTGCCGTCCCGCCCGCCCGGAAAGTTCCTTGGCGGCGGCGAGGGTGCGAGCCGTGTCATGGGCCAGGAGTGGCGACACCTCCAGCGACACCCATCCGTCGACCCCATTCGTGCGGTCGTAAACCGGCCGGAAAAGGTCGGCGGCCCGGGTGAGATCGTCGAGCGCGAGATCGAAAAAAAGACCCTCACCGGTTGTCCCCTTGGCCACTAGGTCGCGGATCGCGGTGTCGTAGGCGGGGCTGTTCTTGATCGCGTGGTCGAAAATCGTCGGGTTAGAGGTCAGTCCCGTCACCGACAAATCGTCGATGTAGTGTTGAAGCGTGCCGCGGACCAGCAGATCGCGGGTGATGTTGTCGAGCCAAAGGCTCTGGCCGAGACTGTGCAGCAACTCAGTGGCTTTCATGATGTTGGGTGGTGCACCAGCTCCCGACTGCGGAGGGCGTCCCTGGCTTTGCCGGAAAGAGTACCCGAGGCGCCTTGGGCTTTGCTTTCGGTGGCCAGCTTCACGCCGACCGATCGCTTGTTTTCCATGACCTCGACACTCTATTCCTGGGGCCGGGCAGGCCCAATGGGGTGAAACCCGAACACGATTTGCCTTTCGAGTCTTATCCAGCCGGGAACAGGACGCCTCCTCCGCGTTCATGGGTTCCCAAAGGCAGCGGAGAGCCGGTGCCAACGTCCGTGCCCCCGGAGACCCCGGGAATGCGATCGGGCGGCCCGCGCCGGCGGGTTTTCTTCATCGCTGCCAAAGGATCCGGTTGGATTCCAAAGGAACGGTCGCTCCGGAGTGTTGAGGTATCGCCCGCGCCGTGTAGTCGCCCGCGGGACGTGTTTTGGGCACCGTCGCGCGATAGACCCGGCCCCCGGATGGATCGGGCTGCGGGCGGTCGCACTTCATTTCCACCCGCAGGGGATCGCCTCCATTGGCGCGGTTCGCAAAAAGCTCAACTCGCACCGCACCGGGTTCGAGATCGCCCAGGAGGACTTCGGCCGCAAACGCGTGGTGGTCGGCGCCGGTTTCGACCCGCATCTGTCCGAAGCGCACGGAACCCCACTTTCGATCCACCGCCTGTTGCCACTCGACCACCTGCCTACCCACCGCGCCCTTGTTCGCCGCGCGCTCCTGGTAGGTGGCGGCAGCCGGCAGATAGTGCTGCTCGGTGTATTCGCGCACCGCACGGCTGGCGGCAAACCTGGGGGTCAGACGCGCCATGCTCTCCCGGATCCGCGCGACCCAGGCGCCGGGCATCCCCTTTTCATCGCGGGTGTAAAAGTCGGGAATGACCTCGTGCTCGAGTCGCTCGTACAGTGCCTCGGCCTCGGCGGCGTCCCAAGCGGGGTCTTCGCCGTGCTCCTGGCCGTCTCCCAAGGCCCATCCGACTTCCGGCCTATAGGCTTCGGCCCACCAGCCGTCTATTTCCGAGAGGTTGAGGCCGCCGTTGACGAGCACCTTCATGCCGCTTGTCCCGCAGGCTTCCCAAGGCCGCCGGGGCGTGTTGATCCAAACGTCGACTCCTTGCACCAGGTGTTCGGCCAGAAGCATGTCGTAATCGGCCAAAAAGACCACGGGAGGATTTGCGTCAGTGCGCCGGATAAAGCGCGTCCACTCCTGGATCAGCGCCTGGCCGGCTTGGTCGGCCGGATGTGCCTTTCCCGCGAGGATGAGCTGGGCCGGGCGCTGGGGATTCTTCAGGATGCGAAGCAGCCGGTCTGGGTCATGCAGCAGCAGGTTGGGTCTCTTGTAGGTCGCAAAACGGCGGGCGAAACCAAGGGTCAATATTCCGGGATCCAGCCGGGATTGGGTGCGGGAGATGATCTCCCGCTCCTCACCCGCGGCGCTCATCTGCAGGCCGATCCTTGCGCGAGCGTACTCCACCAGGGTTTTTCGGCTGACGGTGCGCAGGGCCCAGAGTTTTTCGTCGGAGACCCGGCGGAGATCCGCCTCCAGGGTGGCCGACGTCCCCAGCCATCGTCCTTTGCCGCAGGCGTCGGTCCACAGCTCGTCCGCCGCGGCCGAATCCCACGTTGGCATGTGCACGCCGTTGGTCACGTGGCCGACCGGAACGTCATCCTCCGGCCACCTGGGGAAAAGCGGTGCAAAGATGTGGCGGCTGACCCGGCCATGCAGACGGCTCACTCCATTGACCGCCCCGCTCCCCCGCATCGCCAGAAAGGCCATGTTGAAGGGTTCGCCGCCGTCGTTGGCGTTCTTCCGTCCCAACGCCAGGAAATCGCGCAGTCCCAGGCCGAGCTGCTCCTGGGCGTACCGGCCCAGATATTGCTCCATCAGGGCAGCGGGGAAAAGGTCAAATCCCGCCGCGACCGCCGTATGGGTTGTAAAGAGATTACCCGCCCGCGTGGCCGCGAGCGCAACGGGAAACGGCTGCCCGGTTTCGGCCATGAAGCCGAGCGCGCGCTCCAGCAAGGCAAAGGCCGCGTGGCCTTCATTGAGATGACAGACATCCGGTTTGAACCCCAGCTTTCTCAGCAGTCGCCAGCCCCCGATTCCAAGCGCCATCTCCTGCTTCAGGCGCAATTCCTGGTCGCCGCCATAAAGCTCGCTTGTGATCCCCCGATGGACCGGATCATTGGCCGCGTCGTTCGAGTCGAGAAGATAGAGCTTTGCCCTGCCGACTTGAACCTCCCAGGCGCGAAGCCAGACCGAATGCCCAGGCAGCGGTATCTCCAGTCGCAGCAACTCGCCGTCCGCCCGGCGCACGGGGGTGACGGGCAATTGGCTGGGGTCGTTGTAGGGATAAAGCGCCTGTTGCGCCCCGTTTCGGTCTATCACCTGGCGAAAATACCCGTGCTGATAGAGCAGCCCCACGCCGACCACCGGAACCCCCAGATCGCTCGCGGCCTTGAGCTGATCCCCGGCCACGTTTCCGAGGCCGCCCGAATAAATTGGCAGCGCCTCGCTCAACATGAATTCCATGCAGAAATAGGCGACGCAGCCCAGGGAGGCCTTGGGATATTTCTGCTGAAACCAGCGGGGTGCCGTCGCCGCCTGTCGTTTGGCCCGGACCAGTCGGTCAAGCAATCTGCAAAAGTCCGGATCGGCCAAAGCCCTCGAAAGTTTTTCGCGCGATATTGTCTGGATCATCACGCTGGGGTGATACGTGAGCGCCCAGAGCGCGGGATCGAGGCGCCGCCACAGCTCGTCGCCACTGTGATTCCACGTCCAGCGCAGGTCCATTGCCAGTTCGGTCAGCGCTTCAAGGCCCGGCGGCGGAAACGGCGGAGACGGGGGGGCGCTCATACCTTCGACTTTGGCCGCATAAATTGGCTCTTTGGGATCGCGTTCATTGGGTCACGCGACAACCGCCTCGGCGGCCTTTGACGCGGGGTTTGCCTTCAATGCAGAGCCGACGATTGCCTGGGCCTCCTCCAATATCCTGCGCAAGTGGGCATCGTCACGAAAGCTCTCGGCGTAGATTTTATAGATATCCTCAGTGCCGGAGGGACGCGCCGCAAACCAGCCGTTCTCAGTGACGACCTTCAGCCCGCCGATGGGGGCCCCGTCGCCCGGGGCACGGGTGAGGATGGCCTTGATCTTGTCTCCGGCCAGCTCCGCGATCTTGACCTGGTCCGGCGAAAGGTTTCCCAACACAACCTTCTCGGCCCGGGTTGCGGGAGCCTCGACGCGGTCATAAACGGGGTCGCCGAATTCCTGGGCGAGCGCGCGGTAGTTGTCGCCGGGATCGCGGCCCATTCGCGCCGTCATCTCGGCGGCGAGCAAACAGGGGACGAATCCGTCCTTGTCCGTCGTCCAGACGCTGCCATCCAGGCGGGAGCACGTCGCCCCCGCGCTTTCCTCCCCGCCGAAGCCAAGGGAGCCGTCGAGCAATCCTCCCACGAACCATTTGAAGCCGACCGGAACCTCGAAGAGCTTCCGGCCCAGCTTGGCGGCTAAGCGATCGATCAACTGGGTGCTTACCAGCGTCTTGCCGACGGCTGCTCCCTTCGACCACCTCGGCCGGTTCTGGAAAAGATAGGAAATCATGGCGCACAGGTAATGATTGGGCGGCAACAGCCCCACTTCCTTGGTGACGATGCCATGCCGGTCGTGGTCGGTATCGCAGGCGAAGGAGAGATCGAAGCGGCCCTTCATCTGGATCAATCGCTGCATCGCATAGGTCGAGGATGGGTCCATCCGTATCTGACCGTCCCAATCCACCGTCATAAATCGGAAGGTGGGATCGACAGCGTCGTTCACCACGGTAAGATTCAAACTGTAGCGCTCGCCGATGCGTCCCCAATAATGGACCCCGGCGCCCCCGAGCGGATCGACGCCCAGGCTGAGCTTTGCCCCGCGGATTGCGTCCATTTCAACGACGTTGCCGAGATCGGCAACGTAGGTGCTGAGAAAATCGTGCCGATGTGTCGTCGGGGCCTTGCGCGCGCGGTCGAACGGAACACGCTTCACGCCGGCCAGGTGGGCCTCGAGAATCTCATTCGCCTTATTTTCGATCCAAGCGGTCGCGACCGTGTCCGCCGGTCCGCCGGTGGGAGGATTGTATTTGAAGCCGCCGTCATGCGGCGGATTGTGTGAGGGGGTGATGACGATCCCATCGGACAGGCCGGTCTTTCTTCCGCGATTGTAGGTCAGGATCGCATGTGAGATCACCGGCGTCGGCGTATATTCCTCAGCCTCGGCGATCATCACCTCAACCCCGTTTGCCGCCAGCACCTCGAGCGCGGTGGCAAAGGCGGGGATCGACAGCGCATGGGTGTCGATTCCCATAAACAGCGGTCCTTCCGTTGCCTGCAGCTTTCGATAGAGGCAGATCGCCTGGGCAATCGCCAGGATATGCCATTCGTTGAACGCCCGATTGAATGACGAACCCCGGTGGCCGGAGGTGCCGAATGCCACCCGCTCCGCGGGCACTGCAGGGTCGGGCACCTCGGCGTAATAGGCGGTGACAAGCCGGGGCACGTCAACGAGTATTCCGACGGGCGCGGGCTTTCCGGCCAGGGGGCTGATTTTCATGGGACTTTCTCCAATGCGTTGCGTTCGAGTTCCGCTCTTGTCGTTGCTCCTGAACTGATTATCGCCCTCTTTTCGATGAAGATGCCCGCTTGAGCCACCCTGGCTGAAATTCCACGGCTGCCTTTCACGGACACGACCTTTTGAAGAGCACCCCCTCTTGCGGGAAGCCGGAGCATGCTCCGGATGGAGACCGGAGACTATGGGGTGTTGCCCTACATCGCGGAGTTTTTCCCAGCAGTATGTGCCTGCGACGATCGGCTTTCCGAGCCCATCAGTGCCTGGGCGACCAGTTCGAAAGACCGCAGGCGGGCGGCGTGGTCGAAGATTGCGGCTGTGACCATCAGCTCGTCGATTCCGGTCCGCCCGATGAAAGCCCCGGCGCCGCGCCTGACCGTGGGAGGGGCCCCCACGATCGCCTCGCGGAACCGGTGCCTGATGCCGTCCAGCTCGAGCGGAGTTGCGTGGCCCGCCATGCTTGCAACCGGCGGGGGCAGCGGGGTGGGGGCCCCCTGCTGGAGGGCAATGAAGCTCAGTTGCAGTGACGTGAACAACTCGGCCGCGGCCGCGTCGGTGTCCGCTGCGTAGACCGCAACCACCGCCATGCAATACGGGTGCCTATGCGTGGCGGAGGGACGAAACTCGTTTCGGTAGAGGTGAAGCGCCTCCGTGAGGTGATCCGGTGCGAAGTGCGAGGCGAAGGCAAACGGCAACCCCATCTCCGCCGCCAACCGGGCGCTGTAGAGGCTCGATCCCAGCAACCAGATGGGCAGATTGAGCCCGGTGCCCGGCACGGCCCTGACCGCCTGGCGCGATGCAGCGGGCCCGAAATAGCGCTGCAACTCGACCACGTCCTGCGCATAGGTATCGACGGCGTCGCCGCCGAACCGGCGCAGGGCCTGGGCGGTGAGGGGATCGGTGCCGGGCGCCCGCCCCAGTCCCAGGTCAATGCGGCCTGGGAAGAGCGACTCCAGGGTCCCGAATTGCTCGGCGATGACCAGAGGGGCGTGGTTGGGGAGCATGATGCCGCCCGCCCCGATGCGGAGGTGTTTGGTCCCCGAGGCGACATAGCCTATTGCGACCGCGGTCGCGGCGCTGGCGACGCCGGGCATGTTGTGGTGCTCGGCCAGCCAGTAGCGGTGGTAGCCCCATCTCTCCGCATGCCGCGCGAGGTCGCGCGAGTTCTGCAGCGCCTGGCCGGCGGTGCCTCCTTGGACGATGGGGGAGAGGTCGAGGATGGAGAGCGGTACCATGGGGGAGCCTATCCATGTTTTCCCATCTGCCAAATCAGCCGGGCACTGCCGGTCGCAAACACACCCTGCCGGATCAAACCTTGGAATGCGCCGCGGTCTCCGCAACAAACGGATAGTTCAACACGAATTTGCCGGAGCCCTCCGGCAGGAGGAACTTGACCGGTGTGATTCTGATCCCCGTGCTCGGCTCGATCAATTGCCCAAGCTTCCGAACGACCGAGTCCAGCGCACTGGGGGTAGGACCGTTCCGCTCCGGGATGTAGCTGAGCAGAAAATTCCCCGGCGTGGATTCCTGCAGGCGATAATGCAGGAGGCCTTCGCTTCCGGCGAAGCATTGGTCGACATCGCGGGCGGTTATCCGCCGGCCGTTTGGCCCTTTCAATGAGTCCACGGTGCGGCCGTGGAGAACGTAGGTGAATCCCTCTGCGCCGGATTGCCGCTCGACCAGATCCCCGATTCGGTAGTTCAGCAAGGGCATGTAGTCGTTTGTCAGGGTTGAGACCACCAATTCGCCGACACCCCGCTCATCTTCGTTGATAACGTCCAGATGGGCGATCTTCCCGCTCGGGACCATTTGTCCCGCCTCGTTCTCCATCAGGAGATGGCCGGTCTCGGTCGACCCGTAGAGATTGTAGACCGGCACGCCGAATACCCGCTCCAGCACACGTTGGTGCAGGACGCTGGTAAACTCATAGCTGGTAAAGATGAATCTGAGGCTGGGAAACGTCACGTTGCGGCGCTCGCAATGCAGGGCGAAAACCGCCGCATAGACTGGATCGGCATCCAAAAAGATGGGATCCCATGCGCGGGCCTCCTCGATCATCTGATCGAGGTCGGCCTCGCCCAGCAGGAAAGGAAATCGCGACAAACTAAGGAAGCGGGTATCGCCGAGGGAACGCCGTTTGGCCGACGGCGTTCCATTGTAGGTGATCTCGCCATTGCAGGCCGGAGACGAGATTGTGATGCGATGTGCCTGCGGATTCTCATGGAGAGTCCGCGCGACATGCGCGTTGAGGCCCAGCGCCCAGGCTTCCTGGCGCATCCACCAACCGGACTCGAGCAGAAGATCGGCGCGGTTATCGGTGGTGCCCGCCGTGTGCTCAACCTCGACCAGCCTTTGCGCCGTGAGCTCGTCGAGCGACTGGCCCGCCCGAAGGAAATTCCGGGGGAAATCCCTCTTGATGTCCTGTTTGGTGATGAAAGGGAGCGCGGCCAGTAGGTCCAGCCCCGTCGAGTCGCCTCGAAGGTTTGCCTTCGCCGCCCGATAGAGCGGCACCTCACCGATGTACTCCCGCAATTTCGACTCGAGCTTCGCCGGAGCGAGGCGCGGATCCCTGATAGTTGGCTGTTCCATCCTGTTTCCTGGCGGCAGGTCAGGCCGGTTGGGCGGCGAGCTCGGATCTGGTCCCTGCCGATCGGGCGAGGGTTCTCGGTGAGGCGGCGGCGCGCAGTTCGCTGACGAGGCGCGGCAGGTGGTTCATCAGGTAGGCGATGTCCTCCCTCGTTGTTTCATAGTCGAGGCTGAACCGGAGGGTGCCGCGAG
>Ga0302319_10004685_pt1 | contig 27975 bp, 13 predicted proteins | sample Bog_T0_2_FD_203319 | JGI IMG/M metagenome (GOLD analysis project Ga0302319, IMG submission 203319) | Peat permafrost microbial communities from Stordalen Mire near Abisko, Sweden - Bog_T0_2 | ecosystem: Environmental > Terrestrial > Soil > Wetlands > Peat | place: Sweden: Abisko, Stordalen Mire... | reverse complement strand
GATTCCCGACGTGACGCGCGGCGCGATGGCGCGGATCGCCGCCGCCATCGCCTATCGCGCGGTGCGCAACCGCGGCACCATCGGCGGATCGCTCTGCCACGCCGATCCGGCCGCGGACTGGGTCTCGGCGCTGGCGGCGTTGTCCGCCCGGGTGACGCTGCGCAGCCTCAAGGGCACCCGCCATCTCGCGGTCGAGCATTTTGTCACCGGCGCGCTGCAATCGGCGCTGCGCGAGGGCGAGATCGTCGAGGCCATCCGGGTGCCCAAGCTTCGCCCCGCGGCGCACTTTGGCTACGTCAAGGCCTGCCGCAAGCCCGGTGAATTCGCCGATGCGATCGCGGCCCTGCTGATCGATCCGGATGCCGGCACGGCGCGGGCCGTGATCGGCGCGGTGGATGCCGCGCCGATCGTGCTCGGCGACGCGGCCGAGCTGTTTGGCGGCCGCGTCACCGCGGATTTCGCGCAGGCCTTCGACGCCAGGGCCGCCGACGCGAGGCTTAAGCAAGCGGGCCTCAGCGACGCCGTCGACCGGCATATCCATCTGGCGGTGCTTCGCCGCGCGGTGATAGAGGCGTCCGCATGATCAAACTTGGGCTCACCGTCAACGCCCGCGCGGTCGAGGCCACGGTCGAGCCGCGCACCCATCTGGCCGATTTTGTCCGCGATCATCTCAACCTGACCGGCACCCATCTCGGTTGCGAACACGGCGTCTGCGGCGCCTGCACGCTGCTGCTCGACGGCATGCCGGCGCGCTCCTGCATCACCTACGCGGTCGCCTGCGACGGCGCCGCCATCACCACCATCGAAGGCCTTGACGCCGACGACATCGCCATCGAACTGCGCGCAGCCTTCAGCCGCGAGCACGCGCTGCAATGCGGCTATTGCACGCCGGGAATGCTGATCTCGGCGCGCGATCTGGTGCTGCGGCTGCCCGACTCCGATGAAGTCAGGATTCGCGTCGCCCTGAGCGGCAATCTGTGCCGCTGCACCGGCTATGTCGGCATCATCCGGGCGATCCGGTCGGTGATTGAACAACGCCGCGCGCGCGGCATTGCGCCAGTGCCGGGCGCCGGCCGAACCACGCTTGGCCCGGTCGGCGCGGGCCATGGCGAAGCAGTCACCCCCGCGGCCCTGGAAGAGGCCAGGGTCGAGGCCGTGCAGCCGCAGCGCGACCTCACGATTCCTGTGTTCACGCCGGCCCAGCGCTTGCAAGATTCGTTCGAGGTTGGCTATCCGCCCGCCCGCGTGTTCGAGATGTTCGGCGATGTCGCCGGCATCGCCGGCTGCCTGCCCGGCGTGTCGTTGACAGGCCTGCCCACCCCCGAACGGGTTGACGGCGCGATCCGCATCAAGCTCGGACCTGTGACAGCCGAGTTCCGCGGCGCGGCGCGGATCGAGCGCCATCCCGCCGATCTCTCGGGGCGGATCATAGGCATCGGCCGCGATCAGCGCCGCGGTTCGTCCACACAAGGCGAGATCGTTTATCGGCTGCACCCGATCAAGGACGGCGCGGCGACCCGGGTCGAGCTCGTGATCGGCTACAGCCTGCGCGGCATGCTGGCGCAGGTCGCCCGTGCCGGCCTGGTCCGCGACCTCGCGGCCCGGCTGACCGCGGAATTCGCGCGCAATCTCGATTCCTATCTCGCCGGCGCCGGGATGAATCCAGCGCCGGCCGCGCAAGATCTGAATGTTTTCACTTGGCTCCTGCACCTGTTTCGCGAGCGCGCGCGTGAGATGGCGCAGCGCTTCTTCCAAAGATGACAGCGACGTCATTGGAACGGATGATCGGTCGCGGATCGGTCGTCCTCTCGGGCCTCCGCTTCCCAGACGCGCGGCGGCGCCTCAACGATGCACCGCCGCCAGCACCGGCGAACCTGGGTCATTGGCCGCCAGCGCCGACGGATCGCCAATCAGCGTGCCGCCATGGCCGTCGCTGGCCATGCTGAACTGCGCCGCCATATATTGCCCGAGCAGCGCCAGGCTCGCAACATGGCTACCGTCGCTCACGGTAAGGGTACCGCCAAGATTGTTGGCGGACTCGGAGAAACCGAGCGTGGTGGTGGCCGGGTTGAAGGCGATATCGGCGAGATCGAGTTCATCCGACTGGCCGAAGCCCGCTATGGTGCCGGCGAACAACCGCGAGCCGTCGAGCTGCAGCAGGCTGCTGGCGCCGGAGGCAAAGGTCACGTCGCCGGCCAAGCCGCCACTGCCGATCTCGAGCGCGCCGCCGGAGATGACGGCACCCGCCACCGCGCCGCCCGACGCGACATCGACCGCGCCGCCGCTATCGACCTGCAGCCCGCTGACGCTGCCGCCGTTTTCCACCACGACCAAGCCGCCGCTCTGCACGGTCTCGTTGATCGCCGAGCCATGGACGTCTTGTGTCCCGCCGACGATTGCGCCGCTGGCCGAGCCGCCGGCCTCGACGACGAGCAGGCCGCCGCTTGATACCGTCGTGCCGGAGGCCGAGCCGTAGACGTCTTCCTCGCCGCCATTGCTGAGGATCCCGCCATTGGTACGACCGCCGGACGAGACGCTGATCGTGCCGCCGCTGAACACCGTGTAATTGTTGGTGAGATCACCGTCCAGGACGACGCTGCCGCCGCTCGAAACCAGAATGTGCTGGGTCGACCCGCCGGCGGCGATATCCAGGATGCCACCGCTGGAGACGGTGGCATAGGCCAGTTCGCCTCCCGACAGCACGTCAATCGTACCGCCGGAAATTCCGGTTCCAGTCCCGCCCGGCCCGGTCGAAAATCCCCCCGACGAAATCACCTCCAGGCCGCCCGCAAAGACCGCGACGTTGTTGGTGATGGTCCCCATCACATCCACCAGCCCGCCGCTTGATATCGACAGATGGCTGCCGCTGCCGCCCTCCGAAATCGTGGTGACGCCGCCCGCATAGTCGGTGAAGTAACGGAATAGGCCGCCTGAGAGAACCTCGACCGTGCCGCCGTGAATGCCCGTCCCGATCCCGAGCGCACCTGACACCACCCCGCCCGACGAAACGACCATCAGGCCGCCGCTTGAGATTGTGACGTTGCTGGTGACGGTGCCGAGAACATCAAGCTCGCCGCCACTGGAGATGGTCAGATGGTCGGCGATGCCGCCGGCGAAGATGGTGGTGACGCCGCCCGCGAAGTCGGTGGAAGAGCCAAAGCTGCCGCCGGACATCACGTCGAGCGTTCCGCCAAAAATCCCGGCGCCAGAGGCCGAGCCATAGACATCCTGCTCGCCGCCGCTGCTGATGGTTGCACCGTAAGCTACGCCATCGCTCTCGACGACCTCCAGACCACCCACGATCAGCGTCGCCACCGCCAGACCGTCGACGGTCAGCAGGCCGCCACTGCTGACCACCGTGTCGAGGGTCGTCGCGCCCGACTGAACCGAAACAGAGCCGCCGCTTTCGACGGTGAGATCATTCCCAGTCTGGCCGGAGGTAACAAGCAGGTTCTGGCCGCTGCTGACCAATTCGCTGGTCGAGATCCAGCCCAGTGCGCTCATCAACGTAAGATCGGTCGGCGTGACTTCGTTGACCGCACCCGAAGGGCTGTTGTCCAGATAGGAATCAAAGCCGGCGCTGGGCGCCCAATCGCCGAGATCGCCGCCATTGCCGGTAACGTAATTGTTCCAGGCATCCAGTGCGGTCACGCCGCCATCGATCGAGAAATAGGACGGCGCCCCGGTGGTCAATTGCGGGTCGCCGGGCGCCTGATAGCGGAACAGATCCATCGGCGCGTATGCGCCGGGAGCGTCGAGCAGAGAGATCCGGCCCATGACCTCGGAAAGCTCGTGTTCCGCGGTGCCGATGAAATAATACTGGCCCGCGACAGCTGTGTCGGACGCAAAGGAAAACGGGAGCGTGCTGCTAAATCCGACATAGCCGTCGAACGTTGGGCCGGCCTGCAGCAGCCCCAGTGCCTTGGCTTCCGCCGTCGTCAGGAGCAACTGGTCAGACGTCGGCGCCGTATCTGGCAGGCTGCCGGCGCCGGCGGCGCCCTCGTTGACAAGGGCCTGCTGCAACTGCGCGTAAGTGACGCCCGGATCAAGATAGCCGGAACTTTCGCCAAGCGCATTGGAATTCAAGGCATTGCCGGCGATCTCGCCATAACCGACATCGATGTTGATGGTGGCCGCGTTGGTAAAATCGCTCTCGTAAAGGGCGACCACGTCATTGAGCGCGGTCTTGAAAGCGGCCGGCGCCGAACCCGCGCTCGAATCGAAGGTCAGATTGATCGAAAGGCCGTTCGCCATCTCAATGTCGGTGCCGCCATTGCCGTCCGAGGCCAGCCGGAACGAAACATTCGATAAATTCTGTGTCGGATCCAGTTGCAGATCGTAAGAGATGCCATTGGCGACTAATTGCAGCAAGTTGCCGGCCTCAAGCTGGACGCTCCCGCCATTGGCGAAGCTGACGCCGGTCAGATCAATCGCATCACCGACCGCGAAACCGCTGATTACATCCCTTGGCATCGACGTGCCGCCGATGCTCAAGGTGCCACTGCTGCCTGAGAAATTCAGATTGTCCGTGATCGCAATGCTGGTGCCGCCGGTCCCGTCCGAGCTGAGCTGGAACGACGCATGCGAGAAATCCTGCGCGGCGTCGAGCTGCAGTTGGTAGGAATTGCCGTTCTCAATAACGTTCAGAACGTTGCCGGCCTGCAGCTGGACGATGCCGGCGCTGCCGAAGCCGACACCGGCCAGAACGATCGCATCGCCACTCGCAAAACCGCTGATCACTGCGGTTGGCATGGTGGCGTCGTCGATCTGCAAGGTGCCATTTGCCGCGAAGCTCAGCGAACCGGAGACACCGCTTCCGTCGGCAACCTCAAGCAAGCCGCCGTTGATCACGGTGTCGCTGGTGACGCCGCCGGAGGCGACGAATTGCTCGCCGCCGCTGCCGATCGTCGTGCCAAACGCAGCGCCGTCGCTGTTGACGATTTCCAGACCACCCAAGATCAGCGTCGCCACCGCGGAGCCGTCGACGGTCAGCAGACCCCCATTGCCGACGATCGCATCGCTTTCGCTGCCGCCCGACAGCACCGCGATGGTGCCGCCGCTTTCAACATTGTCGGCGAGCGACGAACCATTGACATAGAGCGTGCCGCCGACCTGAGAACCCGTATCAAACGCGCCGGATTCAACATATTCAACACCGCCGCTCTGGATGAAGTTGGCGTTGGAGTTGCCGTCATCATACAGCACGCCACCACTGAGCACGGTGTCCAGGGAAGCGAATCCGTAGACCTCCTGCGTGCCACCGACGAATGATTGGAACGCCGAGCCGCCCGCTTCAACGACCTGAACACCGCCGCTCGCGATCGATACCAGATCAGCGCTGCCATAATCATACTGCGCACCACCACTTGCCACAGTATCAATTTCAGCCGATCCATAGACATATTGCGTTCCGTCGACCAGCGTGAACAGATCGGAACTCGCGGATTCAAGGATCTGAACACCGCCACTATCAACCGTAGCGAACCAGGCGCTGCCGTAATCGACTTGCGTGGCGCCGCTCCCGATCGAGGTGAAGTTGGCGCTACCGTACACATATTGCATGCTGCCGCTATCGACGGAAGCATAATTCGCGGCGCCGTAGACAATCTGCGTACTTTCACCATCGACGGAGGCGTAGTTGGCACCGCCATACACGACCTGCGTGCTGCCGCTGTCGACGGAAGCATAGTCGGCGCTACCGTAAACAATCTGCGAACTGCCGCCATCGATGGAAGCATAATTCGCACCGCCATACACGACCTGCGTGCTGCCGCTATCGATGGAAGCGTTGTCGGCGCTACCGTAGACAACCTGCGTTCCGCCGCTGTCGATGGTGGCGAAAGTCGCGCTGCCGTAAACAACCTCTTCGCCACCGTTCACCACGGTGCCGCCGGCCACGCCGCCCGACTCGACCTCAATGAGACCGCCGCTCGACACGCTCACAGCATCCGCCTCGCCGCCGGTGAGCACATCGAGCGTGCCGCCGCTTTCTACGATCACACCGCTGGGGGTTTTTCCCGCCGAGACCTCCAGCACATAGCCCGAACCGATTTCGATCGTACCGCCGGACGAGACGACCAGACCGCTGACCACAGCGCCGCCGAACAATTCAATGGCACCGCCGCTGAGGACGACTGTGTCGCTGGCCACGCCGCCGCTGGACACTTGCTCCAATCCGCCACTGCCGATGGTGGCGGAACTGGTCTCGCCGCCGGAAGATATGTCGATCGTGCCGCTGGCGAAGACCTGGAAGTTTCCGGCCAACGCCCCATCGGCAATATTGGCCACACCACCATCGAGCAAATTGACGTCGTCCGCCGTTCCGCCGCAGAGCACGTTGAGCGTTCCGCCGGACACGTCGGTCTGCACAACGGTGGAACCTGGCGGGATGCCGACGATGACGATGCCGGGCTCAGAGGTTACCGTGCCGGCGACGTTGAGAACGCCGCCGCTTGAGACCGTCAGATCGTAGCCGATACCGCCAGCGGCGATATTGGTCACACCGCCCACGTAGTCGGTCGACAAGGCGATCGTGCCGCCGGAGGCAATATTCGCAACCCCGCCTTGATAGATCCCGTCGGCCGAGCCGCCAATCAGCGCGTTGACCGAGCCTGTCACGTTGAGAATGCCACCGCTTGAGACGCTGAGATCAAGGCCGCTAGCGCCGGCGGAGATGTTGGTCACACCCGCCGCCGAGTCGGTCGACAAATCGATCAAGCCGCCGGACTCTACGTCCACGATACCGGCCACATTGGCCAACAACAGGCTGCCGCGCACATCGATTTCGCCGCCGCTTGAGACCACCACATTTGCCGCAAACCCATTCGACAGAACATCCACCAACCCACCGCTGGCGATCGTCAGGTCATTGCTCTCAGTGCCGTCCAGTTGGAAGATACCACCGTCGAAAACGTGGACGTTGGGGATTGAACCGCCGGCGGCGACATTCAAGACGCCGCCACGGGAGACACCCGCCTCATCAAGTTCGCCACCCGACAGCACGTCGACCGTACCGCCGGAAATGCCGGTGCCCGATGAGGGCGGTCCCATCTGCACGCCCCCCGACGAGATGATCTCAAGCCCGCCGCCGTAAACCCCGACATTGTTGGTAATGGTCCCCGTCAGCTCCAGCAGCCCGCCGCTCGAAACTCCGATATGGCTGGCGATCGCCCCGGCCGATATATCCAAGGCGCCGCCGCTGGAAACCGTGGCGTACCGCAGTTCGCCTCCGGAAAGCACGTCGACGGTGCCACCGGAAATGCCGGTACCTATCCCGCCCGGGCCGGTCTGCACGCCGCCGGAGGAGATGATCTCCAGGCCGCCATTATAAACCCCGACATTGTTGGTGATGGTCCCCAGCACATCCAACTGCCCGCCGCTCGATACGCCGAGATGGCTGGCGATGGCGCCGGCTTCTATATCGGTGACGCCGCCGGCATAGTCGGTGGAGAAACTGAATATTCCGCCGGAGAGGATGTCGACCGTACCGCCGTCCACAGCGGTGCCACTGCCGTATCCTCCTGACACGACGCCGCCGGATTCGACCACCAACAGGCCGCCGCTATCGATGACGACATTGCTGGTCACCGTGCCGAAAACATTCAGCGTGCCGCCGCTTGAAACCACCAGGTCGTGACCACTGCCGCCCGCGGAAATAGTGGTGACGCCGCCCGCGACATCGGTGGAGAACCCGATCGTGCCTGCCGCCAATACATCCAGCAGGCTGCCGTTGCCGATCACAGCGCTGCTCGCCTCGCCGCCGGACTCGACCACAACCTGACCGCCGAATATCACGCTATCGCCGGCGGCTGAGCCGAAAATGTCCTGGGTGCCTTCCACGGTCGCGCCACTGGCTGCACCACCGGATTCGACAACTTGAATGGCGCCGCGCTCGATCTGGTCACTATCGGCGCTGCCATAGACGAGTTGCGTTGCGCCATGGTTGATGAAATCCTCCGCAGCGGAGCCGTAGACAGTTTGCTCGCCCCCGGCGAATAACAACGAGAATTTTGCGCTGGCGCCAGCTTCCACCAGTTGGGCACCACCGCTCTGAATCAGGTCGTCACTGGCGGTGCCGTAATCATATTGCGTGCCACCGACGATGGCATCGCTGACCACGCCACCGGCCTCGACGAACTGAACGCCACCGCTCGCGATCCTGTCCTCCAGGGTGGCGCCATAGACATATTGCTTGCCGCCACCTGATACGGTCGCAGCACTATCCGACCCACCGGCCAGCACCTCGAGCGTGCCGCCGCTTTCGACAACGGTGTCGCTTGCCACCCCGCCGCTGAATACCTGCTCCAGGCCGCCATTGCTGATCGTGGTCGCACTGGCCTCGCCGCCGGACGAGACGTTGATCGTGCTGCTGGAGAAGACATAAAAATTCTCGGCCACACCGCCGCCGGACAGATTGACCACACTGCCATCGTCAACACTGGCGTGGTCCGCCGTTCCGCCTGACAGTACGTCGAGGATGCCGCCAAACATACCGATGCCACCTGACAGCGAGCCGCCGGAAGCGACCGTGACCAAGCCGCCGCTATTGATGCCGAGGTCCGAGGTCAGCGTTCCAAGGACATTGAGTGTGCCGCCGCTTGACACGGATAGATTGTGACCGACGCCGCCGGCGGCGATGGTCGTCACGCCCCCCGCGAAGTCGGCGGAGAAAGCGAGCGTGCCGCCCGAGAGAACTTCCATCTTGCCGCCGGCGACGACCGTACCGCCGACGATGTCGGTTCCCGCTTCGATGCCGCTGACAGGGCTGCCTCCGCCAGCGGAGCCACCCGACGAAATGATCTCGGTGCCGCCGCTGTCAACGGTGGACTGACCGGATGTGATATTGGCAAGACCGAGCACATCGATCTCGCCGCCATTCGAAACCACGAAATCCGTCGCGGTGCCATCTGACAGAACATCCACCAGACCGCCGCTCAGGATCGTCGGCGAATCGACCAGGCCGTCTACGGTTTCTACACCGCCGCTATTAATGCCGCCGCTGGCGACGCCATCCGACAAGACCTCGAGTGTACCACCGCTGAAGACCGTGCAGTTGCTCAGGAGGTCACCCTGCAACAGGAGCGTGCCGCCATTGGAAACGGAGACATTGTGGATCGAACCACCGGCCGCCACGTCGAGGAGGCCGCCGCCGGAGATGCTGACGTGATCCAGTTCTCCCCCGGAGAGCACGTCGAGCGTGCCTCCGGAAATGCCGGTCCCTGAACCGCTCGGACCGGTCTGCACGCCGCCGGACGAGATGACCTCCAGGCCGCCACTATAAATGCCGACATTGTCGGTGATGGTTCCCATCACATTCAACAGCCCGCCACTCGATACGCTCAGATGGCCGGCGCTCGCACCGGCGAACACGTCGGTGATGCCGCCGGCATGATCGGTCGAGAAAATCAAGCTGCCGCCGGACAGGACCTCGACGGTGCCTCCAGAGACGCTGGTGCCGCTGCCGCTTCCGCCAGATGCCACGCCGCCGGACGATACAACGATCAGGCCGCCGCTGGAGACAACCGTGTTGAGCGCCACGCCTCCGCTGGAAACGACCTCAAACCCGCCGGGGCTGATGGCGGTGCCGCTGGCAACACCTCCGAATTCAACTTGCAACGACCCAGCCAGCAGCAAGCTGTCACCAGCGGTGCCGCCGCTCAAGATGAGCTCGCCGCCGTTGGAGATAATGGTGTTGCTCGCCACACCGCCTAATAAGACATTAACCGCGCCGCCGCTGCTGACCTGAACGCCGCTGGCAATGCCGCCGGATTCGACCAGAGTGCCACCGCCCGATTGCACGCTGTCACTGGTCGTGGAGCCGTAAACAACTTGCGTTCCGTCGACGGTTGCATAGCCGGCCGAACCACCGACTTCGACGGATTGCGTACCGCCGCGCTCGATGAAGTCGTAGCTGACGGTACCGTAATCGTACTCCTTAGCCACGCTCCCCAGACTGTCGTCGGAAGCCGAGCCAAATACATATTGCGTGCCACCAATATTGCAGTAACTGGTTGTCGCGCCGGATTCAACGTACTGAACAGCGCCGCTGGCTATGCCATCGCCGTCGGTGTAACCATAATCGTACTGGGAGCCGCCGCTCTCGACAGAATCACTGAACGATGACCCGTAAACCTCTTGCGTACCCTTGACGTAAGTAGCTATGGCGAGGCCGCCGGATTCAATGAACTGACTCCCGCCGCTCGCGATATTACCAGCGGTGGCAATGCCATAGTCAAATTCGATGCCACCGCTTGAGACAGCCGTGCTGCTCGCCGCGCCACCGCTGGTCACTTCCTCAATCCCGCCGGCGCCGATGACGCTACCGATGTCACTACCGCCAGAATAAACGAACAGGTAGCCACCCGACAGCACGGCATTGTTCACCGTTCCGCCCGCCAATATGAAGAGTTCGCCATCGCTCGCGATATTCTCAAAGCTGGCGCTGCCATAGTCGTATTCGGCGCCGCCGGCTGCGACGACCGTTGTGGTCGCCGTGCCACCGCGGGATACGACCTCAACCCCGCCGGCGCTGACGACGGTGGCGCTGCCACTACCGCCTGATGAAATCAACAGTTCACCGGCCGAAAGGACGGTATGGTTCACTGTTCCGCCTGACAATACAACGAGTTCGCCGGCGCTCAACACGGTGATGCCCGACGCGGTCTGGCCTGCCGAAACGATAACGACCGAACCCGAACTGACAACCACCGGGGGCGGCGCGGCCGAGGCCTGTGCATAAGAGTAGGAGTTGATATAGCTCACGCTTTCGCCAAGCGCGTTTGACCCTAACGCCTGACCGTCGACTTCGCCGTAGCCGACATTGATGTTCACTGTAACATTATTGAAGAACAGGGCGTCGTAGAGGTTGACGACATCATTCACAGCACTGACGAAACCGGTGGGAAGGGTGCCGATCGCCTGATCAAATGTAACGCTGATATTCATTGGGTTTTCTACCCTTGTGGTGGCAATCCCGCGGTTCGATCATGAACCCGACCCGAGATCCATGCCCTTACAACCTTGAAATGTTATCAAAACCGTCACTACGGGAACGTCATTACGGGAATGAGACAAATTCGAACGCGCCGTGCTCGGGCACCGCAATGATCGGAATCCTGGAGTGTTACGTCACGCGGCATAATGGGTAATTCCTGGCTGCGTCAAGCAGATTTAAACGCAAAGGTTGAAAACGTGTGCTGGCGCTTATATGGCCGCCAAAGTTGTGCGACCAATCAGCCTTGTCTCACCGCGCGGTGTGTCTAGGTCGCAGGTTTGGCCCGAGCGTCCGGTCGAGCAAATCCCGGGATGCGCCGGATCACGGCCTTGACTTGGTCCGCGGTGATCAGCCGCGTGCATTCGAACTGGCGCGGCGTGTCCTTGTGGCGTGGACACCAGAGAAAATCGCGGTGATCGAACCGCACCCGCGGGTCATTCCAGCAGCTGTTGCAGGCGTGGTAGTTGACCACCCGGAAGGGCGTGTCGAATTCATTGGTCGGATGCGTAAAGCCGGAGATCATCACCACGGGTATGCCGGCGGCCCAGGCCAGCCAGGCCAGCCCGCTCGACAACCCGACAAAGAACGCGGCGTGCCTGAGATAGCGGATGCGCTCGGCGAGCGGCTTGTCACCGGTCTGGTCACAGGCGCCGTGCGGAATGTGATTCCAGATCAGGCCGTGACCATGGACCGCTTTCTGGTCGATGCAGACCACACGATAGCCGGCCTGCTTGAGGAACGCCGTGATCGCGCGCCAGCCCTCGGGATTGTTCCAGTATTTGCTCTGGGTGGTGCTTTGCACCGCGATGCAGACATAGGGCTCAGTGATCGGCCGCGTGTCGTCTTCGATCACAAGCTTCGGCCTGACCTCGGTGGGATCGACGCCGAGAATATAACCGGCGGTTCGATGCAGCCCGACATGACGGAAATCGGTCGGCTGATGGATGAAATCCTTGTCATCGAAAAACAGCCCGATGCTGTAGGTGGCGTAATAACGCTCGGGCTTGACCTCGTCATGGCGCAGGAAGCTGATTTCGGGATAGGCATCCCGCAGGATCGCAATCAGCTTCTCGCCCATCGCGCAGGTCAGTCGGCAGCCATGCTGTTGGCGAAACTTCGCCGCATAGGGGAACCAGCCGAGCGGATCGCCCAGCGTGCCCACCGGAAACTGGACCATCACCTCGCGGTCCTCAGCCGAATAGTCATGCAAAAAAATGCGTTCGTCCTGCTGCCAGATCTCGATCCGGATGCGCACGAAGTAACGCTTGGCGCTGTTGATCCTGCCCGCCTTGAGCTCGGTCTCAAACAGGATGTTGCCGGTATCGATGTCGCTCAGCCGAACTTTCCAGGGACGGTCGCTCTCCGGCAGCAGCACCCTGCAGCCATCGTTGAAATCAAACCGGATGCCCTTCGGGCCATGCTGGGTGGGAATTTCCGCGGGCGCCGGATAGGCCCGCTTCGCCGCCGTTGACGCAGAGCCGCCGGCTGGATCGGCAACCGGTGCCGGCACGCCCCCAGCACCATCGCCGGCCAAAGTCGCGGAAATATCCGGCAGATTCGAACCGGTGATATCAGAGAACGCACCGGACGATGCAGCTACATTCATACCCACACCGAGGTCTTCGACCCACCCTGACGAATATCCACGCTGTCGGCAGCGACCGCTATCTCCCGTAGCATAGCAGGTCGCGCCCTCATTCTCAATCCCCATCTGGCTTGCGCTATTGGCCGATGCCGGTCATTCACCGCGTACTCCGCGCTTGCGGCTCACGCCGCCGCCGAGGGCTCTTTCGCGGAGATCATGTTCGCGCGCTCATCCAGCGAAGCCCGGACAGACATCGGAACCTGTCGCCGTGCCTTGGCGCGCGGATAGGGCATTTCCTCGATCGGCTTGCCGTCGGGGTAGAGCGCCTCGTGCTCGGCCCAATTGTCGAATTTCATCCGGTCGATATTGTCGACGAAGGTCTCAGCCGGCGTGTTTTCGGCCAGGATCAGCGAATGGTCGTCCAGTTCGACGTGGTAGTAGGTGAAAACCTCGGGAACGTGGGTTTCAAGCACGATCGACATGCCGTTGACCAGCGCACCGGCCTGAATCAGAACCTCCTCGACGAGCAAGGCGTGACAGGGCGAGAGCAACAAGTCGCGTGAGGGGACGTTTTGACCCAAGGCGCCGGCCCTGACGCGGATCGGCCAGCTGCGAAGCGGATCGGCGAAAAGAGCGCTCACGGTCTGCTTGCCCAGCCATGACACCGGCATGGCGCGCCCATCCATCGTCATCACCAGATCGCCGCGCTGCAAGGTCTCGATGGGCGTTTCGCCTGATGGCGTGGCGATCATCGTTCCGGCCATGAAGCAAATGACGTTTTCGACCAGAACGCCGCCATTATTGTCCGAAACGAGCTGGATATGGCCGGCGTAATCGCCCGCGAAAATCAACGTCTCCGATGCCGGCTTTCCCGTGGTGGCATCGTCGGCTGAGATCGTCACCCGCGTGTCATTGCCGACCGTCTGATAGCTCGGCGAGCTGGCCGACAGCGTCGCATAAGAGAGGTTCGGCAGATCGATCGTGTCGCCCGGCTGGAAGCCTTCGATCGTTGCGCCGGCCGCAGCGCTACCGTCGAGCGACGCCGCGCCATTGGCGTCCTCGAAATTGATCACGCTGCCCACCGCCGCGCCGACAACATCGAGCACGCCGCCGCCATAGATATCGGTCGTGCCCGCGAAGGCATCGCCGCCGCTCACCAGCAGGGTGCCGCCGCCCTCCACGACCAGCGAACCGCTGCCGCTTAAGCTGCCGTCGAAATGATCCATGCCGGTCAGATCAACGATCAGACGGCCATTGTCGAGGACGGCGCCGCTCAGCAGGTCGCCATCATAGATGGTGGTGGTACCGCCGGAATCGATCTGCTCGGTGCCGCCATTCAAGAGGTTGATGCCGTAGGCCGCACCGCCGGATTCCACTTCCTGGATATCGTTGCCATCGATGGTGGTGTTGCTGGCGGTGCCGCCGGACAGCACATATTGCGCGCCGAGCACGGCACCATCGACCAATGTGTCAATTGTTGTGCCGCCGCTGGCTACATTCTGCGTGCCGCCGCCGCTGATCGTGGCGCCGTTGTCGGTGCCACCGGAGAACACGAGCTCGATGCCACCGCTATCGATCGTCGTGCCGCTCGCGGTCCCGCCGGCGGCGAGTTCCAGAGTCAGACCGTTTGATACGACTTCGTTTTTGAACTGATAGCCGGCGCCGGCCTCCAGGATGGCGCCGCTGACCAGGTTGAACGCTCCGGGCTTGCCACCGAACATGATCTCAAGGGTGCCACCGCTGGAGACGGTGATATTGCCGGTCAGCGTACCCTGGTCAATCAACGTGCCGCCGCTCGATACCGTGACGTGTTGCGCGGTCGCACCGCCGTCAATGTCGAGGATGCCGCCCGAGGAGATCGTCGCGTGATCGAGTTCGCCACCCGACAGCACAGTGACTTGGCCGCCGGAAATGGCGGTGCCGTTGCCGGACGTCCCCGTCACCACACCGCCCGACGAGACGAACTCCAGGCCGCCCGACATCACCGCCTGATTATGGGCGAGGGTGCCTGCGACGTTCATCGTCCCGCCCGAGGAGACCGTGACGTTATTCGCGGTAGCGCCAGAGGACAGATTGACGACGCCGCCCGAGGCCACCGTGGCATAGCTTAACTGTCCGCCGGAGAGCACATCGACGGTCCCACCCGTCACGCCGGTGCCGCTGCTTGGCGCCCCGCCCGCCACGCCGCCCGAGGAGACGATCTCCAGGCCACCTGCGAGCACCCCCCGGTCGAACACCGTGCCTTCGACTTCGACCGTGCCGCCGTTGACGACGACGAAAAATTCCGCCGTGCCGCCCGACTGCACATCGAGTGTCTGGCCAGATGAAACATTTATATACGAGGCCGAGGTACCGCTGAGCACGCCGCCAGAAAGCACATTGACGGTGCCGCCGGCGGAGACCACGACGTTGCTCAGCACCGTGCCGGCGAAATCGAGAACGCCACCGGACTCGACGGTCAGGCCATCGACCGTCCCGCCGGACTGCAGGGTCACCAGGCCGAAATCGTCGATCGTGCTGGCGCTGCCGCAGTTGGAAATGGTCTCGGCGCCGCCGCTTGCCACGATGACATTGGTGACTCCACCGGCGACATCGAGCATGCCACCGCTGTCAACATAGACATTCTGCGCCGTGGTGGCTGCCGGCACGGTGGTGGTTTCGCCATTAGTGACGATGACATCAGCGGGCTGCTCGGTCACCAGCGTGCCGCCGGTGCCGGCGCTGGAAAGCTCAAAAAAATCGCCGGCGAAACTTTCGGTCGGCGCCAGCTGCAGATCATACACCGTGAAATTGTCGGTGACCTGCAACAGATTGCCTGACAGGAGCTCAGCCGATCCCTGGCCGTCGAAAGCAAGATTGGCGAGATAGATGCTGTCGCTGGCGGTGAACCCGGTGATCGCGCCGGTCGATGCACCGCCGTAATAGGGCTGGTCCAGCCGCAAGGTCCCGGTGGCCCCAGTGGCGAAGTTGATGTCGTTAAACAGCGTGCCGCTAATCTCCAGCGTGCCGTCGTCCTGGATCTCGAAGCTACCCGAGCCGCCGATCGAGCCTTGAAGGGTCAGATGACCGCCGGAGCCGACCGTGACGATGCCGTCATTGACGGACGGTGTGACGAAACCTTGAACACTCAGCGTCAGAATATCGTCATTGCTGACCGTGATGGTGCCCTCATTGTCGAACGCCGAGACGTCAATATTGCCCGAACCGCCCTGGGTATCGGCGACGATACTGCCGTCATTGATCAGCGAATAACCCGACGAGGAGAACCCATCGATCTGCGCATGGGCCAAATCAACCGTCAGGTTGGTTCCGAATGTGACGAGAGTGCCTGGTTGGAGGTCCAGATATCCAGTCGTGATCGAAGGACCGCCGGGAAAGCCGCCGAGCTTGATCGTCGTGTTGTCATAGGTCTGCGCCGCCCCGCCGACCGTAAGAATTCCAAAAACGTCGATTTCCTGGGCCGCCGAAATGTCAAGCCCGCCGAAGGCCGACAGGTTGGCGAAGGTTTCGACGACCAGCGTCGCGTTGGCGTCGTTGATGGTCAAGAGATTGGCGGTGCCGGTCGAGACATTGACCGTCTCGACACCGGTGCCGGCAATGGTCGCGTTGCTGGTGCCGTCCGGTATGCCGCCCGGCACGGGCCCGCCCGACCAGTTCGAACCGTTGCTCCAGTCGCCGCTGGTTCCGTCGATCCAGGTGTAGGTGGCCGGTGGTGGCAACGCGCCATTGGTTACCACGACATCGGTGCCGCCAGAACCGTCGAGCTTGAGTTGCAGCGTATCGCCCGCTGGCAGCGATCCCGCGACGGTGAGGTCGACGGTCTGGCCATCCGCCAGCGTGGCGACCAGGGTGTCGCCGCTGAGAACCGCCTGCGTGACGGTCACGTCGGTGAAATCAATGGCGTCGCCGGTGGCGAGTCCGGATACCGTGCCGGTCAACGGGCTGCCGTCCGCGACATCGTCCAATTCAAGCGTTCCCACGCCGGTGGCGAAGTTCACCACATTCGAAACCGCGCCGGATATCTCCAGGACGCCGCCGTCGTCGATGTCGAAACTGCCGGAGCCATCGATCTGGCCCGAGAGCGTGAGGTGGCCGCCGGAGCCAACCGAAATGGTGCCGTTGTTGACCGAGGAGGTCTGTCCCGAGGGACCGACTCCGAGTGCGAGGAGAGTCAGCTTTTCGCCGCTGCTGACCGAGATGGTGCCCTCGTTATCGAACGTCGCCGCCTGAATCTGGCCAGTGCCACCGCTGGTGTCGGCGGTGATGGTTCCTTGATTGACCAGAATGGAATGCGACGCGATGGACAGATCGATCTGTCCATCGATCAGGTTGACGTTCACGTTCGGCCCAAAGGTGACCGCGCCCTGGGCATTCAAATTTCCCATGGTCAAGATAGCGGGAAAGCCGGGTGGCGTCGGGCCTAGACCTCCAATGGTAATGGTCGTGTTGTCGAAGCTCGCCGCGTTGATGCCGAGCGAAAGGCTTCCCAGGATGTCGATCTGCTGCGCCGCTGAAACGGTCAGGCCGCCATAGGCCGTGAGGGCCCCACCAACGGCCACGTCCAGCGTCGCGTTGGCGTTGTTGAGGGTCAGGATATTGGCGGCTTCGCTATCGGAAATGGTGATCGTCTCTGAACCGGTTCCGGCAATCTTGGCGTTGCTGGCACCGTTCGGCACCACCCCACCGGACCAGTCTGAGCCGATGTTCCAACTGCCGCTGGTCCCGTCGATCCAACTATAGGTGGCAGGCGGCGGCAACGGTCCGGTAGCCACCACCACATCGCTGCCGCCGGTGCCATCGAGTTTGGTTTCTAATGAATAGCCCGCCGGCAGCGGGCCTGCGATGGTGAGGCTGGTGGTCTGGCCGTTGGCCAGCGTCGCGGTCAGGGTGTTGCCCTGGACGACGGCCCCGGTGACGGTCTGGTCGATGAAATCAATCGTATCGCCGGCGCCGAGGCCCGATAACGTCCCGGTCAGCGGGTCGGGACCGGCGAAGCTGTCGAGCGCCAGCGTGCCAACCGCACCGGTGGCAAAGCTGACCGCATTGCTCAGGGTTCCCGATAGTTCAAGCGTGCCGCCATTGTTGATGATGAATTGGCCCGAGCCGCTGCCATAGTCGACGGTCAAATGACCGTCCGAACCGACCGAGATGGTGCCGTTGTTGGTGACCCCGGAGTAAAGGTTCAGGGTGTCGCCATTGCTGACCGCGACGCTGTGCTCGTTGTCTAAAGTTGCGCCGACATAGCCCGTGCCGCCGCTGGTATCGGCCGTGATGGTCCCATCATTGATCAACGAGAAACCACTCATTGGGCTGAGAAACGAATTAATCCCGCCATAGGCAATATTGACCGTCAGATTCGTTCCAAATGTCAGCGAACCCGACTGAAGGTTCAGGGTCCCCGACGTGGCCGTGGGTGGAAAGCCGATCGGCCCCATCTGCACGAGACCACCGATGCTGATGGCCGCATTGTCAAGGGTGCCCCCACCGACGGAAAGTGTTCCCAATAGGTTGAGTTGTTGCAGCGCTGAAACCGTGAGCCCGCTATTGGCCGTCAGCATCGCGAAATTGTCGATCGAAAGCGTCGCATTGGGGTCGTTGAGGGTCAGGGCGTTGACGGCCTGGTAGGTCGAGACGGTGACCGCTTCGGTGCCGGTCCCGACAATCGCGGCGTTGCTGCTGCCGCCGGGCACCAGCGCGCCCGACCAGTTCGCGGACAAGCTCCAGTCGCCGCTGGTGCCGTCGATCCAGGTATCGGTTGAAGGCGTCGTATTTGAGGGGATGGTGCCGACCATGGGGGAGCTCCGCGTGACGCAAGTACAAGGTTTATCGCCGAGATCGCGCCCGAAATAAAAAATTGCAATTTGACAAAAATGCAATTTAGGCGAGAAAATCCGACAAACGCATTGCAAATAAACGTTGGTTTGCCGTGGAGTCAACAACCTTGACGTTTGTCATCAGCCTAAATTCAACGCTGTCGTTTGCGATAGTTGGCTGACCTATCCCGCGTACAAAATGTGATCGCGGCGCAAGGCCGTCATCGCGGCCGCGGTTCGTCATGGCAGATCCGGGCTTCATGAACAACGCCGCCGCACTCCGCCTACCGCAAGACGCGCGCAGGTATCCTCAAAAAAGCTGCTGATTAGCGCAATATCTCATTGGCACTGCTGCGGCTGAACGCGGACGCGGCGGCTCAGTTCATGCCATGATCCGGCCGGCTGACCCGGCCGGATCATGTCACGTCACATGCAATTCACTTGGTCGGCTCGGTCGTGCTCCACAGCTTGGTCGGCGCGTCCTTTTCATAGGCCATGCCCTTGGGATAGCTGATCAGCTCCATCTGCAGGCCCCAGGGCGTGAAGAAATACAGGATCGACTGTCCGGCCGCGGGCCCCTCGGTGATCGGGATCGGGCCCTGCAGCGTCTTGACGTCCTTGGCTTTCAGATAGGCCGCGGCCTTGTCGATATCATCGACATAGAGCGCGATGTGGTGGCCGCCGATGTCGCTGTTCTTCGGGATGGTCTTCTCCTGGTCCGGCGATTCGTACTGGAAAATCTCGATGTTGGAGCCGTAGCCGCAGCGCACCATGCTGATCTCGTCGATCTTGGCGCGCGGATTGACGTTGACGACGTCCTTCATGAAGGTGCCCTTGTCGTCCATGAACGGACCGAACGACATCGCATGCTTGCAGCCGATCACATCGGTGAAGAACGCGGTGGCGGCCTTGACGTCGGGCACCGTGATGCCGGTGTGGTCGTGGCCGCGCAGGCCGGGAATGGCGTCGGCCGACGCCGCCTGCGGCAGGCCGATGGCGGTGACGGTGACGATACTCAGCAACAAGCGTGATCGGATCATGATAGCCCTTTCTGGCGTTGGATCGTTCAGGTGAGGTCGTTGATTGGCTATCCCGGCGCGGCCAATTGCCGTTCGACGGCCTTGGGATCATGGGCCAGTCCCTGCGCCAGGCCCTTGGCCATGTCGCCGACATAGGTTTCTTCTTCGCCGGCCTCATAGCCGTCGAGGATCTCCTTGGCGGCGTCGGCCGGTGTCATCTTCGGGATCGGCAGGCCCGCGGTCATGCGGCTTTCGACGGCGCCCGGCAGCGCGGCATAGACCCGCACGCCCTTGGCGCCGAGATCGGCGCGCAGGCCCTGCGTCAGGCTGAGGGCGGCGGCTTTCGAGGCGCAATACGAGCCCATGAACGGCAGGCAGACCCGCGACAGAATGGTCAGCATGTTGAGGACACAGCCCTGGTTCGCGCTCAGGACCGGGGCGAAGGCCCTGACCACCCGCAGCGGCGCGAAGTAATTCGCCTCCATCTCCGCATGCGCGATCGCAAGGTCGGGCGCCAGCAGGAAGCCGGTGTTGTGGTTGATGCCGGCATTGTTGATCAGCAGTGTGACATCGGTGGCGAGCGCGGCGGCCTTGGCGACGTCGTCGTCGCTGGTGACATCCAGCTTCAGCGGCACCAGCAGCGCGGAGCCGCTGAGCCCAGCGGTGTCGCGCGCCGCGGCGTAGATTTTCCGGGCGCCGCGCGCCGTCAGCTCCGCGATCAGCGCGTTTGCGATGGCGCCATTGGCGCCGGTGATGAGAACGACGGCATCCTTGATGGTCTCGGTCATGCGGCGGATCCTTGCAAGGTCGGGGTTGCAATCTCGGGCTTGTCGTCGAGCCAGCCCGGCTCGACATCGGGCAGGGGAATAGCGGCCAGCAGGGTCCGCGTATAGGGATGCCGCGGCCGCGCGAAAATCTCGGCGACCGGCCCGGCCTCGACGATCTCGCCGCCTTTGAGAATCGCGACATCATCGCAGAGCACGCGGATCACCGACAGATCATGGCTGATGAACACCAGGGTCAGGCCGAATTGCGCGCGCAATTGTTTCAACAGCAGCAGGATGTGGGCCTGGGTCGAGACATCGAGACCGGAGACGATCTCGTCGGCTATGATCAGATCCGGCCGCAGCGCCAGCGCGCGCGCAATGCCGGCGCGCTGGCGCTGGCCGCCGGACAGCTCATGCGGATAGCGGTCGACGAAGCCGGTGGGCAGGCCGACCTGTTCGAGCAGAAGAGCGGCGCGATCGCGGCGGTCGCGCCGGCCCTGCAGCTGGCCGAAGATCTGCAGTGGACGAGTCAGCGTTACCCCTAGCCGCAGCCGCGGATTGAGCGAGGATTGCGGATCCTGGAAGATCATCTGAAACCGAGCCCGCAGCGGCCGCAATTGCCGCTCGTCGAGCGCGGCGATGTCGACGCCGTCAAACTGCAGGCGGCCGGCGGTCGGCTGCAGCAGCCGCACCAGCAGGCGTCCGAGCGTGGTCTTGCCGGACCCGGATTCACCGACCAGGCCGAGCACGCGGCCGCGCGGCAGCGCCAGATCGACCCGCTTGACGACATCGCGCAGCACCTTGCGGCGGAACAGCGCGCCGCGCTCCGGATAGGCAAAACTCAGTTGTTCGGTGCGCAGCAAAAATTCGCTCATGCTGGTGCCACCAGGCTGAGCCGATCGAGCCGATGCGCCTCGGCCCACAGGCTCTCGACCAGCGCCGCCGGCACCGCATGCAGCGCGTCGGCGGGCCGATCGGCGCGCGGCGTCGCCGCCAGCAGCGCCCGGGTATAGGGATGGCGCGGCCTCGCCAGCACCTCCGCGGTCTCGCCTTCCTCGAGCACGCGGCCGGCGTGCAGCACCGTCATGCTGCGGCAGAGTTTTGCCACCACGCCGAGATCATGGGTCACGAACAGCACCGCGGCGCGATGGCGCAGCCGGAGCCGTTCGACCAGCTGCAGCACCTGGCGCTGCACCGTGACGTCGAGCGCGGTGGTCGGCTCGTCGGCGATGACGAGGCTGGGATCGCAGGCGAAGGCCATCGCGATCAGCACGCGCTGCCGCATGCCGCCGGAGATCTGATGCGGATAGAGCTGCAACACCCGCTCCGGTTCGCGGATCGCGACCTCGGTGAGCAGGTCGGCTGAGCGCTGCCACGCGACGCGCCGGTTGATTCCGAGATGATGCTGCAGCACGATGGCGATCTGCGCGCCGACGCGCCGGACCGGATTGAGCGCGGTCATCGGATCCTGCGGGATCAGCGCGATGCGGCGGCCGAGCAGATCGCGCCGCTGCCGCTCCGGCATCGCCAGCAGATCGCGCCCCTCGAAATTGATGCTGCCAAAGGTCACGCCGGCATTGGCCGGCAGCAAGCCGAGCACGGCGCGGCCGACCATCGACTTGCCGGCGCCGGATTCGCCGACCAGGCCGCGCACCTCGCCGGGCTCGACCGTCAGGCTGACGCCGCGCAACAGCGCGGTCGCCGTCGCGCCCTGGCCGATCGCCACCTTCAAATTCTCGATCGCCAACACCGCGGTCATCGGCGCTGCACCGGATCAAGGGCTGCCCGCAAGCCATCGCCGAGCAGATTGAAGCCGAGCACGCTGAGCACCACCGCGCCGATCGGACAGGCCATGATCCACGGCGCCTGATAGACCATTTGCCGTCCCTCGGCGATCATGCCGCCCCAGGTCGCCGTATCGCCGGCGATGGAGATGCCGACGAACGACAGCACCATCTCGACCAGGATGGCGATCCCCATCTCGACCGCCAGCAGCGTCACGATCAGCGGCACCAGATTGGGCAGGATTTCCAGCCGCAGGATCTGGCCGCGCTTCAGGCCCATCACCCTGGCTGCGGAGGCATAGTCGCGACTCAGCTGGGAAAGCGTTTCGGCGCGGATCACCCGGGCAAAACGGGTCCAGTCGACCACCACGATTGCTGCGATCACGGAAGTCAGGCCGGCGCCGATCACCGCGGCCAGCACGATCGACAGCAGCACCGGCGGGAACGCCATCCAGACATCGATCAGCCGCGAAATGCCCTGGTCCACCCAGCCGCCAAAGCTGGCGGCGAGAAGACCGAGCACAATGCCGATGACGGCCGCCAGCGTGGCGGCGATGAAGGCGACCTCGATTGCGGTGCGCGCGGCATAGATCAGCCGCGACAGCACGCAGCGGCCGAGGCTGTCGGTGCCGAGCGGAAAGGCTTTGTCGCCGCCCTTGAGAAAGGCAGGCGGCAATTGCGCCGACAACAGATCCTGGTCGCGCGGATCGTGCGGCGCCAACAGCGGCGCCGCCAGCGCCACCAGCAGCAACAGCAGCACGATCGTCGCACCGAGCCAGAGCCGCGCGCCGCCGCGGTTCAGCGCGGCGAGCCATCGCGTGGGCCTTCTCGGAGCAACGCCAAGGGCGAGATCAGCCATGGCCGAGCCTCGGATCGAGCGTGGTGACCAGAACATCAACCGCGAGATTAAGCGCGATAAACAGCACGGCAAAGGTCAGCACCAGGCCCTGGATCAGCGGAAAATCGCGGTTGATCACCGCGTCGATCGCCATGTTGCCGATGCCCTCATAGGAGAACACGCGTTCGACCAGCACGGTGCCGCCGAGCAGCAGCGTCAGCTGCACCCCGCCGAGCGCGACCGTCGGAATCAGCGCGTTGGGAAAGGCTTCGCGGCGCAGGATGGCGGCACGCGAAAAGCCGCGGGCGCGGGCGATCTGCGCGTAGTCCTGGTCCTCGGCCTCGGCGAGCTGCGCCTTCAAGAGGCGCGCCACCAGTGCGGCGAAAGGCAGCGCCAGCGCCAGCGCCGGCAGGATCATGTGACGCAGGATCGCCGCAGCGATATCGAACCGGCCCGTGAGCAGGCTCTCGATCAGATAGAAATTGCTGTGAAAGTGGACGTCGAGCCGCGGATCGATGCGGCCCGAGATCGGCAGCAGCGGCAGCAGCACGCCGAACGCCAGCAACAGCATCAACGCCCAGAGAAAATCCGGCACCGCCAGCAGCACGCCGATGCCGGCATCGACGGCCCATTCGGCGCGGCGGCCGCGCAGCTGGACGCCGATCATCGCCACCACGAGCCCGATCGCGGTCGCGATCACGGCGGCCAGCAGCGCCAGTTCGAGCGTCGCCGGCAGCCGCGCCAGCACCAGTTCGGCCACCGGCTGGCGCAGGCTGATCGAGCGGCCGAAATCGCCGCCGAGCATCTGGCCGAACCAGATCACGAACTGTTCCGGGATCGCGCGATCCAGGCCATAGAGCGCGCGCAGCCGTTCGATATCGAGGGGTGTCGCGCCCGGCGGGATCATCATCGCGATGGGATCGCCGGGCACGATGCGCAGCAGGGCGAACACGATCACCGCCACGCCGATCAGGGTGGGCGGAACCAGGACGAGCCGCTTGAAGATCTCGCCCGCGCGCATCGTCCGCCCCGGTCTTGGGCTTACGCCGGCGAGATCAGTTGCGGCAGCACCATGCCATTGGCCTGCAGCACCACTTTCAGCCCCTGCTTGTAGACCACCGGCTGGACATATTGCAGCAACGGGATCACCTCGCCCTGCTCGGCGATGTATTTGTCGACCGCCTTCCAGCCGGCGATCCGCTTGGCCTCGTCCTTCTCGCCCCAGAGCGGCCCGATCCGCTCGATGGTGTCCTTGCCCTTCCAGGCGCAATGCGGCGACGGTCCGAACATCGCGAAGCCGGTCGAGGTCGAGGGATCGCCGATCGCGTTGCCCCAATTATAGAACGCCGCCGGCGCCAGCTTATGGCCGGCACGCAGTTCGAAATGCTTCGCCACTTCGTAGATCTCGATATTGGCTTCGATGCCGACCTTGCGCCACATGCCGACGATCGCCTGGATCATCTCATAGTCCTTCGGCTTGAAACCGCGGGTGGTCTGGATGGTGAACTTGACCGGCTTCTCCGGCGAGTAGCCGCTCTTGGCGAGCAGGCTTTTGGCCAGCTCTGGATCATAGGCGACCTTGATCGACGGATCGAAGGCGGCGTAGCCCGGCGCTTCCAGGGTCGCGATCGGCACGCCATAGCCCTTCAGCAGCCGCTCGACGATCGCGTTCTTGTCGATGGCGTGGTTGGCGGCGAGCCGGACATTGCTGTCGAGCATCGGATCGATGTCGGTCAGGAAGATCATCGCGATGTCGGAGACCGGGATGCTCGAGCCGGCAAGACCTGGCTTGGCCTTCAGGCGGTCGAACTCCTCATACGGCATCTCGAGGGTCAAATCCGAGCCGCCGGATTCCACTTCGGCGACGCGGCTGGTGGCGTCGGTGACGAATTTGAACACCACGCTCTCGAAGGCGGGCTTGGGCCCCCAATAGCCCGGATGCGCCTTCAGCTTGAGGTAGGCGTTGCGCTCGAAGGCTTCGACCATGTAGGGACCGGAGCCGATCGGCGCCTTCTCAAAACCTTCGGCGCCGACTTTTTCATAATACGCCTTCGGCATCACGTAGCCGGTGAGAAAAGCCATCCATTTGAACAGCACCGGTTCGAATTCGACGACGTCGGCGGTGATGGTCGAGCCGTCGATCTTGTAGTTGCCGATCTTGGCCCAGACAAACTGGATCGGGTTGCCGCTCTTCGGATCGGCGGCGCGCTGCAGTGACCACACCACATCCTCCGGGGTGACCGGCGAACCGTCATGCCAGGTGGCGCCCTTGCGCACTTCCAGCACGATCTTGCTGCGATCCTCGTTCCAGTCCCATTTGGTCAATAGGCCCGGCTTGAAGGAGAGGTCCGGCGCCTGGCCGATATAGGGATCGAAGATCGCCTGGTAGATCGACTGGATGGTCGGATTGACCGCGGACAGGCCGACGGTCGGATCAAACGACGGCAAATTGACATTGTAGGCGATGGTCAGCGTCGAGGGCGCGGCCGATGCGGGGCGCGGCATCAGGCTGGTCGAGACCGGAAGCGCGGCGGCGCCGGCCAATTGCAGGAGCGTACGGCGGGAGAGCTTGGAGGACGGCATGACGATAGTCTCCATGAGAGCAAATCTTGCAAGGAAGGCGAGAGCAAGCAAAGCGAGCATCAAAGCAAAACGGCGCCCGGGTCCGGACGCCGTCAGTCAGGTGAGCTTAAGCGGCTGGCGCACTCTCGGCCCAACGCCGCATCAGCGTGTTCGAGGGCAGCGACTCGTCGACCAGCTTTTTCGCGGTGGCGACACCGGCGACCGGCAGCAGCGCCGGATCGAGCAGGCCGATCTGCACCAACACCGAGGCCTGATCCCAATAGATATGCTCGTTGTAGAGCTTGTCGCCGCGGAAGCGGATGATCGCGACCAGCGGGATCTCGACATATTTGCCGGTCGGCGGCACGCCGGGCAGCATCCAGTCGATCTCGATGTCATGGGTGAAGGAGAACAGCATCTCGTCGACCACGCGGTCGGCGCCGATGGTGCGCGAGATCGGGATCAGCTTGGTGTCGACCGGCGTCTTCGGGATGAAATGATTGGCATAGAATCGCAGCAGGTCGCGGTAGCCGACGCCGCCGGTCATGACCGGGATGTGGTTGACATAGGGCTCGGCGACCATGGTGCCCATGGTCTGCTCCGCCGAACGCAACCCGAATTCCAGCTCAGTATGGCGGTCCCACAGCGCCGACAGATCATAATTCGGACCGAGCACCTTGCGGAACAGCGCGATCGAACGCGAATGCGCCATCAGCGTTGCCGGCTTGTTGAAACTTTCGCGCTCCGGCGCCGCAAACGCGTGGTCGCAGCCGGGATAGAGATAGCATTCGACGTCGGGCCGTCCGGCGAACGCCGCCTTGATCTGCTCGCGCGCCGCAGGCGGCGCGAAGCGATCGAGCTCGGCGAAATGAAACACGATCGGGCATTTCAGCTGCGCCGCCTCGCCGAGATCGGCCTCGATGCCGACCCCGTAATAGGAGACCGCGCAATCGATATCGGTGCGGGTCGCCACCAGATAGGCCAGCTTGCCGCCGAGGCAGAAGCCGAGCGCGCCGACCTTGCCTTTACATTCGGGGCGCGCCCGCAGCACCTTCAGCGCGTCGGCGGCATCCTTGATCGACTGGTTGGCGTCGAAGCGCTGGTAATAGCCAAAGGCCTTGCCAAAATCGGCCTCGGAATAACCGAGCTCGATGCCCGGCTCGAGACGCCAGAACAGGTCCGGCGCCAGCACGACATAGCCTTCCTCGGCATAATAGTCGGCGACCTCGCGCATCGAGGCATTGACGCCGAAGATTTCCTGCAACAGCAGGATGCCGGGCCCCGAGCCTGAGGCCGGCACCGCCAGATATCCCTTGAAGCTGCCGCCATCCGCGGCGCTGATGTCAATCCATTGTCCTGCCATGGTTCACCCTGTCCGCGCTTTGCGCGACCTCTCGAGCCGCGCCGCTTTGCCGTGAATAACCCTGTGTTTACCCGATGAAGGCGCGAGGCGCCACGCCAACGTGCTTTCTTAATTGAATTTTTAATGTAAGAATTGCGATTGTAAACGGCATAGATTGAGCATGGCTTGCCCAAGCCTTGAGCGACCACACCTTGAGCGACCACACCTTGAGCGACCGCAGGAGACCCCGAGTGAAGAGGACCCGAAGTACCGCGCTGCAAAAGCCGAGGAAAGCCGAGGCCGCCCGCAGGCCACCAGCCGGTGAGCGGCCGGGGTCGTGGCATCTGGCGCGCACCGAAACCGAAAAGCGCCTGTCGGATTTCGAATTCGGGCTGGAGCGGCTGGCGCAGGCCTATTACCGCTGGAAGGCGGCGTGCCTCGCCGCGGTCTGCGACGTGCCGCTGACCGGCGATGATGTCGCCGTGCTCAATGTCGTGCGGATGGGCGACGAGCCGAAACGGCTGTCGGAGATCGCGCAATTGCTCAACCGCGTCGACGTGCCCAATCTGCAATACGCCACCCGCAAGCTGATGCGCACAGGCCTGATCGAAACCGAGGGCAGTTCCTCGCGCAAGGAAACCCGCTACCGCGCCACGACAAAAGGCCGATCCGTCACCGAGGCCTATGCAGCCTTGCGCGCCGCCACTCTGCCGCCGATGCTGGAAGCGCTCGATGGCTGGGCCGCCAAGTCGGAGATCGCCAGTATCCACCTGGATCTGGTCTCCAGTCTTTATACCCAGGCCGCACAGGTCGCGATCACCAAGCGGCATCAGCCGTAAACTGAACGGGACCGGCAGCGGCGGTTGCTGCGGGCGACGACGGCGCGGCGGTGGATCGCGGGAACAGTTGTCGACGCTGGCGATCCTCATGGGCGCTGGCTTAAGCGGCATCTGTCATAGGCCGGACCACAAAAATATCGAAAACAACCCCATGCAAAGTAACGGATGACTGGCCGTGGGATGCCTGATGCATGCTGCAAAAACATTTGAGACGTCGGGCAGTCGTAGATGGGGTAACGGGCCCCGGCACCCAGCCAAGCAAGCCGCCCGCTCGCTACGGCACTATTTGATGGTGCGCTTCGCGTGCGGCTTGCTTGGCTAGGAGGCAGTCGTCCCTCAAACTGATGGTGTCAGTCAACGGAGTCGGGCAAGCCCGCTCCAAGCATCGTAGAGGGACGACCGTGAACTACTATACCGGAATCGACGTGTCTTT
>Ga0302319_10004684_pt1 | contig 27976 bp, 29 predicted proteins | sample Bog_T0_2_FD_203319 | JGI IMG/M metagenome (GOLD analysis project Ga0302319, IMG submission 203319) | Peat permafrost microbial communities from Stordalen Mire near Abisko, Sweden - Bog_T0_2 | ecosystem: Environmental > Terrestrial > Soil > Wetlands > Peat | place: Sweden: Abisko, Stordalen Mire... | reverse complement strand
AGGTGGCCCACGTCCAGGTCAGCCTGGGCCTGGTCGGTACCGAGGTCTCCACCAACGGGGTGGCCCCGACGCCGAGCATCCAGGGGCTGTCCACCACGCTGGCCTACACCTTCACCGAGCAGCAGCGGGTGGGAGTGGCCACCAACCAGTAACCCGTCGGTCCGACCGGGTGTGGTCGGTCACAGCGCAGGCAGGACGGTCGGATCCGCACATCCGGCCGTCCTGCCCCTGTGACCACGGCCCGCCGAGCATGGTCGGCCCACGAGCAGTCATGCCTCCCGGGTCCCCTCGACCGGGGGCCCTCCGGATCCATAGGCCCGACCGGGCGGGTCCGGAACGTCGACCGAATCCTGCCGTTCGGACCGACCCCTGTCACCCCCGGTGAGCAGGCGGTCGGCGAGAGCACTGTCCTGTTGGAGCATCGAGATGAGCACCCACCGTCACAGCCGTTCGAAGTCCAGGCACTCCGGCCGTGTCGTCGTCGCCGGCCTGTTCGCAGCATCGATCGGGCTGCTCACCACAGCCGGCGTCTACGCCGGCCTGTCGGGAGTGGCCACCGGAGCCGAGTCCGTGACCTCGGGCACGTTGAACCTGACCCTGAGCGCCGACTCCGGTGCCGGATTCAGCAACTTCACCCCCAAGATGGCCCCGGGCGACACCGACAACGTCTACGTCAACCTGAACAACACCGGGACCCTGGCCTCGGCGGCCGGCATGACCCTGTGGGTGGCCGGCACCCCGGCCAACGCCCTCACCAACGGCACGGCCCCCGGTGAGGGACTGACCGTCACCGCCACCCAGTGCTCGGTGGCCTGGACCCTGGCCACCGGCACCTGCACGGGCACGGCCACGCCGATCCTGGCCACCACCCAGATCAGCACCATGAACACGGCGGGGACCGCCGTGGCCCTGTCCAACGTGCCGGCGCTCGCCGCCGCGACCGGACAGGTGGCCCACGTCCAGGTCAGCCTGGGCCTGGTCGGTACCGAGGTCTCCACCAACGGGGTGGCCCCGACGCCGAGCATCCAGGGGCTGTCCACCACGCTGGCCTACACCTTCACCGAGCAGCAGCGACTCGGGGCCGCGACCAACCAGTAGCACGAGCACGACCAGTACCAGGAGTAGCAGTGACGCAGGGGCACCGACAACGAGTGGTCGCCTGGGCCGCCGCCGTCGTGGCGGTCCTCTCGTTCGTCGCGCTCGCTCCGGTGGCCCGGGCCGGGGCCTCCAGCCTGGTCAAGGCATCGGCGGCGGGCTCCGAGTCGGTCACCAGCGGGAAATGGGCGGCCACCGCCTCGACCACCGCGTTCACCTTCACCACCAACACCGATCAGACCTCGACGGTCACCAACACCGGCACCATCGCCCTGTCGGCCATCAGCTACAAGGTGACGGTGTCCAATCCGACGACCGGCTCGCCGACGTTCACCCTGTGGGTCTGTACCGTGGCCTGGGCGGCTAACAAGTGCAGTGGGGGGGCGGGGACCCAGGTGGGGACCACGTTCGCCAAGAACTCGACGACCACGGTGACCTCGGCCACGGTGCCGGCCCTCAGCGGTTCGGTCTACCTCCAGTTCGAGCCGGCTGCGGTGACGTCGTCGACCAGCGTGACCCTCGCCACCCTCATCACGTCGCCCACCCAGCTCCGCGCCGCGGTCAAGACCAACCAGTGAGCCGTCCCGGCGGTCGCCCCGTTCCGTAGGGACCGTTTCCGGCACGGGAAGAAGCCCGGACCCGCGCCGGTTGTACCCGGGTGCAGTCGGACGGACAGCCAGTCCCGTCCGGGAACGGAGACGACCATGGTGACCGAACTGATCAAGCCCCTCTACCAGGCCGAGGCGACCGCCGTGGGTGGTCGGGAGGGCCACGTCCGCAGTGCCGACGGCCTGCTCGACGTGGACCTCAAGCCGCCCACCGAGATGGGCGGACCCGGAGGCGCCACCAACCCCGAGGAGCTGTTCGCCGCGGGCTATGCGGCGTGCTTCCAGAGTGCGCTGCAGGTGGTGGCCCGCCGCCAGAAGGTGTCGGTCGACGGATCGACGGTGACGGCCAAGGTCGACATCGGCACCATCGCCGGCGGTGGGTTCGGACTGGCCGTGGCCCTGGACGTCCACGTGCCCGATGCCGACACGGCAACGGTGGAGACGCTCATCAAAGAGGCCCACGAGGTCTGTCCCTACAGCAACGCCACCCGAGGCAACATCGAGGTCGTCCTGACCGCGGTGTGATCCGGCCGCCGGTCCGGCATGCTGGTCGGCATGTCGGACACGGCGATGTCGGGACCGGAGCCGGATCCGGGCCGTACCCAGCGCCAGCGCATGGCCGCCGGTGCGCTGTATCGGGCCGACGACCCCGAGCTGGTCGAGGCCCATCTGCGGGCCCGGGAGCTGTGCGAGCGGTTCAACCGGGTCGGCGTCAGCGACGTCGAGGGAGGCCGGGCGGTTCTGTCCGAGCTCCTGGGTGGGCTCGGGCCGGGGACGGAGATCCGCCCGCCGTTGTGGTGCGACTACGGCTCGTTCCTCACCGTGGGAGCGAGGACCTTCGTCAACTTCGGTCTGGTGGCCCTGGACGCCGCGGCCATCACCATCGGGGACGACGTGCAGATCGGCCCCGGGGTCCAACTCCTCACCCCGGCCCATCCCGTCGACCCCGAGCTGCGGCGGTCCAAGTGGGAGTCGGCTGCGCCCATCACGGTGGGCGACAACGTCTGGCTGGGTGGTGGCGTGATCGTGCTGCCCGGGGTCACCATCGGGCCGGACACGGTGGTGGGGGCGGGTGGCGTGGTCTCGAGGAGCCTTCCCGCAGGCGTGGTGGCGGTGGGCAATCCCGCCCGGGTCATCCGGCCGGTCGGCTGACACCCCGGGCGCTGATCCAACGGCGACCGACACCGGTACGATCGTGACCAGCATCGGGGTGAGCTGGTGGGCTCCAGCCACCGGGCCGGGAGGGTCCGGGGGCCGGTCCACGGGTACACCCCCGCCCTACTCGGTCCGGGCCCGCCGTGTTACTGGAACGGGCTCCGAGGGTACGACAGGGAGCACAGGGCAGGACGTCGAGGGCCGTGGGATCGGCAGGTAAGGGCAGGACGATGATCTCGGAGTACGAGGACCAGCTGTTGCTGACCGTCACGCAGGCGGCCAGGTCGGCTGGCGTGGACCGGCGGACCATACGGCGCCGGCTCGACGCCGGCAGCTTCCCGCGGGCCCACCGCGAGCCGGGCAGCAACGGGCCGGGCTCGGGGCGCTGGCTCATCCCGGCGGGGGACCTGGTGGAGGCCGGGCTGCCCCTGCACGATCCGGCCGAGCCGGACGCCGACCTGACCACGGCCCGGGCCGAGGTCGAGGCGCTCCGTGCCGAGCTGGCCGAGACGGTGCGTCGGGCCGAGGTGGCCGAGGCCCGGGCTGCGGAGCGCGAGCGGGTCATCGCCGCACAGGAGCTGGCCCTGCGGGCGCTGACGCCCGACGATCCCGACGCCGAACCGGACGAGGCATCTGACGCAACCGATCCGGACGGCGGGGACGCCGGGGCGGCTGGCTCCCGGGCGCTGGCCAACCCCTACCGACCGGTGAAGGGGACCGCGCAGAACGGGCATCCCGACGCAGATACCGAGGAGGCTGCGGAGGCCACGGCCGGAGAGCACGGCGCCCGCGGAACGGTGCCGTCGCCGGTCAGCGTGGAGCCGGACCCGGAGCCCCGACCGGCGCCCACGTTGCCAGCCGGTGCGCCGAGCAAGCCGACCCCGCCGTGGGTGCCCATCCCGCAACCCCCCCTGCGGCGCCGCCGGTGGCAGCGGCGGCCGTGACCGTGGAGGTCAGCGGCCGAGTCCCTTGCGGGCCTGCTCCTTGTCCTTTTTGGCGACCCGCTTCTCTTTGAGGGTCTTGCCGGACTTCTTGGAGGCGGTCTTGCGGGGAGACTTGTCGGTCATGTGAACCCCTTTCCGTGCTCCCGACCCTAGCCGGGGCCGGGCCCGGCGGCCCCGGGCCGTCCGGAGGGGAGCGGGTCCGGCCCCGGGGTGGAACGGCCACCGGTCACGGACCGGTGGCCGACCGCCGCGCTGTCGTGTGTACTGGTCTCCCAGTGGAACCCGACGAACTGTCCGACCTCGGCGTATACGACCCGCACCAGCCGGATGCCGAGTTGCGCCTGGAGCTCTTGAACCTGCTGGTCTCCCTGGGGGCCACCGGCGAGGAGCTGGTCACGTTCCAGGACTCGCTGCCGTCGCTGGCCGGAGTGCTGGCCATCCGGGGCGGGCCGGCCCTGACCCTCGAGGAGTCGGCGCGCCGCTCGGGCCTGTCCACCGCAGCGTTCCGGGACCTGGCCCTGACCGCCGGGCTGCCGGACCCGGAGCCGGACGTGCCGGTGTTCACCGAGGGGTTCGTGGCCTTCGCCTCCGTGGTGCAGGAGGTGTCGGCGATCTTCGGCGAACAGGCCTGCACCCAGCTCATCCGGGTCCTGGCCGCGGCCATGGCCCGGGTGGCCGATGCCATGGTCTCGTCCTTCCTGGTGAACGTGGCCTCGCCGGCCTACCGCATGGATCCGGTGGGGCTCGGCGTGGCGCGGGCCAACGCCGACGTGGCGTCCCTGTTGCCGGTGGTCGCCCCGGCCCTCGAGGCGCTGCTGCGCCAGCATCTGCTCATCGCCCAGCGGATGGTGGGATCGGAGGACGAGGTCGGGGAGTTCGAGACCCGACAGCTGGCGGTGGGCTTCGTCGACCTGGTGGGATCGACCGAGCTGGGCCAGAAGATGGACCTCACCGAGCTCGGCGCCACCCTGATCGACTTCGAGCGGATCGCCTCGGAGACCATCACCGAAGGCGGTGGGCGGGTGGTCAAGCTGATCGGCGACGAGATCCTGTTCACGGCGCCGGACGCCGTGACGGCGTCCTCCATCGCCCTCGACCTGGCCGATGCCTTTCAGGGACATCCGAGTGTGCCGCAGGTGCGCGCCGGCCTGGCCAGTGGCGAGGTGATGCTCCGTGACGGGGACGTGTTCGGGCCGGTGGTGAACCTGGCCAGCCGGATCGTCGGCGTGGCCCAGGCCGGCGAGGTGATCACCACCGGGGAGGTGGCCACGACTACGGGCCTGCCCAGTGTGTCCCTCGGCGTCCACCGGCTGAGCGGCATCGTCGGGGACATGGAACTGCACCGGCTGAGTCGCCTGTGAGCGGGACGGACGCCGTTCGCCACCGGTTGTAGCGTCGTGGCGTGGCCGTCCGACCGATCCGCCTGTTCGGCGATCCGGTGCTCCGGTCGCCCTGCCGCCGGGTCACCGAGTTCGACGAGGGCCTGGCCCGCCTGGTGACCGATCTCCTCGACACCTGCCGGCTGCCCGGACGGGCCGGGTTGGCCGCTCCCCAGATCGGCGTGGGCCGCCGGGTGTTCTCCTACAACATCGGCGGGATCGAGGGCTACGTGGTCAATCCGACACTGGTCCATGTCGAGGGCACCCGCGAGGACGAGGAGGCCTGCCTGTCGCTGCCCGACGTCCATGCACCGACACCGAGGGCATGGTCGGCCACGGTGACCGGAGTCGACGTCAGGGGAGATCCCGTCGAGGTGCAGGGGACCGGCCTGCTGGCCCGGTGCCTCCAACATGAGACGGACCACCTCGACGGCCGCCTGTTCATCGACCGCCTCGACCGGGCCGCGCGGGGCCGCGTCCTCGGTGACCTCCGCCGACGCCAGGTCGATGACCCCGGCCCACGAATCGGCGGTCGGTGACCACCGGAGGCCCACCCCCGCCACCGGTCGAGCCGGCCGGAACCCGGCCCACGACCGAGGCCAAGACCCGAATGGGCCGTGACTTCTGGCTGTACTTCAGCGGGCAGCTCATCTCGCAGATCGGGAGCGCCTTCACGCTGTTCGCCCTCCCGCTGCTGGTGTTCAGCCTCACCCACTCGGCGACCAACCTGGCGCTCACCACGGTGGCCGAGTTCGTGCCCTACCTGCTGTTCGGCCTGGTGCTCGGGGCGCTCGTCGACCGTCTGCCCCGCAAGGGGCTGATGGTGGCCAGCGACGTGGCCCGGGCCCTGGTCATCGTGCTGCTCCCGACGCTGTCCCTCCTCGGGGACCTCCAGCTCTGGACCATCTATGCCGTGGCCTTCGTCCAGTCCACGCTGGGGATCGTCTTCTCCTGTGGCGAGTTCGCCGCCGTTCCCCACCTGGTCGGGCGGGACGACCTGGTGGCGGCCAACGGCCGGATCATGGCCACCAACTCCGCCGGGGGCGTGGTGGGCCCCATCCTGGCCGGGGCCCTGGTGGCGGTGATCTCGGTCTCGGACCTGCTGTTCTTCGACGCCTGCAGCTTCCTGGTGTCGGCGCTGTCGCTGGCCGTCATCAGGACCACCTTCGACTCCACCGCAGACCCGGCGCGAGCCGGAGGCCGCCCGTCCATCCGCCGGGACATCGCCGACGGGCTCCGGTTCGTCTGGTCGCACCCGGTGCTGCGGTCGATCTCGATCATGATGGCTCTCATCAACTTCGTCTCGGCCACCGAGTACAGCCAATTGGTGCTGTTCGCCCAGCACGTCCTCCACGCCACCGACAGCCAGACCGCGGTGCTCTTCGCCGCCGGGGCAGCCGGCGTGGTGGTGGTGGGTCTGGCGGCCGCACCCCTCCGCCGGCACCTGTCCTTCGCCGTGTGCGCCCTCGGCACCCTCGTGGTGAGTGGGCTGTCGGTGGCGGCCATGGCCCTCATCGGCCGGTACCCGGCGGCACTGGTGCTGTGGGCGGCGGCCTCGGGCTTCGGGCTGCTGTTGAACATCAACACGGGATCGCTGCGACAGGCGCTGGTGCCCAGCCACCTCTACGGGCGCGTCGTCAGCGTGGCCGGCGTCCTGGCCTGGTCGGCCATCCCGCTCGGTGCCCTGGTCGGCGCGGCCGCCATCCGCCTGACCGGTGACGTGGCCGCCGTCTACGCCGCCGGGGGGATCCTGACCGCCCTCATCGCGTTGGCCTTCGCCTTCAGCCCGCTGCGTCACGGTGACCGCTACCTGGCCGCCGCCGAGGCCGAGGCCGGGGCGGCCGGACGTGCTGCCGCCGGTGTCAGCGGCACCCCCGGCTGAGATGGTGGACGTTCCCCTCGGGGGCCGGTGCGGTCCGGGATTCGACGCCGTCGGCCAGGCCTTCGCCGCCAACTTCGCCACGGGTGGTGAGGTCGGTGCCTCGGTCGCCGTCGTCGTGGACGGTGAGGTGGTGGTCGACCTCCACGGCGGGTGGGCCGACCGGGCGCGTACCCGACCCTTCGGCGGGGACACCCTGGTCAACGTGTACTCGGTCGGCAAGCCCTTCGTGGCCCTGCTCGCACTGAAGCTGGTCGATCGGGGCCTGATCGGCCTCGACCAGCCGATCGCCTCGGTGTGGCCGGAGTTCTCGGCGGGCGGGAAGGAGACGGCCACCGTCCGGCACGCCCTGTGCCATCGTGCCGGGGTGCCGGCCATCCGGTCGCCCCTCACCGACGACGACCTGCGGGAGTGGGACACCATGGCGTCGGCCGTGGCGGCCACCCGGGCCTGGTGGGCACCGGGAACCCGGCACGCCTACCACACGAACACCTACGGGCACCTGGTCGGCGAGATCGTCCGGCGGGTCACCGGAGCGCTGCCGGGGGCCGGGCTGGCCCAGGTGACGGGGCCGCTCGGTGCCGACGTCTGGTTCGGGGTCCGACCGCGGGACCTCCACCGCTGCGCCGACATCGTCATGGACGTGGGCCCGCTGCCGGTCGAGGCACCGGTCGGGGGTGACGACGATGCCGCCATGGAGTTGGCGAGCTACTTCAACCCGCCCGGGTACTCGTCGATGGGCGTGGTGAACACCGAGTGGTGGAGAACCATCCAGGTACCCTCCACCAACGGGCACGGGACCGCCCTGGGCGTGGCCAGGATCTACGCCGGACTGCTGGAGCCGGGTCGGCTGCTCTCCCCCGGGCTGCTGGCCGAGGCCACCCGGGCCCAGTCCACCGGCTACTGCCCGATCCTGGGTGAGCCGGCCGTCTTCGGACTGGGGTTCACGCCCACCACACCCCGCCGGCCCTTCGGCCCCCACCCGGGCAGCTTCGGTCACTTCGGGACCGGTGGCGCGGTCGGATTCGCCGATCCCCGGACCGGTGTGGCCTTCGGCTACGTGATGAACCAGGTCATCCCCCGGTGGCAGAGCAGCCGGAACCGCGCCCTGATCGATGCCGTGTACCGCTGCGTCGACCTCCGGTGACCGCCGTCCGCCCCTCGGTCAGGCACCGGTCCGGGTCAGCTCGGGGCCCGTCGAACCGGCGCGGGCCGGGACGGGCTCGGCGCCGGTCCTCCCGGGACGGTGACCCCGCAGGCCCTCCACCAGCCAGGCCACGGCCACCACCGCGCCGACCAGCGGGAGCGCTCCGAGCTCGAAGCGGAACCGGTTGTTCTCACCCACCTCGAGGAGTGAGGTGGTCAGGGTCAGGACCCCGGTGACGATCCAGATCCATCCGGCCGCCGCCGCACGCGCCGGATCCCGTCGCCGGCGCCGCCACGCCACCACCGGGAGGACGACCAGGGCCAGCACCTGCTGGACGACCAGGGTCCAGGACACGTTGGCCAGGGTCGGCGCGATGTCGCCGAAGACGGCGGCCCGGTCGGCGCCGGGGTCGGGTCGGGTCTGGAGCATGACCCAGTGGTCGTAGAAGCCGGTCCAGCCGTGGAGGGGCCACACCGGGAGGCTGGCTACCGCCGGCGTCTGGTCGGCGGGCAGGAGCCAGATCCGGATCCCCTCGGTGATGTGCTCGGCGTAGAGGCGGGGCCGGTGTTCCACCCAGTGCAGGTCGTTGGTCAGGAACTGCTTGGAGATGGCCACGTAGGCGATGTTGTTGAGGTTGGGCGTGACCAGCTTGGTCGGCACGTCGAGGGCCGGGATGCCCGTGGGCGGGGCGTGGCCCAACGCCCCGTAGGCGCCCAGAGGATAGAACGGCCGGACCAGGGCCAGGGGTGTGAGGACATGCTGGTCGACCAGCTGTGTGAGGTCGGCCCGGGTGTCGAGGCCGGTGGTGATGCGGGCCATGTTCATCCCTGTCCAGCTCGACGTGGTGAACGTGCCGAACTGCACCGCATCGTTGGCGTACCAGGCGCCCACCACCAGCAACGGGGGGAGTGCGGCGACCAGCACCGACCTCCACTGGCGCCGCAGCACCACCAGGAGCGGTACTGCGGCGATGAGGAACCCGTAGATCTGGAAGGCACTGTTGGTCAGCACCACGAGGGCCACCAGCCACCAGAAGACGATCCCGGGCAGGAGACGGCGGGTGCGTACCCATCGGGTGGCCGCCCAGGCGGCGAACGTGAGCACGGCCGCGGTGGGGAGGCCGTAGAAGTACCAGGTCGGGTACAGGAGCTGGGCGGGATCGAGGACGACGAAGACGATCACCACGCCGACGGACACCCGCCGGCCGATGCCCAGCTCCACCAGCAGCCCGCAGGCGGCGAGGGCCAGTGAGGTGGCGAACGCCACCATGCCCAGCCGCGCCCAGAACAGGTGCATCGGCAGCCGGTAGAGCACAGCGGTGGCCAGGTTGAACAGGGGGGGCTGGCTGTCCAGGTGCAGCAGGCTCTGGCCGAGGTCGTGGTGGAGGAGGTCCAGGGGCAGGAGGTGCCACGACTGGTAGTCGAGGCCGGGTTCGCCCGGCCCGAGGACCGTGGCCGGGATGCTCACCCCCGCCGCCCAGGTGGCCACGTGGGAGACGAGGGCCACCACCCCCACGAGCCCCACGGCCCGTCGGTCCTGCCGCCGGGTGGCGCGCCCGTCGGCGCGGGTGGGTGCCATCAGCCTGCGTCCGGTGTGGTGGGCACGGTGAGCCAGTGTGCCACCGGCGTACCCGGGGCGGGGGCACCCACAGCCACGGCCCGGCACCATGCCACACTGGCGGCGAGTGCGGCGGGTCCCGCCACGAGGCCAGGAGGCGCCATGCAGTACCGATCGAGTGCGTTCGTCTACGACCTGGGGGACAGGAAGCCGCTGGAGAAGCTGGACCGGCACCTCAACGAGTGGGCCCGGGCCGGATGGCGCCTGGTCTCCGATGCCGTGATCGTCACCGGCGCGGACGAGGACGGCCGCGAGCACCACCTGATCTGGGAGCGGGACTGACCGGGCTCACCGCCCCCCAGGGGAGCGGCACCGACCCCCGCCGGAGGATCAGCTGGGGAAGCCGCCGGACGCGTACTGCCAGACCGCACCGGTGCCGCTGAGCTTGGGAGCCGAGGCGCTGCAGTCGGTGGCCGTGGCATCGCCCTTGGCCTCGGCGTAGATCGTGCCCTGTGTCGATGGCACCACCAGGCTGCCCGCCGTCGTCGACGGTGACGCCGTCACCGTGCCCGTCCACGGCGGGTCGGAGGTGGCGACCGGTGGGGTGGGATTGTCGATGATGTACCAGCAGTTGTGGGAGCCCTTGGAGTAGGACGCCAGGACGATGGCATTCCCGTCGGTCGACACCGCCACCGAGATGGTCGACTGGGAGGCGGAGTTGGTGGTGCTGAAGGTCAGGTTGGGCTCGGAATTGCCCAGGGCCGTGGCGAACAGTGCGGACGTGTTCACCGTCGAGCTGAAGTACGACTGGCCCTGCGACTCGTACAGTGCCGTGGCGTCGGTGAGCGCGGTGTTCAGGTTCGACTGGGCGCCACGGTCGTTGGCCGATTTCGTCACGCCGAGAAATGTCGGGATGGCGATGGCCAACAGGATGGCGAGGATCAACAGCACCACCATCAATTCGATGAGGGTGAAGCCGCTGTCCCGACCGTCGGTTTCTGCTTCGGTCAGTGAATGTGACGTAATCATGCCGAAAACATCGACGCGGCTCTTGCGGAACTGAAGCGCGTTTTCCCTGGTCAGAAGCTTGGAATACCCTAAGAAGCTGTGCCTCAGCTTGGTGCGTGTGCGGTCAGGCCCGTGACCGGCGTGCCACGCACGGCATCCGTGCGTGCCGCCGCGGTGGGTGACGACGAGACGGTGACAGGCCGTGGTGGTGCCCCGTCTCCGGGCTCGCAGGTGGTGGCCCGTTCCTGCGATGATGAGCGCGCGGGTCACGAGGTGAGCCCGTCGAGCCTCCGAGGAGTGTGCCCAATCAGCCGCCAGCCGATGTGCACCGATGACGGGGCGATGTGACCGGGGCCGGTAGGGGAGTGTGGGTCGAGGCCCCCGCCGCGGTACACGCCGACGACGGCACGAGTGGGGACGTCCCTCCTGCCGGCCCCGATCCCGATCGACGTCGGCGTCTCGTCCACGGGGCCGACCGGCTCGGCGTGCACCTGGCCGTGGTCGGCGCATTCACCCTGCCGGCCGTGCTCCTGTGGTGGAACGCCTGGAGCGGGGGTGCCGCCTCCACGGTCAGGTGCGACTGTCTGGATCCGGGTCAGCAGATCTGGTTCATCGCCTGGCCGGCCTATGCGCTGGCCCATGGCCTGGATCCGTTCTCGACCGCCTGGCTGTGGCCCCCCCATGGCGTCAACCTGCTGGACAACGCCAGCGCCCCGCTGGTCGGTCTGGTGCTGGCTCCCCTCACGTGGCTGGTGGGACCGGTCGCCGCCACCACGGTGGCACTCACGCTGGCCCCGGGCCTGAGCGCCTGGGGGTGTTGGGTGGCCTGCCGGCGCTTCGTCGACTGGCTGCCCGCCTGCTGGGTGGCGGGGTTCTTCTTCGGCTACTCGCCGTTCGTGGTGGAGAGCGTGGCGCAGGGCCACCTGTCCATCGCCCTGCTGGTCCTGGTGCCCCTGCTGGTGGTGGTGCTGCACGAGATGTTCGTCCGCCGGCAGTGGTCACCGGTGCGCTGTGGCGTGTCCCTGGGGCTCATCGCCGGCGCCCAGTTCCTCATCTCCGAGGAGGTGCTGACCATCCTCGTCGTGGTGGGCGTGGTCGGAGTGGCCGTCGCCGTGGTGGGTGCGCCCCGGCGGGCGCTCGAGGGGCTCCCCTACGTCTTGCGCTCGCTGGGCGTGGCCGCACTGGTGGCCACGCTGGTCCTCCTCGGACCGGTGTGGTACGCACTGGCCGGACCGGAGCACATCACCGGCCCGGTGTGGTCGGGCCTCCACCTCTTCATCGTGGCGCAGGCCTGGGAGCTGTGGAGTGCGGGCCCGACGGCCACCGTCCTCTTCGGCCGCGCCGACCAGGGCCCCCAGGTCCAGTTCGTCGGATACGGCGTGCTCCTGGTGGCCGGCGCCTCGGTGGCCCTGGCGTGGCGCCGCCGGGCGGTCTGGCTCATGGCCGTCGTGGCGCTGGCGGCCACCGTGCTGTCCTGGGGCGGCATCCTGTGGTTGAGCCCGGGCCACTTCGTAGTCGGTGCCTGGCTGCCGTGGACCCACCTCACCAACCTCGCGGTGCTGGACGACATCAGTGCGGTGCACTTCTCCGTAGCGGCCGATCTCGCCGTCGCCTTCGTGGTGGCCATCGGCCTCGATGCGCTGCACCGCACCCGGCCCTGGAGCCGGCTCCCGTCCGTCGCCCGGGCCCTCGGGCTGGCCGGGGTCGTGGCGCTCATGGCCGTCCCGGTGTGGGGGTTCTACCAGGTGCCCCTGTCGGTGCAGGCCGTCGACCTGCCCGGGTGGTACGCCACCACGGCACGACACATTCCGGAGGGATCGGTGGTCACGAGCTATCCGTTCCCGTCGTCGGCCGCGGTGGACTCCCAGCCCCTGGTGTGGCAGGCCGTGGACGGGATGCGGTTCCGGCTGGCCGGCGGGTACGTGAAGGTGCCGGGGCCGGGCACCGGTGTCCTCGGCACCGGTCCACCCGGTTCGGCCACCTGGACCCTCGACGACCTGACCCTGGCGTCGCCCAGCCACGCCCGGTCGCTGGTGGTCACGCCCCACCAGATCAGGCAGTTGAGGACGGCGCTCCGGTCGTGGAAGACCGCTTACATCGTCGTCGTCGACCGGGGCCGGGCGCCCACCGAGGCGGCGGCGGTGTTCACGGCGGCGACGGGCAGGGTCCCCCGGGTCGTCCATCGGGCTTGGGTGTGGAACCTGCATGCGGCGCCGCTCCGCAAAGCCACCGACGCATCCACGGCGTCGCAGGCCTTCGACTCCTGTCGGGCCAAGGCCACCCAGCTCGAGGGAATTCCCCGGCGCGAGCGGCTGCCCCAGTCGCTCAACCGGTGCGTGGCCTCCACCATGCACGCCTGAGCCCACCCGCCGGGCCGGTCACCCAGCGGAGTGACAGCCGGTGCCTACGATCGGGCCATGGCCCACGCCCCGGTTCTCCACCCACTCGCCGTCACGTGCCAGCAGAGCTCGACCGCCGGCGCGGTGACCGGGCTGGTCATCCTGCTGGCCATCGCCGGCGCCATCGTGGGGTTGGCCATCGCCAACGGGAGGGCCCGGCAGCGCCTGGCCTCGGCCAATGCGGAGATCGCCTTCCTCCGGCCGGAGAACGCCCGACTGCAGCAGTGGGTGGCCGGACTGACCGGTAGCGCGGTGTCGCCGGGCCCCACCGGAGGCACGCCGCCGGGGTACGGGGGCGGTCCGGCGGCGTACTCGGTCCCGCCCCAGTGGTATGCCGATCCGTCTGGGCGTCACGAGCTCCGCTACTGGGACGGGGCGGGCTGGAGCGACCGGGTGTCCGACCACGGCACGACCTCCACCGACCCGGCCGTCTGACGCGCCACGCCGGTGGAGCCGGAGGCTGCTCAGCCGGTCGGTCCCATCGACTCCAGCATCGCCGCCATCTGCTCATGGACCAGCGTGACGGCCTGGAGCGGCCGGATCATCACCCGGAACTCGACGATCCGGCCGAACTCGTTGCAGCGGATGATGTCGACGCCGTTGACGTACCGGCCCTTCATGGAGGTCTCGAACTCCAGGGCGGCGGTGTCCCCGGACAGCACCGTCTTCGTGTAGCGGAAGCCCCGGTCGGGTCCGTCGCCACCCGGTGCCGGCGTGGTGTCAGGGCCGGCGAAGGTCTGCGCCGCGGCCTCCAGGTACAGGGCGGTGATCTGCTTGCCCCGCTGGGGTGTGAACACGATGGGGGAGTAAAAGACGACGTCGTCGTCGAGCAGCTCGTCGAGCCCTCCGGCCAACTCGCCCCGGAGGTGGGCGTGCCACCGGGCCACGACGTCCTCGATCATCTGGTCTCCCCTACGTTCCCGCTCCGGGCGCCCCTGTGCGCCGTGCGCAGTGAGTACCTTGGCACGTATGGAGCATCCGCCGCCGAGCGACCTCATCTTCGCCACCATCGCGGGTGGGTTCGAGATCCGGTACTCCGATCGCATCGCCGAGGGCCACGCCGAGCTCGTCGATCAGTCCGCCGACTGGCTCGAGGACGAGATGGGGGTGCTCAACCTGGGCCAGATCGACCACGCCGTCCTGATGGCCGACGGCCCCCTCACCGACGAACTGAGGAACGGCCTCGTCGCCTGGTGGACGGCCCGAGTGGGGGATCTGCGCGTCTAGCCCAGTTCGGAGGCGATGACCCTCGCCTGGTGCGCCGTGAATGTTCCGCCGACCACCACCTGATCGCCGAACGACGAGAAGGAGGTCTGCGTGGGTTGGGTGATCGGGGCCGACACCACCGTGCCGCCGACCACGACGGCGATCAAGGCGTGGAACTGATCCTGTGCCAAGGTGTTCCACTGGTCCACCCCGGCGGCGGTGAGGGTGAGCCGGACGGCCCACTCGCCGTTGACCTCGGAGGCCCGGGCCGATGCGATCGCCGTCCGGGTCAGCGCGGCCGGGCCGAGCACGAAGCGACGGGCTCCCGTCTGCGGGTCACCGGGGAGCAGCACCGACTGATGGGACCGATCGTTCGGCCTGGTGGTCGAGGGGTAGGCGGCGAACTGAGGATCCGCCCCGATGTCCTGAGTGACGCTGTAGCCGCTGGGGTCGCCCGCCTCCGGCGCCAGCCCGAGACGGGAGGCCGTCAGTTGGTACGGCGCCGAGCAGGCCGGCAGGGGACCCGCTGCCGGCGGCTGCCCGGCACCGGGTGAGAAGGCCGGCGCGTAGCAGTCGACCGGCCGCAGGCTGAAGCCCGCCGTGACCGATGAGGCCGCAGCCACCGGGCCGGGCGCCGGCCGGGCCGTCGGCCGGGACGGGGAACCACCACGGCCGGCGGCGGCCACGGCGACGGCCACCACCACCAGGACCACGACGACGGCGGTGGCGACGCCGGCGATCAGCCGGCGCGTGCGGCGCCTCTGCCTGGCCTCCTCGAACAGCAGCTGTGCCTCGTCGGCCTCGGCACGGTGGGTCGGAGCGTCGGTGAGCGTCATGCGGGCGGTGGCGTCGGGTCGATCATGGAACTACTATGACTAGTACTATGTTCCCTGTCAACATCGATCGGGCGGATCCGTTGGCGCTCCACGACCAGGTGGCCGCCGAGATCCGCCGGGCCATCGCCGACGGCGAGGCCGGACCGGGCGAACGCCTGCCGCTGGCCAAGGACATGGCGGCCGTCCTCGGGGTCAACAAGAACACCGTCCTTCGAGCCCTCCGGATCCTCCGGGACGAGGGCCTGCTCGACTTCCAGCGGGGGCGGGGCATCACCGTGGCCGGGACGCCCGAGCGCGGGGCGGTGGTGAAGCAGATCCGGGACCTGGTCGAGTTCTGCCGGACCCAGGGCTACCGGCCCGACGAGGTCATCCAGATCATCGAGGGGCTGCCATGACGGCGGCTCGGCGGATCGCCCGGCCGTGAAGGCGGTGACCGTGGCGGCCGTGGCGGTCGCCGCCGCACTCGCCTGGAGCCTCCCGGGGGGACGCCCCCCGGTCCCGAGGCATCGGACCCCGGAGTCGGCGAGAGTTCCGGTGGCTCCTGTCGACGCCCGCCGGAATGCCTCCCGCGCCCTGGCCCCTGCCACCGTCGATGCCATGGGCCTGGCCGATGACGCCGTCGGTTGGGCTGCGGATGGCGACGGCCTCTACCTGACGACGGACCGGGGGGCGGTCTGGCGCACCATCACGCCTCCGAACCTCGCCGACCAGGACGTGTCCGATCGGATCGGCGCACTGGACGCCGTCGGCCGGGACGACCTGTGGTTGCCGTTGGAGGACGTCCCCGGACTGGTGCCGTACTCCCAGTCGACGGACGGATCGGTTCGGGGTGAGGGCATCGACCGCTCGACGGACGGCGGGCAGACGTGGACCTTCACGGCGCTGCCGGGCTGCCTTCAGGGCTGTGGGGCCGACCTGGGAGTGGACTTCGTCGATCCGGAACACGGGTTCGCCACGACGGGACCGTCGCCGAGCTCGTCGACGCTCGTCTATTCGACCGACGACGGCGGCACCACGTGGGTACGGCTGGCCGGGAGTCTCCCCGGGTGGAGTGCGCAGGTCACCTTCACCAGTGTGCTCGACGGCTGGGCCGTCTCCGGGCCGGCCTTCGGCCGGGATGGTCGATCGACATCCCCGGGTGGGGTCCTCTTTCGCACCACCGATGGCGGGATGTCGTGGTCACCGGCTCGGGGCCTGCCCTCCGGTGACCGCTTCGGGCTCCCCACCTTCTTCGGTCACGACGTGGGAGTGGTGGTGAGCAATCCTGAGGGTGCCCCCGGCCGGGCGACCTCGGTCTTCGTCACCGAGGACGGGGGCGTGGCGTGGAGGCCGCGCCGCCTGCCCGACATCCCCGGGCTGAGAGACTTCGAACCCCGAGGCCTGGGCTCCCGGTTTGCCGCTCCGGGACCGGAGGACTGGAAGATCGACACCGGCTCGAGCGTCTTCACCACGACCGATGCCGGACGCACGTGGACGCAGGCCACCCCGCGTCCGAGGTCCGCCCCCGGAAGTGTCTCATCGGTGGTGTTCTCCACTCCTCGTGACGGCCTGGCCGTGACGCTGCCCCCGGGATGCACCGGGCTCACGACTGTGCCCGACGGGAGGCAGTGCTTCCCGACCCTCGTGGTGAGCACCGACGGGGGCAGGCACTGGTCCCCGGTGAGGCCGTAGTCGGCCGAACTCCCGCCCCCCCTCGGTCAGGGAGCAGACGGGGGAGGGTGGGCACCCTCGGACACGCCACCACCGACCAGCCGCACCGGTCCGAGTGCACCATGGAAGTGAGGTAGGTCCGGGAGGACACGAACGGCGGTGGGGCACCGGGGAGGGAACCCGGCCCCAGCACGACGGTCTGGTACACGACGTGACGGGGGGTGCAGCCCGGTGACCACCCCTCCGGCCCGGGGGTCTCGATGCTCTTGGTAGTTCGACGCGTAAGGTTCATCCCCTGTTCGCCGTGGGTTCAGCTGCCGTGGGTAGGGCTTCCCGAGGTCGGATCACCGAACCCCGGAGGTCGCGTTGTCACCCTTGTCCCGTCGTCAGTTCCTCCAGTACGGGGGCGCGCTGGGCGTCGCCGCCTCGGTCGGGCCCCTGTGGGGCTGGGGGCCGTCGGCCCCGTCGGCATCGGCCGCCACTCTGCGCCAGCCGGGCAGCCTTCCCCGACCGTCCCGACCGCCCGGGACGGTGGACGACAAGCTCCCCTTCGACCACATCGTCGTGGTGATGATGGAGAACCACTCCTTCGACAACTACTTGGGGGCACTGTCCCGGTCCGGCAAGCCGAGGGCGCAGGGCCTCACGTTCAACCGGTCAGATGTGGCCCTGAACACCAATCCGGGCCCCGAGGGCGTGCTTCGGTCCTACCCCTTTCCCTCGACGGCGCAGGGGTCCGATGTGACCCAGACGTGGAACGCCACCCATGGTCAGATCGACGGCGGGAAGATGGACGGCTTCGTCACCGCCAACGGGGACACCGACCAGTCCATGGGCTACTGGGGACCCGACGTGTTGCCGTTCGCCTACTCGTTCGCCAACACCTTCACCGTGGGAAACCGCTGGTTCTGCTCGGCACCGTGCCAGACGTACCCCAATCGCCGGTTCCTGATGGCCGGAACCGCCTACGGCGACATCGTCACCGACAGCTCGACCCTGACGCTGACCCCTCCGCCGAACGGCACCATCTTCGACCGCTTGAGCACCTATGGCGTGTCGTGGACGAACTACTTCACCGATCTCCCCCAGACGGCGATCATCCCGTCCATCATCAAGGACCATCCGGAGAACCTCTCTCCCATCGCCCAGTTCTTCGCCGACTGCACGGCAGGGACCCTCCCTTCCGTCAGCTTCGTGGACCCGGAGTTCGGAGTCCTGAGCGACATCGGAGCTCCCCTGGTGGGCGTGGTCGGCGTCAACGGGGTCGGCGTCGAATTCTCCGAACTCGGGGGGGACGAAGAGCCGCCCCAGGACCTCACGTACGGGGAGAACTGGGCCTATCAAGTCGTGAACGCCGTGCTCCACTCGCCCGCATGGCCGCGGACCCTGCTCGTGTACACCTTCGACGAGCACGGGGGCTACTACGACCACGTCCCACCGCCGGCAGCTATCGCCCCCGACGACATCCCACCCGACCTCGCACCGACGGACGTGCCCGGCGGCTACACCCTCTACGGACCCCGGGTGCCGGCCATCGTGGCGTCCCCCTATGCGAAGGCGAGCGGGATCACCAATGTCGTCCACGACCACACCTCAGTGCTGGCCACCATCGAGGCGAAGTGGAACCTGCCCGCGCTGACCTACCGCGACGCCAATGCCGCCACGGTCATCGATTTCCTCGATCTGAAGAAGGCCACCTTCATCGACCCACCGACCATCTCGCGGCCCCTCGACTTCCTGCCTGAACTGCTCGCCGATCTCGAGGGGAGCTCGTGAGGGCCTCCCGGCGGCGCCTGGTCGTGGCGGCCGCCGCCGTCGCGCTTACCGCGATCCTCCTGCCTCGTGCCGGGGTGGCCGGAGCCACCGCGCCCACGCGGTTCAGGCTGCCGGCCATCACCCACATCTGGAACATCGTGCTGGAGAACGAGGACTACGCCACCACCTTCGGCGATCCCGCAGCGGATCCCTACCTGGCCGTCAGTCTGCCGTCAGAGGGTGCGCTCCTGGAGAACTACGACGGGACGGGTCACGAGAGCAACGACAACTACATCGCCCTGGTGTCAGGGCAGCCCCCGAACCCCGGCAACCAGGGGGACTGCCAGGTCTACAGCGGCTTCGCCGACTCCTCGATCACCCACGGCATCGAGGGGGGCGTGGGGTGTGTCTACCCGTCGAAGATCAAGACCATCGGGAACCAGTTGACCCACAGGGGCCTGGAATGGAAGGCCTACGAGCAGGACATGGGCAATGTTCCGAGCCGCGAGGCGGCCGAATGTGGCCACCCGGTGCTGGACAGCCAGGACACGACCCAGGATGCGGTGTCCGGGGACGGCTACGCCAGCCGGCACGATCCCTTCGTCTACTTCGAGTCGGTGACCGGCAATGCCGCCTACTGCGACGACCATGTCGTCGCACTCGGCTCGACCAGCGGGGCCATGCCGAGCTCGGCGCCACCCGGAGAGACGGGACTCGTGACCGACCTCGGGTCTGCGGCGACCACGCCCTCCTATTCGTTCATCACCCCCAACCTGTGCAATGACGGACACGACTATCCCTGTGCGAACCAGCCCAGTGGCTCGTCGGCCCTGGCCGACATCGACACATTCCTCGAGACGTGGATCCCCGTCATCACCGCCTCCCCTGCGTACCACCAGGGCGGGCTCATCGAAGTCACATTCGACGAATCCGACGGAGCCCAGTCGGATTCGACCGCGTGCTGCAACGAGGTGGCCGGTCCCGCGTCACCGTTGCCGGGCATCACCGGGCCCGGAGGAGGCAAGGTCGGTGCGGTCCTCCTCTCCCCGTTCATCCATCCGGGTACCCGTTCCTCCACCCCCTACAACCACTATTCGACCCTGGCCACCGACGAGAGGCTCCTGGGCCTCGAGCGGCTCGGTGAGGCCAAGACGACCAGTGCCCTGTTCGGTGCCGACGTCTTCACGAACGAGGGCGGGTGACGGCAGGACCGAACAGAGCCACTCAGAGAACGCCAGGGATCCGTCGATACCTTGTCGGTCGTCGGGCCCCGTTGAGCAAAGGATCCGCCGCCGGCGCTCCGGGGCCCGGCGCTCTTGCGCGGTCCAGGGCCACCGGCCACTCGGGACCGGTTCGGAGGGAGCTACCTGATGCGGGTCGAGACCCGGATGGCTCGGCAGGTCGTACACCGGCGCCGGTGCGACCGATCCTGATCTGGCTGCTGCCCCACGGCGACCAGTGATGTGCGCAGAACGACCGCTGACAAGGGCATGGTCGGTTGACGGACCGCTGGTCGGATCGCGACCTTCCGCCGGAAGACTGGGGGAAGCCGCTCACGGGGATTGACGGTGAGCGTACGCTCACTTATGGTGAGTGAATGTTCACTCGCACAGGTAACACTCCCATCGGAGTCCGGTTGACAGAGACGTCGAGACGCACATGAGTGTCGTCGCGCACAAGGACGACACCAGGTCGCGTCTCATCGCCGCGACACTCACGGTGGTCCGCCGCGAGGGGTATCAGGGCACCACGACCAGGGCCGTCGCAACCGAGGCGGGTGTGGCCGAGGGGACCATCTATCGCCATTTCTCCAACAAGCGTGAACTCTGCATGGCAGCCGTGGCGGAGCAGAACGCTCCGGTGATGGCCTTGATGGCCACTCTCCCATCGCGAGCGGGGACGAAGACGGTGCGTGCGCACCTCGTGGACGCGCTCAGCCAGTTGGCCCTACTGAGGGAGGATTTTCTCCCCTTGGAGATAGGCATTCTCTCCGATCCGAAGGAGGCGGCTGAGCGCTACTCGTCGGAGTCGCTGGCCACCCACGGACCTCCGGTGGCATTCATCGGACTGCAGTCATACCTCGAACTGGAGCAGCGACTCGGACGAATCCGTTCGGACGTCAAGGCCGAGCGAGTGGCTGTTGTCCTTCTTGCGGCACTGATCGGCTACGGCCTTCTGCCACTGGACCCATTTCCGAAGGACACGAGGCAAGAGGTCGAAGATATCGTCGAGGTGGCGCTCCGAGGCTTGGAACGATGAACCACGGGTCTGTCGGGTCAGATGGGTCGAGTGGCTCTGGGGCCGCCAGCGTTGACTCGGCTCCTCAGTCAGGAGCTGGTGGATCAACCCGGCCTGCACTTCCGAAGGGGCGGCTCGTGCGAACATGGCGCCGTGGCACCGACGGTACGGGCCGCAACCAACATCACGGTCTGCGCCTGGTTCCCGGAGGTGCGAGCGAACGGCGTCGGAGGTCGCGCCGAGTGTCCGTTCTCCTTCCATCGTCGCCACTGCCATCATGGTTGCGGCGTGCAGCGGTTCGCCGAGCAGTGCGGCCCAACCGGCACCGACCATCCACACCGTCGCACAGGTGTTTCCGCAGCACAAGGGGGCCCAGGTCATCACTTTGCAGGCCAGCCACGCGTACACCCCGGTATCCGTCAATGGCTCGACTGACGACTACCACTGCACACTGGTCGATCCGCACCTCCGTGAGAACTCCTACATCGTGGGCTCCCACCTCATTCCCAACAGTCCAGAGGTGCACCACGCCATCACATTCGAGGTACTCCCAGCCGACGTACCCCAGGCCCTCGCGGCCAACAACCACGGCAAGGGTTGGGGCTGCTTCGGAGAGGCGGGTGTTGGGCAGTGGTTGTCGGTATGGGCTCCGGGTCACGGCCTGGACATGGCGCCCAAGGGAACAGGGTTCTATTTCCCCAAAGGAAGCATGGTCGTCATGCAGGTCCACTACAACCTGTTCGCCGGCGACAAACCCACCCACGTGCAACTCAAGCTCCAAACGGTGCCGGCAGTCTCCAGCCACCTGATCCCCCTTCACATAGACCCGATCGCGGCGCCACCCGACATACCGTGCCCTCCAGGTGTGCATGGGCCGCTCTGCAGCCGCTCGGCGTCGCTCGCCAAGCTCGGATATCAGTGGGGTGCACCTGCCGTGAGCTTCGTGGACCTGCTTGAGCAGGGCTGCGGGCGCGATCCTTCCAATCCGCCCGGGGGCGACACCACGACCTGCACGGTACCGGCTGGCTTCAGCGGCGAGATCCTCCGCATCCAGCCACACATGCACCTGTTGGGAACGGGCATGAAGGTGACGCTCGATCCGGGTACCGCTCAGCAAAGGGTGCTCCTGGACGACACGGCGTACAACTTCCACTATCAGCGCTCGTTCACCATGCCCACGCCCGTCACGGTGACAGCGTCGGACCGTATCTCTGTTGAATGCACCTTCGATCCAGAGCTCGACCAGGAGCTGCCCCAGCTCCGCCGCCTACCCCCGCGCTACGTCACCTGGGGAAATGGCTCCGCCAACGAGATGTGCCTTGGCATCGTCACCTACATCGACTCACGATGAGTGACCGTGCTCCATGTGTCGTCACGATCTTCCAACCGAACCGCCGTACTGCTGCCGGTCGAGGTGCTGGCCGTTCCCTCATCGGGATCGTGTGGCGGCACAGTCACGCGGACTAGGGACCGATCCGATCCACCTCACCAGGCCGTCTTGGCCCTGCAGCGACATCATCCAGCGCGGCCAGGCGTTGCGCTCGCTCTCTGCTTTGGCGGCCCTACTCGTGTTGCTCGCCGGATGCAGCAGCGGGCAGAGCACGACCAGGCGCTCTGCGCGTCCCGCACTGTCGATTGCCCCACCATCAGGCCGACCGTGCGATGCACCGACCGGCGTGACGAACATCATGCTGCGGGGTGGGGGTGCCACGCACGCCGTGAGCATCTTCGTGCCACGAGTGGCAACGACGTCTGCGTCGGGGACATTGCCGGTGGTCATCAACTGGCCCGCACTGGGGCTCACCGGTACGCAGGAGGCAATGGTCACTGACTACGACCCCTTGGCGCAGAGTCAGGGGTTCATCGTCGCCTATCCGACCGGGGTGCCGTCGAACGATCTCTCTCAAGATTCGTGGCAACTCGTGAACACCTACGACCCACAACGCAATGACCTGGCGTTCGCCAACAGGCTGATCGATACCCTCATTGCCCAGTGGTGCGCCAATCCCGCTCGCGTCTATTCGACCGGGTACTCCAATGGCGCGTTCTTCACGGCTCGGCTGGTATGCCAACTCGCCGATCGGATCGCTGCTGCAGTCATGGTCGCGGGTGTCTACCATCCCGCGGGGTGCACACCGGCTCGACCGGTACCGATGTACGCCTACCACGGGACGGCGGACGCCTCGATCCCGTACAACGGGGGTGGCAAGTCGATCCTGGTTGGATCGGGCTGGCCGGGCATCAAAGGATTCTTCAACGACGTGATTCCCGACGAGTTCGCCAAGTTCGCCGCCGACTTCAAGTGTGATCCCGGCCCACTATCGACCCGGATCGGCAGCGACGTGATTCGGTACGAGTATGTGGGGTGCGAACACGGAGTACCGATGTCGTTCTTCGAGATCGTGGGTGGGGGACACACCTGGCCGGGCTCACCACTTGCGTCTGTGCTTGCACCGTTCGGCCACACGACGAACACAGTGAACGCCACCACGGATGGGTGGGCATTCATGAAGTCTCACTCACTCGGTGGCGGCTAATTTCACAATGCCGTCCTGTGGCCAGCGTGGCCGAGCTGTCGACGGCAACGGACCGGGGTGACCACTCACGGGCCAGTCAACCTGGGACCGCTACCGTACGTAGTGTCAGGGTGTGAGATGGAACGTCCGTGCGGCGGGGATCGTGGTTACTGGAATCGTGGGATTGATTGCCATCGGCCATCATGGTGTGTATGCCGAGGAAGCCACCCGCCGGACTCGTAGTCACCCCGGGAGCTGGTGCGGGACGCGACGTGTCCGGGTTGCTCGCCATCGACCACGCAGTGTCGGCTACGGGAATCGCGGTGGAACGGGTCGAATTTCCTTCGCAGGCCGCCGGCAAGCGGCGCACCGATCCACCGGCCGTCTGCATCGCCACCGTCCGCCGGGCGGCTGGTGCGCTGGCAGAGCAGCTAGGCGTCTCGACTGGCCGGATCGCCGTCGGCGGCCGATCCTTCGGCGGCCGCATGTCCTCGATGGCCGTTGCCCAAGGGCTCGACGCCCGGGCGCTCGTGTTGGTGAGTTATCCACTGCATCCGCCAGGCAAATCCGACCAGCTCCGGACATCCCACTTTCCCGACTTGCAGGTGCCATGCCTGTTCGTCTCGGGCCGGCGCGATGCGTTCGGCACCCCCACAGAATTGGAGCGGGAGACGGCGACCATACCCGGTGCGGTCACCGTGGCCTTCGTCGATGGCGATCACGGACTACGCAAGGGTGAGGATGAGGCGGCAGCGATCGTGGCCGATTGGGTCAGTGGTCTTCGCTGATCGACGTGGGATGACGAATGGCCGGCTCATTGCCCGGGGGGGTCGCCCCAAAAGGTTGCTCGGGGGACAACCGGGCCCCGAAAGAATCCCGATGCCCCTGATAGGCTCGGCGCGCATTCCTGAGCTCAATGGAGGATTGCCGTGGCGGAGTTTCCTTCAATCACTCACGTTGCTCTGACGGTCAGTGATCTTGATCGGAGTGTCCCCTGGTACGGCACATTGTTCGGTACGGATCCGGTCCTCGACGAGGACACTGGCCCCTTCAAGCACGTGGTGTGGTTGGTCGGCCAAACATTGGTGGGACTCAATCAGTTCCTCGATCCCGCGGCCGATGGGCCTTTCAACGAAAGGCGGATCGGTTTGGATCACCTGGCGTTCGCCTGCTCGGATCGGTCAGAGCTGGCGGAATGGGAGGCGCGATTGAATGAGCTTGGAGTCGTCAATACTGGAATCGTTGACGCTCCCTACGGGTCCGCACTCTCATTCCGTGATCCGGACAACATCGCACTGGAATTCTTCGCACCGCCCGACTGAATCGTGCCGGCTCACCGCTGCCAGCGACGGGATGGAGCCAAGCCGACGTAAAGCGCCCGCTATCTCATCGCGCCGGGTCGAAGGCGTTGTGGAGCAGGTGCCCCTGGCCATCGGTGATGCGTGTGGTCACAGCGTGGCCCCGGCACATGCGGGATACGGTAAACGGCGTGGATCTTCCTGAGCTACTGGTCGGTGACGTCGGCGATTGGCGACGATGGTTGAGCGCCCATCACGCCGATTCGCCAGGCGTCTGGCTGGTATTGGCCAAAGTGGGAACGGCCGCTCCGACAACCGTCTCTTACGCCGAGGCGCTTGACGAGGCGATCTGCTTCGGCTGGATCGATGGTCAATTGGGGCGTCGTGACGCCGCTACGTTCCGACGACGTTTCACGCCTCGACGAGTTCGAAGCTCGTGGTCTCAACGGAACGCTGCTATTGCTGAAAGGCTGATTGCCACAGGCCGAATGCACCGATCAGGCGAAGACGAGGTGCGGCAGGCGAAAGAGGACGGTCGATGGGAGGCCGCCTATGCCGGGCAAGCCAGCATTGACGTGCCGGAGGATCTTCTCGCTGCCCTGCAGGACAATCCTGGAGCGAAGGCGATGTTCGAGACACTCACCAGGGCGAATCGGTACGCCATCCTCTACAGGATCGGAAACGCCAAGAGACCTGAAACCCGCTCGAGGCGCATCGACCAATGTGTCGAGATGTTGGCGCGCGGTGAGACGATCCACCCCCAGGCTCCGCGATCACCTCGCAAGGCCCTCGGAAAGAAGGAAGTACTCCCCGAATCCTCCGGGCGCTTCGGGGGCCATGCCGATGATGCGCATCCCAGCTCGAGTGAACAGGGCAGGTGGTGAGGTGAGCCTGGTCCCGATCGGCCGCTCCCGTTTCGTGTCTGGTCCGTAGGCCAGCTGACAGCGCGCACGTCACGCTCCTTGAGCGAATGTCAGAGCACGGACGGCATAACTAGGGTCGGACACGGACCGTTCTCCGGTGGCGGGGTAACCGGGTGTTCCCGCTCCTTGCGTACTGTCCATGCAGTGAAGATAGTTACGGTGGACGATGCGCCACTCTCCTCTTTGACGGACCCACCGGTCAACGTAGCGCCCAGATAAAACCGTATCGTTCAGGGTTCCGTGTGGCCCTCTGGGCCTGAGTCTGGCAAGCACATAGCTTTCGCTTCCGGCCCGATCTCCATCAACATTGATGTAGATGTTGCTCAAATGGTGACTGTGGGCCTCCATGGCACGGTGCAGCACCTCGATGAAGTCGGCGAACTCTTCGCCGGTGCCTCTGAACATCGCTCCGTAATCCAGATAGGCATCCTCATGGAAGACCGATCCGATCAATTCGCGGTCGATCCGATCAACCCCCCTCGCATAATCAAGCAGTCGATCCGTGATCGACTGCTTGTCCATAATTACCTGAAGATCCAAATCATCCATGGTTTCACTCCTCATCGGATCTTGTCGGTGACGAGTCTTGCCGCTTCGCCGGGTGCACGTTGGCAGTCACACCCGGGTCACGTTCTGGCGGTGTAGGAGTCCCACAGTGCCGGGCGTGGGCCTTTCAGCCTGGGATTGCCCGCCGACCGCTAACGCCTCGATCGGTATCAGTGAGTCACTCCGCCTTCGCCTCATCGCCTGTCCTAGAGTGCCAGTCGGGCGGCTCTCAAAGCAGAGGACCATCACTTCTCCGTAGGAATCGGAGTCATTCACACTGAGGAGCAATGGATGGACTTCCACCGGGCGGATCTGCCGGCATCACATATGAGTGGACGGACTCCGCTGGCGAGGACACCCCGGTGGTCCATCGAATTCGCCTGACGACACCGAGGGTACTCCTGGTGGCAATCGCAGCCCTGGCTGGACTTTCCTATGCCTGGGGCATCAGCCAGGACGGACTAGAGGCCTTTTATGCGGGAGCAGTGCGCAGCATGGCCTCCAACTGGCACAACTTCTTCTTCGGCTCCGTCGATCCGGCAGGAACCGTCACCCTGGACAAGCTACCGGGAGCATTTTGGATTCAGGCGCTGTCGGTCCGGGCTTTCGGCTACCACACCTGGGCGATCGTTCTGCCCCAGGTGGTCGAAGGAGTCCTCAGTGTGCTGGTGCTGTACCGGGCGGTCAATCGCTTGTACGGAACTACCGCTGCCCTCATCGCCGCGTTGATTCTGGCGGCCAGTCCCGCCGCGGTAGCGCTCAACAGGGGCAACCTGGCCGACACCGCCCTCGTCCTCTTTCTGGTCCTCGCTGCCGACGCCCTCTCTGCAGCTATCGTGACAGGGAAGCAGCGGTACCTGGTGTACGCCGGACTGTGGGTCGGCATTGGCTTCCAAGCCAAGATGCTCGAAGCGTGGACCGTACTGCCCGCCTTCGCACTCGCCTACCTGTTCGGGCGGCCCGAACGGTGGACTCACAAACTTCGCCAAGTGATGATCGGCGGCTTGGTTGCTGCCGTGGTGTCCCTGTCATGGATGACCGTGGTGGCGCTGACCCCCGCCCACGACCGACCCTACGTGGACGGTAGCCAGCACAACTCCATCTACTCGCAGGTATTTCTCTACAATGGATTCGGCCGCTCCAGCCAGCAGACTGGGTTTCAAGCGTTCACCAGCGGACTGCATCTGAGCCCTGAGGTACTCAACGGCCCACCCCCGGTGTGGGATCGCCTGTTCCAGGGCGACATCGGACGTGACACCGGCTGGTTGCTGCCGGCAGCCCTGCTGGTTGGCATCGGCGGCCTCTTCACCCGTCGGCGCAGCTATTTCATCCTGTGGACTGGATGGCTCATCACCATGGCGGCGGTGTTCTCGGACGTGTTCATCATGAAATCCACCTATACCCCTGCCCTCGCGCCGCCGATAGGGGCAATCCTTGGCAGTGCCATCGCGAGTCTGTGGGCATCGCGGGGTGAGGTTCGCTCCCTGGCTGCCCGCCATCGATTGGCCGCGGCTGCCATTGTCGCAGGAACGACTGGATATGGCATATGGCTCATCCGATCGAGCAACTCGACTGCACCGTCATGGCTCTGGCCCCTGGCCGCCTCCATCGGAGTCGTGGCAGTGGTGCTCCTTGTTCTATCGGCGGTCGCATCGAGCCATCGTTGGCTCCTTGCCGTAGCCCTCGCTGTCGGCACGGCCGCAATCCTCGTTATTCCAGGATCAGCCTCGGGAGTGTTAGTTGCTAAGGGACAGGGATACATAGATACCCCCTTTGAGACAATGAAGACGGAGGCCCTGAATGAGGCCTTGATTGGGGCCTCGTCGACCAAGACAAT
>Ga0302319_10004680_pt1 | contig 27986 bp, 23 predicted proteins | sample Bog_T0_2_FD_203319 | JGI IMG/M metagenome (GOLD analysis project Ga0302319, IMG submission 203319) | Peat permafrost microbial communities from Stordalen Mire near Abisko, Sweden - Bog_T0_2 | ecosystem: Environmental > Terrestrial > Soil > Wetlands > Peat | place: Sweden: Abisko, Stordalen Mire... | reverse complement strand
CTACTATACTGATAAGTCCGGCCTACACAATACAGCAACAGCACTTTGTTGGTGCTAATGTGAATTTTATATCTTCAGATGCTCCAGTTGTGATAACAACGGATGGATCTGATTACCCATTCTACATCACAGACGTTGTTGCGGGTCGCGTTTACGCTCAAAGCTTGATCAATAGCGTACTGGCTACTGGAATAACCGTAGTCTTTACAATACTTTATCCATCGGATTATGGAATTGGAAAAGGCGGTACGGTATACTCTGAAATATCAACGATTTGGGGCGGAGATTAAGCTTGACTTTATCCCTAACTATATGTTATAATAGATATTAAGGAATGAATATGAAATGGACTTTTGAATCAGTCAAACAAGAAGCTTTAAAGTATAATTCTAGAAATGAATTTAGAACAGCATCTAATGATGCTTATAGATGGGCTTATTATCACAAATGTTTAGATGCAATTTGCGATCATATGACTAGAGGAAGATTATTAAAATATACCGATGAACAACTTGCAGAAGAAGCGCTTAAATATTGCGCTAGAAATGAATTTGCTATCTATTCATACAACATGTATATGTGTGCCCGTAAACGTAAAATATTAGATAAGATATGTAGACATATGTCTCTGTCTAAGACAAAAAAGAAGACCGAAAAAGAGTTATTGGAAGAAGCGTTAAAATATACCAACAGGATGGATTTTCAGAAATATTCTGTAAACCTGTACATGGCCGCTCAAAGACGGGGATTATTAGACAAAATATGCACCCATATGGAACTGCAATATATTGATTGGACAGAAGAAAAACTTCAGAATGAAGCGTTAAAATATGAAAATAGAGGTAAATTTGTCGCCGGTTCCCCAAACGCTTATTACACAGCCACGAAGTGGGGGTTATTAGATAAAATATGTTCACATATGACAGCGATGCATGAATCATGGACTTATGAAAAATTACACAATGAAGCATTAAAACATGATACAAGAATCTTATTCCAATTAAAATCGAATAAGGCCTACCAGACAGCGGCTAGGTTAGGAATTCTAGACGACGTATGTAAACATATGAAAAAAACTTCTATGAATTCTTCTACTAAAGAAAAAGAATTGTTTTATAATATAAAGGTATATTTTCCTAACGCGTGTAATCTTATAGATAGAAAAGTAATAATAGAAAATAAACCCCATGTTATGGGTTTTGAAATTGATATCTTTATAGTAGAAATAAAAAAGGGCATTGAATTTGATGGAGAATACTGGCATTCAGTTGAAGGATTAAAACGCTCCAGAACGGACTGGCCTATAGAAGATCTTGAGAATTATCATCAAATCAAGGATGACTATTTTAGATCTCAAGGTATTGAAATTATTCACATTAAAGAAGAAGATTGGAATAAAGATAAAGAACAATGTATACAAAGAAGTCTTGCATTTCTAGGAGTAAGTTAATATGGCAATGCAATCAATTTTAAGTGGCGCTAATATCTTGTTATATGTAAACAATCGCGTTGTAAACTATGTGCAAAACATATCACTTTCCATAGATTATGGAGAATCCCCTATTTTTGGCATCGATGCGCTTTACCCGCAAGAAATAGCCCCTACACGCATCACCGTATCCGGTACCGTAAGTGGAGTTAGAACTAAAAATAGCGGCGGAGTACAAGCGATGGAAGGACGACCTCTTTTTACTGATGCGTCCGCTTCACCCTATATCTCTATACGAATCACAGATCGTTCCACTAATGAAGATATTATCTTCATAGCCGAAGCAAAGATAACCAATGAAAAGCACGGCATAGCTGTCAAAGGCGCCTATAAATTAAGCTGGGACTTTGTCGGTCAGATTCCTCTGATGTCCTTGGACCGAGCTCCAGCTCCTGGGATCAGTGGGTTGCTTGGATCTTTTGGCCTTTAATATCTTGATATTATTATAGAATTCTATAGCAATGACACATACAGCCTTTTGACTTGACTTACCTCTACTCCTGTGTTATACTCTAACTTGGGAGTTCAAATGGAATATTTAAGTTTAATTATTGCTTCAGCAAAAAGCGTCTCTGTACCGGCGTCTTTATTGATTGCAATATGTACACAAGAAACAGGCCTTAAGAATACAATAGCTTTCAATGATGGATCTAGCCATTCATTTGGCGTGTGCCAAGTGAAGAAACTTACAGCGCAAATGCTTGGATTTAAAGGCGAAGAACAAGATTTGATGAATGAAAAAACTAACATCAAATGGGCTGCTCGTTATCTGAAATTCCAAATGGATCGCTACAATCAAGACTGGTGTCAAGCTACAGCAGCGTATAATGCTGGAACATTTAATCCTAGCAAAAAGAATGCCATGTTGCCTAGAAACTTATACTACGTTAAATCAGTTAAAGTCAGAGTGCCAGAAGACGAGCAATTTAATTTCAAATGTCTAAATAAATTATTCGAACCTAATTTTGTAAATACTATTAATAAGAAAGTAGTTAAGCATGTTAAATCCATTCGATGATGATTTTAACTTAGACGCCGCTATGAAAGAGCATAAAAAGCACTTTCCTAAGACTAAGCTTGATTTAAAAGAACTGAATAGTGATCTAATTCAGATGGCTCAGATAGTAACTTTGTTACCAGAATCCGATAGCGTCCTAAGGGAATTCTGGTCGCCACAGTCGGAGCATTTTGATCCAGTTTATACTCAGTTAGTATTTAATTTACGTAAGGTATCCATATGAGGTTGTTGTCATTCGACTTAGAGATGAATCAGCCTAGTAATCGTATCATCCAAATAGGGGCAGTCGTATTCGAAGCTGATACGGGCGAAATAATTCATAAATACGAATCCTTCATCGATCCAGGTGAACCTATTATTCCGTACATTACTGAACTAACCGGCATCACAGATGCTGACGTGAAGGGCGCTCCAAAGGTATTAGATGTTTACCTCCATTTAAAGGAAATTCATACTAAATATAAGTGCTTTGTGAATCCTGTCCTTTGGGGAAGCGGAACTCGCAGTGATTCCAGTGCTTTATACGAACAATCGGGAATTAAAGAATCAAACTTTATGGGCCATCGAGTAATCGATGCTAAAACTCTTTACCAAAGTATGAGGTTGTTTCAAGGCAAGAAAGTTCGCGGTGGATTGAAAGACTCTTGTAATTTATTAAATCTTGGCTTTGAAGGTACTGAACATACTGCGTTAAGCGATGCCTTGAACACAGCAAGGATTTGGTTTCACTTGGCTCAGATGTTCAAGTAGACTTCTTCTTGTTGTCAGATTCTTCTGGTTTCATGATACCTTTAACTTCATCTTTATTATAACGCTGACTTTTGGTCCTATTTTTACACATATTACAAGACCTGAAATAGAATAATCCATCACGACGATTGTACAGGATAATCTCTAGATAACCTTCAGAGCATTCTCTGCAGGCCCAAACTTTCTTTAGGTCTTTTAAGAATTGGCTGGTTTCTTGCGCTTTTCCAGTTTCAGCCTCTTCTTGATCTAGCATGTCTTTCAGAGTACCATAACGATCTAGATCGACACGGGCCAATTGTTTTCTCAAAGAAGAGATGGTGCGCTTTAACTTCATGTTTTCATGGTGAAGTTCTTGGATTTTACTGTGATCCTTATCTGAACGCTTTGCTTTACCCATGGTTGAGTTACCTCTATCTATATTATATCATATCTTAAAAGTACAGTCAATAGACTGATTATTATGGATTGTACTATAAGTTATTGATAAGATTAAAACACTATTAAATACCGTCGTATGATATAGTCTTATAGTAGGAAAATACTTAACTAGCAATCTTAATAAGATAGAGTTAAGTCACTCAAACTAATATAGGACCGAAAACATGTCTGTTATAAGGCGCCAGAATTTTCTAAGTTCCGAACGTATAGATCTTCCAGCGATGCTTTCAATAGAATCGGCTACCTCTAATGATTTTGATGAGTTAATGGCCTCCCTCGTCCTTGGGACGAATAATTCTTACGTTCTACGCGGTTTCGAAATTAACATGGCCAATGCTATTGGTGGAGCTTCTAGTGCTCTGACAATGACGGTCGATCCTGGCGCTGTATTACATTATTTATCCTCAGTCAGCGGTACATTTTATTTGGTCCCAGTAGGAACTCCTGTTCAACAGCTAAATGCTGCCACAAATCCAATAGTCCTCGGAGCGTTTTCCCCTAGTTCATATAATTACGTATCGTTGGAATTAACAAGAAGTGTTGAAGCAAGTTCTAGTGTCCCTACCTATTTTTGGGATGTCACTACTGATTCTGAGATAACGTCGACGGCTCCAAGCGCTATAATTCTTTCTTATACTATCAATATATCGAATGTAACTCCTGCCTCTCACTTTTTACCTATTGCAATAGTTCAAACCGATGCTGGTAATAACGTAATATCGATCGAAGATATCCGTCCAATGTTATTTACTCTAGGAACCGGTGGGTTAACCCCAAATCCTCTGTACACCTACCCATGGCCAGAAGGACGTACGGCGAATCCGATTATTTCTACCGATGACTCAGTTAATCCTTTTAGCGGCGGCGATAAAGCGTTAGATAACCTCAAATCGTGGATGTCAGCTATAATGACTTCCGTTCAAGAGATCAAAGGAACCCCTTTTTGGTTCTCTGCTGGGACTGATGGATCCTTGTCTTCATTAAGAGAGGATCTCGCCAATACAGTAGTTACAGGTAAAGGTTCCATTGCGCACGGTATTCTTCCAACTTTTCCACCAATCGTTCCGACAGTTGCTGGGCAGCTAAATTGGGATCAGCCGATCTTTATTAAAGTTATTGGATCTGAATTAAATTATGAATTAGACGCCAATTCAACTTCTTCTAATTTAATATTAACCGATGATCAAGTAGCCTATATAACTCTAACCCGCGGCGCTACAATTTCACCAGAATTAATATTCACAATCTCAAGCGCGATCGTCACTTCAGTAGGTGCGGTAAGTTGGACTACAAATTTAATAGCTGGCGATTGGATTAAAATCGCAACCGATACTGATGCTGAATATTATCAGATCTTAACAGTCAATTCTCCTTCTCAAGTTACTTTAACTACAACTTATTATCAAACAGTTACTTCCTTAGCTTTGTATGCTTTCGGCAGTTATTACGTAAGTGCAACTCCCGTTGGCGATCCTAGAGCGATTCAAATTACTTCCAGAGGGCTAGTACCGGCTGGAGCCGACGTGTTCTGGTTGTTCATGCGTGCGGACAACGGCGGTTCCATCCCTAACATTTATATTCGGTTCTTAGGTGCCGAATTAGAGATGGGTGAAGACCGTCAAATTTCTGACACCACCGCTCAAACTGTACTGCAATATATCGGTTCTCCAATTGAAACCGCTTATGCGCCACAATATGTTTCCGCATTAAATCCTGGCTCCGTATCTCAGATTACTCAAATAGTAACCGGCATCGGTTCCACTATTTCACCGGGCCAATATTTCTTAATCAATAGCTCCGGTAACTTCAGAAAGTATTATGTCTGGTTTAAAGTAAACGGAACTGGCGTCGATCCAGCTCCTCCTTATACTACTTTAGGAATCGAAGTAGATATTACAACTTCAATGACAGCTGCTCAAGTTGCCGCTTTGATTACTACAGGACTAAACGGTACAAGTGCTGATGACTTCTTAGCGGTCCAACAGCCAAATCCTAATACTGATACAATAATTGTAACCAATACTAGCGCAGGTGTAACGATTGCGTCTTCGAACTTTGATGTAGGCACACCATTTACGGTTACTACAAATCAAAGCGGGACCGGTGTCGGTAACTATAGTATTATTGATGGTTCCAATTTAACTTTAGCTATTAAAGAGCTAGATAAAGCAATGGGCATTATTGCATCATTGTTAGATGAGCCTTGCTATGATCAAACGGTTAATATCGTATTAACAGGCGCTACTCCTCCAACTTCTCTAGCTGGACCTATTTCGGCTACTACTTTAATCACTCTGCCGAATAACTCCAGACTAGGCAATGCTCCACAAAGATATACCGTTGGTTTAGGAGGATTACAAGTCTTCTTAAACGGTCAATATTTAGTTTTAAGTGTTGACTGGTCCGAAGTTGGCGCTCCTGGTACGACTTCAAATCAGATCGAAATCCTACAAACTTTAGTTGTGGGCGATGTTCTTGAGTTTAGAATAGGTGTGACTGGCGGACCCGGAGGAGGTTCGGGTGGGACTCCGGAACCGGGTCCCATAGGCCCTCAAGGTCCCGCTGGAAATCCTGGCGCTGATGCAGCAGGTGGTCCTATTTCGATTTCCACTAAGACTAGTAATTATACAATAATGCTTTCTGATTGCTTTATTTTAGTAGATTGTACTAGTGGAAATATTATCATTACATTACCTACCGCCAGCTCATCTACGGGTCAGATATTTTATGTTAAGAAAATCGACAGTACTCTCAATACTTTAACAGTTAAGGGAAATGGATCCGATTTAATAGATGGATCCAATACTCAGTTAACAAACGTACAATGGGTCAGTTATAGTCTCATTAGTAATGGTGCTTTTTGGAGTATATTCTAATGAAAAAGATATGGTTTGAATTGCAGATCAAAGAATCAGCTTTAACTTGTAATTCTAGAACAGAGTTTAAAAAGACTTTTTCTGCCGCTTATAAACAGGCAATTAAATTAGGCATATTAAATGAAATCTGTTCCCATATGATATTGAAAGATCCTCTAAATAATCTTATTCGCCCCATTAAATGGAATCCGAGTACTCTACAAGAAGAGGCTTTAAAGTATAATTCTAGAGTAGCATTTGAAAATGGTTCTCCTGGAGCTTATAAAGCGGCCTTGCGATATAAAATTATAGATAAGATATGTCAACATATGTTATCAACAAGAATGCCTAATGGATACTGGAATCTTACTACATTAAGAATAGAAGCTCTAAGATTTAACTCTAGAGGAGAGTTCGAGGATAATTCTTCCGGTGCCTATGATGCGGCACTACGTTTAGGAATCATGGACGATATTTGTAAACACATGAAAAAATCCAGGACTGTTTCTCTTCAAGAAAAAGAGTTGCATAATATAATTCAATCATTTTTACCAACAGCAAAATCTTTAAGACATGCTAATATACATATAGACAATAAACCTCATATAAAAGGTTTTGAAATCGATATTTTTGTACCAGAAATATCTAAAGGTATAGAATTCGATGGAATCTACTGGCATTCACTTAAAGCTTTAAGAAAAAAGAAGATTACTTGGCCCGATAGCGATATAGTAATGTATCATCAGATTAAAGATGACTACTTTAGATCTCAAGGCATTGAAATCCTTCATATTAAAGAAGAAAATTGGATCGAAGATAAAGACGCTTGTGTATCTAAATGTTTGGAATTCTTAGGAGTTACCGTATGAGCTATTCACCGATATCATTCGCTTCTTTACAGGGTACGGGATCTTCCAGACAAGTTGTAACTAATTTTGTTAATGAAACTGGCTCAACTCTCGTTAAAGGTACTCCGGTCGCTATTAATAGTGCTAGTCATATCATACCTATATCGGTCAGTACGGAAACTATCGCTACTGCTATGATCGGTCTGACCTACGCCGATATTCCTAACGGCCAGAGCGGTCCTGTCATCGATTCGGGCCGATTAGAAAACCTATCAACCGGATTTAGCTCTGGTGATATAGTATATGTATCAGCCTCTGGTGGTTTAACTAACATTAAGCCTAATACTGGAGCTAATGGTTTCGTAGCAGGAGACTTTGTTTTGTTAATCGGCGTAGTAGTTGAAAACGAATATAATCCTTCACTTTTAGACATCCAACTCCTTTTATCGGTTGTTGGGGAATTATAGTATTATGAGCGAATTTTCTAGAATAGTAAACGGAGTGCAAAGACAAGAGCAAATTCAGGGAACTGATATAAGCTCAGGTGCCGCTACGTCTGGATATGTGCTAACCGCTAACGGCGCAGGCGGTAGCGCTTTTACTAGTTCGGGTTCTGGAAGTGTAACTTCCGTTGCTTTAACCGTACCCTCGATATTTAACGTATCCGGCTCGCCAATTACTACCTCAGGTACTTTTGCTGTTACCTTGGCCAATGAAAGTGCAAACTTAGTTTTCGCAGGCCCTACGATCGGTTCTGCTACTACTCCAACTTTTAGATCCTTAGTCGGAGCAGATCTTCCAAATCCTTCTGCTACAACTTTAGGTGGCATTGAAAGTTACGCTTCAGTAGCTCATCAATGGATTAATGCTATCTCTACTTCTGGTGTCCCTTCTTCTACTCAGCCAGCTTTTTCAGATATCTCCGGTACCTTGGGAATTTCACAAGGCGGAACAGGACAAACTACAGCTTCAGCAGCTTTTGGAGCTTTATCTCCTTTAACTACTGCTGGCGATCTTTTATATTATTCCACGGTAAACGCTAGATTAGCTTTAGGTACTTCTAATCAAGTACTTACAAGTAATGGTTCAACATTAGTTTGGGGCGCTGTAACATTAAGTAGTTCTAGTGCTGTTACAGGCGCATTAGCAATAGCTAATGGTGGTTCGGGACAAACTACCGCTTCTGCAGCCTTAGCTGCTCTTTCTGGGTTTACTACCGCCGGTGATATTTCTTACGCTACTAGTGGTGTAGCTACAACTAGATTAGGTATCGGTTCTGGGTTCAATGTTCTTACAGTTTCAAATATAACAGGATTGCCGATTTGGAGCACAGTTAATTTATCTGCTGGGAATGCAGTCTCTGGTATTTTAGGTATATCCAATGGAGGTACTGGGCAATCAACAGCTTCAGCTGCTTTCAATGCTTTAGCACCAACCACTACCGCAGGCGACACTATCTATTATGCTTCCGGCACTAATAATAGGTTAGCGATCGGTACTTCAAATCAAGTAATGGTGATTAACGGCAGCGATTTACCGTCTTGGGGCGCTGTAACTTTAAGTAATTCAAGTGCCGTTACAGGAACTCTCGCAGTAGTTAACGGCGGTACCGGAGCTACCACGGCTTCGGCGAATACTATATTCGCAGGTCCTACTTCTGGATCAGCTGCGGCTCCTGCTTTTAGATCTTTAGTCGGCGCAGATCTTCCAAATCCTTCTGCGACTACTTTAGGTGGAGTAGAATCCTATACTGCGGTATCTAATCAGTTTTTAACATCGATCTCGACTTCGGGTGTACCGGTAAGCGCTCAGCCTTCTTTCTCTAATATCTCAAGTACTGTGTCTTCTTCTCAAGTGACTACTTCGACATTTATAGCACCAAAAATCACGGTATACACATCGGGCAGCGGTACTTTTACTACATCTACTTCTCCTAGAGGTCCGGTCTATGTTACAGTCGAAATGATTGGCGGTGGATCCGGTGGATCTGGCTCTAGTACATCAGGTGGAACTCAATCAGGAAGTAATGCAGGTAATACAACATTTGGTGGTTCAACTGCAGGTGGCGGTTCAGGTCAAACTAATGGAGCATCTTTTGGGGGTGCCGGAGGTACTAATACGTTAGGTTCGGGACATACTGCTTTAGTTAATCAAGCAGGCAGTTATGGTATGGGTACAACTATGATAACCAGTGGTGGTGTATATGCGGCCGGTGGGATCGGTGGACATTCCCCTTACGGTGGCGCTGGTATCTCAAGTACTAACTCCGCCGGTACTAATGCAGTCGCTAATAGTGGCTCTGGTGGTGGTGGTGGCGGTGCAAGTGCGACTTCTGGTGTTTACACGGGCTGTGGTGGTGGTTCAGGTGGATATCTTAAATTTGTAATATTGTCATCAATTGCTTCCACGTATAGCTTTGCAGTTGGTTCAGGGGGAGCCGGTGGTGCGGCCGGTGCCGGTGGAAACGCAGGTGGAAATGGTGCTTCCGGAATAATAATTGTAACCGAGCATTATCAATAGGTTATGTAACACTATTCGTATAGCTAAAATAGATTTTAGAAGACAATCTTAATGATATAAGGTATATAGAGGGTTTAATTTATGTTTCATTCAGTCGTCACCGGTTCAGCAATGCACGTCGTACAGGCATTTACTTATGCTAACGCAACAGCTAGATTGGCTGCATCTGGGTTTCAATCCACTGATATCGGTAAGGTAGCGTATCAAACTGATACCCAACAATTCTTCATACTTTGTAATACGACCCCTTTATGGGAGCAGATTTCTAGCGCAGCTTCAGGTTCTACTAACGGTGCTATAGAGTATTTCTCTACTGCTACTAATACTTTGACAAGTCTGCCTATCGGATCTACCAGTCAAGTATTGACAGTAGTAGGTGGAATACCTACCTGGACTACCGGTGGCTTTTCAAATCAATCAGCCAACACTATCTTTGCCGGTCCTACTTCAGGTTCAGCCGCAGCCCCAACATTTAGAGCTTTAACTGGGGCAGATTTGCCTTTCAATCAAAATCTATTAATAAATGGTGGATTCGATTTCTTTCAAAGAGGTACTTCTATCTCTACTTCATCTTCAAACGTCTACATAGCCGATAGATGGTTTACCGTCAACGGTACTGGTGGAACTCTTAACTTTAGCCAAGGTGCTCCGGCCGCGACCGTTCCAGGTGTAGGTCTCGCTATGAATTTTACTTATGGCGCTGGTTGCTCTAATCCAAACATGAATATAAGCCAAGTAGTTGAAAATAAAACTTCTATGTTAGCTTTAGATAGCAAAGTTTCTTTCGGCGTATGGGTACAGGGTGTAGCTGCGGTTACCCAAGTAACTATAGCTGTAACATACGCAAATACCGAAACTAAAACTCAAACCGTAATTACTTCGGCTGCATTTACTATTACGAACGGAAGCTATACATACTGTACTTTGAATAATGTATCTATACCAGGATCTATTAATTCATCTGGTTCAATTGGCGTTCAAATATATCCTACTACCGCTTCTAATACCTTATATACTTCTGGCAATGGGCTTACAATAGCTGGAGCAATGCTTAATATTGGTTCTACAGCAGCTCCATTTCAAAAAGCTGGCGGCAACTATGCCGGTGAATTAATCGCTTGTCAAAGATTCTATGAAAAGTCTTTTAATATAGGAGTTACTCCAGCAGCTAACATAAGTGGTACTGCTCAACTTATTAGCGGATTTTACTTTAGCACTTCAGCAGCTGTAAGCTCTTCAGTTATGTTTAAGACAACTAAAAGACAACCCCCAACTATTACGGCCTATGATCCAAATAGTTCTAATGTTGGCGATTGGTCATATTACAATCTAACTGGCGGAGTTAGCAATAGTGAGCCGGTAACGCCCTCAGCAACTATTACGTCTTTTAATGTAACGGCTAGTGGATTAAGTACTTCTAGTATAGGCTCTAATATTTTGTTCAGCGGTAACTGGACAGCAGACGCTGAAATCTAGACTCTATATCTCTAATATATTGAATGATAAGTTGAAATAATATATTCTATTATTTCAATATATTACATAAAAATATCCTTAACTACCTCATAGTTAAGAGAACTATTTTTCATGACCTAATCTTATTTACGTTACGAGATGCTCAGTTCCTATGGAGTAGGTGACTAGTAAGCTCGTATATCTAAACTCCACAACTTAAGAGGGCCTTACAATGGCTACATATAGCAAATTTTCCTCACTCATTAATGGCGTCCAGCGTCAGATTGATCTCTCATCAAATACATTATCCGTAGGAGCTCTAATCGTTGGAGGCTCTTTATTAAGCGCTTCTACCGGTTCCGCTAGCATCGGTATAGCTGGTGGTTATTCTAACTTTACACCTTTAACTGCAACAGTTGAAGGCGCTTTAGCAGCTATTGATACTGCTTTAGGCTCATTATCTGCTGCTGGTACTTTTAGCGATTCAGCTTTTAATATCTACAATGTATCGGATAGTACTAAGAAAATCAAGTTCTCAGCTGCCGGGATTGCCACTGGCACGACCAGAACGATCACGATGCCTGACGCAAACGTGGATCTTGGAAACTTAACAAACTCCAATATCGCTTCTGGCGCCGCTATTGCTTACAGCAAGTTAGCTCTAACTGGCAGTATCCTAAACGCCGACTTAGCAGGTTCAATCGCTTATTCTAAGTTGATTTTAACCGGCGACATCGTTAACGCTGACATTTCAACTTCAGCAGCTATTGCTTATAGCAAATTAGCATTAACCGGCAGCATTCTAAACGCCGACTTAGCAGGTTCGATTGCTTATTCCAAGTTGATCTTAACTGGCGATATCGTTAATGCTGACATTTCAACTTCAGCGGCTATTGCTTACAGTAAGTTAGCCTTAACAGGATCTATCGTTAATGCTGACATCGCTTCTGGCGCAGCTATCGCTTACAGCAAGTTAGCTCTTGCGGCTAGCATCGTAAACGCTGACATCGCTTCCGGCGCAGCTATCGCTGTTAATAAATTAGCAGCTTTAACAGCTTCTAAGGCAGTAGCGACCGACTCTTCCGGTTTCTTAGTAGCTTCTTCAGTTACTTCAACGGAATTAGGGTATGTATCTGGCGTAACTTCAGCCATCCAAACACAATTCAGCGGTAAGTTAAGTCTTTCCGGTGGAACGATGTCTGGCGTCCTACACATGGGCAGCAATGAAATCGACGGTCTACCAACTCCTACGGCTACAGGCCAACCACTAATATGGGACCAATTAGCAGCTGCTAATGGCGTTGCTACATTAGATGGTAGCGGTAAGATCCCAATATCTCAGTTACCTTCAGTAGTAATGGAATACCAAGGTTCTTGGAATCCAAATACTAATACCCCAGCTCTTTCTGACGGTACTGGAACAAACGGTAACGTATATTGGGTTTCCGCAGCTGATGCAAGCGCAGTTGCAGGGTTATCTGATCCATCAATGATCAATTTCCAAATCGGTGATTTGGTAATTTATTCCTCTGCACTTGGCGTATGGCAATTAGTAACTCCAGCTGCAGGCGTCCAATCTGTTAACGGAGCACAAGGCGCTGTAACAGTTAACGCTATCTATCAATTAACCGGCGATATCACCGCAGGTCCAGCTAGTGGATCTCAATCAAAAGCAGCTACTATCGCCGCTGGCGCAGTAACTGCCCTAAAATTAGGGACAGTAACTGACGGCATTACTCTAGATCAATCTGGTTCTGGTTCAACTCTAGAAGTAAAAGCCGGTGGAATTAGCAACACACAAATTAGCGCTTCAGCAGCTATCGCTTACAGCAAGTTAGCTTTAACTGGTGATATCGTTAACTCTGATATCTCAGCTTCAGCTGCCATTGCTTACAGCAAGTTAGCTTTAACAGGTGATATCGTCAATGCTGATATCTCAGCTTCAGCAGCTATTGCTCTTTCGAAATTAGCCGCTCTATCTCCTTCTTTAGCTCTTGTTTCTGATGGTTCTGGCGTAATTAGCGTTTCTGCAGTTACATCTACTGAACTTGGATATGTATCTGGTGTAACTAGTGCGATTCAAACACAGATCGATAGCAAACTAACGAAAACATTAGCTCCAGCTGATATCTTTGTTGGTAGTGCTGGTTCAGTAGCTACAGCAGTAGCAGTATCTGGTGATGTAACTATCGCTAGTACCGGTGCTGTAACGATCGCTGCTGGTGCAGTAACTGCTTCTAAATTAGGAACAGTAACTGATGGCGTAACCTTAGACCAATCTGGTTCTGGTTCTACGTTAGAAATCAAAGCATTAGGCGTTGGAACTTCACAATTAGCAGCAGCTTCAGTAACAGCAGCTAAACTTGCTACTGGCGCATTCGATCAAGTAACGATCGTAGGCGGCGCAGGAACAGCAGCTTCTGTAGCTCAAGCTCCTTTAGTCTCCAATATGGAGATCGCTGGTGAATCATTCGCAGCTAATACCAGCTTCCTAGTTCGTTTCGCTATAACTGGTGAAACAGCTGGTAGTGTTTATAAAGCTGACTATGATACAACTTCCGCGGACAAATTCTGGATCATCGGCGTAGCTTTCAGCGCAGCTGGTGTTTCCGCTGGTGGCTCTATCTCAGTAGTGTCCTTAGGCGAATACTCTCTTGGATCTTCTGATACAGCTTTCTCAGCTGGCGATATCGGAAAACCAATTTTCTTAACAGCATCAGGTGCTTTTAGCACTACTGCTCCTTCTTCCTCATTACAAGCTGTAATGAAAGCCGGTATGGTTAAGACTACTAGTAAGATGTTTATCATGCCAGATATGCAAGGTATCAATTAATTTCATTAGTTAACCTATGAATTCTAAAGGGACCTGTTTCGAAAGGATCTGGTCCCTTTTTATTTAATACAATCTTAATAGTACGATAACAACAAAGTTTATATCATTATAACATAATGAGGAAGATCACATGAGCGTTTATTCAAAGTTTTTACATTTACTTAACGGTGCTGCTAGAACCGTAGATCTTTCTACCAATACTTTAGGAGTTTCAGCTATCCAGTTTGATGGCTCTACTTCTGGAAATGTAACTCTTAATGCTGCAGCAGTTACAAGTTCTTATTCTTTAGCGTTACCATCGGCACAAGGTAGTGCATTATCAGTTCTTCAAAATGACGGATCCGGCAATCTAAGTTGGGCTTCAATAGCTTCAAGTCCATCTATAATAAATAATCTTGTAGCAGGTCAATCTTTTTCTGCAAATACATCTTATCTAGTAAGATGGGGCATGCATTCTTTATCAGAAACAGCCAGTGATGTCTACGCTGCAGATGATGGCGTAGTATCTTTCGACGAATTCTGGGCTATCGGTATCGCATTATCTCCTACCGCTGTTACTTCAGGTGATAGCATCCCAGTTCAGTCCTATGGTATATTTACTTTAGGGTCTTCTGATACTCCATTTAGTTCTTCCGATGTTGGCAATCCTGTTTGGCTAACAACTGCCGGTGCTTTTAGTACTACGGCCCCTACAGGGGTTAGTACTGCAGCTTTTAAAATCGGTATAGTAATGAGCACGACCCAAATTTGGGTAGATTCCCAAATGATGGGCACTAACAACACTGCCGGAACTCCAGGATCCGGTCCACTTTCTCCAGATCAAGGTGGAACGGGCTTAGATACTTTAACTCCTTACGCTTTATTAGCCGGTGGAACTACCTCTACAGGTATTTTGCAACAAATTTCTGGACTAGGATCTACAGGTTATGTATTAACTTCTAATGGAGCAAGTGCCCTACCTACTTGGCAAGCTCCCCTTACTTTGACTGCTGAAAGCGCTAATACTATATACGCAGGACCTGTTTCCGGTCCTATGGATATTCCAGCTTTCAGATCCTTAGTTGGCGCAGATCTTCCAAATCCAAGTTCAAGCACTTTAGGTGGCGTTAAATCGGCTGCATCGGTCTCGCATCAATGGATAGATTCAATATCTACTAGCGGAGTGCCACACTTAAGTCAACCGGCATTTTCAGATATATCTGGTACTGTAAGCGCAGCTCAACTACCGAATCCTTCAGCTACAACTTTAGGCGGTATTGAAAGCTATGCAGCAGTAACAAGTCAATGGATTAATGCTATATCTACTAGCGGTGTTCCAAGTTCTACTCAACCTGCTTTCACAGATATTTCAGGTTCAGTAGCGGCATCTCAATTACCTAATCCTTCAGCTACAACTTTGGGTGGCATACGTTCCGCTGCCAACGTATCTCATCAATGGATTAGCAGTATTTCTACTTCTGGCATTCCCGCTTTAAGTCAACCGGCTTTTACAGATGTTTCTGGAACCGCTACGATAGCTCAAGGCGGTACAGGACAAGTTACGGCAGCCGCAGCTTTCAGTGCTTTGAGTCCGATCACAACGACTGGCGATATTATCTATAGCTCTTCTGGAACTACAGCCTCAAGATTAGCTATAGGTTCTACTGGAAACGTACTAACTGTATCCGGCGGAGTGCCTATTTGGGCCGCCCCAGCTACTTCTGGAACAGTTACTTCAGTCTCGGTAACCCCTGCTAACGGGTTAGCAGGTACAGTTTTAAATCCCACAAGCACCCCAGCTATCACTCTCTCGACCACTATTTCGGGGATCCTATCGGGGAATGGCTCTGCGATCAGTGCAGCTCCAACCACAGGTTCAGGCTCTGTAGTTCTCGCTACCTCTCCAACATTAGTAACCCCTTTACTTGGTACCCCTACTTCTGGAAATTTATCTAACTGTACAAATTTTCCAGCAACTAGTTTAAGTGGGGCTATTTCATCTACCCAAGTCACTACCAATACTTTTTTAACTAGAACTGTTCAAGTTTTTACGACCGTGACCGGCGCTGGAACTTATAATTTACCCACATCTCCTAGAAAACCAAGGTATTTAGAAGTGGAAGTTGTGGGCCCAGGTGGTGGTGGTCAAGGTGGTGGTACATCTCCAGGCGCCGGTGGCACTTCCACAGCAACTACATTTGGAACTTCATTATTATCTGCTGGTGCCGGAGGTGGTGCATCTACTACTGGTGGCGCCGGAGGTACTAATTCTCTCGGAGGTCAACCAGGAGATCAAGTAAATGGTGGCAATGGCGCTCCCGCTATCAATGCATCAGGATTATTACAAGCGGCAGGTGGACAAGGTGGAAGTTCTTATTTTGGTGGTGCAGGGAATGGATCCTCAGGTTTCGGCGCCGCGGCTGGGGTTGGTCAACCAAATAGTGGTGGTGGAGGCGGTGGTGGAAGTGGATCGAGTACGGGTGCCGGTGGTGCCGGAGGTGGTGCCGGAGGTTGGCTTAAAGCAATTATAGACGCTCCATCTAACTCATATAGTTTCGTGTTAACGGACGGTGGTTCAGCGGGAAGTGCTGGGACTGGCACATCAGCGGGGGCAGGTGCTAAAGGAAGTGCTGGAAAAATAATTGTCTGGGAATATTATCAATAAACATGAGGTTTTTAAATGAATTTAACAGTCGGAGCGGTAGTTCCCTTAAGTCTTCAATTACCAGACCCTAATTCAAGTGTTTTTGTACAAGCGACGATCGTCGATATTTATGATGCTCCTGTTTCAGGGAGTCCAGTGAATCTCACGTATGGAACGGATGGTAATTATTTCGCAAATTCATTTCTCATGCCAAACCTTCCCTTCATTCGTGCAATCTATACAGTTTACACCGATTCAGGGCATAGCGTCCCATCATTACTATACGGCCTCTCAAGTGACATCTTTGAATTAGTGATGGATAACCCTGGTAGCTAAATCAGTCAAACCATAACCGGTAGGATCACTCAAAATAGCAATGTCTGTTATATCAACACAAACCCCCTTCAGATCGTTCAAGGTGCTACAGCGGCACCCTTTACAAGAGCAGCTTTGACGTTAGAAGATGAACTTGTAGCTTGCCAAAGATATTATGAAAAATCATTCGGTTTGTCCACGACTCCAGGAACTTCGAGTGGCGGAACTTACCACTTAGCTAACGCTTGGGGTGCTAATAGTGTTATTGGGAATAGCGTGAGATTTTCAGTAACTAAACGTGTGGCCCCAACGATGACATTCTATGACGATACAGGAACTGCCGGTCAAACACGCGCAATTATCGGCGGAAGTGCTGTTTATACAGCTATTTCTGCAGGTACTATTCAGAAATCGGAATTCGATACTAGCCTGTCTCCGACCGTAACGGCCGGTTCTTGTATTTTAACTTACTACGCTTGGGTTGCAAGCGCTGAAATTTAGGAGATTATATGCAATTTCAACTAATTAAAGACCCTATAATAGGTTTAGATTCAGCTAAAGTGGTTAAAATCATTGATGATAATAGTATTATATCGTTTATACCTACTGATCCAGCTAATTCCGACTACGTATTATACTTATCTTGGTTGGCCAGCGGTAATTCACCTTTGGCTTCTATTTAAAAATAAGTAATATCAATTAGTTAAGTATTATAAAGGCTGGGATGAAAATCCTGGCCTTTTTTCGTTTTAACCTGCAATCTTAATGATATAGTATTACAGGAGATTTCTATGCCGACAAATTTCGATGCACGTCAGTCAGTTTTAAGACCTCAATTACCTATATTAGGCAATTCGGCAAACGAAACTCTTGATAATGTTTTAACAACAGTTGATATTGAGTTAGGCAAATTATTCGGCAATAACAATATGTTACTGGATGGTTCAGGCATCCTTACTTTTTCCGGTACAGAGCTCACATTTTCTTCTGGCACGTCTCTTGCTTTAGATTTCAGTTCAATCCTAGGAGGCGGTCCAGCTATTCGGTGTGTGATCGCAACTTCAGCTTCAGTATATTCGTTTAATCCAGGAGACATGTGGTATGCGATTGTAAATCGATCACTCGGAACAGTAACTGCTAATACGACCGTTCTTGCTGCTACCGGTCTTCCGGCACTTGACGCTGCTGATCTTGAAGTTTTCTTAATCGCTAAGATGATCACGGATGTATCAACTTCTACGAATCGACTGTGGTTCCGCAATGGCTGGGTTATCGATGCAGGTTCTTCATTACCAATCGGCGGCTCCGCTTCAGGTTTCAGTGTAGATTCTATTCTAACATCAAATATTGATGGAACAGTAATCGTTGATGATATTACAGGTGATGTTTTAGTAGACGCTTAACCTATGTAAGTCAATTTTCCGTCTTTAAAACCAAAACCAGGCGCTAAATATACTAGGCCGCATCTACAATTAGGGTGCATCAGCAGCATTGACGGTACATCTTCGCCACGTATATGATAACCCTGTTTAAGTTCACTGAATTTCCATATCCTAGGCGTTACGCCGTCCTCGTCCAAGTGTAAACGAATGCATTCTTTACAAGTAACATTATCTCTAGTAATTACGAAATAGCATCTTGGATCCATATCTCCAGCGCTTAATCCCACTTTCTTGATATCTAATGCTTTACCAATATTTCTAGCCTTGGTACTCTCAGTATCAACTATCGTCTTCATATGAGAACGAGCTTTATCCAATGAATTATGCAATAGCTCTTGCACTTTCTCGCCCGATATAGATTCACCTTTTAATGAAGCTTCTCTAGCTAAAGCGCCGATTCCTTCTAATATATCAGCTTTAGTCTTGCTTTTTAATGATTCTATGTAACTTAAAGAATTATCCAAAATAGATTTTAACGCTTCGGATTCAAATATATTAGGATTTGTATTACGTAAAGATTGTACGAATAGATTCGCCAACCCATAATTAGGTTTGGTTGAAATTATGAGATGTTTCTTATGTCTTAATTTAGGAATATTGCCAATGAATTCAAGAGCTAATTTGTCGAACAAATCTTCAACAGTTAAAGCAATAGATTCTTTATTAGCAGATGATAAGTCACGCATAAAACCTACCTTCTTAGCTTAAAATGCCCAAAGTACTTAAGATGTCCTTTTTAGCACGGTTTTCTTCTTCTTGCCAGCCCTTCATAACGTCACTCACAATTCTTTCTTGCAAAGCCAAAGACTGCCTAGTATTCTCGTCAGCTTGTGGCAAGGATAAATGTAAATGACCTTCTTTATGAAGTCTGATTTCTTCTAAAGCTTTTATAAGATCCGTAGGACTTAATTCAGATTTGTGAACTAGTTCTTCTAGTCTGTTAATGTGCTGATCAAGCTCTGAGCCGCTTTCTGGCTGCATAGGAGCTTGTTCAGAAGGAGTCTCTTCAGTCGGTGCAGAAGAAGCTGAAGGAGCAGCCGTTGAACCGGCTTCTGGTACTGCAGTTCCTGGAGCTTGTTGAGCTTGAGCAACTTGTTGCTGAGCTTGTTGTGCTTGTTGAGTTGCATTGTCCATTTGAGCTTCTTTTAGACCAGCTTCGAAGCCTAAACGCCATGCCGTATCAACTGAACTTAGATACTTAGCTTTTAATTGTTCATACTTATTTTTATAGTTTATATTTGACATAATTATTCTTCCTCTTCCAAATCAAGCATATCGGTAATTTGCATTGTCATGGCGTCTAAAATCAACTCTTTACTTCTTGGAGCTAAAAAAGCTCTAGCTGCACCTGATTGTGATTGCATTAGTAACTGAAAGTTTTGAAGCCAGAACGGATCACGTTTATAACGTAATATAGGATCTAATGACGCTAATGGATCACTGAAGAATTTCTCTCTTAGTTGACCAGCATCCATGAACTTATCGAATATCAATTGAACGCGTTCATTAAAAGGAAAGTTACCGCCAAAGATATCGCCTACGGCATCTTTATCAACTTCATTTAATAAAGCATCATAAGTCATGTGCAGAGCTGAATCTTGTTGTAATCTTGCAGATTCCTTTTCTTTAGATTCAGCATCTAAACCGGCGAAGCGAATCTCGGCAACTTTAGCAAGGCCTGGATCAATCAAAGGCATTAACATTTGATTGAAGAAAGTTTGCATCTTCAAAATCAAAGGCCGTAAACCAGTATCCCTAGATGCGCTAAGTTTAAATTCGTTTGACGATTCAGATAATGTTTGACTGTTCGTTCCTTTGCTCAAATGCCCATAGCCAGGAAGCTCATCTGGGGACATTGAGAAAGAAGCTAAAATAGTTCTTGCCACTGCATCATACATGAAAGCAAATTCACTACCCAAACCTTCACCAGTCAAAGGAAGCCATTGTACTGAATCGTCTTTTGTGATACCAAAAATTGGAGTTCTAAAACTATTTGATACGCTATTAATTGAAGCGTGGAATTGTAGTTTAATACTATTCAAAGTTGCTTCATCGATTTCATCACTGTTAATAACTAACATACCTTTAGAGGCGCGACCGTTTTGGAAGTACAATTCTTGGTAAGTATCGATATTAATGTGAGTTGTTATATTGCTAATAGTCTTATCGATTGGAGTGACTGGATATCCATTATGTGCAATATCTGTAGAAGGATAGAAAGTGTAAACTAACATTTCCTTGTGAGTAAAAGCTTGTTTTGGTAATTCGTCCACTACTTGTAACCAGGCGTAATGATCTTCTCGTAGACGGCCAAAATCTATATCATATTTATCGCCAGACATTTGCTCTAAAAGCTTAATTGCCGTTTCTCTTAGATTATCGCCAACATTTTCACCTTTTCTAACTGCTGGACGAATTGTACCCACATCGATTGGTCTGAATCTGTGAAATGGATAATTTCCATCTGAATCTGGTTGAACAGAACGATCGTAAACAACTTCAGTAGCAAATCTACCGAAAGATACTCCGTTCATTCCCTGGGTGTAAAGGAATTCAGCTAATGTCATTAAATCTTGTGTTTCCATACCAGTGGTATGGCCGCAGTTTAGTAATAGATATTCAAATTTCTTCAATCTTTCTTTAATGATAAGTAACTGTTCTGTATTTAATACCTTTAATATCTCAGGTTTAATTACGACTTCAATACCAATGTCAAAACGATCTTTTCTTAAATGTCCAAATAAACTGAACATGCTTCCTCTAGCGGCAACTATCGCGCCTACTAAGGAATCCTGAATCCGAATGGATTTTATAACATCATCGGGAACTAAATGACTCTTAACTTTCCATACGCCAGGATAAACATTATGCGGTAAATAGTCCTGTGTCATTGCAAGACGAGGAGCTTTACTATTAGCTACGCCCGTTGCGGTATTTAAAGCTTTCATTAAAGGCGATAGACTACCTGCTTCAGATTTCTCTAAAGATTCAGGATCTTGTGCAAATATGATAGTTTTCTTTTTCTTTTCATCAGCCATATATGTATAACTATATCATTACTCAATTGATAATATAAGAACATTCGCATTAACTATGCCACTGTTCGTGAGACTTAAGGACCAAATCGGTGAAGTTCTCATGAACATACCGTTTCTTTTCTGATTAGGACTATATATAAAAGGAGCCACTTGAGCAGTATCGGTCCCGTTGATCAAGATATCGCAAGGAGCATCGCTTTCTATGTAGACCCATTGCTTGGCAAAACTATAAGCTATAACCTCAGTCAAGATACTGCTTTCGGTAGGTAGAATGCTGGCGCTGCTAAATTGTAAGGAGTTAGCAAAAACTGAAGTAACGAAGTAAGTTCCTAGAGTTGCTAAGGAAAATCCACTTGATAACATTAAGGCGTCACTTATTTGAACGCCGAAGGCACTGAATATGGCGATTTGAGAAGCAAAGCTGGAGCCAAGAGTAATGGGGCCTTCTGAGGCGCCTAATAAATTCTCTATGGTAAAACTAGTAGCCGTATTAGCTATGACTTGATAAGTTCCTTGATTAGCGGCATTGAATTGACTGCCAATGCTTACTTGATCACCTACAGATATACCGCTGAAACTAGCTATTGCACCGCCGGAGCTCGTGAAAGTAGTAATTGGACCATTTTGAACTACTAGAAACTGACTGGTAGCGTCTGTTCCAATAACTCTAGGAGTTCTAAAGTTAGGAAGCAAACCGCCAGTAGCTGTCAAGGAATATAATACCGTGGAACCGGGGACCGGTGCGATGCTATAAGTCGTTGTATTATCTTGAGTTATAGATCGAACGCCAGTGAATACTGCTTGGGATTGACCTGGAGCTAGGGAGTATTGATTCGAATTAGCTTGTTGGATCGGGAAACTAGTTAGATCGCGATTCCATTTGAAGTTCGATAAGCTAGGAGATCCACTGCCGTTACGGTCTGAGAAGGCATTAGCGAACATACTTAAACTAAATCTCATAGAATCACCTTTTTATTATAAGAACTTGATACTATTAAGATTGGCGTCTTATTTTACTTATAGTATTATGTATCAATTTGTGTAAATTCATATACTTAGAAGTCGAAATGGAACCCGCCCTTGCGGCCGCTTTTGCTAACGAACGGTGCACCGCCTGTACGTTTAGCTATTTCTTCCATCATTTGATTAGTATGTAAACTGTTGTCCGGATTAGTTAAGTGATCTACTCCTTCGGGCTTCAAGAAATGAAGTTGCTGAGTACCTTTAATAGGGAACAGACACTGAGCTACGTATCTCATAGCATCGGCTCTATCTGATACTCCTGGATCATCATCAGGCTCTTGAGTAGGATTGCCATCAGATCCAAGTTTAAAATGGTGATTTAAGAATGCTTCAATAATACCTTTGTTCGCATCATTGTCTAAAACTTTTAATAATCTACGTCCATAGCCATCAGTTATTTTGCTTCTTAGAGCATTAATACCGCCTGCGACGTCCTTGGTGAACGTGGGACACTTCATTCCATTTCTAGTGAATGATTTAATATTCGCTGGCATAGCTTGGTCACAGTACCATTTCTCGCAGCCATACTTATCTCTATAAGATTTGGCGATTTCTAAACACTCTGCGAATTCTAAACCCGGCGCGCCGAAGCAGTCGACTATCCAGATCTCTCCATTAGGAATTAGAGCGAAAATTACTATGACGAAATCATGCGAGAATCCCCAGTCCACTCCAGCATAAAATCTAATACCGACTTGTTTCATTTTCTGTATAAGATCAATTTCAGGTATATGTTTCTTTAAAGACGGTTCACCCATCAAGGTTTCCCATGCGTGATGTAGAGAGATAACATTGCCAGTATTTAGTTCATTGCTAAAACGAGGATAAACTAAACCTTGTGAAGAAGGACGCCAACATAACATTTGTGCCTCTGCCATATCTGGAGGAAGTTTTTTAATGTTACTTATTGTTAAACTTATAGGCTTAAATAGGCCGCCCTTATCTTTACTAGAACGACTAGCTAATCTAGTTTTACATACCGGCAACAATGGGCAGTCAACACAACCACCGTGTACGGCTGATAATAGTTCCCATTTAGACTGCTCAGCGATACTTAGAGTTTCGTACTCTTCTACTGATAGTTGTCTGAGTGGTAAGTTTTTATTCACATATCGATCTATTTTAGGCAGATTAGGCTTATGTCTAGAAGTAGGACATCTTTCAGTTACATCTATGATATTCCAACGTATAATTTGATCCCCTGTAATGGGCGCCGATGTGATTTCTTTTTGCATTAATCCGAATGCAAATTTACGAGTTGATAATTTAACTGTTAATGGATATATACCTTTTTCATACTCTGGAACCAGCTTGGCTTCATCATAAGCTTTGGGATCCTTAACAATATCAATCTCGTCAATGAAAGTTAAATTTGAATGTTGACCGTTCGTACTCTGTAAAGTAGCAACGATTACTTGGATATACACCCTATTTTGCTTCGCGGTCATATATTCAACGCGTGTTTTATTTTTAGAAGTACTAGTCCATCCTGCTGAATCTAGTAGCGGTTGTACTTTAGAGAAAAACAGATTAACGTATTCCACTGCTTTAGAGGACTGTTCCCTGATCGCGGCTAGGTGTGTGATCGTTAATTCAAAATGCAACATTAACAATAGTTCTACAATAGCGGCAGACAAGGTTTTATACCCAGCTCTCGCACTGAGCATAATAACACTAGTTGGATGATCTGGATCATTATTTTTAATCATCTCATAAATGGTCCAGATAGCACCAATTGGGGAACTGTTAGAGTCTGGATCCACCCAAGTCATGGGCATGTCTAAACCTAAGAAAGAGTAAACCCAATTTTTGGTATCCTCCAATGAATTGAGTTTAGTAAAAAGTAACTCTGTATACTGTGCTTTTTCTTCCAGCGTAATAGAATTGAAATCCATATATTATATCTTTAACTCCCAACGTTTTTTACCGCAGTCGTATATTCTATAAAATCCCAGAGATACTGCCATCTCTCTTTCTGTATTTCCTATAGCGCCCATTTTAAGAAGCTTTTTTTTAGTCATACTTTGCTTAGAGTAACGCTTTAACTGTTTTACATAACTATAATCTAATGGCAACTCATCCTTTAGTTCAAACTTTAGTTTTTTATATATATTACCGTCGCTTAGTCTATTATCAGACCAGGAAACAATGGTGCTATATCCTTTAACTTTAGCATATTCTATAAAATATTTCAATAACTTTGATGACCCACCGACTATAGTATGATTTTTTAGAAAACATAATCTGTTTAATACTAAAATAGTAATATCATTATTTCTATGATGTCTACCGCCAGATATAGCTGCAACTAATTGATTTTCATGATATAAACCAAGATATATTTCAGATAAAGTTGAACTTTGTAGATGGTTTTCTTGCATAAAAATAATGCCGTCTCTTTTACTAAGCTCTCTTATTTCTGTTTTACGGGCGTAGATAGTTTTGTCAGAAATACCTAATTTGTTCTTTAGTATACTTTCTATTATATCACTTTTATTCATTAACTCATCTTCAAAAAAGGTAAGTAACCTACAGTTTAAAGAGTTTACAGCGGATAACTTTTCTTTACGTTTAGTATAAGAATCTACAAAACGTTCGCTATGCCAAATTAAGCCGTCAATTTCTATACCGATATTCTTATTTTCAATAAAAATATCAATTTCACATCTTTTTTTATTGTATGTAAACTTATATTTTTCTGCTTTAAAACCTAGTGATTGTATAAAATTTAGCCATTTTAATTCTAGCCTAGAAGTACCGGATAAGGAGCATTTAGGGCACCTGACACCGCTAGAAAAATTATGCCAGCTAACTTTCCAATCATGTTTATTAGGGCAAATTACAGATAATGGTGTATTATTGTTTTTATAATTTGAAAAACCAACTTCATAGCCCTCCTTTTGGATGGATTCCTTAATCATTTCAATATCAAGAATCACATTATTAGCGCATAGTTTACATCTTTTTCCCATCAAAAAATCACCCAATCTAGGCGTTATAATATGTCCCTTTGGGCATTGGACTTTTAGAGGCGTCACGTTGTCTATATAATCGGTAAATAAAGGAATATAGCCTTCTTTGTTGAAGATCTTACTTGCCGTATCTACTGTATAAGGTATATGGCCGACGCAAACTGGGCAGTTGCTTTGTTTAGATTGAAATTGATGTAATGATACTTTATACGCATGTCCTTTAGGACATAAGATATCTAGTTTTGTAAATACGTTTTTATAGCTAGTGGACAATAAGATATAATTTCGTTTTATAAATATCTCTTTAGCATCTTCTAGTGTATAGGGCTTTATATGTGAACAATCAAAGCATCTACTATGGCGGTTTTTAAAATTACTAAAAGTCGTATGCCAGTTATGTCCTGAGGGACATTGGGTGACTAATTTATCGTTTGCATCTATATAGATAGTAGATAATAAAAGATATCCATCTTGAGCGAAAATTTGTTTAACATAATCAAAATCATGCTTATTAGCAGGGATCTTTTTACAACTAGGGCATCGCTTAAGTTGGGTAAAATTATTATAAGTCATTGATTGTATATGATTGTTATTACAACGGTATTTCATTTTTGTATGAGCATTTATATAGACTTCTTCAAGCATTTCATAGTCCACATCTGCGAATTGCTTTTTAATATAGTCTATAGTATATTTTTTCATATGAAATTATTAAGCCCTTGTATTAGCTTCATTTACGTACTCGTTTGCGCGTTCACTCGAACGGATGAATTCATTGTCGAGCTGCGCTTCGTGACGCTCGAAGATATCATCCCTAGGATGAGCTACTATACAACTCAAAGTGCCTAAAACGTTTGCGATACTAGCTGCATTTACCAATGCCTCTTGAACTGCTTTCGTTGCATCAAACAAGCCAAGCTCTAAAGCGGATCCGTAAACCTGATTCTCAATATCATAAACCACTCCAGGTGTAGATATTAATTTCTCTAATACTTCTTTAATCTCTTCGGTAGTATGCCCAGCATTTGTTAACAATCTGGTTGGCAAAGAAAGTAAAGAAGGCAACAGCACTTCTCTAGCTGGATCTCCCGTAGGTAGTTCTTCGGATAATTTCAAAGCCATGTCAATGGCTAAACGTCCGCCGCCAGGTAGAGCTCCGTGAACTATAGCTGCCCGAACTGCGCAGATGGCATCTTCGCATCTGTCATGCATTTCTTTTAATGAACCGTGAGAACCACCAAAGATCGTGAGCTTCGCAATACCGTTGGTAATCTTTCCTAGACGTTCTTGTAAGAAAACCATTTCAGCTTGTCCTTCTGGCGACTTTAGCATAGTCTTCAGTTCTTCGGCTCTGACTTCAACGTTGATTGGATCAGGATCGCCTACTACTGTAGAGCGGAATCTATAAGCTTCAAAGCTTTCCATATTACTGCCCAAATCAGCTGGAGTTGCATCTTGCACTTGTTTTTGAAGTCCAAACACAGCAGCGCCGGTGAAAGCTGCTAAATCTTGAAGGAAATGCGTTTGGCTATTCAAGAATTGTGCCATCGGAGTACGCATTGGTAGTATATTCAATGTACCGGGATTTGCGAAGTTGAAGGCCAATGTTGTCAATACGTTATCGCTAAAATGATGTGCGAATATCACTACGTTTTTAACATCTGATTCATTAGCTTTGAATTTTTCATCTATTGCGTTTAAAAGAGGAACTATAGCGTTGAGATCATTTAATTGACCGTCATAAAGAATATAAGCAGGATTTTCGAAGTAACAGCGTTGATTTGCTTGATCATTTATGAATGCCGTGTGAATCTTGCCCATACTCTCTTCTAAGCCGATCGGAATTGGGAAGCCATCGATTCTTTCAACATTGAAACCAGGAGGACCGCTAAGTTCACGAATAGTTACGTGTGAGGATTCGCCAAAGCCTACTGCTTCGAAAGCATCTATTACAGCTTGGGCCATCTCTTTATCGCCGTTAGCCGAGATCGTAGCCACCATCTTGAGGATTTCTTGGTTAACTTCAGTAATGCTAACAGATTGACTTTGGATAAATGGCACTAGAAGATCTTTTACTATTTTAGTGATACGGCGAGTGATTTTCTGAGGAGATGATTTTGGGTTTTTAGCACAAAACTCGAATAGATTATCCACGATGGAATGAGCTAAAACTGCGGTAGTTGTCGTTCCATCGCCTGCTTCTGATGCCGTTCTAGCTGAAGTATCTAGAGTAGACTCTATGATAAGATGCTCGTAAGCGCTTGAACTGCCAAGTGATTTGAAGATTGTCACGCCATCTTTTGTGATCGAATTTGCAATTCCGGGCATATCGGATTCGATTAATGTAAGTCTGCCACCTGGACCCAT
>Ga0302319_10004677_pt1 | contig 27998 bp, 21 predicted proteins | sample Bog_T0_2_FD_203319 | JGI IMG/M metagenome (GOLD analysis project Ga0302319, IMG submission 203319) | Peat permafrost microbial communities from Stordalen Mire near Abisko, Sweden - Bog_T0_2 | ecosystem: Environmental > Terrestrial > Soil > Wetlands > Peat | place: Sweden: Abisko, Stordalen Mire... | reverse complement strand
TTCAGATCGCGGTGCGCTACGCCCATCTCTTCCAGGTACTGAACCACCTGAAGCAGGTCCTCTCCGTAGCGTTGCAGGAATTCCAACGAGAGGCGGCCGACTTCTTTTAGCTCTTGCGCGAGCGTGCCCTTCCCGGCGTACTCCATCAGAAAGCCGGCATGACCGTCAGGGAACTTCAACAGCTCGCCGGCCTTCACGATTAAGGGATGCGTGAGTTTCTGGAGGGTCTTGTACTCGGCTTCAACGCGCTCGTTGTCTTCCGCGCGACGGGCGACCTTCAAGACGAGCGTTTCTTGGCCGCGAGTCACGAGCAGCGCGACCGCACTGGAGCCGCCGCCCAGCCGTTTCGATACCGTAAGGCCGAAGTCCAGCATCTCGCCCGGCTTCGCATCGAGCGGACTTGCCAGAGACTCCTGGGGCGGTCCCGTGAGTTCCTTCCACACCTCTTCAATGCCAGCGAGGAAGTCCGAAGCGGTCTCGGTTCGCAGCAGCAGGTCCGGGCAGGTGGCTTCGCGGATGAGCTCCTGCAGGCGCGGTGTGGCGCCATCCAAAGCGGCAGCGAGCGGCAGGCCCTTGTTCTCCGCCAGGGTTTGATTCAATTCCGCGGCGTTCGCGGCGGGCGGCTTCCCGCTGACAATGTGGAATGCGATGGCACCGAGTGAAAAGACGTCGGCCATGGGATCGCGCCCACGAGGGTCGAGAACGGCTTCGGGCGCCAGATAGACCAGCATCGATTCTTCGGAGTACTGGCTCGGGTGAAAAGTGGTGCTGCGGGCGGCAGCGGAGCCGCTCGTGGATCCAGAGGCGAGGAGCCGGCCGGCCTGCCAATTGAACAGGCGCACCTGGGGACGAGAAGAGTTGGCCTGGACGACCAGAATGCTCTTGGGGCTTAGGGCACGGTGGATGACGCGGTGACTGTGCGCGTAGCGAACTGCGTCGGCGATCTGGCTGGCAAGATCCAGCCGGATATCGAGTGGAAGTGTCGGCCCACGCTGGCGGAGGAAATGGTCGAGCCGCATCTCATCGGCTTCCCGGCGGAACAAGATCGCGGGACCGAGTTCATGTTCCTGAAAGTCGAGAGCGTGCAGAATGCCGGGGTGATCGAGGCTCTCCAGAATCTGATATTCCTGGAGCGCGCTTCGGCGGACGGAATCGCGAGTGGTGCTGTCTGTTCCTGCGACCGTGTATAGACGGACGCGGCGCACGGCATGCGTGGTTGGATGCTCGGCGTGAAAGTCCTGGTAGGCAAAGAGCGGATTCTCTTCGATCAGGTTCTGAAGGACGTAGTCTCCCACGCGCCGTTGCCGTTGTGAGGGCCGGATGCCGGCGTCGTCGAGAGCCTGGGCGATCCGTTTCGCGGTCGGCCGATCAATGGCGACTCCGTGCGTCGGGATGCTGCCAAAATACTCCCGCTGCAGCAGGGCTGGAAAGATGCCCGGCGCCTTGTCGCGAGGCTCCCGCTCGCAGATCCTCATGCGTTCCGATTCCGGAAGCCGCACGCTGATGCCGGGGGCGGAGAGGAACACCAGCGCTTCCACCCAGGGCCTGCGCTCGTTCCGAAACGCGCGCTGCTTTCCAATGAGATCCGCGAGTTTGCGCGCCTTCGCATTGGCCAGAATCAAAGGGCTGTCGATGGGCAGCGTGTGGCCGTCCTTCTCCCAGTCCCAACTGTGGCGGTTGCCGAAAACGATTCCGCCACGGTTCTTAATCTCGACCAGGAAAACGCCGGCGCGCGTGACTATCAGCGCATCGATCTCGTTGACGGAACCGTCGTCCGCGATGAACTCAAAGTTGGTATAGAGGAGCGTCGGGTCGCAATCGGGCAGACCCTCGCGCAAGAACTCGAAAGCCTCCCGCTCATGGGGGAACCTCGACTCAGCGAAGCGCTTCCATCTTGTTTTCGAGAGAGCCATTCAGAGTTGTCGCAGTCACTAAAAGCCCAGTGACGATGCAATTCTATCTGTTTTGGACATTCAGGTGGGTTTTCACGTTTTGATTCAATCTGATACGTCGGCTCGTGCGATGCCGCGTTAGGATGGATCGGTTCTTTGGAAGACGAGGTACGGTCGCACGGCTCGTCCGGCCGGTTCGACGACTTCGCCCCAGCCCGAAGGAAACACCTACAGATTGGACTGCGCCAGCGAATCACTTCCCGTGGCACAGACCAGCAGTTCACCTTTACTAAGCAGCCTGCCGGAAGAGATCAACGAGTCGCGCTGCTTCTCCACAACCGTCCGCATCTCTTCCGTCACGCGTGCGAAACCGAGTAAGCGGCATGTGGAAGCGGCGATCTCTTCCGCGCCCATGCCATAACAGTCCCGAACAACGCGCTCGATAGCTAAAGCTATCTCTTCCGGTGCAACGTACTCGATCTTCTTCATGGCTTGGGAGAAATCGGATCGGTCGCGAACTACGGGTCCCTGACCGCCTGCTCTCCATAGAAACCCGTTCCCCATCTCGAATAGCCCGGATCTGCAACCCGATTGGCAAGCGCGCTTGAAAGCATCATGAATCCGGTTTCCGATCCTCTGGACACCAACCGCGTTCGCTACGCGTCGCGCAGCCTCCAACCAGTGCACCGGGCCCTCAACCGCTACAACCTGTGATAGCCACTGTGCGAGCTCGGCGATGTTGACTAAGTACAGATCGTCATGCAGTCGTAATTGGAGCCGCGCGAACTCATACTTGGGTATGCCGGCAGGCGGCTTTCGCGAAGTAATCGGGATCACGTTAGGAGCGGGAGAAGAGGGCTGCGCCACCGGTTTTGCAACCTCGGGCTGAGGAGGATTCTCTGGTTGCGGAACGGGCCGAATTGCCCCCTCCTTGGCAGCCTCGATTGCGGCGATGGCCTTCTGCAACTCCCGTTCCGGGCGCCTGAACCAATCGGTGGACCAAATGCGGTAGATCCGCCAGTTTAGCCCCTCCAGGACAGCCTGCCTCAAGCGGTCGCGATCTCGTGCGGAGCGAGCGCTGTGGTAAGAGGCGCCATCGCATTCAATGCCAACAAGATATCGCCCGGGGCGAGCCGGATCGACGACGGCCAAATCAATGAAGAAGCCTGCGCAACCCACTTGTGAATGAACCGTGTACCCGCTGCGAGTCAGGGCGTCAAGCACCTGTTCTTCGAAGGCCGAATCGGGATCCCGCCCCGTTTGCGTAGATACTTCCAGGTGACCGGTCGCGGCGTAGGTCAGAAACTCCTTGAGGGCGAACACCCCCACGGAGGTAGTTCGACTCAAATCAATGTCTTCCGGTCCGAGCCCGGTGAACACTTCGCACCGGCAGCGGGCACGCGTGATCAGAACGTTTAGCCGGCGCTCCCCACCGATTCGGTTGAGTGGGCCGAAAGTCGATCCCAGGTACCCCTCGGCCGTGCGGCCGTACCCGATGCTGATAAAGATGACGTCTCGCTCATCACCCTGAACGGTTTCCAAATTCTTAACAAAGAAGGGTTCGTAGGGGTGACAACTGAAGAACTCTTCGCACGACGGATTGGCGCGGCGAAGCACCTCGACCTCAGCAAGGATGGCATCCATCTGAGCGACACTGAAGGCCGCCACGCCCAGTGTCAGCCTCTTGTCCAGAGGTTTTCGTAACTCCTGCCTGGCGTGAGCCATAACTGCATCGGCGATCGTCTTTGCTTCAGTTGGGTTCGTGCGCGTGCGGCTTCGGTCGTAATAGGCGTTCTCGAGGCGGTGGTAGATGAGGCCGAGTTCCCGCCGTTCCTGATCCGGGCTTGGGAAGACCAGCAATTTGTCGTCGTAAAAGAGATGATTCGAGACGGCGATCAGAGACTCGTGCCGGCTTCGGTAGTGCCACCGAAGCATCCGTTGGTGAGCGCCTCGGGAGCAGAAGAGTCCCAGGATGCTCTCGATATCAGATGTCGGTGACTCGTCATCGTCACTGTCCGATTCAGACGATACCATCGCGTCGAAAAAGCTCGTGGGTGGCAGCTGCTTGCTGTCTCCGACGACCACAGCCTGCCGGCCTCGCACGATCGCTCCCAGCGAGTCTGCAGGGCGGACCTGGCTAGCCTCGTCAAACACGACCAGATCGAAGTCGACCGATCCCGCAGGGAGAAAGTTCGCAATCGAGAGTGGGCTCATCATGAAGACGGGCTTGATGGCTTGAATCGCGTTTCCCGCTTTCTCCATCAGCTTCCGGATCGGGATGAACCTGCCCTTTTTCTCGAACTCACGTAGCAATGTGCCGATCTGGCCGGCGGTGGCATTCGACGCCGGAAGCCTGCGAATATGCTCCTGGGCCACCAGGGCCCGGGTCCCTTCGATAAGTCGACGGTCGAGACGGCAGTACTGGGCTATGGTTTGCTCATGTAGAACTCCGTCGAACTGAGCGAGAACTTGCCGTTCAACAAAGGCGAACTCAATGAGCCGCGACGCCCAGACGATGTCGAACAACGTGCCGAGCTGATCCGCGGCAGCATCCCAGGTCTCCGCGATGCCGGAGACGGCACCCAGTCCGCACGCCCGGCATTCCTCGGCGGCTTGATTGAATGCGACCAATGATTCGAGATCGGCGACCTGGGAAGCCATCGTTCCCCATTTTGCCCGGACATTTGAAATCAGCTCCGCGCCAAGCTTTTCAGCCGCAATGCCGTCCCACTGCAGGGCTGAAGCGACTGCTTGCACTGCTAGCCGATCATTATTGAGGACAACAGCCAACGCTTCGATCTTGGTCTTGGCACGGGTGCAGATGGCTGCTCCCGGCGCCGGATCCAGGCACCAACCGGGCAACACTCCGTGATTGACATCATCGGCCATTGAAACAATCCACTCAAGTTGCCGCTTGAGGCCCGACCAGTTGGACTGCTCTTGCTTCCAGCCGTCGCGAAACACATTCGTCATGAACTCCGAATCGGAATGTAGTTCGGAATCAAGTCTCTTGGATTCCTGGATTGCGGCAGCAACACGGAGAAGAGCTTGGTTGGATTTGGGCGCAGTTCCGAGGAAACATGCCGCGACTTCCGAACGCGCCGAGCGCCACTTCGCCGACAGGAAACGCCACCAGTGTCTGCCAAGCTGATCGAGTTGTGTACCCGCGGCTCTCAAGTCCGCTTCTTGCCAAGTGTCCGGCCGCAGTTGGGTGTCCCATTCGGAATGGATGGCTGCAAATCGTTCGCCTGCATTCAAAATGTCCCGGATGCGTTCCGTCTGGATCATCCAAGCTGGAAGCCGCAAGTCCAATCCATCGACGGGGGGTGCTTCGATCAGCCGCAAGCAAGCGGCATGAACACCAGTCGCCTCATTCCGCGTCTCTGGACGTCGTATACCCAGGTCAATGGCGAGATCGCCAGCAACGCGGTCCACTTCACTCGCCGCCTCAGAAGCGCGCAGTAGCATCTGACGAATCAGTGCGTGTTGGGTCGGGAGGAATACCTTCAGCCCGGTGCCCCAGAACGGGTGAAGTATGGGTATGCCGCAGCCTATCAACCTCTGCTGCAAAGTCTGCGCCAGCGACCGATTCCGCGCAGCCTCGATGTCGTTCCATGCCGTCGCATCGGGCAGATGCAATTCAGGGGGTTCAAGTGAACCGAGGTGCTCCTGCGCTCGTAGCAGGTGAGCATATAACGTGCGGGGCGTCTCACTAGTCCCCGCCACCGGAGCATTGACTGCGGTGCAATAACCGTTCAGCCGACCGCGCGTATCTTCCAAGGCAGCCACGTCCGAAGGCGAACGCTGCAACTCCGAACACTCAATCTGCCGAGTGCGCTTCAACTCCTCGATCAAGGTCTTCTTAGATGTTTTATTGCTATGCAGTTCGAGGCACGCCGCCCCAAGTCCCACCGCGTCTAGCCGGCGTTTCACAACACTCAGCGCGGCCATTTTCTCGGACACGAAGAGAACTCGTTTTCCGGTCGCGATCGCACCCGCAATCAGATTGACAATCGTCTGGGACTTGCCAGTGCCAGGCGGCCCTTGTATGACCATGCTGCGATTGTCAGCGGCATCCATTAAAGCGAGGGTTTGCGAGCTATCCGCGTCCATCACATGGAATGCTTCTGCCGTTGCCTTCGGGTCCAGAAATTCATTTTCGCCGTAGGGTGAAGGATCCCCGCCGAATGTCTCCGATCCGAGCAGAGCGGATGCGAGCGGATGCTCAATCAGGGCAGTCTTATCGGGCCAGGTCGCCGGGTCCAAGTCTCGATACATCAAGAATTTCGCGAAGGAGAAAAACCCGAGCACGATCGCGTTCGGATCGAGCGCCCACTCTTGCTGACTGGCGACTGTCTCTTGAATCGTTCTGAAATAGCTGGGGATGTCGAAGTCGTCCGAATCAGGGAGTTCCGGGTATCGTAACCCGAATTGCTGTTTCAGCAGCTCCGCAAGGCAGATGTTTGTGCCAATTTCTTCGCCCGTGTACCGAAGATGAAACCGCTCCATCGCGTTCGAGCGCACCAGTTCGACTGGGATGAGCAGCAGGGGCGCGCGATGGAACTCCGATGATGCTTCGGCCTCCCGCCATTGCTGCATACCGAGAGCGAGAAACAGCGTGTTTACGCCCTGCTCCTCAACGGAAGTCGTTGCTGCATAATAGGTGGCAAGAAGACGTCGCTGTAGCGCCTTCAGTTCGAGGGATGTCTGCAAATACTGATCAGTGTATCGGCCATCGCCATTTTCGTCCCGGTCTACCGTGATGTCGATGTCTTCGTCTGACGCAGTTTTCTCGGCATCGGACTTGATCGCTTTTTGGCGAGCATCATCGGAAGGCAGGAAACGGAGAGTGAGACCGTCCTTGACCAGCATCCGGTAGACATCCGCCGGCCGCTCGTCGAACACCTCGAGGCCACGGGCTTTGAGGAGCCGGTAGTTCAAAAGCGGGTTTCGCATGCCGAGATCAAGCAGTTCTTTGCGAACTTCGCCCAAGGCTGTCTCGACGGTGACTGCTTGAGCTTTCTGGGACGGGTTCATATTCCGACGTGTCCTTGCATAGCGGCCGGTATCACCTGTCGCGTCGCCTGAGGCCGGCGCGGGGCGGCGCATGACCGGAGTTCGCTGCAACCGATCATTCTCGATTCTGTCAGTCGCGGTACAGCCGCCAATCCACTCGTGAGATAGCTCGATGAAACTATAGTTCCGTCGCTCCGCACGGCAACTGCTGCGTAGAGGCCAGTCGCTGCCGCGACGACCTTCTCCGTGCCCGGCGGCATCTCCATTTTCCAGGAGGCATTCGAGCCACAAGCCACCAAGTAACCGTTTGCCGCGACTGTAGTGACGTCGAGGGCCGTGTTGCTGGCTGCGTTCGAATCTCCGCCTCCAGAAACCGTCGCTTGGTTGGTCAGGGTCGATCTGACACTGGGCGCGACGCCGACGACGACAACCATAATAGCGGGATACGAGGCGCTCGCAGCCAGCGCATTGCAGCGGCTACAAGAATTCACAGTACAAGTCCAGTCCTGCCCGTACAAGGATATGACGGCGAGCCCGGCAATCGCGTTCTCGGTGATTGCGACCGAGCCAGCAGTGGGCGCAGAGTCAACACTCGTCACGCGAAAGAGGTTGTAGGCATTGGTCTGGCGCAGTTGGAAAGAACTCGTGTGGGACGACTTAATGGCCAGGTCTTGGGCGCTCACCAGGACCGTGAATGCGCAAAGACCCCAAACGGCGAGGGAGATCCGAGCAGTTACGGCAGCAAGACACCGCCTGATTCGTTTGCCGCAAGCAATTCCAGGATTGTTGACCTTCGAGGCAGCCCGCGAGAATGTTGTCCAGATTACGGTCACGTTCACCTCAGCAAGAAAGTGCCTCGTCTCTGCGGCGAGTACCACTCTACTCATCGGCCACTTCTCAAGTCATGCGCATTCGACGGCTTCGCGCGAGCACACGCCACTTCTGGCTACCCACAGCCTTGTCCTCATCGCGAGGTGCCACACATTCGTTCCAACCGGCCAAAGAGGAACGGCGGCTCACGACGAACTCTATTCGCATTTCGGCAAAGATGATGGCCGGTGATGTGCGTTACTGCAAATTCATCTTGGCCCGACGACCGCGGCCGCTTCACCGGCGACCGTAACCACCAATGATCCGTGGGCCTTGGGTACTATATGGGTTCCGGGGGCTTAGGGGACTGAAACGGCTTCCGTAGGGGCTGAATTGGTTGTTGATCGAAGTGGGTGAATACCGATTGCCGTACACGCCGTACGGATTGGATACCGACTCAGGATCGTAGCGGTTTGCCGACAGCTTGCCCAGGTAGGTGCCGTCCGTGGCATACAGTCGCGGGGCGTTCGCTGCGTACTGGTTGTTGATGCTGAGCGGGCTATGGCGATTGCCATACTGCCCATAAGGGTTGTTGATCGAAGTTGGAGAATAGGCGCTGCCGTGGGTGCCGTAAGCGTTCGAAACCGATTCAACGTCATAGGGGTTCGAGGAGAGCGTGCCGAGGTACTGGGCCTGTTGTGCGAATGCAGGGATCGCCAGCAGACCGAAAACGATGGTGCCAAGAAACTGTTTCATAGAATGTCCTTTCGTTGGGCCGACCACCTGAAGTTGGATAAGCCGTTTCACTAAAGGAATGCAGGATTCCAACTGTGCTGTGACAAGAAAATCGACCAGAGTCAGTTCGCAAGCCTCGCCCCATCGAATCAGATGCTTACGGGACTACTGTGGTTATCGCAAACTCCGATGTGACTGATAGATTGAGAGTTGCCATTCTCACTTCGATTCCCGTGCTCGCCCTCGTGTTCGGCGCTCTTCGCGACTCTCTTCGCCTCATTCAGGAGCCGTGCGTCGCTTCACCTTGAAATCCTCGCCCCGGCACCAACTCGGCGTACTTCAGAGGTCCGCGAAGCGGTCGAAACTGACGTCTGCTGATCGACTCCTGTGGGTCTGGCTGTCGGCCGTTTGGAAGGACTGGCGCTCCTGCGTCTTCCTCGTCAGCGCCGCGACGGTGATCGGCTGACACCGCAAGGGCTGCCGCCTGTTCTGGACCTGGAGAATTCGACGACGGAAACTAGGTCGGGCAAGCGTGTTGAAGGAAGTTCGCGGGTTGATTCGTACGATGAGCCGAGACAATCCGCTCGGGGGTGCTCCTCGGAGCTACGGCGAACTCCTCAAACTCGGCATCGCGATCGGCGGAACCAGCGTGGGCAAGTACATGGTTCGGCGGCGAAAGCCGCCGTGCCAGTCCTGGAAGACCTTTCTCGACAATCACCTGAAGAGTATGCTGTCGGTCGACTTCTCCGCCGTGCGGACGATCCGGTTCCAGATCCTGTACATATTCCTGATGCTGGCGCATAATCGCCGGCGGATCTTGCATTTGGCAGTCACGGCGCATCCAACGGCGGAGTGGACTGCTCAACGAATGCGCGAGGCCTTTTCTTGGGACACTGCACCGCGATACCTGCTCCGCGATCGGGATCGGATCTTGGGCCAAGACTTCGTCGACCAAGTGAAGGCAATAGGGATCGAACAAGGGCTTTCGGCGCCGCGGTCGCTATGGCTGAACGCCTATGTTAAACGCCTGATAGGGACCATTCGCCGCGAGTGCCTGGATCGCATGATCGTACTTAACGAGGGCTGCTTGTATCGACACATTCAGAACTTCATTGCCTACTATCATCGGAGCCGGACGCATTTAGCGTTGGACAAGGACAACCCAGAGCCCCGACCGCTCCAACCTCCAGGCTTGGGGCGGATCATCGCAATCCCCGAGGCTGGCGGGCTGCACCATCGTTGCGAGCGGCAGGCCGCCTGAACCTGCCTCCTTGCCCGATTCACTCGCCACGTCTACTCAGATCGACGGCAGACGTCCTCCGTCCGCCTCATTCCCCCAAACCGACCTGGCCGGGTACGATGTTCCCTCCCGGTTTGGCGATGAGCATCGAACATTTTCGCAGCCTCGTGTCAGATTCGCTCGCCCTCGCGCTAAGTCGGCACTTCATCAAATCTCCGAGAACGACACACTAATACGGATCGTCCGAAGGATGTCCTCGGCGGTCATAAGCTCCGCTTCGCGTTTGCACAATTCGCGGTGCTGCTTGCGCCAGCGCGGGCATTTGCGATCCTGCTCCTTGTCGGATTAGCAGGCGTTGAGCTGGATGCACAGCACTATTTGCCCGCAGCGGACCTCGGAGAGTTCTTCACGGCCCTCGTTCATAGCAAACTTTGGAACCTCTCCTTGGGCGGACCGGAAATGATCGCGCAAGCGATCACCCCCGTCAGGGCGCCCACAAACCCGGCCAATCCCCATCTCGCCGCATTCTCAGAACCTCGACGCGTTGCGATACGGTGCGCCCACCAGCCGCACAAGCCGTGGATGGCAAAATAGACGAGCAGCGCAACGAACATGCTGAAACCATCGGACACATTGGAATTCATACTTCCTCCACAGATTTCACTTCGTCGCGGACCATTTTCAAGCGGTAGATTGGGGCGTCTACATGCGCGGAGAGGTACTGGACCTGATGTGCGAATGCGGGGATCACCAACAGACCGAAAGCGATGGTGCGAAGAAGTTGCTTCATACAATTCCCGTTCGTAGGGCCGGCCCATTGAAATTGGATCAGCCCTTTCATTAACGGAATGCGGGAAGCCAGCTGTTCTGTGACAAGAAAATCGATCAGGGCTGACTCGTAGACCACGCCCCATCGAATCAGACGCTTACTGGGCTGTACTCAGGCTGGATAGCGGTCGGCGATAGTGTTGGCGAGGACGAACGTATTGCTGTGTGTGGCCGGGGCCTGTCTGTTAGGGCGGCAGGCTGCAGACCAGCAGATCGACCAGCGGCTCAAGGCATGCCCGTCGTAGCCGGAACCAAACAGGGCTCCAATTCAAAAAGTTGGAGCATCTACCAATGTGCCTCCCAAGGCCCGTGGTTCTTGGCTAAGAAGCACATCGTCAAAGATATTCTGCCGCGAACGCGCACGATTCTACGACAGAGGCTCTAAAGCGTGAGGAGCCGAGGGAACTATACAGCCGCGCATGATGAAAGGGACATAATGGAACGTTTAAAGGCTCTATTTATCGACGATTCTGGATCACCTGATGTCCCCGTAGCGATGCGCGGCCGTATAGATCGCCATGCCGTTTAGGCTTACACCAGCTCGATGGCCCTGGGCTAGCGCACCAGCAGGGCGCTGCTGCCGCGGTCCAAAAGCCCTGCGCGTAGCGCTCGGCGAAAGGACATGAAAGAAGCTGCAATGACTACTGTCGGCGTCTGTTGAGATGGCCAGCTGCAATGGCTCTCCGATTCGCGTAGCCAGCGGTGGTAAGCATCTGGAGACTTGCGAAGCGCGGCCTCAACGTCCGCCATCTGAAGGAGGATGTTCTGATGCAGCAAAGGGAAAAGAGTATTGTGCCGGAAGTCGACCACATCCTCCGGGATGTCATCGGGTACTAGGTCGATCTTACAGGCCTTCATGCTGATCCACCGCTCCACTCGGCAATAGGCCGCCTCGAAGCACCCTGCAGCTTCCGAAAAGACAGCTAAGAACTTGTTGGCCAATTCGTCAAAGCGCATTTCATAGTCATACTGAAACCGGCCCGTTTTCTCAACGAACGTGACCTCCACTGGGCGCCCCCGCGCACACATCTCGAAACGTCGCACAAGCTCATCGTGGGTCCACTCATGCGTGACAAGCTCCTCGGCCGTCCATTCCTCGAGCGGCGATAATCCTTCGTTCATTGGCTAGTCACACTCCCGAATGATATCCAGCCCCCGGTCAAGGAAGCGCCCTACTTCTTTCCCGTCCACATTCGTCCTGAAGTGTTGTGGGATCCGGCGAAACCCGTCTTCTCGTGTCCTTGGACGCTTCTCCTCGAACTCGTCCAGGAGGGACTCCATCAGCAGGCAATTTACAGCCGGCGTATTTGGGAATACCTCCTTCCTTTCAGTGTCCCGCAACTTGATCAGACGCTGGCACAACGAACTAATGCGGCCGGCCTTCTCCTGTTTCTTGCGGTAATCGGGATCATTCTGTAGAAGCTCTTCAATATGACCAAGCAGCCGCTTAATTTCGCCTTCCCCATTCTTGAACCAATCGGTTGACCACAAGGGATGAAGCTCCCAGCCAAAGTTTTCAAGAATCTCCTGGCGAAGGCGGTCCCGATCACGGGCAGTCCGGCCGGAATGATAACTCACGCCATCGCATTCAAAGCCGAGCAAAAACGTGCCGGGCCTTACTGAATGTCTGACCCAAAGGTCGATGAAGACGCCAGCAACACCCACCTGGGGGACAACGCCATAGCCGTTCTCTTTAAGGACCGCTCCAACCGAACGCTCGAAGTCGTTTGTCGGTTGCCCCGCCAGCCACAACTTCGCGCAGATTTACTCTAAGGAGACGGTTTTGGCGTCCTTGGAGCACTTTTCGGGGCAGAATCGGTCAAACCCACTCAATCCTTCGTGAAATCCCTGCGTGGAGTTTTGCGCAAGGTTGTCGTTTGTGGCGTCGTGTTTCACGCAACAAAGCGGGTGACTATCGACGGGGACCGGCAACCTGACATTAACGGGCATCACCAATGTTTGCAGTTGTTTATGGTACCCAAGTCCATGGAGAGCCGCTGCGTGAAATACTCTAGAGTAAATTCACGCAGAGTTGCGGCCGGAGGGCCAGATTCACGCCAATGGGTTTTCGGTCTGTTGTGGAGATTCCACTCTTCGGGTTGAGCTTGCTCCTTTATAAGTTAGGCAGAGCTTACGACCCTGAATCCATTTGCGTCTTTAACGGCCTCGTAGTGTTTTCCATGATGGCTAATAGTAACTTCGCAATCCTCGCAGAACCATGCGATAGTGGACACGCATTCGAGCTTTCGCAGAATGGACGTCACCACCTCAACAAAGATCTCCGGATCGCGGACCATGTGGTACAGCACCGGGATAACGACGAACGGTTGCTGGTCGTCGCTTACCTCATGGCTGAGGTGGGCAATCTTTCCACTTTTCTCCCATAGTGATCTAGTAAACTCACGTTGCAGGTCTTTAGTTTCAAAAGCGACGAAGAAGACGGGCGCAACCTTCGCCCCCGCGCGTGGATCCCGGGAAATGCTGACGACTGGCGCGGCTGGATTCCTGGGAAGCAGGAAAACGCGCCACCTTGGTTGCGCGGCACGATTGCACGCGGGTAGATTCCTTTCGACAGCTAGGCGCAGACGTTGAAGCATGTCGTGACGGAAGGGCTTCTGTGGCGGGGCCCCGTCTGCTCCGATGGAGGCTAGGATGACTTCAGCTTCCGCGACTCCTAGCTCCGCGGCTTTACGGAACCAGCGTACGGCCTCGGCCATGTCCTGCGACACGCCCCGACCCTCCTGGTACATGATGCCTAGGTTGAACTGCGCGGCCGGCCACGCCTGGTCGGCTGCTTTGCGATACCATCGGAGAGCCTCGGCGTGTTTCCCGGGCCCGCAGCGACCTCGGTCATACATGAAACCGAGGTTGAACTCGGCGCTCGCGTTTCCCTGTTCGGCTGCCTTACGGAACCAGTGGGCAGCCATGCCGACATCCTCGGGCACGCCATAGCCGCAGTCATACATTACGCCAAGGTTGGCCTGAGCGTCCGCGTCTCCCTGTTCAGCAGCCTTGCGGTACCAGCGCACAGCCTCGGCGTCGTCCTGGGGCGCGCCACAGCCGCGCTCATACGCGAAGCCAAGGTTGAATTGAGCGGCCGCCAATCCCTGTTCGGCGGCTTTGCGATACCACCGAACAGCTTCGACGTCATCTTGCGCCGCACCACAACCTTGGGCGTGCATAAGACCAACATTCAGTTGAGCCCACGCGTCCCCCTGTTCGGCGGCTTTTCTATACCAGAAGAAGGCCTCCGCGGAATCCTGTGGAACTCCGTGGCCCTGCTCACACATCAACCCGAGGATGGACTGGGCGAACACGTTTCCTTGTTCGGCGGCCTTGCGGTACCAGCGGACGGCTTCGGCGTCGTCCAGCGGCACTCCTCGGCCCTCCGAATACGCGAGGCCAAGGCCGACCTGCGCGAGTGGGTCGCCTTGGTCGGCAGCTTTGCGGTACCAGCAGACGGCTTCTGTTTCGTCCTTCGGTACTCCGCGGCCGTCCTCGTACGCGAGGGCAAGGTTGAGCTGAGCTTTTACGTCTCCGCGTTCGGCGGCTTCACGGAGCGAGCGGACAACCTCTCCGGCGTCCGCCGGAACGCCGTGGCCCTCGTTGTCCAAGACGCCGGGGATGAGTTTGGGGTCCGTGCCCCGTTGTTCGACGTCTTCGCGGTGACAGGGAACAGCCTCGCCGCCCGCCTCCGGCACTCCTTGATCATCGTTTAGGAGGACATCGAGTCTCGCCCGCGCTTCATCCTCCCCCTGGTCGGCAGCCTTGCGGTACCAGCGCACCGCCTCGGCGGTATCCTGCGGCACGCCGCTCCCTTCCTGGTACATGTCACCCAGATTGGTCTGGGCGCTTGCCCATCCCTGTTCGGCCGCCTTGCGGAACCAGATGACAGCTTCAGCGTAGTCCTGTGGCACGCCTCTTCCGGTGGCGTACATAGTGCCGAGGTTGGTCTGACTATACGACCACCCCTGTTCGGCAGCTTTTCGGTACCAGCGCACAGCCTCGGCGTCGTCCTGCCGCACGCCGCGGCCACGATCGTACATGAAGCCGAGGTTGGCCTGAGCTTTGGCGTGCCCCTGTTCGGCGGCTTTGCGGTACCAGCGGACGGCCTCGATGTCGTCTTGGGACTCTCCTTGGCCCAATCGATACTTGTCCCCGAGCTTGAACTGAGCGCTTGCCCCTCCCTGTTCCGCGAGTTCGCGGTAATGTGTTCCGGTCCGGAGACTCCTGCCATATGCAGCAAAGCGCCTCCATACGTCCATCATGATCACCACTCCCCACTTGCGCCGAAATCTGTCCACAGCGGAGGTGCGTTTGAGCGAGTCACCTTCTCGCTCCAGGTCCGTGAGACAAATGGTCTCGCAGAACTTCTCATCGATTCTGCTCGGATAGGAGAAGGGCAAGCCTCCGAAAGAAATGCTACCGAGGTTCCTCATTTTGTAGCCGCAGAATTTGCACCAGAAGCCAAGTGCGCCATTCTCGAGATTCGCCTTATCCTGCGCCAAAGCCATGCCTATGAGTGGAGACCTAAGACTTTCGCCAGCCAACTGGACGACCATGATTTCCTGCATTGACCACGAAGTCATCTCTTCGGCCGCCCAGTTCGCCAAAGCGAGAAGACTCTTCTCACGAAGTTTGTTTTCCTCGACGTAAGGCTGGGTATACGCGGCAATTTGCTTGACCATGATTCCCGGGTCGGCAGATGCGTTCAAAACCGGATCTTCCCCCAAAGCCAGCAATGCCTTCTTGATCAAGCCATCTTTGCCGGTAACAAGCCCGAAATCGAAACACGAACAAAGACACGAGTACATGCAGGCGCTATTCGACGGGTCCGGGCCTTGCCGTTCCAAGTCCTTGGCCATTTCACGCGCTAAATCCCTAAAGATCGTGCGCAGTGGGTGGCCCGCCGGAGTTGAAACACGCTCCCCAGCATGGACGATGTAGAATTCATCGCCATCCTGCGCCACGGTGTATTTGCCTGCCGATTTCCTTTTGTCCGCCATAACGTTTCCTCTTCGTACGCCAACTCCAGATCGGGCCGACCTGCACGAGCTGCGGTGCAGCCAATCCGCCACGGCTACCCACAGCCTTGTCCTCATCGCGAGGGGCCACACATTCGTTCCAACCGGCCACAGAGGAACGGCGGCTCACGACGAACCCTATTCGCATTTCGGCAAAGATGATGGCCTGTGGTGTGCGGTACTGCAAGTTCATCTTGGCCCGACGACTGCGGCCGCTTCACCGGCGACCGTAACCACCAATGATCCGTGGGCCCTGGGTACTGTATGGGTTCCGGGGGCTTAGGGGACTGAAACGGCTTCCGTAGGGACTGAATTCGTTGTTGATCGAAGTGGGTGAAAACCGACTGCCGTACACGCCGTACGGATTGGATACCGACTCAGGATCGTGGCGGTTAGCCGACAGCTTGCCCAGGTAAGTACCGTCCGAGGCATACAGTCGCGGGGCGTTCGCTGCGGACGGGTTGTTGATGCTGAGCGGGCTGTAGCGACTGCCGTACTGCCCATAAGGGTTGTTGATCGAAGTTGGAGAATAGGCGCTGCCATGGGTGCTGTAAGGGTTTGAAACCGATTCAACGTCATAGGGGTTCGAGGAAAGCGTGCCGAGGTACTGGGCCTGTTGCGCGAATGCAGGGATCGCCAATAGACCGAAAACGATGGTGCAAAGAAGTCGTTTCATACAATGTCCTTTCGATGAGCCGCCCGCTTCAAATCGGATCAGCCCTTTCATTAAGGGAATGCAGGATGCCGACTGTACTGTGACAAGATAATTCGACAAGGATCGGCCCGCAGGCCTCGCTCCATCGAATCAGCTGATTACTGGACTATACTGGGGCTGGATTGCCCCCTACTATCTGACGAGACGCGCCGGAACAGACGGGCCGGGCGTCCGAGAGGCGCAGTCATGAAGAAGGTTCGTAGACAGTGGCCACAGCGATGCTCGTTGCTCTGGCTGCTGACAGCCTCTCTTGCTCCCGCGCAAGTCGGTGAGCAGCCATTGAAAGATCGGCTCGCGAAATGCAAGTTCGATGTCAATGAGGCCCGGGAGATAGCTAAATCCGTTGCGGACGCGCACGAGCAGAAGCCCGAGGAAGGGGCAAGAAAGCTCGGGTGGCTGGGCGCTAGGTGCGCCGAGGGCGGCCGCTACGGCGCGGCGGAGTCGCTATTGCGCTCAGCTCTTGCAGTCCAGGAAAAGTTCCTGGGACCAGAGCACCCCGATACTGCAACTTCCCTAAATGATTTGGCTTGGATACTGAACGCGAAGGGCGAACATGCGCTCGCCGAGCCACTCTATCGTCGAGCGCTCGCCATTCGGGAGAAAGTGGAGGGGCCCGGTCATCCGGCGACGGCGATGTCGCTGAACAACCTTGCCGAGTTGCTAAGAGAAAGGGGAGACTATGCTGCATCAGAGCCGTTGCATCGCCGGGCACTCGCCATTCGGGAGAGAACCCTGGGACCGGAGGATCCGGACACTGCAACTTCACTGAACAATCTGGCGTCGCTCCTTGCGCAGAAAGGCGACTATGCCGAAGCGGAACTCCTGAATCGCCGTGCACTCGCCATTCGGGAGAAGATCCTCGGACCCGAGCATACGGACACGGCGACATCGCTCAACAATCTGGCTTTGCTCCTCGTTGCTAAAGGCGATTACGCGGGAGCGGAACCCCTGTATCGCCGCGCACTCGCCATTCAGGAGAAAACCCTGGGAGCGGAGCATCCGGACACTGCAACCTCACTCAACAATCTCGCTTCGCTGCTCGTTGCTAAAGGAGACTACGCGGGAGCGGAACCCCTGTATCGGCGGGCGATCACCGTCCAGTCGCGAGCTCTCGGTCCTAACCATCCAGCAATCGCGATCTCGCTGAACAACCTGGCTGGGCTTCTTGACGAGAAGGGCCAATATGAGGAAGCTGAATCGATATACCGCCGGGCGTTAACCCTTCAGCAACGGCTTCTGGGCGCTGAGCATCCCGATATCGCAAGGACGCTGAGCAATTTGGCTCATGTGCTTGCTGAGCGAGGCGACTACGCGGCGGCAGAACCACTCGACCGACAAGTTTTGGCGATTCGCGAAAAGGTCCTGGGGCCCACGCACCCCGATACGCTAACGTCGCTCAATAACCTAGCTGCGCTCCTCGCTACCAAAGGGGACTACGCAGGATCGGAACTATTGTTTCGCCAGGCGCTTGCGCTCCGTGAAAAGGTTCTGGGGCCCGAACATCCCGATATTGCGAGAGACCTCAACAACCTCAATAACCTAGCTGCGCTCCACGCTACCGAAGGGGACTACAGAGGAGCGGAACTATTGTTTCGCCAGGCGCTTGCGCTCCATGAAAAGGTTCTGGGACCCGAACATCCCGGTATTGCGACAGACCTCAACAACTTAGCCGTGCTCCTCGCCGGCACAGGCGAATACGCAGGGGCGGAACCCCTGTATCGCCGCGCTCTCGCGATTCAAGACAAATCCGGCGGACCGGAGAACCCCAAGTCCGCGACGATTCTGAGTAATCTGGCTGAGCTTCTCGCCGCCAAAGGAGCAACCCAGACAGCGGAACAAACCCAGCGTCAGGCGCTTGCCATTCGAGAGAAAGTTCTGGAGCCGGAGAATCCGGAAATCGCGCAGTCGCTAAATCATCTGGCCCTGCTCTTGGCGTTGAAGGGACAGTATGCGGCAGCGGAGCCGGCATTTCGCCGAGCTCTCGCGATCGCGGAGAAGGCCTTGGGGCCCGATCATCCCAAGACCATCAGGTATTTGTATAATTTGGCGGCGCTGATGTGGGCTGAGGGACGGTCGACCGAGGCGCGGGTTTTGGGAGAGCGCGCTAGCAGGACTGAAGTCACAAATCTATCGCGGTGGCTCATGCCCTATGAGGAAACCAAACAACGGGCCTTCCTGCGATCGCTAACGCCCCTTGACATGTTGATCTCCTTCCAGCTTGATCAACCACAAGACAAGGAGGTCCAGCGGGATGTCCTCTGGGCACTGTTGCAGCGCCAGGGCCGATTGCAGGAGATCCGCGCCGTCCAACAGCGACTGGCAGCGCGGCAACCTGAACTGTTCCAGCGATGGCAGTTCGCGCAACGTGCTCTGGAAGCATGCCTTTCGACCAGTGGCGCGGGACCCTCGATGTTGCAATCGGAGCCAGGACCGTGCAGCAAAGGCGCTAAGTTTGGCGAGATGTACCAATCGGCAAATGAGGCGCTCTTGGCCCTATATGCCAAAGTGCCGCGGGAGGAACAGGATCTTGGCGCCATGGAGCTTGTGGAGTTGTTAGGATCGCTGCGGGACGGCGGGTGGGTACTCGTTGAGATTGCCCAGTACAGTGTCTTCCAGCCTTACCATCCGTGGGCTGAGACTCAGGGCGGGAGCCGGTACGCCGCCTACCTCCTGTTTCCCGACGGCCGGATCGAGTTCAAGGATCTCGGGGAGGTTGGCGGGATTAACGCAGCCGTGACTAGCGTGCGCAAATTGGAAGCCGACCCAACCTCTAATATCACCTCTGTACGTGCGGCGGCCAGGGAATTGTATGAGCGGACCCTAGGACAGTTTGACCAGGAACTGAAATACCAAGGAAAGCTGTACGTGGCGGCCGACGGAGACCTGGGCTTGGTTGATTTCAGTTCACTGGTGGACGGGCAGGGCCGGTGGTTCATCGAGAACCACCTTGTAGCGAACCTGACCAGTGGACGCGACTTAGTACGGCTGAAGCGCACCGATAGCGCCGGCAAAGTCACTCACGGGGATTACCTGATAGCAAATCCCTCTTTTCTCTTCAAGCGTGAGCGCGTGTCTCGCGCCACTGCGGCGAAGTCCGCAGACACGGAGAAGCCGACGTTGAGTGCTCCCGCACTCAGTTGCAGCGAGGCGTTTTCCGAGGGCGCATCTTGGCCAAGCGTCGGCATCACCACAGAGCAGATCGCCGGTTTTAGGAGCGCGATTCCGGGGCTTAAGGTTCTCGAGCGGCAACAGGCGCGTGAAGGTGCCGTCAAACAAATAGAAAAGCCGCGGAGCCTGTGGTTCATCACGCATGGGTTCTTCTGTGCGAACTCTCCAAGGGCAACGAGGACCGACTCGCTTGGGCAGGCAGTGGGAGCGTCCGGGCGGGCGGATGACGACCCTATGGCGCGTGGCGCGTTGGTTCTGGCTGGGGCGCAGGTGGGAGGAACCGGAGATGGGGAAGACGGTTTCCTGCAAGCGAATGAGATTGTGGTGCGGGATTGGGAAGGCACGGATCTGGTGGTACTTGGTGCCTGCGAGACAGCGCTGGGAGTGCCGTCGGTTGGCGACGGGGTATATGGGATGAGGCGGGCACTCACGCTCGCCGGTGTTCGGAGTCAGGTCATGACGCTCTGGCGCGTAAGTCAGGCGCCGACGTTCGAACTGCTGCGGGACTTTGCATCTCGTCTGAAGCAGGGCAAGGGCAAGGCGGAAGCCTTGCGCGAGGCACAGCGCCAGATGCTCCGGAAGCATCCCCACCCGTACTACTGGGCTGGTTTCCATTTCACGGGTGACCCGGCCCCATTTGCGGTGAATTAGGGCGGCGATGATGGTGGATTCGTGTATCTGTTGCGAGGCTCCCTACCGTTGTGTAAGCGAGGAAAAATCCAGGATAGGGATGAGATCTTCATGCCGTGCGTGTGAGTGCAGCTGTCACGCTGCCGATTTCAATGCAGCCTGACACCTACAAAGGCGTCCAGTCACTGGCGACGACCTAGTCGGACGCGCGAGGCGAGGTTACTGGCCGGTCCTACGCTTCATTGTCGACGCCTGGCGAATGGTCCGGAAGGCGATGATCGTTGCACAGGCCGACCAGCCACATCATCAAGCGAACTGGACTGATTGGAGATTCCGCGACGAGAGGGCCGAGGATCAATGGAATGTGGTCAGTTTTGTGCAATTACTCTCGCAGAATCAACAACATTACCTGCCCAGCGCCCAATTGTTATACTCCCTTCCTTGGGCATCCTTATTGTTCGAGTTGTGCAAATTAGCTTTCGAGGCGCCCAAAATCCGGGGCTTCGAGCAAACCTACGCAGAATTGCAGCTGGCGGGCCGTAAAGCGGATGCACCAAACTGCCAATCTTGGCTATTTGTCGCTTCTCCTTAGGTCGAATGTCAGGCGAAATGTCGCTAGGTTTGCATGGTTCCGCTCAATAAGCTCTAGTTTCAAGGGTCGCCCAAGATATGCCCTAAGGGAGGCGAAGGGGATCTGCAGATCTGCATATTGAACGCTGCCAGCGGCGAGCAGCCTGACCCCACGATCCACCCAAACCACTTGGTCGGCCGCGGACAACGTGGCATCCAGCTGAGTTCCTTTCGGTGTCCGCGGAATCTCCAACGGAATCTCGATCACATCGGGAAGAACGGCCGGCAGACGGAACGCCAGCTTCCTCTCTTCGCCCTGCGAGAGGCTTGTCTCCTCAATCTTCAGAGAGGGTATGACGAGCACGCGGGCCACCCTCACCGGCATCGCCGCACTCTTCCTCGCAGCGCGCAAGATTCGGATCTGCTCCCCCGCCGCCTGAGTCTGATTGGCTTGCTCGCGCCACTTAACGAACAGCACTACGTTCGTTGACAGCAACACGAGGGCCGTCGTTGCTGCTGCGAGTCCGAGAACCGGCCCGGGTGCGCCCAACCAATCAAAGCATTGCCGCAAGAACCCTCGGCGCTCTTCACCAATGGCACGTCTCGTCAGCGCTGGCGATGGGGCAGATCTTTCGACCGTCGCCGGCGAACTAAGCGCACTGGCAACTGCAACCTCTTCCCGCCGTTCGCCCGTTACTAAGTAGTTGATTTCGAACGCTTCCTTTTCGTCTTCCGTAAGCCTACCTTGGACGTAATCTGAAACGAGCCGGCTCTCCACATCGCCGATCACGCCTTCATAATCGGACGTCGCTAAATAGGCATCCTCGATCCGATCCAGTTCGTCGTCAGGGGCGAGCTTCAGCAAGTAACGGCGCAACCGTTCTTCGTCACCACTGGTTGATGTGGGCATGTCTTTAGTCCTTTCGCTCGGATCGACCATCGCGAGTGCCCATGCAGTGGCGCAATTCATCCCTCGCTCGGCGCAGCTGCTGTCGCACGTTATCCGGCGACAACCCCATCTCCAGGCCAACCTCGTGGCTCACCTTGCCGTCGATGTATGTCTTATGCAGGATCTGCTGCGCGTGGAGTCGCAGCTTTCTGATGCAGTCGTTTAAGTTCTCGGTGCTATCCCACCCGCCAGAAACTACTTCATGCTCAGGAGGCTTGTTTATGGGTTCGCTAGGACGATCCGCTCGTCTGTCTGCCAACTCGCGCTCGTGTATGCCCGCCACCCCTTCTTCCGGTGTCGCGGACGGATCAAGCAGCGGAATCATCCTGCGGTCTTTCCTGAGGTAGCTCCTGCAGAGATTGCGCGCGATTCCGAAACTGAAGACCTCCCTTTGTTCAACGGGAACTCGTGACTCCGTTTGAGCGCGCTGGTGCACAGCGAGCTGCCATTCCTGCCAAATGTCATCGAGTTGGTGGTGAATACCGTATCGGATGGCTTGCAGCTCAACTATGCGGCGGCGCTCCCGTTTTACTTCTTCGGGGACCTTTGTCGGATTGATCCAGCCATAAAGCGCGATTTCGTCAGGCTCCACAAAGTGCTCCGTCCCGCCCGCCGGAAGCGGCTTCGGCAGGTCGCCCTTCGCCGCGACCGTTTGCGCCCGGGCAAGTCCGATCCTCGAAGGGAACGATAACACAGGGTGAGTCTCAACGGCACCCCTTGCGGCGTGGTGGATCCAGGTGTGGCTTGCCATCCGATAACCGCCGTCTTTCCAGCGCACTTGCGAGCAACGACATCGATGAGAGCTTCGGCGTGGCATCGATGTCGCGGCACAGTTGCTCATCGCATCGGGCCGCGACGTTTCGTTAACGACAATCGGCATCGGTGGCACCAAATCCGACGAAGGAGCTTCTCACCTCTGCGCTTCCATGAGCTTCCTGGTGAAACCCACCTAGTTCACAAACACAAACCCGGCTCGATGTTCTCCATCACGGTCCAAAGGCCCTCGGCGATGAGCCCCTGGGTATGACCACGGCGTTCTAGCCAGTCCGCCGCCTCATACTCGTGTCGCCACCGATTAGCACGGCTGCCAGGAATGGCTCGCCGTTCAATTTAGGTGTCACAATGCCTCGGACATCCTGCATACCCTTTTAGGAAGCGGCTGATCCGAACTCAAGCGGACAGCCCGAGGAAGAGGAGATTCAAGAACATGGGCCAGAAGACTCATCCAATGCTAACTCGCCCCACCCAGAACCCGCTCTTCGCTGTGGCGTTTTTCACAGTGCTGGCTCCGGTGGGTTCCCTGCGGGGAGATGCACCGGATACGCGTGAATTCAGCCAGATCGTGGGGGAGCATGGGCCGGTGGTCGCGCGACTGGACAACCAAGCTCGGAATGCCGTGATTCTTCAAGACGGGACCAGCCGATACGTCCATCTGAAGAATCTGTTCAGCGAGATCTACAACGACTGTGTCCCCGCTGGGGAGGTGCCCGATGCAGCCGCATAGCCCGCAGGTTGACGCCCTCATGATGACTTGCCCCTGCTGCGGGGTGCGCTTCGTTATCGACGACAAGACCCTGGGCAAGCTTTGGGGCAAACGCATGAAGGCACGCCGTATGGGGCGTCCGTTCAACAGCCGTTTCGCCAAGATGACTGCAGAGGAACGAAAGTTCGCCGCCAAGGCAGCGGCGGAGGCCCGGTGGGCCGCTCACCGGGCGGCAGCGCGCGGCTCGGTTGCGGCTCCGGCGGCGGAGCGGCCCAAATGCTACAGCGCCCTGGCAATTCTGGATGCTCGTGGTGCACTGATCGAGGACGGAGAAGCCAATGCGTAGCGTAACTGGCACGGGATATGACTGGAATAAAGAACCGGGCAGGTGAGTTTCCATGTCACTACCAAACATCATCAATCTGCCTCAATACTCGGCTGAGCGAGGGGCATTCTCGCCGCAGGACTCTCCAGTACAAGAAGTAACGACTGCGTCTGATCTCCCTCAGTACTTGTTCCTTGGAGATTTGGACCGCTCAAGTTTTTCTCGGGAGGGGAATTCATGGAATGCCACATGGAGAGGGATAGAAGGGGATACTCATGTGCACGCTAGATTCCGCGCGGATGATAAATCCCCGAGTTTCTCGATTGAACAGGTCTGGTGTGGCGTCCAAGGTGCCGTAACCTTTGCTAGGCAAGGGTGGGCCGCAGCATTTCAGTCTGCCCACTCGCGATTCCCCTGGTCTTGGGATGAGTTCGCACAGAAGACCCTTGAGAATCGATACATGTGCTCGTGGTTGTTGACAAGCGATGAAGAGCCTGTGATTGCAGGATTTCCCGACGGCTTTGTGAGAGTTATTTGTGTGCCCTTAGCAGCAAGGCAACTTCGACCGTTTCTTGATGCGTGGATGGGTCTTTGCCAGAGCGATTTGCCCCGTTGGCCGATGTTTTGCCAGTTTCGGCTCGCGTGGCGGGCTGTCAATTATGTCCTAGGAATGAGCCCGGAGTGGGCGAGTTCTGAGATGTCCCTGCTAGGCCACACGGTGCGGTCGACGCAGTTGCCAGCAGACGATGTTCCGGTTCGTGAAGTCTCGGGTGATGCCGCCGCGTTCACCGTCCGCACACACCTTTATGTGGCCACGGTGTGGGTGGGGCTCGCTGGAGTCCCCTTTATGCTGGATTGGCTATCGAAACAGGGATTTCTCCTTCCTCGATCTGCGGAGGGCGACGATGATCCAGCGAATGGCCTGGAGTTTGCCACGTTCGTCATGCCAGCGGGCTTGAATGGTTGTAAGCTTTCGAACTCCAAGTGTTCTCGCATTGTTACTTGGCTAGATGCTGGGATGAGCTTCGCAGATGATGAGACGTCGGACATTGCTTCTGCCGACTACCGGGGTGCGCTGAAAGCCGTTCGGGAGGTTGAGAGTAATTCAGAGAAAATGCTCGCGATCATCGGGGAGACAGGATTCATCTAGCGGCCGGATCGTCGGCGCGGCATCCCACCGGTACGGCCTCCGCGCATCGTCTGGGAGGTCGAAGGTGTGAGACTCGAACATCCCCGTCATGATCTGCCAGAGCCAGGCCATGCTGAAGAGGGTCTGAGCCGGGACCCTGTAGATGTACAGCTCTTCGTCCGTGGTCCCGCTGGTACAGCGTGGGGCGCCAATTGCTATGCACCCGCAGAAGCCAGTCGTAGTCATGCGAAAAATGGAGGATCCGTTGATGGCGCAGGCAGTTCGACGGGTCCTCACCGTAACTTTGTAACATGGCGTAACGCAGCCCCGCCACGGCATAGGCACTGGAACGTAGGGTGCTGATTTTAATATGTCGTGCGGTTTTGACAACGCACAAGTTCAACTCTGCCGGAAACCTCTGGAGATCAATAACCCATGGCACGATATATGGATGACGCAAACCAGCCTGATTTGGATAAAGCATTTGAATTGTTGAGAAGCCAACGCTTTGCCCAGGCATTGGGGATCTTGCAACTTGTGATCGACGGGGACCCAATGAATTGGAACGCTTGGTACTTGGCCGGTCAGTGCTATCGCTTTCTAAACAACTCAGAGAGTGCCATCGAGCATCTTTCGCGCGCAGCTGCAATAACAACTGACCACCCTCAAGTTTTGTTGGCGTTGGGGATCGCGTTCCAGCTGAGCGAGCGGTGGGAAGATGCGATCCAGGCATTTCGCCTTGCTATCGAAATGGATGCTGATTACGCCGAGGCCTATAACAGCTTGGCTTTAACACAAAAGAAGTGTGGTGACTTCGACTCGGCGTTGCACAATTACGATGCCGGTGCGAAGGCCCTTACACGACGAATGGTAAAAGGAATGAAAAATGGTCGTGCAAGCTTGATCATAAAGCATCGTGATACAGTAGGTACTTTGTGGATCGATTATGTTTTTCGGGCTGGTCTCTACTTGGCCTGTACCGTAGATGGCATAAGCAAGCTCGCCCTTCCGACGGGTGAGATGGCGATAGATGAAGAGCGCACAGAGCGGCACGCTGGTTTATACTGGATTGATACAAAGCAGAAAACGAATAGTACTATGCGCCTACTGTTACCAAATTATTTCAATTATTGCCGTGAGCAGCTAAAAACGGGGAAAGAATATTCATTACTTATCGGCAATCGCGGCAGAGTTCTCGAACTGCTGGGTCGGCGTGAAGAGGCCGATCAACACTTTGCCGAAGCGAATGAGTTTCTATCGCTATGATAATACCGCGTAATCCCCATTCCTCATTATACTTTCGCAATTCTGTTCTCTTCATTGAGTGGGTGCTGGCTATTCTCTCAAGAAGAACTCATCGACGCTGGTCAGTCCCTCGCCGATGGAAGTTTGTAGTAAACGCTCATGGGGCGGTGAAATGCCGTACAAGCCGCATGATGTGCGTGTGACTAAAGCGGCGAATCAGGTCGCGAGATTAGCCCCCACGACTTATCTGTGATGACAGACCACTGCTTCGTCTTCTCACGTAGTCACTGCTCGCAAAGCGAAGCGCTTGAATTGGCACTCTGCGATGGCTACTCGCAACTCTCAGCCGATGTGTCTCTCCGTCTTATATGCGTCCTTCCTTTTCAAGTTGGAACAGTTTGTCCGTGAGGCTCTGAACGATCAACGCGGTCCGAGTGATTCCGAACCGCTTGGCAGCCCGGGTGAGCCGGTCGGCAATCGCGGCGTCGAGGCGAATCATGATTGCCGTCTTCTCGCCGCTACGCCCCGTCGCAGATGCAGGCATCTCCGACCTCATGAGATGACTGGCATGCCCCAACAGAGCGTCCTCCTGGGGAGATATCATTTCGCTTACTTTGTGTACTGTTCTGATAGCCATATGCTGCCTTCTTATTGCACTCTGCAATCAATCAGTTGCTGAGCCAGCGCGATGAACTCCGCCTTGGCCTTCGCGTCGGAGTACTCCAGGATGCCAAGCCCATCCGCGAATGCGGAGTTCCACGCTTTGCGGTTCACCAGCGGCAAGGCCAAGTACGTGGAGCCTACAAGACCGGCCAGATATTGGGCGGCCTCGACATTGTCTTGACCCGTGGCGTCGGCCGCATTGAGAACTGTGAAGACGGCGCACTCTCGGACAGACCGAACCTCCTCGACAATCTCTAGCATTGATGGGATTGCCCATATGTCAGGGTTGCGGGGTCTTACCGGGATCAGGCAGGCATCACACACCAACACCGCGGCGCGCAGACCATCCGTGTCACGCCCACCAACGTCGATAAAGATATCTGCGTACTTAGGTAGTAGCAAGGGTGTCTGGCTCCGAATGGCCCTGCCATGAAGCGCAATCGCGGTAAAGTCGTGGACGCCGCGCTCACTTCGGAATTCGGTGAAGGTCAAGGCCGTGGCCTGTTCATCGCCGTCGATCAGTAGCACTTCGCGGCCGGTGCGAGCGGCGGCGATGGCGAAGTTGACGGCAAGTGTGGTCTTGCCCACACCTCCTTTGGTATTCGCAACCGCAAGTATCATTACGTTGAATAGCCTTTCTGTTCGGTATCGGAAGATTTCAAAAAGATATACAAACGTTGCAAAGTGAGTGCACGGCCCTACCGACGGGTACGAGCGTGCCCCGACCAACCTCACCACTGAGCGCCAGACGAATTGACAGTGGTTCTTGGACACCGACAGTGCGGCCAATCGAAAAGGAACAGCTGTCACTTTCAGCGCTCGCACAGTCGCGCATCGGAAGGTATCCTGGATCCGGCGGGATTCTCCAAGTGCGATGTCTGACGACGGCACACATGGCTGGCTTCATGCTGCGTGCCATATCTTCCTGTTTCCAAATGAGAACGCAACGAGGATTCCTCCTCGGCTGCAGCCGAGGACACGTGAGGAAGCGACAACTGATCGCTCTGGAGCGTGTCTCCATGCGCTGTGTTCACTTCACCAGACGCCGCCGAACAAGTCGCAGGGCCGTTGCTCGCCGACGTTTGTGACTCAGCGAGGTTGTGGATCGGTTGGTGAGAGCGGGCGAAATCCGAGAGTGCGGCCAGACTACATACGCTTCCGTAGCGAACTCGCCTGGCTTCGGGCAAGCGCCGCCACCACGCCGCGAACGCCTTCGCGTCTTGAGTCATGCCCGTGTTCGGGCGTGCGAATTCTTCGCTGTCTGCCTTGGCATCCAGGTAGGCCACAGGCGCACCCGCTTCGGCCTCCATGCGCCAATGTTGCAGGCGAGGAGCCAGCTTGCGAGCCGCGGCTTCAACCCGGAAAGTGAGATAGCTCCACCACTCCCAATCCGTGCCGTTCTTGTTTGAGATCTCGTTTGCCTGGCTGACCGCGTGGTCCAGCACCGCACACAGTTCGTCGGAAGTTCGGATGTCTGAAAGGCGCGCGGCTCTGGCCCATTCCGTGGCGAAGTAGGCACTGGGCAATCCGATGCACCCGTTCGGATTCCGCTTTCTGATGCCACGCGTTTGCGCCC
>Ga0302319_10004676_pt1 | contig 27999 bp, 27 predicted proteins | sample Bog_T0_2_FD_203319 | JGI IMG/M metagenome (GOLD analysis project Ga0302319, IMG submission 203319) | Peat permafrost microbial communities from Stordalen Mire near Abisko, Sweden - Bog_T0_2 | ecosystem: Environmental > Terrestrial > Soil > Wetlands > Peat | place: Sweden: Abisko, Stordalen Mire... | reverse complement strand
GCCCGGTGCCGACCGCTGTGATCGTCACCTGCGGGCCGCCGTGGCCGACGCTCAGGACAACGCGCCGCAGCGCGCTCCCGTCCACCATGCGCCCCGACGGGGTCCGCCAATCCCCCGCCGTTGTCCTGATCTGGAAATGCCCGGGCGGGAGGGTCCGCTCGACGTCCGCCCTCGATGCGTAGTCCGTCGAAGCCGCGTCATCGACCCGGATCACGAGCACGGCAGGCTGGCCGCTGCCGTTCTCGCCTTCCACGACAAGGCTCCGGCCGCCGGACACGTCGGCCGGAGCGGACAGGACCAGGTCCATCGCGGTCTGCCCGGGCTGGAACCCGTCGGCGGGTCCGAACCGGACCACGGCCACTCCGGACGGCAGCGCGGCGCCGGGCCCGGTGCCGACCGCTGTGATCGTCACCTGCGGGCCGCCGTGGCCGACGCTCAGGACAACGCGCCGCAGCGCGCTCCCGTCCACCATGCGCCCCGACGGGGTCCGCCAATCCCCCGCCGTTGTCCTTACCTGGAAATGCCCGGGCGGGACGGTCCGCTCGACGTCCGCCCTTGATGCGTAGTCCGTCGAAGCCGCGTCATCGACCCGGATCACGAGAACGGCAGGCTGGCCGCTGCCGTTCTCGCCTTCCACCACCAGACTCCGGCCGCCGGACACGTCTGCCGGAGCGGACAGGACCAGGTCCATCGTGGTCTGCCCAGGCTGGAAACCGTCAAGTGTGGCAGCCCAGGTGCAGTGCGCGAAGGCCAGCAGGCCGCCCAGCACGAGGGGGACCAGCCACGCCTCCCGGACGGCGCCGCATGGCTGCTTTGTCAGCGGTCGGCCCGGGCGGAACAACGCAAGCAAAGCATGAACCAAGCGTCCGCGCGGCCCCTGGGCAAAACCAATCATACGGATTTCCTTTGATGGGCAGGATGGCGTTCGCCGGGCTCCGTGTCAACGTGGTAGTGCCCCCGGCACCCGCCCCCCGCAAAGGACAGGATTGGCATGGACGCGGGGCAGAAGCATTGCCCGCCTCCGGTCCGTCTCCCGCGGATGCGGCTAGCGGAAAATCCAGGTGATGTCCGCGCCCCCTCCGGCTCGCCCGCATGCCCGCGCGGCCGGCCGGAGGGCAAGCGGGCCGCTCTCCGATGACGCCGCCTGCGCCTCCGAGGTAACCGCGACCCTGGCCATTGAATCACCGGCATCCATGGTTGCCAGCCTGGGGCAGGCCCATCCGGGAATGCCCGCGAACGTCACCAGGAAGCCGCCGTCCGCAGCCGGGCCGACGTGGATGGCGCCGCCGAACGCGTTCAGCAGCCGTCCCCGCCGAACCATGCCTGGTGGCAACCCGCCGCCTGATGCCACCACATCGTCATCGAGCCCGGCGAAGTCAGCCTGCCCCGAGTAGGACACAGCCACAGCCCGCTGGACCGCGCCAACCTGATTCGCCGTCCTGCCGAGGGCGGCCAGCGGGTTGGCGGAGAACTCGCGGTCCACATAGGAAACCGCAAGAAAGACCGATGCGGCGGCCAGGGTCAACGCGAGCGCCGCACGGATGCGGTTCCGCATGAGCGTTGTGGCGGACGCCTTCGCCTCGCGGGCCAGCCTGGCTTCGAAACCGATCTCGACTGTCCGTTCCCGCATGGCAAATCCTCCATGGAATCAGCCTACATGGGGAAAACCCGGGCGGGAAGGGCTCCGTTCGGCCTCCCCATCGTTTTGCCTGGCAACCGCCGCGGCGGCCCAGCCTGCGCCCGCCGGCGGATGGGGGGGGGCGGCCCATCCTCTCCACCCGGAGCCCATGGATCCGGGTGCCAGGCCGTGGTCGGGAAAAGCCTCACCACCGGCCTGGATTCTCACGGACCTTTTTTCTTGTCGCCAGCCAGTTTCTGCAGCACTCTCTGCGCAGCGGGCTGCAGCACCACCGACCCCGCGGAAGGACAATGGAAATGCTGAGCGACTCTGCCTCCCCGGCAATCTACCTGGCCGGACCATCGGTGTTCCGGGCGGATTCCATCGCGCACGGCGCCCATCTCAAGGGTTTGTGCGCCCGCCACGGCGCTCTCGGGCTGTACCCGCTCGACAACGAGATTTCCGGCGTCCCCGATCTGGCCGCCGCCATCCGCGGCGCGAACATGGCGCTGATCCGCCGCTGCGACGCCATTGTAGTTGATATGACTCCGTTTCGGGGCCCGGGCATGGACGGCGGTTCGGCCTACGAGATGGGCGCCGGCGCGGCGCTCGGAAAGCTCGTGGTCGGCTACACCTCGGAGTACCGTTCCTATGCGGACAGGGTGGCCGTGTTCTCCGCCTGCCGGCGGACGGGGGACGTCCTGCGTGACGCCGACGGCCTTCAGGTCGAGGATTTCGGCGAGTGGTCGCCCGACAACCTGATGATGGCAAAAGGCATCAGCGCACTATTTATGACTCCGGAAGACGCGATCGCCCACGCTGTCATGACGCTGGCGGCTGGATGGACTCCCGCGGAGGATTGCGCGCCCGACCAGGCCATGGGCCCGGCACCGCCCCGGTAAGCCGTCCCGGCGGCCCGGTGGTCCGGGCCGCCCCCCCCTGCCGACGGCAGGCCCGTGGCGACAACCCGCTCAGTGCACGGTCAGCCCGGCCTGGCCTGCCGACGGCAGGGATGACGGGTCTTCATACTGGACGAACCCGCGGCTGTGCTCGCACGCAATATCGCCAATCAGGTCAGGGTCGAGGCCAATGGCGCAAATCATCATCGAGTCGATCACGCATCCGCCGCGGCCGGTCACCACGAGATAGAGGGCATCGCCCCACAGGCAGAAATGCGTTACCGGTTTCACCCCCGCCACGATCGCGGCCACCCGCATGCGCTCCCTGAGCGCGGCGGCCTCGACAGCGCCGGACGCTCCGGCTGCCACCAGGATTGGCTGGCCGGGACGGAGGGTGATCACCTTGGCGCCGGCGGCAGTGTCCATCGCCGCCGCCAGTGCGGCCATGGCATCTTCGTCAAGTTTTCCTTCGACAAGGCAGTCGAACAGCCCACCTGCGCGGCGGCAGGCCGGACCGATCCGGGTTACCGCGCCGAGCACGAAGCAGACCGCGGTCCTTCCGGGGCCCGTGCCCGGGCTGATGCTCTCGAACGCCCCGCGCGTGTCCGCCGGGTCGGCGGGATAATTCGGAAAGCTGGCGCCGGGCAGCGCCACCGTCCGTCCGCCGCCGAACCAGGCGCAGGATCCGAGATCCCGCGCCAGTTCGCGGTAGCCGGTTGCCTGCAGCGCGATCAGATCGCCGATGTGGACCCATCCCCCGGCAATGACAAACCGCTCGCCGGGGGCCGCCATCGCAGCGACCGCCGCCACCACCGCGGCGGATGCCAGCGGCTCCACCTTTCCGGAGCCGACCATGACGGGGATGCAGAACAGCGCCGCTTCGGCGCCTCCGATGCGGACCCGCTGTGCCTCCTCCTCGAGAGCCTCCTCCAGCGCCCAGCAGGATTCCTCGGACGCGGCCACCGCCGCGTCGAGCGCGGCATAGATTGGCTCCATGTCGCCCGAGTCAAGCATGCGCCTCACGCGGCGCCGCACGGCCGTTCCGTCGCCGCGCCCGATGGCGGCCAGCAAGTGGTCGCCGGCCGCCGCTGCAAGCAAATTTTCCAATGTCCGTCCCGCCAACCGATTGCAGGAACGCCTTCTAGCACCCCATGCTTTCCTTGGCAAAGGATCGCTTCAAAGTATTTTGCTTGGCCGGGCGGCCCGCCGCCGGGCTGGCGGCGGGCCGCCCGGCGCCTTGCGGAGCCGGACTGCGCCGGTGGACGGAGCGTTCATCCATGGCCGCAGCATGCGGAGTCGCCCCGCTGGTCATGGCCGCCCGGCCCCAGCGGTCATCCGGAGGCCGTCACCAGACCATGTGGCGGCTGCGCTTCCTTTCGGCCTCGGCCCTTTGCTTCTCGACCCACTCGGTCACCGGCATGAAACGGGGTGCCAGGAACCGGTAAGTCCGGGAAAGCAATGCCTTCGGATACTGGTCGGTGACACCGTCCCACTCGTCCATGATCGGGTCCCACGCGCGTTGCGTTCGGTACAGCCAGTCCCGGTTCGCGCGGAGGAAGGCGCAGTGGGCGTCGAAGTGGCGCAGCGGCCGGAGAACCTCTGCCGTCCTTTCGTCAACCGCCGCGAAGCGGGCGGCGATCTCTTTCAGCGCGATGGCGGAGAGGCGCCTGACCTGGGTCAGAGTCTCCATGGGAGACCCTTCCGGGTGGGAATTGCGCGCCAGCCACTCAATCTTGGCCGCCATCTGCTTCATCCTGTGCAGCAGGCGCGCGCGCAGCGCCTCTATGAAGGCCATCTCGCCGGCCATGGTCATGACAAGCCGGCCCACCGCCGCCGGCCCATCCACGCCAATGGCCGCTGCGGCCTGGCCGAGCGCCTCGTGAATGAGTGCGCCCTCGGCGGGATGCGTCACCCGGAGCAGTCCGGATGGCAAGGACGCCGTGTCCGTCTCCCCGTCGGACAGCCACGCGCCAAATGACGCCTCATCACCGGGCGCGGATGAACAGGCTCCGCTGGCGGATGCGGCGGCTGGCACCTCCGTGGCGTCCGCCAACTCCGGGCTGGTCACCCACGCGACGAGCTGCTGGCGCAGCTTGGAGACTGCGGTTTCCAGGTGGTCCGGTCCAGGCTCCCAGCTTGCGCTGCCGTCCACGATCTCGGCAGGCAACGGGTCGCCGGGACGGATGCTGCTGACGAAGTCGAGCGCTCCGGCGATCAGCACGAGCATCCGCCCGTCGGATGTGTCGTCGGGCATGCCGAACTCGGACTGCAGTGACCTTAGCGGCAGCACAGCCTCGCGTTCGCCCAGCCGGATCACCAGCACCGGCGTGCCGTCGGTTTCGGCGCGCCGGAAGATCGGGTCTTCCAGCACCGAAAACATGCGGTGCACCAGGGTGCAGCAATCGGGGGCATTGGTGGCGGCAGGGTCTGGCATCTGGATCCGCGTACAGGAAAGTGGGCTTGGCATGGATATGGCACCCGGGTTAATGGAGGATTACCGCCTCCGGATGCGGGGTGCCATGCCTGCCGCCACAACGTCCGGAAACTCCGGCATCCGGTTCGGAAATCCTTGCCCCCGGCGGCGCCGCGCGCGACAATGCCTGCTGTCGCGGCCGACCCCCCCCCAGCGCTCCCCGACCGCGTCCCGGCGGAAGGAAATGGCATAGGGGCCGCAGCATGAAGAAAGCAACGCCCATGCGCTCCGTCCACACCGCCCCGCTGGCAGGCATTTTCGCTTTGGCCATGGCATGCCCCGGGCCGGCCGCCGCCCAGGAAGCTGGCCCCGCGGGTGCCATTGGGGCTCCGGCGGCGGCGCGTCCCGCGCCCAGGGCGGGCCTGACCGCGAGAGCCGCCTTCGAAACCGAGGTGGCCACCCTGCGGGCCGTCATGGAGCGCGAGGTTCCGCGCCTTGTCGCCAGGACCGCGGCCGATGACAGGGCGTGGATCGCCCGGACACGGGAAACGGTCGCCGCAAGCGGGCAGCCCATTGAACGGCCCCAGCTGCTGGTGGCGGTGGACCGCAATCCGGCGGTCCAGCAGCTGCGTGTCGTCGCGGCGGACCCCGGCGGCGCATGGGCTGTCATCGGCGGCACTCAGGTTTCGACGGGAAAACCCGGGCGCAAAGAGCACTTCAAAACTCCCACCGGAGTGTTTCTCAACACCGACGCGATCCTCGGTTACCGGGCGCAGGGCACTTACAACGGCAACCACATCCGAGGGCTCGGCGTCCATGGCATGCGGGTGTACGATTTCGGATGGCAAACCACCGAGGACTGGCGGACCCGCACGCCGACCATGCAGATCAGGCTGTCGATGCACGCAACCGATCCGTCGGTCCTGGAGCCGCGCATCGGGCGCCCGGATTCGGAGGGCTGCGTCAGGCTGCGCGCGCCCATGAACCGGTTCCTTGACCACCATGGCGTGCTGGACGCCAGCTACGAGATGGCGGCGCGGTCCGACGGGCGGTTTGCGGCCCTGCTGCCGCCGGACCGCGATCCGTCGCCACTGGCTGGCACCGCGCTCGTTGTGTTCGATTCTGGCAGGTGAGATGCCCCGCCACGGCGCGCCGTGGGCATTGGACGTTCCGCCGCGGCAGCTCGCTTGCGGGCAGCGGGAGGACATTGGACCCGGACAGGGCGGCGGCTCCGCTGGCGTTCCGGCGCGCACCATGGGCGGTTGGCACGCCAGGCGGCATCGGATCGGCGTGCAATGCCGATCGGCGGAGTTCCTTCCGCTGCCGGGGCCGGCGCCCGATTGTTTGATGGGGGGCCTGCCGGAGCGGGCTAAGATGGACGGGCAGCGCTGAAATCCGGAAATGAAACCGTGGACGCAGATGTGGCCAAGCAGTTCTTCGAGACGGCCAGGCTGATTGGCAGGCTCGTCGACGCCGCGGCCGCCCCGGCCCGGCGGGAAGCCACAGCGCTGTCCTGTGAAGCGCCGCCAGCCAGGGCCCGCCGCGCCCTGGCGAGACGGCAGGTGAAAGCCGCCGAGTCCCGCGCGGCCAGGCTCGCGTGGCTGCCTCTGGTTGGCAACGCAGCCAGCCGCGCCGCCGCCGCGGCCCGCGCCGCGCTGGAGTCAGCCGATGCGGCATGGGAAGGCATCACATCCCGCGCTGAAACCGCCGCCGGCCTGATGGCATCCGCCCGCGCGGCGCGCGCCGAAGTGGTCCGGAGCGAGGCGCGCGCCCGCCGGAGCGGACCGGTGCCGCCGGGGCTGCCGGAGAGGGTGGCCGCGCTGCTCGCCCGGGTCAGGTTTGTGGCCGACACCGACGGTCGCGACGCGTCGCGCGCCGGCCGCCTCGCGCACCGGACCTTTGCCCTGGCGCGCGAGGCGGCCGCGCTGGCGGACGCGTGGGACGGCGCTCCCCTGCCGCCCATTCCACAGCCAGCCGCCATGGAGCAGCCGCAGCGGCACAATGTCCCGGCAGTGTCCCTGCCGCACAGGCGGACCCAGATGGCCCTCGACTTCGACGGCACCGGCCAGACCGTCGACGAGCAGCGCATCTGGCTGCCGGTTTCGGCCAGCCGCACCCGCGAGATGGTGGAGCGCGGCGCGCGCGTCGACCGCAACGCCCCGCGTCGCGGCAGCCAGCTCTGGATCCCGGTCTCCGAACGCCAGCGGTTCGCGGCTTTCCTGCCGCTCGCCTTCCGCCCCCAGACGCCCAAGTTTTCCTTCCCTCCGATCCGCCACGGCGCGGCCGGGCAGAACCTTTGGACCGTGTTCGACCGGTCCAGCTGGAACCATGTCAGGACCACCGCCTACGACCGGGCAGGCCACCGCTGCCAGGTCTGCGGCCGCCAGTTCGGCGGCCTGTGGACCCGCATCACCCCTGCGGAAGACCGGGCGAAGAGCGGGCCCGTTGACTGTCACGAGGTCTGGGACTGGGAGGTCACCGATCCGGCCGGCGGGGTTGGCATCCAGAGGCTGAAGCGCCTCCTCGTGCTGTGCAAGGACTGCCACGGCGCCTTCCACGCAGGCCACACGCTCTGGCGCGCCAGGGAGGCCGGGCTCGGCGCGGAGGCCGACGACTACATCAAGGCCCGCCGCATGCTGCTGACCCGCTCCGACGGCGCGACGCTCGAAGCCCAGCTGGCGGATGACCGCGAGGCGTGGGAGGAAAACAAGGGCGTCGTCGCCTGGGTAATAGACCTTTCGCACCTGGCGGCCCAGGATTTCATGGCCGACCATACCCTGGTGCTCCAGGAAAACAACAGGGCAGGGGTTGGCGCCGCACTGATCGGCGGCATCGCCTTCCGCACCGAAGACGGCACCGCGTTCGGCGCGACCGCAGCCGACGCGCTGGCGTCCGGACAGCCGCCACGTCCGCTTGCCCGCCCGGTGTCGGCCTGGACGTGATAGCGTTGGACAGCAAGCAAACATTGCGGAGGCTGCCGTGACCATCCAGCTCGCCCTGATGAACGCCCATGGCATTGCCATGGCCAGCACGCGCCCGGTGCAGCCAGGGGAACGGACCGGGCGTGACGCCATGGTCCAGGCCCTGCGCGGCCAGGTCCCCGCCGCGGTGATGTTTTCAGGCGCGTCATGCCTATTCGGCGTGCCGATGGAACGCTTCGCGCTCCGCTTCGAGCGGGCGCTGGCCGGCGCCGCCTCGGCGGGAGCGAGGCCGCGGTCGGACTCGCGCGCCAGCTTTGGCTGAGGCGGGTCGAACGCGTCGGACTGCCCGACTGGGACAGCGCCTTTGATTCGGCTGGCAACATCATGCCAGGGCTGCGCCCCGGCATGATCGGGCAGACGGTGGTGCACGAGATGATGGTCGCCGCCAACGCCGCGGCGGCCGGGATCGTCCGCGCCGCCGGAATGCCGATGATCTACCGGAACCAGGGCGCGCGACCAGGCGGACCTGGCGGGCGCTACGAGGTCGTCTGCCACGGCCACTCGGCACTCGCCCAGACCGCCTACGGCCAGTTTTTCTCGGCCATGCGGCGCTACACCGACCTGGTGAACCAGCGCGCGCTCTGCGCCGTCATCGAGGGCAAGCCAGCCCCTTACGGCATCGCCGCGCTTGCGCGGATCTGTGCCGCGGCAAACGTCGCCGAACAGCGGGCCGATTTCATGGCGCGCACCAGAACAAGGCCGGGCGGGCAGACGGCAGCGGAACCCGCGGACGGCCATGCCACGCCGGAGGGGCACGCCGGGGTGGAAGCCAATGCCACGGCCGAACCCAGTGCCCCGGAAGGCATGGTCATCGAGCGCCTCGACCCGTTTGCGTTCTATCGGCTCCTCAGAACCCGCCAGGGCTTCGACAGGAGGACGCTGCTGGAGTTCCACCGCCGCATGGAGAGCGGACTGCTCACGCACGCCAGCGCGGCATGGCTGCTGTTCGGACGGGACGCACCGGCCGACGGTGCACTGCGCTCCGGACTGCTGGCGCGTCTCGCGGCAAGCCCCGGCGAAATCGGCCGGATATGGCGGATCGCACGGGAAAGCCACCGCCTGCCGCCGTATGAGGCCGAACTCGCCCGCACGGACCTGGGGTGGTCAGCCGCGGCTGTCATGGGGCGCCACACCGGCGAGGCGGTCTCGGCCGATCCCCTGCGCGCGCGCAACATTGCCCTCGTCCGCCTGGCGGCTTCGTCGCTCCTGCTTACACCGCCGGACGCCCCGGCGGCGGACGCCCCGGTCATGCGGTTCGCCGACACCCGTGCCCGCGAGGGCCTTGAGTCCCTCTGCCGCCTGATGGACTGGGAGCCACCGGAGTTCCGGATTGCGGAGACATTCACCGCATCCGGACGCTGCATCATGCGCGGCCACCTCGAAGTGCTGACGGATTCCTGGACCTACAAGTCGCCCATGGCCCACGGCTCGCAGACCATGGCAGTGGAGGCGGCGACCAGCGAACTCGCGCTTGCCGCGCTCCAGCCTTACGCCGGGGACATCCTGCAGAATGAAGCCTGCCGGAACGGCATCGACCTGCAAGTCCTGGCAGACGAGACGGAACGCGACGGCCCGGTCGCGGCGCTCGGCGCCTTCTGCCAACGCTACGGCGCCCGGCAGCGGTGGATCTGGCTCCGTGAACGGCCCTGTGCGCGGGCATTCCACTGCATCCTCGAGGTCTCCGCTGGGGCAAACACCCTGAGGGCGGCAGGATTGGGCAGCGTGCGCAGCGCGGCCATGGAGATGGCCGCCAAAGGCGCCGCCGCCAACCTGCTTGGGCAAGCCGAAATCCCGTCGGCCGATGCCCGTGATCTCCATCCCGGCATCCCGGACGCCGGTCCTGGCGTTGCGGTCCAGCCGTCCGGATATCCAGGCTGACCAGAGCGGCGCCGCCATCGCCAAGTCGGCCATGGCAGCAGGCGAAGCCGGAGGTTACAGGTTGGCGGGAACGCCGACCGCGACGGTGATGGCGCGGCTGGCATCGGCCTCACCCTCAGTGCGGTCGCCGGGTTCCAGTCGCGCAGTCGGTGCCCGTGGAAGGGTCGCCGCCGGGACCGCGGTGCACGAGACAGCCCGCCAGCTTGGCGGCTAGCCGAAGACGGTGCGCCACTGGCGCGGCCGAGCTTTCTGGAAAGCCTCTTTGCGACCGCTGGGCCGACCACGAGCTGGCACGTGGTCGCCGATAACCCCAACGATCGGCGCACCGCCGTGTCAGGCGGCGGCACGCCGCTGGCCATCCAGCAGCGCCAAAATGCGGGCGGCAATCTCCCGTCCGCGGAGCGGCTTGCGCAGGACCGCGAACGGGCCGCGGGCATTCCGTTCCAGCGCCTCGACAACGGCGTCGGCGGCGTAGCCGGTCAACAGCACCGCTGCGAGATGCGGCAAGCGTTCCTGCACGGCGCCGATCAGGCTCACGCCGTCCATTCCCGGCATCGAGAGGTCGGACACGATCGCATCGAACAGCGCGCCGCCCTCCAGCAGTTCCAGCGCGGCGGCACCCGACGGGGCGGCGGCAACCGCGAAGCCTCCGGCGCCAAGCTCTCCCGCCAGGGCCTCGAGCACCAGCGGATCGTCGTCGACAACCAGGACCCGCAGCGGCGGGCCGGCCGCGCGCGCCGCCGAAGCCGCGGCGGTCTCCGTCCTGACCTCCTGTTCCGGAGCCTGCGGCAGCCAGATGGCGACCGTCGTTCCCCGGCCATGCAGACTGTCCACGGAAACGCCGCCCCCGGACTGCTCGGCGAATCCCTTCACCATCGGGAGTCCAAGCCCGGTCCCGCTGCCGCGCGGTTTTGTCGTGAAGAACGGCTCGAACACCTTTGAGAGTGTGCTCCCGTCCATCCCCATGCCGGTGTCGCTGACCGAGAGGCACACAGCGGGGACCGCAGCACCATCCGCATGGCCGTCGGCGTGGACGGCAATGCCTTCCGGCAGCGGTCCGGCCGAAGCCGATAGCGTCAGCGTCCCGCCATCCGGCATGGCATCCCGGGCGTTGGCTGCCAGGTTGACGAGCGCCGTCTCCAGCTGGCCGTGGTCGGCATACAGCTGAGGCAGACCGGGCGCGGCATCGATCCGCAGCGTGATCGCCGAATCCAGCGCCGGGGCCATGATGTCGCCGACTCCGGCAAGAACCGAAACGGGGTCCAGCGCCTGCGCGCAGAGATTGCCGCGGCGGGCGAATGTAAGCAGCCGCCGCGTGATGGACCCGCCGCGATCGCAAGCCTCCGACACGACCCGGGCCGAGCGGCGCACAGCATCCGGCTCGTCCGCACGCCGTTCGATGACATTGGCGCTGCAGCTCACTGCCTGCAGCAGGTTGTTGAAATCGTGGGCAACCCCGCACGCAAGCTGCCCGAGCGCATGCAACCGCTCCGCCTGCGCTGCCCTGGCCTGGGCGGCATCGCGCGCCGCAACCTCCTGCCCGACCCTGGCTTCCAGCCCTTCGGTCAGCCGGGTCAGCGCCAACTCGGCGGCCTTGCGGTCAGTCACATCGACCACCGTGCAGTGGGCAAGGCGCCGCCCCCCGATGTCGACGGGGACCACCGCGAGCTCCACGTCACGCACCCGGCCTGACCGCGTCCGGTGGCGGGTCTCGACCTTGGCGCTGCGGCCCGCGATGACCGCGGACGCCGCCGAACGGATACCATCGGCGGGACCCGCAGTGAAATCCGCGAACTTCACGCGCAGGAGCGTATCCCGGCCATACCCAAGCATTGCCTCCGCCGCGCCATTGCAGTCGATGATGGCCCCGTCGAACGGGTCGGCCAGCCAGTTCGGCAGCGGCGCGCCCTCGAACAGCCCTCTGAACCGCTCCTCGCTTTCCCGCAGCGCATTCTCCGCCGACTTGCGCACCGAGATATCCTCGACGGAGGCCATGATGTGCCGCGGTTCGCCGTCCATATCACGGGCCAGCGTAAGCGTCAGCGCACCCCAGAAAACCGTGCCGTCCCTGGCGACGTAACGCTTCTCGACGGTGCACGCCGGAACCCTGCCAGCCAGGAGGCTGGCAACGGCCTGCTGTTCCGCGGCGATATCCTGCGGATGGGTCACGTCCTGGCATGTCATGCCCAGCAGTTCGTCCATGGAATAGCCGAGCATGCCGCACAGGCGCCCGTTCGCCCGGATCCACCGCCCGTCCGGGCGGAACTGGCCCATGCCCGCCGCCGCCTGTTCAAAAATGGCGCAGAACTGCTGCTGGCCATGAATGGCCGTACACCCGGCCACTTCCTGGCGGCGTCCGCGTCCGTCCTTCCGTGCCGGAAGCCCTTCTTGGGACGGAAGCGCACCCGGACACGGGCCTGCCGGAGTGGACGGTCCGCCACAGCCGTCCGGCGTGGCCAGTGGCAGATTGGCGAACACGGCGCGCCCGCAGCCGTCCTTCACGTAAAGGGAGTCGGCCGGGCAGAACCCCAGTGCGTCGAGCAGTGGTGCCGGATGTTCCTGGCCTGTGACGTCGAGACTGACGCCGGCAACCCGCGATTGGCTCCCGTCGCCCCCTGCGGACCGCGTCACCCAGCAGGAAAGCCGCCGCCCCGGCCGGCCTGAAGCCGGAAGCAGACTCATCTCGAACCGGATCGGCTGCGCATCCGGCACCGACACCGCCGCGACGGCTTCCCGCAGGACAGGACGGTCGCGCGGTTCCACGAACTCCAGCCACTGCCCGAAGCCTGGCACCGCTGCTGCCGGATCGAGCCCGTGCAGGCACAGATGTCCGGGCGACCATGTCTGTCCGCCTGTCGCAGGATCAAGCTCCCATACGCCGCCGCCTCCCGCTTCGATGGCATCCCAAATCCCCGCCCTGAAGCCGCCGTCGCCTCCCCGGCCGCCGTCCACCTGGCCAGCGTCGTGCTGGCTGGCTGAACCGTCCTCCGGCGCCGTCATGATCGCAGGGGGTGACACACAGTCCATCGCGCTATCCTTCCTGGCCTGGCGCAGGCCGTCCATCCGTCAGCCGCTGCCGCAGGCAACTTGGCAGTTTCGGCTGGCCGTCGGGGCGGCATACCACGGGATGTGTTAAGCCGGCATTTACGGGGGGATAGGCGCCATCGACCGGCTGCTCCTTGCGGCGCACCGCCTGGGGGGCTTTCCCAGCCAGGCGTGTCCTTGCCGCGGGGAGCTTTGGCATGCAGGCAGCCAGAAGCTACCAGGGAACCTTCATGTCCGTCTGGTCGGCCTCTGCAGGCGGCTTGCGCAAGGTTTGCGCCCCGGACGCAGGATTGCCGACAGCAGGTGGAGCGCCCCCATCCCGGGCAGGCACCGCAGGGGATGGCGCCGTGCTCCGTTGCGGTGCGCCGCCATCCCCGTCCGTGGGAGGCCCGTCGTCTTGACTGATGCCGGAGGCCAGGATGCCGCGGCGCCTGATCGGCGGGCCAGACGCAACGGGCGGCGGCGCGGCATCCTGGCCCGGCCTGCGGAACGCGGGGGGGCACGGCGGGCCGGGCGGGCGCGGCGCCGACAGGCCCGGGGGACGGGCTGGGGCAAGGCCGGCGGGCGCCGGGCGCGCGGCAGGCGGACCGGCCGCACCCGCCATGGCCTGCCGCGGTGCCGCGGACTGGAATGCCGGGCGCGGGCCAGCGGATGGAGATGCCGGACGCAGCGATTGCACCAGAGGAGGACGGCCAGCGAACGGGGCGGGCGTCCGCGGCACCGGGGAGGAACCCGTGGGGGCAGGCGCGGGTGTGGCCGACAGCACGGGGGGGGCAGCGGGTGCGCGCACTTCCGCCACAACGGCAAAGCCGCCGGGTGCCGGGCGCACCGCGCCTCCCTCCGCAAGCTCTCCGAACACCATCACATGGCTTCCCGGCACGGCGGCGGGCAGCCCGGCCAGCACACGCACCGCCACCGCGGCACCGTGCCGGGAAGCCACCATCACGGTGACCTCGCCAGCCGCGGAAACCGATTCCACGCGGCCTGCCAGGCGCACGTCGGCAAAACTCATGGCGTCAGTCACGCGCGCCTCCGGAATCAAGCATTCGAGAGCCGAATGCTACACCGCCAGGCACCTTCCCGCAACCGCCGCCATGGTGGCATTTTTGCTTGGAGCCTTTCGCGCCATGGCGCGCAGCCATGAGCAATTGCCTTGCGGACGCCTGCCGGGCAGGACGGCGCAGGAATTTAACGCTTTTTGCATCCGCACCGCTTAGGATGCCCGGGTTAACCGGAAGCGTGCCAATGGACCTGCATGTGAACTACATCTACCCGGTCACTTACATACCGCACCGCTGCCACAACAAGCGGACAGGGTGGCTGCGTGCCGCAACGGACATCGAAATCATGGAGATCCAGGACGCAGCCCCGGCGTTCCGGGTGGCGTCCACGGAGACAGCCAGGATCGGCAGCCTCCCCGACGGGCAGGCCCGCCTTTTTGTGTCCTGGGACGGCAGGCTGTGGGCCGACACCGGGATTGACGGCGCCGTGATGGAAAAAATGTACCGGGAATCACGGGTGCATTGCGACAACGAGTTCGTCAGGGGCACTCCGCTCGACCCCGCCAACCATATCCACAGGGACCGCTACACCAACCTGCAGCGCGTCGATTCGCCGGCTGTCCTCCGGAACGAAAACGGCGGGCCGTCGCGGACATGGGAGGATGACGGCGGCGCGCGGCTGGCGGGGCGGCTGAGGCAGCGGGCCGAATACCTGCTGCTCGTCCGCGGCAGGCTGTTCGCAAGGGATTACGAGCCGGTCTGGATGGCGAAGCGCGGTGGCGGCATCGTGGCGGATACCGCGCCGCCGGACGCGTCCGACCCGTTCCGCAGCCACTACAGCGACATTTCCAGGCAGGCGGCCAGGTGCTGGCGCGCCGACAGGGCAGGGGATGCGTCCGCCGCGATGGGCACCGCGATAACGGACGGCAACCTGATCGAGGTTCTCGACCCTGCCGCCGTCCGCTACGCCGACGATTCGCGCGCACTCCTCCATTTGGCCTACAGGGCAGCCGAAGCAGTCCTGCCGCACCTGCGCAACCTGCCTGAGGAGGCCACCACTGCCATGCTGGGGCTCCGCGACGCGCTGGCCGCCGCTGGCGGCGGTGTGGGACCTTTGCTGCCCGCGGCGGTGGCCGCCGTGGCAGGACTGCCCCCCGCGCAGGTCCCGGCATGGCGGGACGGCGCGGCTGCCGCCACCGAAGCGCAGCGGAGCGCCACCGCGAAGTGCAGGGCGGCTGTCGCCAGATGGTCGGCCAGGCCGCGGGACGGCCGCGAGTGGGTGGAAACCGGGCTTCCCGTCACCGTCACGCACCAGGGCGGCGTGTGCGTGCGGGAGGTGCTGGATGCCGACACCGCGGGGATGCTTGCGCGCACCACCCGACAGGACATCTCCGGGATGGAAGCGGATGCCCGCTCCGGTGCCGGCAGGCTGCTGATGGTCAGCGCGCAAGCCGGGTCCGAACGCTATTACGGCCGGGGCGATCCGGAAATGGCGCCGCTGGCCGCAGTGCTGGCACCCGCGGACACGGGCGGCCCGGCGGATCTTGCCATCGTTTTCCGGGACATGCCTGATGTCCCGGGCGTACCGGCAGGGGACGGAGAGGAAGACGGCAACACCGCGGCCGCCGTTGGAGCGCACCTCGCTGCCGCCACCCGGAAGACGTTCCGTCCGCTCGCCGCCATGGCGGCGAGCGCCCACCTTGAACACGCCGTCCGGCGCGGCGGCGCTGCCGCGGGACCTGAGCCGGAGCCGGATGAAGAGCGGACCAGGAGGTTTGGCCGGTGATTCTGGAAATCCCGTTCCACTACAGGGCGGCCTATGTCGAGCGCGGCCTCCGCAACCCTTACCACGCGGAGCTCGGCGGCGTGGCGGCGGTGCGGCTGCGCGAGGCGGAAACAGCCTCGGTCGAGCTGGCCTTCGCGGTTGCGGACACGTCAGGCCTGCAGCCGGAACTCGCGTCGGTCAACGGGCGTGGCAGAAGGATACTGCGCCACCAGGGGCGCTTCTGGCGCGAGCTGATGCCGATCGGACAGCTGCAGGAAACCCTCAGGCGGCAGTGGCTTGCCTCAGACCGTTACGGCGACGACATCGAACCGGGGGTCGAGGCGGACCGTGACCTGTGGAAGCGCCTGCAGCCGGAGAACCCCTTCTGGAAGAACGCGCCGAGCCCATACACAAGGATAAAAACCCGGGCGGACGTCGAGGCGGCCTCGCAGCGCGGGGTCCGCGAATGGCGGGAGGACGACGGTGGCGCGGCCGCCTCGGAGGAGCTGCGCCGGATTGGCACGGGCATGATGGCGGTCGGTGGCGTGGCCTTCGAGGCGTGCCATGAGCCGTGCTGGGCCATCACCGTCAGGAATTGCGAAGAAGGCGTTGGCAGGGAAGCGCTCGTGCATGTCGTCTGGGCAACTCCGGACGACGGGGGCATCGAGGCACGCCTGACGCACAAGATGCCAGGCGACAGCATAATGGAACGGAGGTTCGCGCTGGGGCGGCGGGACGATGCGGTCTGCCATGCCGGAATGCTCCGCGCCCTGTGGGCAAACATTGAACGGGTGCGCGTGGCCGGCGCCGCCCGCGTCCTGCTTCCCGGTGCCGACTCCCTGCCGGACGACTGCATCGCGCTGGAGGATGCCGCCTCCGCGCTGCTTGAAGCCTGCAGCAGGCACCTGCCCACAGCGACCCGCGCGGGGGCTGCGGCATGGCATGCGCTGCGCGATGCGTGCGAGGTCTCCGGGCTGCACCCCGGCGGATCGCCGCGCCCCCAGGCGTCTCCATCCCTCGCCGCGGCACTCGCCAGGGCGGCGGAGGCGTGGTCGGACTACCGCACGCCGGACTCCTACGGGGCAGCCGAGCGCCGGCTGCTCGGCGATGCCGCCCATGTGTTCAGCGTCACCTCCATCCGTCACAAGTCATCGCGGTTCAATGACGACCGCCACCGCCAAACCGGGGATGAGGATGAGGTGGAGGCGGCCCGCCTGGCGCTCGTCCGGTGGGAAGCCCGCCCGGCGGACGGACGCGAATGGACCTGCCTCGCGTCCCCGGCCGTCGCGGACGGCAGCCTGCTGGCACTGGAGATCGCCACACTCCATGACGCCAGGGCACTGGCCCGCGAACTGGGCACAAACCTTGACGCCGAGGCATCCGCGGCCGCGGACGGGCGCCTGCGCCTCGTCGCCGTCCTGGATGGCAACCGCCTGGCTGCGGCCTTCTCCGCCGACCCGGACACAGACAGGCTGGAGGCGCTGCACCGGTCGCGCCAGACGCCGCCGCAGGCGGAGGAGATCGCGCTCCGACTCCTTGGTCGGGACCATCCGCCAGCGCTGGCACCGGGCTAGCTGGCCTCGGGACCAAGCAAAAATTACCGGATACAGCCGGAGCGCCGCCCGCCCTTCCGGGCGGGCCTTTTTTGCTTGCAGGCATTTCCATTCCGGGGCAGATTGCGTGCCTGGCCGCGCCTGGCGCGGACTCTCATTTACTGGGAATATTGACATGCTGACACCCGCCAAACTGACGGACGGCCCAGCCGACGGGAACGCGGAGGCCGACCTGAACACCCCCGGGCCAGCGGAAGGCTGCGGCTGCGGTTGTGATGGCGGCTGCGATGGCGGGTGCCAGTGCGGCGGCGAATGCGGCGGCGGGTGCGGCTGCGATGGCGGCGAAAAGCCAACTGACGCCGGGGACACGGGAACCCCGAACGCCGGCTGACCAGTGCTGGAGTGCGGCGCCCCGGCATGGCGTCTGCGGGCTTCCCGGCAGGAAATTCTTGCCAAGGGTAAATTCCGGACTATATATATGAAGGTTTCGTGACGCGGCTTCCTGTCGGGCTTGGCGGATTTTGTGCCGCCCCACCCTGTCGGGGCGCCTCCACGCCTTAGCGGCGGATTTCCGCCGAGGGCGTGGTGTGTGCACGCCGCCTGTCACCGTGGCGGGAGTTGGGCTGTGGGCGAAGATTACTATTTGGCTCTTGACCTCCCCCGCGCTGGCACCGCCAGCGCTCTCGAAGTCACGGCCGCGTACAGGAAGAAGGCCAAGGCCACCCATCCTGACATCCACCCCGACAATCCGCGGGCGGAAGCGGCCTTCAAGGAGGCATCAGCAGCCTATGCGGTGCTGCACGACGCCACCAGGCGGGCCAGATATGACTGTGCGCGACGCCTGGCGGGTGTCGCCGGATCGGCGCCTGAAGGCTGCGGGCCAGGAGTCTTCGGACTTTGGACTGCCCTGTGGATGCTGAACCCGTGGGGCGCGTTTTTTGCGCCGGGCGGCGACACCAGACTCTGAAGCAGCCCCGTCGTCCGGACAAGCCCGGCAGAACCGCGCACCACGGCGGCGTTCCACAACGGACGGCGGACGGACCGCAGCGAGGGACGCATCCGCACCTCAGCATCGGGTGAATCCAGGGGTCCGTGACAATGGCAAGCCAACTGCACCGCAAACCTCCCCATAGTCTGCACGGCGGGGCCACGGGAGCCACGTTGGTCTGAGATGCGCCCTGCAACGCGCTGATTTTTCAACAGCCGATCTTCGCGAGCGGTAGGTTGGCGGTGCGGTTGGCACCGCCAACCTACCGCTCCCCGCGCAAGCCATGCGGCCAGCGTCGGCACGAACTCCGGGGAACCGCACCGCGGATTTCCTTCTCCTCCAGCATCCGCAGCCGTGACAATCCATCCCTGGCATGCCAGCTCCGCTGGCCATCGGCCAAAACCTCCACGCCGAAGGGCTTGCCGTTCCTTTCGGGTTGCGGCAGTACGCTGCAGACCGCACCGGGAGCGTCACCATGGCCAGGAAAATTGTCGCCGTTCCATTCGTCTACGAGGCGGATGTCCGGCCGCCGCGGGCCCGCAACACCAGGACAGTCAGGATTCGGGACGAAATCGGCGTGGTCGTCCGCGACCTCGCGCCGGAGGATTTTCCGGTCGCCCTCCGGGCCGCCGAGGCCGGCAATACGCACTACGGACAGGTCGACGACATCCGCTGGGACGGGCTGAGCCTCTACGTCCCTCACGTCTACGAAACGGTGCACTCCCGCGAACACCTGGACGCCGGGTGCCTGGACCAACTGGCGGCTCCGGATGTCCATTCGCCGTTCTCGGGCGCGCTCTGCCCTGGCCATTTCGGCCCACCCGCCGTGCGCCTGGCTGAAGTCCATGGAGCCATCGTGTCGGACACCCGCGAAGCCGGGCAGTGCGCATCGCCGCCATCGCCGCACGGACGGTGATTTGCCGCGGCAAGCTGTGGCAAACCTGCGGTGAGCCTTGCTACCGATGGAGCCGCAGCGGCTACCATGATTCCTACTTCCGGGTTGAATTCGCCGATCATACTGATCCGCACGACCCGGAAACCCTGATCCGCGCTGACCGCCTCGAGGCGTGGAGCTCCGTGTTTCTGCCGGATGGCATGGAACCGGAAATTCTTGGGCATCTGGAGGTGCTGATGCCCGTGGCCCTGCGCCTGGAGCCCGAGGGATCTGCGCTGATCTCATGCGCCGAACGGTTCAGCAGCCCGATGGTCAGGGAATTGCGGGACGCCACACTGGACGAATTCAGGACCTACGCCGGGCTGCGCGACGCCATGAAGGAATGCAACGGCGCGGTGACGGACGATCTCCTCACGGCAGCGGACGCAGCGGCAGCCGCGCCGCGCTGGTCGGAGCGCGCGTCATACATGGCACTCACCCACCTGCGCAGGCTTGTGGGGTTGCGGCTCGCGCAGGACGGCACCCAGGAGGCACCGCGCGGCATGGGACGCGCGTAGCCCCACCACTCCAATCCAGCTTCAGGAGCGATCCACCACGCGGATTACTGTGCCCGCAGGGCCGGCGCGCCGCCGGGACCGCTGCGGATGCTGAACACCCGGCTGATGGCCGCCCCGGCCGCGTCCATCGCGCAAAGCGCGGGAACGACCGCGAGCATGCCAAGCACGTTGATGATCGGGTGGATGATTTTCAGGTCTTCGCGGGTCATGGACGTTTCCTTGCAGTAGGCCGGCGGACCAACGGGCCGCTCCCATTGGCATTGGGGACATGGATGGTTTTCATCAGGCACAATGCCAGCAAGCCAGCCTTTTGGGAAGCCATAACTGAAGCAATCTTTTCCTTCCGAAGGCGTCATTTCGGCTGCGCCTGGACGTTCCCCGCGATATTCCTGAAACGGTCCCGGCCGGGAGTGGGTGGCGGCCGCGGCCACAGGGCCGCATCCTTTACTTTTGTTTGCCAAACGCCAGGCATCCTGCGACCCGCAGCGGGATTCCGCCGTGGCCGCAGCGGCCTCTGGCAAACAAAAAAGACGTTTTTGCTTGACGCGGCGGCGGGCGGACCGGAATGTTCCCGCTGGAACGCCCTGGTTTGCCAACGGTTGCCTGAAGGTGGGTGCCAGGAAGAAGAAGAGGCCGCGCCGCCCATGGAACCGAACACGCAACCGCCCGGAGCCCCCGACCGGCTGTCCCCGTGGCTGTCCCGTCTCGATGAGATGGAGACGTCAGACCAGGCCCGCTACCGCGAGGTCTGGCTGCACGAGGCCCGTGTCGGGTGGCTCTCCTCCGCGCTGGCGAGGGAAATCGGCTGCCCGGGTCCGGACTGCCTGCGGGCCTTCCGTGCAGGACGGTTCCACGACGTCGGCAAGCTCGAGACACCCGATGCCATTCTGTTCAAGAACGGCAGGCTCAGCAGTGACGAGCTGCGGGAGATGCGGCGCCACACCACCTGCGGCGCGGAGATCCTGCAGCGGGGCGGCACCCCTGTGCCGCAGTACATGCTGCATGCCACCGCCTACCACCATGAGCGGTACGCCGGGGGTGGCTACGCCGGGCTGCGCGGCGAGGGCATCCCGTTCATTGCGCGGATCGTCGCGCTGGCGGATGTTTTCGACGCGATGCGGGCTGACCGCTCCTACAAGTCCGGCACGCCAGAGGCCGGGGTGCTCGGCATGATGACGGAGGACAGCCAGGACGGGCGCCGCGCGTTTGATCCGGCGCTGCTGCGCGCGTTCGTCGGCATGCGCCTCCGGATGGCGCCGGATGCGGTGAGGGGAGCACAGCGCGCGGAGTTGGCGGGTTTCGCGGCCTCTGACCCACAGGGCGACCTGCCGCCGGACTCGCCGGTGACATTCAGCGGTGGCCACCGCATGGTCTGGGCAGGCAGCGGCCCGGACAGGCGCCAGGCGGCGCTGATCACCAAAACGGGCGAAGTCAGGGAGATCCGCTGGGGGCCTGGCCTGGAGGCGGCAGGCCTCGGATGGTCCGTGCCAGCGGGTGCCCCCGAGGCGGCGCCGACACCGGCCGGGCCGCGCAGGGCAGCCTGACGGGTTCCGCATGACCAAGCTCATTGAGCGAAGATGCGTACCAGTGCCGTTACAGCACCCACGATCACGATTGTCTGGATGCCGATGCTGCTGACCATCCACTTCAGGATGTCGGCCTTGGTCTCGGCGAGGTCCGCCTTGGCGCTGACGCGGAGGGCTTCGATGTTTGCGTTGACCATGCCGATATCTGTCGTCGTCGCCTGACTGAGGGCCTCAATGTCGGTCTTGGTGGCGAGACTGAGGGCCTCAATGTCGGTCTTGGTGGCGAGCCTGAAGGCATCAATGTCGGTCTTGGTGGCGAGCCGCCCGCCAATGAGGCGCGCCTGTTCCTCGGCCAGCGCTTCCGCCTGCTGACGGCTGCTGACGGCTGAATCCGGCGCCTTCAAGCCGTCGGGCGCAGGCCAGGGTATCAAACGCGATGATGTTCACTCGGCGGGGCGTCAGCCGCAGCCTTCATGCCGAGGCCGTTGAGGCGGCGCACGGCATCAGCTCCGGTGCCTGTCTTCCGGTCGAACCGGAAGGCGCGCACCATCTCCCACTGCCCGGCAGTGAACCGAAGTGCCTTGCGCGCTGGGCAAGCTGTCTCCATGCCGTTGATATAGGCGATGTCGGTTTCGCCATCAATGACGGGGTGACGGATGGCCCAGCAATGCCCCGACCCAGGCTCCGTGGCGTTCCTGACGGGGAACCAGGCGGCCCGGTTGTCCACACAGCGGAGAGCCCGTCCACATCCGCAGCCTATGCCCGATAGCGTGGCTGATGCCGCCCTGGGGACAGCGGCGGCATCAGCCATGTCTCAGGCCACCTCAAGCCGCGAGCGGCATCCCGAACGGAACCACATTGGTCTGGGGAGCGAGCTGGCTGGCCACCAGCTCCGCGAACACGCCCCCGCCCCGGACCAGCTGGCTGAACGTGCCGCGTTCTGCGATCATGCCGCCCTCGAACACCAGAATCTCGTCGGCGTCACGGACGGTGGACAGGCGGTGAGCGATGACGAAGGTCGTCCGCCCGGCCATCAGAGCCTTGAGCGCCGCGGTCACCTTGGCCTCCGTAGCCGCGTCAAGCGCGCTGGTCGCCTCGTCCAGAACCAGGATCGGCGGGTTCTTGAGCAGGGCGCGGGCAATCGCGAGGCGCTGCTTCTGGCCCCCGGACAGGGTCGCACCGCGCTCGCCCACCAGCGTGTCGTAGCCGTCAGGCTGGCGCAGGATGAATTCATGCGCCTCGGCGAGCCGGCACGCCTTCTCGATCTCGGCCATGGACGCATCCGGCTTGCCAACCAGCAGGTTTTCCCGGATCGAGCGGTTGAACAGCAGGCTGTCCTGGAATACCACGCCGATGGCGGAGCGGAGGCTGTCCAGCGTCACGTCCCGAATGTCCTGTCCGTCAACCGAAATGCGCCCTGAGGACGGGTCCCACATCCGCTGCAGAAGGCTCATCGCCGTTGACTTGCCCGCGCCGGTCCTGCCGACCAGGGCGACGACGCTGCCAGGCCGCGCTGTGAACGAGGCGCCCGACAGCACGGGCGGACCCTTGGGATAGCGGAAGCCGACATCCTCGAAGACCACCTCCCCGCGGGTGGCCGCAAGCGCGGGGGCGCCGTCAGCCTCGGGCACCGTGCTGCGCGTGTCCAGAATGCCGAAGTACTCGTCGAGCGTCGGCACCGTGCTGAACAGGCGCGTGACGAATTTGACCATTTCCTCCAGTCTGCTGATAAGCATCCCCGCAAAGCCCATGAACGCGACGATCTCGCCGACACTGGCCTGCCCGCGGATATGCAGCGCGGTGCCGATCACCACCACGGACAGGATGGCGAGCGTGCTGGCGCTGCGCGTCAGGATGCTGACCAGCGCCCACCAGCCGAGCACCGGAAACTGGTGGTCGATGACCTGCTGCTGGATTTCGGCGAACGCGCGCCGTTCCGCCGCAAGCCGGGTGAACGCCTGGACCACCGTGACGTTCGCCAGCGCGTCCTGCGCGGTTGCCGCCAGCTTGTTGTGATACCGCTCGGCCCCCTTCTGCTTTTCTTCTGTCCTGCCGATGACCAGGGCGCAGAGCGTCCCGAACAGCACCATCAGGACGACGAGGGCCAGCGAAAGGCGCCAGTTCATCAGCATGGTGAGCGGCAGCAGCACGAGAACCGAGAGGAAGGCGACAAACTGGTCGCGGAAAAAGCCCAGCCACAAACCGAACGTTGTTTCCGACCCTGCCTGAAAAATCCGCATCAGCTTGCCGGAATGGATCTTGCCGTGGAATGCCTGTGGCAGGGCGAGGGCATGGAAGAAGAAGCTGGCCATCTCACGCTTGCGAACCCGGTGCGCCATGCGGTCCGCCATCAGGGCGACGGCCATTCCGGCGACGATGCTGCCAATCCCCAATGCGGCCCACAGTCCGAGCAGACGGGCGGACCGCGCCCACAGGTCGTCCTCCGGAATGCTGGAAGAATGCGACAGCAGGTCGATGACGCGGCCGAACAGGACCGGATCGAGGAAACCTATGGCGGCAATGGCCAGGTTTGCGAGGACGAGCATGGCGCCTGTGCGCCATTCGGGGCGGAGCATGCCAATGACACGGCCGTAGACTTGCAGGAAACGCATTGGAGTGGCCTGGGGGCTTGGGTTGGGGGCGAGTTGCCGTATCCTGGCCGCCATCCGCGGCCAATGGATTGCAGCCTCCCAGGCAAACTGGGCGAAATTCTGGCGGCGGCGTGTCATTTGCTTGTGTTCTTCATGCGGCACGGCAGAATCCGTCACACGGCACGCCCACCGGAAAACCGGGTGGCATCAGGAACCCGCGTCTGGGGCCGGATGCCACCCGGTTTTCCGGTGGGCGCAAAGCCTGTCCCGATTCTTTTCGGCGCCTGATCGCTGCGTGGTGCATGCCACGCATACTGACGCGTGGAAGCGGCCTTTGGCCCGTTGCTGCCTTGCCCTGTTAGCGGGTTGCGCAGACCAACCGCACAGCGCAGACCGTTCGCTCCGGCGGGTTCAACAGATAGCCGTGACGGATGCCGCTGACGGACGTCAGCCAGGAATGTCGGGCGCTTTCGTGTCAGCCGGGACCATGCCGCCGCGGATGCTGGCGGCCTTGCGGCGGGTTCAAACGTGTTGCCGCGGCTTATGCCGATGGCTGCCCTCGGCGCTCAGGCATTGGCCATGCGCAGGCGTTGTGCGCGGATTCGTGGGCTGTGCTGGGAACGACGGCTGGATTGCCGCGCACTGACGGCAGCCGCTGACAGGACGGCAGCCACGGCCATGCGAAGCCATGATCCGCCCACCCCGGCCCCGGCGGATCGGAGCCTTGGCGGCGGACGGGTTCCAACGCGGCAAGCTGCCAATGCCGTTTGGCGGCAGCCAGCGGCTAACCGTCCAAAAGCTCGGGAGCCTCCACGAAATCGGCTTCCTCGGCGGCCTTGAGCTTGCCCGTAACCGCGCGGCGGGCCGCCCGGAACGTGTCGACCAGAATCCTGACCTGGTAAACGTCGTCGGCACCGAGCATTCCCGCCTCCTCAAGCTCGTTCATCACTTCTGTCAGGCGGCCCTGATCGGCCACGGCATCGGTGATACTGGCGAACACGTCCACCGGGATACCATGCAGGGTCTCGAAGCAGGCGATGAACTCCAGCGCCTCCTGCTCTGACACCACGGCGCCCCCAGCCTCGTCGCGCGCCTCCTCCATGCTCCAGTCCGAGACGATTCCATCGGGCGCGATTTCGATGAGGGGAGCCGCCACGGTCCTGACGGCGCAAGCCTGTGCAAGGGCGTCGGCGATATCGTGCAGCAGCGCGCCTCCGATGAGCGTAAGGTGGGACCTGGCGGCCAGTTCGTCATAGTCGTCGCACAACTGGGATTTGTCCCCCAGAGCGGCTCCTCCCGGCAGGATGCAGGCAAAATCCCGCGCGCGGACCAGCTCGTTGCGCCGCGAGTTGCGGGCTTTGACAACCGAAGCGGAGAAATCGACATCGGTCTCGCCATCCAGGCGGCCTGGCCACCAAAAAATCACGAGCTCGCCGTTCCGTGTCAGCGAGGCCGAAAGATCAACCACAGGCCTTCCGCGCGCCTTGTCCGGACGGGTGCCATCCCGCAGCCGGCTCGTGTTGATGTGCCGCAGGTCGAGCACCGCCGCCAGGCGCGGCGGGTAATCGGAGACCGCGTCCTCCAGTTGCTGGAGCGCTGCCTGCGCGTCGTCCGACAGCATGTCTTCCGTCAGACCGGCCCTGGCGAGCGCTGCGTGGAATGTGAACAGGCGGCGCGCTGCCCCGCCACGCGTCCAGCCGTGGGGATCAGGCGCCGCCAGCTTGGCCGAAGGGTTTTTTGACACGGGCAATCCTGTGGTTTGTCGGGCGTGCCAATTAGCGCGGATACCGCCATTGGTCAAACTTTCCTTGATGGTCTCCGCGCCAGCATGCCGGTCGCGGGAACCGGGACGTGACATCTCCATCCCGGCCCGCGAACCGCACCGCGTCCGGGAGCCGTCACAGCGGGCATCCCACTGGAAACGCACCATTTCCGGCGCAGCGCGGCAGGCCGCGTCCCGTTAAATTCGCATGAGACGCGCCCCGTCCGCCGACAGCGGTTGGCCCGGACACGGCCTTCTGACAGTTGCCATGCCACTGTGGGCGCCCCAAACCGCTTTGGGTTTCCGCCGTGAGTGCCATGGCAGGCCGACGGCTCCCGCTCCGGTTTTCGCCCGGGGTGGACGCCATCCCTCTGGCGATCCGCCGCCGGATACGCGGGCCATGCCATCCGCCGCACCGGAATCCTGACTGTCCCGGTGTCCTCCCGGCCTGGAGAATACCGGGACAACAGCTTACCTGCCTGGCGTCGGGGCCGGGCGGCCCTCGGCCAGCACACCTCGATCGGCAACGGGCGCGCGCTGCCGCGGGCCATGCGCCACTGCCGGGCGCCTTGCCCGCCCGTCATGCCGGACTGGGATCCGAAGGCGTCTAACGATCCGTTGCCGCAGCCGTAACGCCGCGTCAGCGAACAAGTGCTGCGGACGGCCGCCGCTCCAGCCAAGCGGTGCCTCCAGGGATTCGGAGGGGCCGCGCGCGGTCGGAAAAATCGCTGGATACCGCCCTGCGACCCTATGACCCTGGCCGCTGGCCCGCGGGCGCCGATGGGCTTTCAGGAAATCAGAACGCGGATAGCGGTGGCGATGCGCTGACCGACCCGCACGTCGGTGAGCAGGTCCCCAGCGTTGGCGTCGTGCGTCGTCTCCGCGATCCGCGCCGCCTCTTCCAGTGCGGCGTTCCGCACCAACTTCCCCGCGCGGTGCGCCGCTTCAAGGTTGGCAATCGGCATGCTGCCTTCGGGGCGGGAGGGGCTTCCCGAGGCCGACGATCGTGTCCACCCCGACCATCCCCTCGGCATGGCACTTCACGCACGGGCTGGGGAAGCAGGTGCAGTCGGCGGCGTGCGAATGCATCATCTCGGCCTCGTACACCCCGGCCAGCTCCGCGATCCTCTTGCGGCGTGGCGTGTCCTCCAGGCCCACGACGTCCAGCGCCCGCAGGGCGGCTGCAGGGTCGAAGCGCTCCCCGGGCTCGAGATGGAAGTTCGCCCCACAGACGCGCTCCTCCAACTCTTCGATCTCGATCTTGAGCCGCAATCTTTCCCGGTCGGAATCATTGAGTTCGATGACGGTGCGGAGGGGGTTGGGAGCGTAGCGGCTCAACATGAGGCATCGGCGGGGTTGCCAGGAAGAAATTGAGGCTGCGCGGCAGCCTGTGGGGGTTTCAAAGCCCAACGCGCCTGGGACGGTCTGAAGGCGGAAATGTCGGCGCTCGCCGATGCCTCAACGGGGAAAGGGTGGGGAAGGGAGGTCTCAGCGGATCACGCCAAGTCCGGCCAGCCGATGCTGTAGCTCCGCCACCTGGCCGCTGCAGGCGATCATGCCATTGAGCATCGCCACCGTTTCGGGCGTGGCAGGGAAGCTCACCACGACCAGCGCCCCGGCCATTGCGAGGAACATGCCGCCATCACTTGAATCCGCCGCGGCAGCCAGGAACTTGGCGCGGGTTGCGTCCGCCCACCGTGCAACCCTTTCCGCCGTGCCATGCTTGTGCAGCACGCCGTCCTGTCCGTCGTATGCGACGCCAAGAAGGTCGCCGGAGCCACAGATGTGCCGCTCCTGCCAGCCAGGCGCTGCTGGGCGGATGGGCGCATCGGTGAACCAGACATCGCCTGAGTCGAGAAGGTAAGGGACGCTGCAATCCGGACTTCGCCGGGGAGCACTGCTGGGCTGGTCCATGGAAGACGGCCTCCGGCTTGGGGGTTTGCGGGAAGATTCTGGCAGCGGCCGGTCTATTCCGCAGCGGGCGCCGGGGCTTGCCGTTTCCACAACTCACACACAGCGGACATGCGGGCGGGATTCGGTGCTGCCGCTGGAGGGTTGACGCGCAGAACGATGTATGTCGGTGGCCCCGCCGACGTCGCATGCCGCTAGGACAAGCGCCGGACCGACTTCCGCGAACAGGCGAAGGCGGTGCTCGCAGCCGCACTCGCCCACCCCATCAGCCGGGATATGGCGGGATACTGGCAGCGGACGAGGAAGCGGTATACGGCCCTGGTGGCGTGGAACCCGTTGGCCGGACTGCGGGTCGCCACGCCAGCGTGACGACCCCGGCCGCCAGCCGCCGCCAGTCCAGGGGGCCCATAAGACAAGGATAATATTGACGCCTCGCGCCGCTCCATTCACGCGGAGTTGGCGCGTTATCCTTATCAAGGAAAATAGCAGCGATCGCGACCCGGAGACCTCCTCACAATTTCGATCCTGCGAGGCGCCGATCCAATGGCAAGTAAACTGATCTCCGGTGCCAAAAGCCCCTGTGCCATACTCACACATGGCGATTTCCTACGGCCCT
>Ga0302319_10004675_pt1 | contig 28003 bp, 25 predicted proteins | sample Bog_T0_2_FD_203319 | JGI IMG/M metagenome (GOLD analysis project Ga0302319, IMG submission 203319) | Peat permafrost microbial communities from Stordalen Mire near Abisko, Sweden - Bog_T0_2 | ecosystem: Environmental > Terrestrial > Soil > Wetlands > Peat | place: Sweden: Abisko, Stordalen Mire... | reverse complement strand
AACCACGGCAAAGGGGTATGACGCCGCGCGGCTGATGTTCACCTGGCGAAATTCGCCTGCCCATGGATAGATGCTCTCGAAGATGCGGGCGTGGATCTGCCGAAGGTGGGCAGCGTCGAACCGACCTCTTACCGGGTCGGTTTGTAGGTTGAGGATCGCCTTTGCGGTTCTTTTGCGCTCGAATCTGTCGAGCTTCTTGTGATCGGTGAATCCTGAAACATTTCTAAGAATGTCGTGCTTATAGTCAAAGTGCGGATCGGAAGATGGCGGGTTGTCCTTTGCCATGTCCGTCAGAGGACATTGCTACTGTCTTCGTCCAACAGGCGGTTCGTTTCATGGAGATCAATTTCGCCGGTTGCATAGCGGGTGAGAATTTGCTTGGTTGTTTCGTCAGGTTCCAAGTCTTCAATCCGCATTGTGCCGATAGTATTTTCGACTGCCAGACGGCGGTCATTCAGCTCCGCTGGAGTGAGCGGTACGATGGGAGCAGTTGTGGCGGCCATGTTGCCTTCCTCTCAGCCTATTTTAGCAGTTTTGCGAATTCATAGCCGTGCTTCATGGCGAGCAACTTCTACGGAGAATTGTATCTCAATCTCAATTGGTATACAATGTGTACATGCCAAGTTCCGTGCCAAATACGTCGGCGATGATTCATGTCCGCGTGGATCAAAATCTAAAAACGAAAGCCTCCAAGGCGCTTGACGCCATGGGCCTGAGCCTTTCCGATGCGGTTCGTCTTCTATTGACGCGCATTGCGGTGGAGCAGGCGCTTCCCTTCGAGGTACGCGTCCCGAATGCTGTTACCAGAGCGGCCATGGAAGATGTCCGGCGAGGCGATCTCCACGCGGCATCCAGCGTTGCGGACCTGATGGAACAACTGAATGCGGAAGATTAATTGGGCTCGCCAGTTCAAGCGGGATTATAAAAAAGTGCCGGCCACCCCAAGGTATCGAAACGATATTGCGCTGCTGCTTCCCGCTGTCCTGGACAACCTGGTTGACGATCGGGAGCTTGATCCGAAGTACAAAGATCATGGCCTGACAGGCGAGATGGCCGGCTTTCGGGAATGTCATCTGAGGCCGGATCTGCTTTTGGTGTACGAGAAAGCCGAAGATCCTCCGCGCCTGAATCTGATGCGAATTGGTTCTCACAGCGAACTCTTCTAGCCGGATCCGAAGCGATCCGCAGCTATTCCCTGCCTTCAAAACGCCTGCCGCACCGGTTTCTTCTGCCCCCGATCGATATCAGCTTCGGCCTCGGCCGCATGAATGTCAGACTGCCGATCCATCCACTCGTCCAGCCGTGAACGCTTGAACCGCCAGCGGTTGCCCAGCTTGAAGGCGGGCACAAAGCCCTCCGACGCGTACTTGTAAAGCGTGTCGGGCGAGATACCAAGGTAGTCCGAGGCCTGGCGAATATCCATAACTTCGCGCACCTCGGGAACCAGCAAGTTAGAACGGGCTGCGGCGCTGCGCATAGTGCCTCCTCGAAGGAGAGATTGCTGAATGGGGATTCCGGCAAATCTGCCTGTACTCTTGTATATAGCGCGGTTTCGCCTGTCATTTCAAGGGTTTTCAGGTAATTAAAGGAAATTCATGGGATTTCAACTTCGGGCCTTGGCAAGCGTCGCGGGCCCATTGCAGTCGAATATCCAGCCTGTTGGGGTTGCGAAAAAGCTACATACAATGAATTGGGCTGTTGGGTGAGATGGTGCATGGTTGAAGGCGGCGAACAGATTTCCCGTTTTGAAAATGGCCCAACTAAATCAATTGGAGGGATAGCTCCACATCGGGGAGCACTGCCAAACCCGCGCCCCATCAAATCGTTCAGCTTCTCACACCGACCCTAGGAGCTTGTGGTGAGACTGCCGAAGAACCGTCCCTCAGGGGCTGAAGCCCACGTTGATTCTATTGCCTTTGCGGCACGACTGAAGTCGTGCCCTTTCAAAGGAGTGGATTTTTCCCGTAACCTGTAACGTCGTGCCCTTTCAAAAACCCGACCTTCCCCACAGGCTGCTAGTTCTGGTCGTCGCGCCGATGCAGTGTCGGCGGCCCGTCGTCGGAATTGGTCGAATTCGGATCCGTGCTCGAAGTCGTCGTGGTGCTGTTCGGGTCGTTCCCCGTGCTGGCGCGCCGCAGCGACGGCTTCTTTGTGTCTTTCGAGTCCACCAGCCGGCGCTTGTTCTCAATCCGCGCCAGCCGCGCCTTGACGTCTTCGAACTCCGAGGTCGTCACCGTGTATTCATCCCTGGCAGGCAGAATCCGCGCGATCTCTTCCTGAGAATGCAAAATCCGGTCCGGAGTCTGGGGGTGGTCAGAGAAAGCCTTTTCCACCATGCCGGGCTTCCGCTTTTCCAGCGCCTGAATCTTCTCAAAAAAGCTGATGAATGCCTGCGGATCGTAACCGGCCCGGTACATGTATTGCACGCCCAGGTAGTCGGCCTGGGCCTCAAAGTCGCGAGAGAATTGGAGGAAGGTAATCGGCACCGCCAGCGACGCGGCCTCGTAAATTCCGTAGCCTGTCCAGCCGCCGATAAAAATCAGCGGAATGGTGCCCAACTGGGCATAGTTCATGCGAGTCTGTTCGCGAACCGCGTGATGAGCACAAACGTGAGCCGTCTCATGAGCCATCACCCCGGCCAGTTCCGCTTCCTCGTCGGCGTTCAAGATCAGCCCGGAGTTGACATAGAAAAATCCGCCCGGCAGCGCCATGGCGTTAATCACGTCCGAATCGATGATCTTGATCGTGAACGGCACCTTGCAATCGGAGTTCTTCACAATGTTCTGGCCGACGCGATTGATGTATTCCACCACCACCGGATCGGTAATGAACTTGGTGCTCTTCTCAATCTCCGACGCGTACATCTTGCCCATCTTGATCTCGGTGTCCACCGAGTACCAGTTGCCCAGGCCGCGAGCCCCGATATCGCGATTGCCCACCGCATTCACGTCATCGATGCTGCCCGCCTTGACGTTGACTTTCTGGCTGCCCGGCTCAATCACCTTCTCCGGATCCACATTGGTTGCGCTAGCGGGAGTGTCCCCACCCACGGGAGTCGTTCCCGGCGCCGGCGTCTTACCCGGCGTGCTCGTTGGCGGAGTGTCGCTCCCAACCGGAGTGGTTCCCGCTCCAGGTAGATTCGCCTGATTCGCCGCTGCCGGCTTGCTGGCTGGAGCCGCCGCGGGAGTGTCACCCCCAACCGGCGTTGTTCCCGGCGCTGGCGTCGCCGCGGGAGCGTTCGCCGGCGCTGGAGTCTGTACCCCTGGAGTCTGAGTCTGGCTGGCCTGCGGCGTGCTTGCCGGGGTCGAACCCTGACCCGTGGACTGTGACCATAGTCCGGTGGCTAGCGCCGCCACCAGCAATGCCAGCATCGCTGCTCTCAATCCTTTTAAGTTTGCCTTCATGACCCCCGCCTCCAGCTCGGCCCGCCGATCATGCCGCATTGCCCGCTACGCTTACTTCTTTAGACGCTAGTATCCTCCTGTTTGGCAACCGAAGGGAAGAATAATTCCTGCGCATGGCCCAATCGCCTTTGCACGCTCAACAAATCTCCCTTCATTCTCCGGTCCACCATGGAACTCGAAACCTTCTGCTTGGAGCTATTGCCCGCCTGCATTAAAGTGGAGTACACACCGGAGTGGGGAGGATTCTTGCGCCGCAACGCCCTGAACCTGGCAGTTGTAGCCTTCTGCATTGTGTTGCAGGGCAATGCCCAGCCATCTCATTCACCTTCCGCCCATTCGCTTGGGAGCCTTTTTGGCGGCCACCATCATGCGCGGCCGGTTCCGGCTGACCAGACGAAGACGCCCGAGATCTCCTTTGACGCGTCGAGCATCGGCTCCCCGCTGATCCTGAAGAAAGGCTGGCGAGTCGGCATCACAGGAAACAGCACGGCGGCCGCGCCTGATTTTGACGACAGTACCTGGGACATTCGCGACGCCCAGGAGGCCTTCCCAGACGTCCCGGACGAAGACCACCCCGCCGGCGCCGACAAGACGCCGCATCCCGGCGAGGCCGGGCCAAAAAAAGATCACCAGCGCCCGTTTGCCTGGTTCAGGCTCCATATCAAGCTGACGCCCAATCACGGTCCCCTGTCGCTGCTGGTGGAGCTGCCGGTTTCAGAAAACACACCCATGTCCCTCAGCAGTTCAGCCGGTCCCGGAGCGGATGTCTTCGCCAACGGGAAGGAGATTCCGGCGGAAGGCCCTAACGGGGACGCACCGCAAAACTACCAGCAAATCTCTCGGCTGTATAACCTAAATATCCCGCCGGATGAAACCAACCTGGTTCTCGTGGTGCGCACCCCGTATTTTCCATTCGGTCCCGCGGCATATACCTCCTTTTTCACCGGCAGAACACTGCGCCTTGGAAACCGGGACGACCTTGAACATCGCCTTGAACTGTGGAACACGCACGGGCTCTTCGAGCGCTTGCCCAATGTGGTCAACTCGATCCTGCTGCTGGTGCTTGCCCTGTTTCTGCTCGTCCTTTATTTCACTCAAAAGGGGCACATTGAGTACCTGTGGCTGGCGCTGCATGAGTTGGTTCAGGCTCCTATCGGTTTCGTAGAACTGGCTGGGAGTTCGGCGCGCCTCGACCGGCTCTGGTATGCGGCCATAGTCGTGGAGTTACTCTTCATCTCAGCTTATCTCTACTTTGAGTTCTTAATCTCCTTTCTTTCTCTGCGCCCTCGCTGGTACATCAAACTGCTGCGCTACTCTTCACCCGTTCTGATCGCGTCCGGCCCCGTCTTGCTTCTCGTCGGTCGAGGCACACGCGCCATCAGCCAGGAAGAAATAGGTTGGGCGCTGCTCACCATCCTCGGGTTGAGCTTCCTGTGGCTCGTGGGCTGGGTGATCTTTATATTTGCAACCCTGATAAGAGCCACGCTCCGCAGAAACTTTGAGGCAGGGCTGCTCCTCATTCCGATCCTGTTGAGCCTGGTGGGCCTCGCGGAATTCGTGCTCACTGCGGTCGTTAGCGATTTCGGAGGCGGACCCTACCGCTCGCCGCTCACCATCATGGCTGGGCCGGTCCCCATTCATTTCGCTGCCATTGCCTCCTTCACCGGCATTCTCGCCATTGTCGCCATCATCTTCATGCGCTTCCTCCGCGTGCAGCACGATCAGGAGCGCGTCTCCAGCGAGCTTGCCGCCGCCCGCAGCGTCCAGGAATTGATGATCCCCAATGAGAAGCTGGTTACTCCCGGCTTTGAGGTTGACTCGATTTACACCCCGGCCAACGAGGTTGGCGGCGACTTCTTCCACGTTCAATCCACTGGCGACGGCGGACTCCTGGTGGTCATCGGCGACGTAGCCGGCAAGGGACTCAAGGCGGCCATGAACGTTTCCATGCTGATGGGCGCGCTCCGCCGCACCTCCGAGCGGAGCCCGGCAAAGATCCTCGAATCCCTGAACCGCGTGCTAACCGGAAGTGAGAGCTTCACCACCTGCCAGGCCGCTTTGTTTTCGGCCAACGGAGAGCTGGTAATGGCCAACGCTGGCCATCTGCCGCCCTACCTCAATAGTCAGGAGATCGCCTTGCCTGGGGGACTGCCCCTGGGCGTGGTGCCCGATGTGAACTACGACGAGCTCCGGCTCTACCTCCATCCCGGCGACCGCATTCTGCTCATGTCCGACGGCGTGGTAGAGGCGCGGCAGCCATCCGGCGAGCTCTTCGGCTTCGATCGCGTCCACAACCTGAGCAACCAATCCGCCTACTTCATCGCCGATGCAGCCAAGGCCTTCGGCCAGGAGGACGACATCACTGTTCTGACCGTGCGGCGGCTGGCGCAGGCTATGGCTGCGTAGGACCTTGGGTGTCTGCGCAGTTGAGAGAGCAGATTGGACGCGAAGAAATAGAGAATATGTTAAGCTAGCTTAAGCTAGATTATCTGGGAGGATTGTCGAATGACAACAGTCGGTGCCTTTGAAGCGAAGAATAAGCTCAGTTCCCTGCTCGATCGTGTCGAGGCGGGGGAGGAGATCCTGATTACACGCCACGGAAAGCCCTCGGCACGTCTCACCGCCGCACCACGCACCTACTCTGAGGCCGATAGGGCGCGCGCCCGCGCCGCCTTGGAGCGGATGTCTCAACGGGCGAAGGAAATGAAAACCGGCCCCTTCGATTGGGAGGAATGGAAGGCCTATCGCGATGAGGGCCGCCGGTGAGCATTGTCCTGGACAGCTCTGCGACGATGGCGCGTGCTTTCCGTGACGAGCAGACGGGCATAATTCTTGAAGTCTTCGACTTCATTGCTCAATTCGGGGCCGTTGTGCCGCAGCTATGGTGGATCGAAGTTGCCAATTCACTGAATGTCGGCATCCGTCGCGGTCGGATCACGAAGGAAAATCGCGGCGGCATTCTCGCCGATCTTGAAGACCTCCCCATCGTCGTTGACAACGAAACTACGGACCACGCCTGGGGCGAAACTCTGGCCCTCGCAGACAAGCATCGCCTCACCGTCTACGACGCCACATATCTTGAGCTTGCATTGCGACTTTCGCTCCCCCTCGCTACGCTCGATGGAGACTTGCGCAAGGCCGCCGAGCTGGAAGGCGTTCTGCTGCTGGGTCTGTAGATTCTTCGGCCACAAACGGCTGACTACGGACCCCGCGATCAAACCCACTGTCAAGCTATCACCGTCTGCAAAATGCTATCATTGATATCAGACTAAGAAAGGTGGAATCTTATGCCTGCCGTCACCGTCCGCAATCTTTCTGACGAAATCCATCAAGCACTCAAGGTTCGCGCCGCGCTAAATTGGCGTAGCGCAGAGGCTGAGATTCGCCACATTCTGGCCGCAGCCTTGTCGCCCAAACCGAAGCTCAAAATCGGCTCGGAACTGGCCGCATTTGGGCGTCGATACGGGGGAATCGATCTCAATTCAAAACGTGATCGACGGCCGATCGAACCTGCAGAGTTTGAATGATAGTTCTCAACACGAAGGTGAATTCAGTTCCTCTGAAGCCACTCGCCGATCTCAGTGTGATTCGATCCAGTGACGGAAGCCTTCAGGTGCCCGCCCCGTCAACTAGCCAAAGCCTCTTGCTCGGCGTGAATCTGCTTCGCCCGGTCCAGCGCAGCCTGAATGTTCGGCATTATGTTTTCGCGGCCCACCCGGTCAAGGAAACGCGGCCCATTGAGCAGTTTCGAGGGCTGCTGCATGGCGCCGCAAAGCAGCATGATCCTGCCCGATTCATGCAGGCGCATGGCGAACATCTCAATCGCGTGGATTCCGGTAGCGTCGACCGCCGTCATGTTGCGCAGCCGCAGGATCACCACATCGGAGAAGGCCTCCAGATTCACCGTCGCTTCCACCAGCTTTTCAGTGGTCCCAAACAGGAACGGCCCGTGAATCCTGAGCAGCGTTACATAAGGCGGCAGGATTCGTCCCTGCAGAACATGCGGCAATCCATCGCGAATGTACTCGTCCGTAACCGGCGACACTGTGGTGGTTTCGGCGATCCGGTAGATATAAAGCAGCGCGGCCAGCGACATGCCGACAGCAACCGCAACCGTGAGATCGGCAAACACCGTGAGTGCAAACGTAACCAGCCACACTGAAATAGCGGTCAGGTCCATTCTCAGAATGGCGCCGATTTCCTGCCACTCACCCATCCGGTAAGCCACCACAAACAGCACCGCGGCCAGAGCGGCCAAGGGAATATAGCTGGCCAGCGGCGCAGCAACCAGCAGGATGAGCAGCAAAGTCAATGCGGCAACCATGCCCGACAGCGGCGTTCGTCCGCCTGCGCGGATATTCGTGGCGGTGCGGGCAATCGCCCCGGTAGCCGGAATCCCGCCAAAAAGCGGAGACAAAATATTGGCGATTCCCTGCGCCACAAGTTCTACATTCGAGTTATGCCGGTCGCCTGTCATTCCGTCGGCAACCACGGCAGAAAGCATGCTCTCAAGCGCAGCCAGCAGGGCCACGGTAAATGCCGAAGGGATGAGCGGAAGAATGTGCTCGGCGTGAAAATCCGGTATCGCGAAGGGCGGAAGTCCACGAGGAATCCCGCCGAATTTGCTTCCAATCGTCTCCACCGGCAAGTGAAACAGCCAACAGACCGCGGTGCAGACCACAACGGCTACAATCGACGCCGGAACCCGCCTTGTAATTCTTGGCAACAGCAGCAGAATTGCCAACGTGCCCAGCCCCAGCCCCAGGGCAGCCGGCGTCAGGGTGGCGGAATGCTCTGCGAGCATCTTCATGCGGGGAAGAAACTCGCTGGGCACAGGCCCGGTTCGCAATCCGAAAAAGTCCTTCACCTGCGTGGAAGCGATGAGCACGGCAATGCCGTTTGTAAAGCCAATCACAACCATGCGCGGAATAAAACGAACTGCCGAGCCAAGCCCGGTCAACCCCATCCCCAGCAGAATAATGCCGGCCATCAGCGTAACCATGGCCAGGCCGCTCATCCCGAACCGCGCCACAATCCCGGCCACAATCACAACAAATGCCCCGGTGGGTCCGCCGATCTGCGTTCTCGAACCGCCCAGCGCCGAAATAAGAAAACCTGCCACCACCGCGGTATAAAGACCAGCCTGCGGCGTCACCCCTGAGGCGATTCCAAACGCCATCGCCAGCGGCAATGCCACCAGCCCGACGGTGATCCCAGCCAGCAGATCGTGGAGGAACACCTGCCCCGTGTACGCCCGAAGCGCAATAATCGACTTGGGCAGATTTGGATTGCTGATGGACATTGGTGATTCCTCTATCTTACGCCACTCCGAAATTCAGGCCGATCAGACGCTTATCAACGGTTCCATGCCTACAGCTCCCGGCAATTCCCCTCCATTCAACGGGTTGCCAAATCGATTTGCTGAACTGCGCCTCCAGCGGCTATAGTTTTACCGGCCAGCCGATTCCGGTTTCCGGACTATCGTAATTGGCGAGGATATCTAAGTGCATGTAAAGGTTTTCAGCTCCAAGGCTTCCTTCCTGCCTTCTTACTTCGCAATGTCCCTTCTCATCGCCAGCAATCTTGGAGGTTGCGGCGGAAGTGGTTCCTCCGGCAGTTCATCTGTCGTCAAAACCACCCCCGCTATTACCTGGGCGACGCCGACCGCGGTTCCCGCTGGAACCGTCCTGGGATCAACCCAACTGGATGCCACCGCCAGCGTGCCCGGCAGTTTTGTCTACTCGCCTGCGGCCGGCACCGTGTTGTCCACCGTGGGAACCACCACACTCTCCGTCAATTTCACGCCCAATGACACCACCGCCTACAACAGCGCCTCAGACAGCGTATCCATTGCAGTCACCGCGGTAAAAACAACCCCCACCATCACCTGGGCCACACCGGCCTCGGTTCAGGTTGGAACCGTGCTCGGCGCAACGCAGCTGGACGCCACGGCCAGCGTAGCCGGCGCCTTTATGTATTCGCCCGCGGCGGGAACCGTGCTCTCCACCGCCGGCCCCGTCACGCTGTCCGTTACGTTTACGCCCACTGACACAACCGATTACACCACCGCGACTGACTCCGTCACGCTTACCGTGACCGCCGGACCACCTCCATCTTATGCATGGACCAACGTCAAGGTTGTCGCCGGCGGTTATGTCACCGGCCTCTACTTCCACCCCACCGCCCAGAATCTGATGTATGCCCGCACCGACGTGGGCGGCGCTTACCGCTGGGGGCCGAACGACACCCAGTGGGTCCCGCTCCTCGACTGGACAACCCGCGCAAATTGGTGGCAAATCGGCGTTGAAGCTATCGGCCTGGACCCCACCAACGCCAACAATCTCTACATCGCCGTCGGCATGTACGCCGCTGAAAACTGGGACGGCAACGGCGCCATGCTCGTTTCCACCGACCAGGGCAACACTTTCACCACTGTGCCCCTTCCCTTCATGAATGGCTCCAATGACAACGGCCGCAACACCGGCGAGCGGATTGCCGTTGACCCCAACCTGCCCGCTACGGTTTACTTCGGCACCCGCCTCGCCGGTTTGCAGATTTCGACCAACTCCGGCGCAAACTGGACCCATGTGACAGGTCTTGCGGTCACCGCAACCGCGAATGGGAACGGCGTAATCTCAGTGGTGCCTATCCAGGCCAGCGGATCTTCCGGGTCGGCCACTCCGGCGGTCTATGCCGCCGTAGCGGGAACCGGAGTCAGCGGAGCTCCAGTCGGTCTCTATGTGACCACCGCCGGCGGCACGGCAACCAGCACCTTCACCGCGGTCGCAGGACAACCCTCATTCAGCACAGCAGCCACTCCCCTGGCGCCTTTGCACGCCGTTCTCGGTCGCAACGGGGCAATTTACGTTCTCTACGGCGATCAGCAAGGCCCCGGCTCCATGAACACCAGCCAGCTCTGGAAGTTCCAGCCCACCGTGGGCACGTGGACTTCGGGAACCTGGACCCAGATCACCCTGCCCAACGGCAGCCTGTCCATCAACAACTCCAACGGCTATGGCGGCCTGGCGGTCGATCCAAGCCACGCCGGGGTTCTCCTTATCGGAACGCTCGACCAATACTGGCCCACAGGCGACGTAATCTATCGCTCCAGCGACGATGGCGCGACCTGGCGCGACGTCTCCTCGGTCAAGAACCCAAGCGCGCCTTCCCTCTCGCCGAACCTGGCCACGCACGACGACAGCCTCTCTCCATGGCTGGCCTTCGGGGAAACATCCCCAACCGAAGCCAATGGAACTCCGATGAACGTCTCCACGGGCAATTGGGCAACCTCCATTGTCATTGACCCCTTCAACTCCGACCATGCCATGTACGGGACCGGCCAGACTATCTGGACAACTACCAATCTGACCGATGCCGACCCCAGCGCCAGTTCCACCGGTATCGTCAACTGGACCGTAGGCGCCAACGGCGTTGAAGAAACCGTGGTGGAAGAACTGCTGGCCCCGCCTTCTGGCCCAACCCTGTTGCTCAGCGCCATGGGAGACATTACCGGCTTCGCTCACCAGAATCTCTCCGTCTCGCCCCCGCAGCAGATGTTCACCAACCCCACATCCACGCCCAGTTCCATGGACTTTGTGCAGAACATGCCCACCACAGTGGTGCGCGCCACCAACGGAACCACCCCATACGGCGTGATTTCCACCAACGCCGGAATCTCCTGGACCGCATTCGCCGCCATGCCCACTGGAACCACGACCGGTGGAGGCACAATCGCCGTTGCATCGGACGGCTCATCCATCGTTTGGGCCACCGCCGACACCAGCTCAGTCTGGTTCTCGACCAACCTCGGCGCATCGTGGACTGCCGCAACCGGAATCCCTGCCCAGGCGCAGGTGGTCAGCGACCGCGTCAAACCCGGCGTGTACTACGGCTATGCCGAAGGATCGCTCTTTATCAGCATCAACGGAGGCCAGACCTGGACAGCAACCCAGTCGAATCTGCCTGCCGGCGGAATTCTCGTCTCCCTGCCAGATGCGCAAGGTGACCTATTGCTTGCGGCAAACGGCAGCGGGCTCTATTCCAATACAGGCTCGGCCTCCGCGCCGTCCCTCACCCAGGTCAGCGGAGTCCAGGATGCCTACCACGTGGGATTTGGAGCGGGGATCTCCGGGTCGACGAAGCCCGCACTCTATCTCGACGGCCAGGTTGCCGGCGTGCCCGGCTTCTATCGCTCCGTCGATGGCGGGGTTACCTGGGTCCAGATCAACGACAGCGCCCATGTGTGGGGCCAGGCAAACGCCATTTGCGGCGACATGCGCACCTTCGGCACGGTTTATATAGGCGCCGGCGCCCGTGGCATCATCTGGGGAACCAGCGCCAACTAAGCGTTCAATCGCTGGCGGCTTATTTCGATATTGGGTGCCCCCGGTCTCGATTTGGAGACCTGGGATAGCGGATGTCCCAGCGGAAGAAATCACACGGTAACAGACCCCGTTAAGTGTTTGGACCTATAACTTCCCTACCCGCTCCCAAGCCGCTTAGAGTAGACCAGCGCTGCACGGCCGCATGCGTAGTAGTTCTCCTGTCGGCCTTCAAGGCTGTAGCCGCTGCCCTCATAAAGGCGAATCGCACCGGCGTTGTCCGCATCCACATGCAGCCCAATCCACATCGCGCCCGCCCCCTGCGCCGACCCCTCAACCCTGCGCAACAACTCGCCGCCAACTCCCTGTTTGCGCGAGGCCAGCGCAACTTCCAGCGTCTCGATATACGCGGCGATTCCCTCGCTCTCCCGCGTCCACTCGACAACAGCGAAGCCCGCCATCTGGCCGTCCTGCTCGGCAATCCAGGTCGCCATATCGCAGCTATCCACCAGCTGCCGCATATACCTGCGCCCAAAACGAAGCGGCGGCGGGAAGCACGCCTCCTCGATCGCATAGAGCGGGCCAAAATCTGCCGGAATGTAAAGGCGGTAATTCAATGGGAGCAGCTCTGAGGACAGTGTAGAGCCCCGCTCCCGGTAAACAGGGCGGTTGGGCTTGGTGGTTTCCCACCTTTGCGACAGGTTGACGAGACGCAGATCCTTCGACTCGCTTCGCTCCCTCAGGATGACAGCAAAGATGGGGTACGGGGCTTTTGTGGATCGACTGGAGTGGATTCATCGAAGAACGAACCCGCCGAAAGCTCACCCCACCGCCGGCCGCAACTCGGCTCGCTTGGTGTTGATAACCAGCTTGGCCGGCGTCAACTCCGGTCCATCCCACCCATCCTTCGTCGCCTCAATATGGATCTCACCCGGCCGCTTGGTCGATTGCACAATCACCTGTGCAAGGCCGCTGAAGAGCGAACGTTTCGGCTCCTTGTCGCTCTCCTGGCAGTTGGGGTCGCCGTTGCCCACCCCAATCAGGACTCCATCGCCGCTTACCTTGAAGGCGATCGGGTTGGCGGCTGTCGGAACGGGACGGCCGTCCTTGTCCAGCGCTTCGACTTTGAGAATCGCCACATCTTCGCCGTCGGCGTTCATCTCAGTCCGATCCGCTGTAAGACGGATGGCCACCGTCGGTCCGGTCGTCTCCCGCTTCTCGGTGAGCACAACCGCGCCGCCCTTGCTCCCGCGCGCCTCAATCACTCCCGGCTCGTACTTCGCCTTCCACTCCACGTGCCCCAGGCTCGGAACCTTCTGGCTGCCCAGGCTCTTGCCGTTGACAAAAAGCTCTACCTCGTCCAGGTTCGAGTACACCCAAACCGGAATTTCATCGCCTTCCCTGCCCTCGAAGTTCCAGTGCGGAAACAGATGCAGCGCAGGCTCTTTGCCCCACCAGGCCTTGTAGTAGAAAAATGTGTCCTTGGGAAATCCGCACATATCCACAATGCCGAACTGCGAGTTGATCGAGGGCCAGCCATAGGGCGTCGGTTCGCCGCGGTAGTCGAATCCCGTCCACGCAAAGCCGCCTGCCTCCCACTCCCGCGTTCCGTAGAACTTCCACCACTCCTCCGCCGTCTCGCCCCATCGGACCACGCCGTTATAGGCGTTCACGGTGTTGCGCAACGGGTCGGTGGTGTAAATTCCGCGGGTTGAAATCGCGCTCGAGGTCTCCGATCCGTAAAGAGGCCGCTCGGGATGCTCCTTGTGATATTTGTCAGGTAGATTCAGGCTGTAGTTGAACCCGATAATGTCAAACGCGTCGGAGACACCCTTCTCGTTGTCCCCGTTCACCGCGGCCGAGACCACGCGCGTCGGGTCCAGTTCGTGGCACCGCCGCACCATGGTTGCGCCTATCTTTGCGCCCTGTTCGGCCTCCTCGCCCTGCAACACCCACTCTTCATTGCCGACGGACCAGAGAATAATCGAAGGCGAGTTGCGATAGCGCTTGACCATCGCCTCCAGTTGCGCCATTCCCTCGGGACTCGAACTCATCTGACGCGTCTCGCACATCATCATCAAGCCCATACGGTCGCAGCCTTCAACCCACTCAGGGGTTGGCGCGTTGTGCGACGTTCTTACTGCATTGCAGCCCATCTCCCGCAGCACCCCCAGCCGGAACCACTGCAGCCGGTCGGGCAAAGCCGCGCCCACTCCCGCATGGTCCTGGTGATTGCAGGTGCCCTGGATCTTCATCGATTTGCCGTTCAGGAAGAATCCCTTGTCGGCGTCGAACAGCACCGTGCGCACGCCAAAACTCACGCGCTCGGCGTCGCGCGTCTTGCCGCCGGCTTCCACGGTCGCAATCGCCAGGTAAAGGTTCGGAGCATCCACACTCCACAACGCCGGATCGGTCAGCTTCGCCGTAGTGGTAAAAGTCGCGGAGCTGTCCACCGCAATTTGCTGCTCGGGCGCCTGAGCTGTGGCAACCGTCTTGCCCGCAGCGTCCAGAATCTGCCAGCTCACCTTGGCGCTCTCTGCCTGCTTGCCCTCGTTCTGGACCACCGTTCCCAGCGTCAAGGTTGCTGAGTCGCCGCTCACCGCCGTCCTGACCGTGCTCTCCCATTTGCCCAGGTGCAGCGCGTCGGTTTTGGTCAACCACACATGCCGGTAGATTCCCGCGCCCTCGTAGAACCAGCCGTCGCCGAAGCTCGCGTCCACGCGCGCCACAATATAGTTCTTCGCGCCATAGCTCAGAAAGTCCGTCAGGTCGAACCGGAACGGAGCATACCCGTTGTCGTTGCGGCCAATAAAGCACCCGTTCACAAAAATCAACACGCTGCGGAACGCACCGTCGAACTCGACCGAGATGCGCCGGCCCAGATCGCTGGCGGGTATATCGAAGGCGCGCCGGTACCAACCCACGCTGGTGTCCGGATAGCGCCGCCCGAGGGGCTTGTACCCATGCGATTGCAGCGCCTCATCGTGCACAAAAGGCAGCTCGACGGCCCAGTCATGGGGCAGGTTGAGCGCGCGCCATTTCGAGTCATCGAATTTTGCCTTCGAGAAGGCGAAATCACCGGTCTTCGAGAAGTCTCCCTGGCCGTTGCCGAAGCCCAGGTCGCGCGCAGGGTCAGTGCCGTGGCCAAACTGGAACTTCCAGCCAAAGTCGAAGAGCAATTGTTCCCGTGGCGCAACCGCCGCCAGCGCCTCGGCAGAGCCAGGCCCCGAGGCACCGGCCATCATAGCCGCCGTGCGAGCCCAAGCCGAACGGGTTAATAAGGAAGAAGCCGAGAGCGCCACTCCGGAACAAAGCAGATTGCGACGAGAGATAACAGGCATGGGAGTCCTCATGAAAACAAAGTCCGTCCAGGACGGCAGAAGCGCCACGGGTGGTAACCGGAACGCAACGTCGAACTATAAACCAGCAGGCAACCCAAAGTAAACGATTTCATTCTTTATCGCCGACAACTATTCTCGTCCCCTGTCCCCTGCCTTTCTCACTTCTCCGCCATAGCCAGCAGCACCCGCACCCGCCTTCTCACCCTCTCCATCACGTTATCGTCATCGGCCAGCCGCTCCAGAATCCCACGGATTGCTCCAATCTGCTCCGCCCGGCCATCCCCGGCGGCCTCCACCAGGTACTCGGTTTCCCGGTCGAGGCCGAGCGGGTCATGTTGCAGCAGCACTTCCAGGCGCCCACCCTCCACAATCGTCCCCGCCACCGCCACCAGCGAGTCCGTCAGTGCCTGTACGTCCTTGTCCTTCGCGAAGTTGAACACGCACGATCCCTGGCCGTCGGGACCGTTGTAGCTGAGTTTCTTTGTTCCCTGGAAGGCCACCTTGAGGTGGCTCTCGCAATTCTCGCCAAACAACCGGTGCTGCCGCGCTGTTTGAAAGGCCCGCTCCGCAAACTCCGCGCTCACCCGCACATCCCTGTCCACATTGGGAGCGTCCACAGTCATCTGCTCCCCCCGCGGCGCGTTGCCCCGCTCCGATCGAAAATGCCCGCTCCCATCCGGATGAATCGTCAGTGTCCAGTGCGATGGGGTCAGCCCAGGGTTCGAGAATTCCACCTGAAACACCGGCGTCGCGGCATTCTGCCCCGCGGTCCGAACCGGCAACGACAGCGCCGAGGCAGCCACAAGCAGCCACGCCGCCTTCGCAACGCCCCTCATTGCCCCACCCCTTGAAGCTTCAGCGTCTGCGCAGTATGGATGTGGCAAATCGCAATCGCCAGCGCATCCGCCGCATCCGCCGGCTGCGGCACTTCTTTCAAATCCAGCAATCGCGCCACCATAAACTGCACCTGCTCCTTTTTCGCCAATCCGTAACCCACCACGCTCGACTTGATCTTCAGCGGCGCATATTCGGCCACCGGCAGCCCTTGTGTCGCCGCCGCCAGCAGCGCCACTCCCCGAACCTGGCCGAGCTTCAGGGCCGACTTTGCATTGACGGAATAAAAGACCTCTTCGATAGCCACAGCATCCGGCGTCCATCGCTCCAACTCGCCCAGCAACTCCCGGAATACCTGCTCCAGCCGTTGAGCCGTTGTCAGCGTCTTTTTCAGCCGGATCGCGCCCATTGCCTTCAGAACCAGCCGTGGCTGTCTTCCGACGTCGTCCGACTCCACCACGCCGTACCCCGTAATCTCTGTACCGCAGTCAATCCCAAACACCCGCATCGGGTCCAAGTCTACCGCACTCCCGTCGCCACTGGAAGTGTCGTTCAATCCAGCGTAAGCTACCCGATCGCACCAAGGCCTCCCATTCAACTCCCGGCCCCTTTTACCGGTTCCCTACTCCCTGTTTCCTGCTTTTTCATCTTCTCCGCCAGCCCCTTCGGAAAGGGCCTGCAACCGCAGTGCTTTGTGTGCTCCAAATGCCACTCAATCCGCTGTTTCTCGGTAGCCCCACTCGGCATCGTGTGCTCCTTGTGCCACTCCTTGTTCATTGCTTCCCCCGAACCAACCGCTGTTTCCTCACCCCCACAGCATAACTCTGAATTCAACAGCGGCAAGCCCGCGCCAAGTTAAGGTAGACTTGGCTGAGTCATTCCCATGCCCCTTTCCGCAGGCGCCAAACTCGGTACCTATGACATCCTCGCCCCCATCGGCGCGGGTGGAATGGGCGAGGTCTATCGCGCCATGGACCCGCGGCTCCAGCGCAGCATTGCCTTGAAGGTGCTGCCCGACGGAATGGCTCGCGATCCCGAGCGCCTGGCCCGCTTTCAACGCGAAGCCCGCGCCGTTGCCGCGCTCAATCACCCGCACATTGTCACCATCTTCTCCGTGGAGGAATCCGGCGGCATCCACTTTCTCACCATGGAACTGGTTGAAGGCCAGCCGCTCGATCGCATGATCACCGCGAACGGCCTTCCGGTTCGCCAAATCGTCGACATCGCCATCGCACTGGCGGACGCGCTCTGTGCCGCGCACGAGAAGGGCATCGTCCACCGCGACCTGAAGCCGGCCAACATCATGGTCACCGGCGAGGGCCGCGTCAAGGTGCTCGATTTTGGACTGGCGAAGGATGTCCGCTCCGCCGGCTCCGACGACCTGACCCGCACCTCCATCCACCAAACTCAGGCCGGCATGGTCATGGGTACGCCGGCTTACATGTCGCCCGAGCAGTTATCAGCCCGCCCGCTCGACCACCGCGCCGACATCTTCTCCCTCGGCGTCGTGCTCTACGAGATGGCCACCGGCAAGCATCCCTTCGTTGGACATTCCTCCGCTGAGCTCATCTCCTCGGTTCTGCGCGATACTCCCCCGTCCCTCACCGGAATTCGCTCCGACCTCCCGACGGGCCTGGTGCTCATCATTCAGCGCTGCCTGCAAAAGGATCCATCCCAGCGCTTCCAGACCGCGCGCGATGTGGTCAAAGAACTACAAGCCCTTGCCAACCGGTCATCCGGCTCCTCTGCGGCAGGCGCGCAAGATGCGGGACAATCGGTTGCCGTCATGCCGTTTCAAAGCCTAAGCGCCGACCCTGAGAACGAGTACTTCAGCGAAGGGCTGGCCGAGGAAATTCTCAATGCGCTCAGCCAGGTTGAAGGCCTGCGTGTGGCCGCACGCGCATCTTCCTTTTACTTCAAGGGCAAGCCCACCGAGATGAGCGAGATTGCGAGCAAGCTGCATGTGGCAAACCTGCTCCAGGGCAGCGTGCGCCGTGCCGGCAACCGCGTCCGCGTCACCGTGCAGTTGGTTGACGCCGCAAATGGATTCCAGCTATGGTCCGAGCGCTACGACCGGCAAATGGAAGACATTTTCGAGATTCAGGACGACATCGCCCGCTCTATCGCCGAGCGCCTCAAGCTCACCCTTGGCGCTGCCGCCGTTCGATCCACCAACAATGTCGAGGCCTATGAACTCTACCTCAAAGGGCGTCACTTCTGGCATCAGCGATCGCCGGGTCCGCTCAAGGCGGCTATGGAGTGCTTCGAGCAGGTTATCAAACTCGATCCCCAATTCGCGCTCGCTTATTCTGGCCTTGCGGATTGCTACTCGATCCTCCGTTTTTACGCCTGGATGCCCGCGGAGCAAGGCCGCGCGCCGGCTCTGGCCGCCGTCACGCATGGCATGAACCTCGCCCCCGAGTTGTGGGAAATGAGCCTCTCGCGCGGCATGTACAAGTACTACTTCGAGCGCAACTGGCGCGAAGCCGAGCCGGACTTTCAGAAGGCCATCGCAATCAATCCCCGCTCTTCGCTTGCGCATGGGTACTACGGACTGTTCCTTACCACTGCCGGCCGAATGGCAGAGGCGCTAAAGCACGCTGAACTAGCCTGCCAGTTAGACCCCATGTCGGCCGTCTCCCAATGCATTGCCGGCGGAGTTTTCTTTACGGTGGGAAATATCCACGACGCGGAGCGCACAGCCCGCCGCGCCCTTGAACTGCAACCCGAGTATTTGTTCGGTCTATGGATTCGTGGGCTGGTGCAATGCGGCCTCACGCGCCACAAAGAAGCCGTTGAAACACTGGAGCGGGCCGTTGCCATCTCCCGAGCTCCCATTTTCGTTGGACTTCTGGGCTTTGGATACGCACGCGCCGGCCGTACAGAGGACGCCATGCGAATAAAGCAGGAACTGGAAGATCGCGGCGCTCGTGGAGAATACGTTCCCGCCTCGGCGCTGCTTCAAATCTACGTGGGCCTGGGTGATATTCCAGGGGTACGCCGCCAGTTTGCTCTGGCAATCGAGGAGTCCACGCCTCCCCTGCAAATCAGAATCGCCAGTGCCCTGTTATTCGACGAGTTCCGCGTAGACCCAGAAATTCAACGCCTCCACCTGCAGATGTTCGGCTGGTAAGCGAAAGCATCAGCCTTCACCCCTGTTCAGTTGTCCGTAGGTGAGGCTCGCCGAAAGGTCTACGCTTCGTCGCCTTTGGGTCCCGTTCCACTGGCCTCCGGATCATCGTCCGGATCGGTGTCCATGGTATCAGCCGGATCGACCGTTCCCAGGGAATCGTTCACAACCTCTTCGTCGGGCTCATTATCGACAAATCCATCGGGCGGCGTGGTCTTCGGTTGCTCAGTCATTTGTGGCTCCTCTGACGTTGGATGCCGAAAATGCTAGAAAGACTTGTGCCCAACAGCCCGGAGACTCGCCCAAACCCATCCTTCGCACAACTGAAAGCAGGCAAAAGAAAACCCCGCTGTTGATGCGGGGTCTTCTTGTCGGTGATCAGTTGGGATTGGACTGGAGGCCTTCGCGCCATCCGCGAATGCCAGAGCCGTGGCGGAATATCCTCCGCCGGGTCTTACCTGGGGCTGGGGCTTGAAGGCCTCAGGCCTCAGTCACCTCACGTACGAAACAACTGGAATAGTCACTTTGCATCAGCTGGATCAACCTCCTTTCCCGTGTATATTGAGGGTACCGTCTGCGATTCCCAGGCGTCAAGAGACCGATTGCGAAGGCCGGTAAAAACTGTGTCCGTGAATGGTCAAATCCGTAGATCCCTATCTACTTTCATCGAGTGGAACTGTGAGTGCATTTGAAGCCGGCCTGCCGGTAGAGCAGCGAGTGCAAGCGTCAAAGAGCAGGCAGGCAAAGCTACTTGTGCTGTTAATTTTTCTTCCCTTCCTGATTCTGGCCATCCCTTACCTCAAGACACTGATCCAACTGCTGTTCGTGCGCAACGACGCTGCGCTTCCCGAGGGTGCCTTTGTCTACTCGTTCCTGTGCGCGCTGCAAACGGGAAAGCTTTACTCCTCGCCATTCCGGTTTCCCTTCAACGAACAGATGTATGGGCCGGTCTTCTATCTGATTGGAGTTGCCTTTGCCAAGGCCGCTCACGGCGACGCAACGATGACAACCCTGCTGTGGAGGGGACTGTCGTTTCTGTCGTTCATCGGCTCGGCTGGACTTGTCGGCTACCTATCCTGGACATTGGAAAGAGTAATGCGCTGGAGCGCAATTGCAATCATTCTGTGTCTGGCTTCGCCGTGCGCGGTTCCGTTTGCAGGATGTGTAAGGCCGGATGAGTTGTCGGTCTTTCTTATCCTGTCCGCGCTCACCGTGTATGTAGCAGCTAAGGGGAGATGCAGGTTTGTCTTTTGGGCGGGGGTATTGGCGTCCATCTCGTGCCTCACGAAACAAAGCACCGCGCCCGTGGTGCTTGCATTGCTGATCGACGGCCTGGCGGCGAGACGATTTCGCAACGTAGCAGCGCTGATTGCGGGCTGCGCGCCTGTTCCAGCCATCCTCCTGTGCGTGCTGTGGTTGCGGCAAGAGCCATTCCTGGCTAATTTTTTGGCCGTGCGCCATGCACTGTTCGATTGGCCATTCGATTACCTCCTGGGTTTTGTTCGTCATAATGAGCTCGACTCCATTCCTGCTTTCCTTGCTTTGCTAGGAGCCGCATTGAGTTGGAGAAAGGACAGGTATCGAACGATTCTGCTGGCTGCTGTGATTGGAAGCATCGCCAATGTTGCTGCGATGGCAAACACAGGCGGCTATGCAAATTACCTGATACTCCCCTGGCTGATGATGTGTTTGCTGGTACCGCCAGGACTGACGAAGCTAGAGGAATGGAGCCGCAGTAAGACACTCATTCCTCTGGGACTGGTTCTGTTGAGCGGATTTCTTCTGCATCGTCAATGGAGATTCCTGGCTGCAGTTCCCTCGAATTTGGACACCGCGAACCTCAGCAAACTGAAAATGCTGACCGACCAACCTTACCTGGGGATGCGCAGCCGCGAACCGCAACTGCTGGACCCCTACTATTACCATCAGCTTGCCTTGCAAAACCTATGGTCCGCCGCGCCGATCATCCAGCAGATCGATGGCGAACAATACGATCTTCTGGTGATTCGCGGCGAAGACCCCGACGCGGGCAACGGTTTTCTTGTCGACGGCTTTCGCGGAACCTCGCATTGGGGAATAGACATGCTCGACCCGATGATGCGCCACTATCGAACGCTCTGTGAAGTCCCCCGTTTTATTGTGCTCGTACCGCTGAATCGATCGGTTCCGGCGGAGGCCAAGGATATTACACGTATCTTCGGGCAGCCCTGCGTCGCGACGAACCGGACACTGCGACTAGAACCGGACATGCGCTGACCTGCGCAAGAGCTTGATGGCCAAGGTACCTCTGCATAGATGCTCCTCACCAGCTATGCAGCCACTCCTCATCCCGGCCAATCCGGACCGGCGCTTGGAACAGCTCGCTCAACCGCGCCTCGGTCAGCAGCTCCGCCCGCGGCCCATCCCCAACAATCCGTCCGTCGCTCATCAGAATCACGCGCTCGATCTCGGGCAGAATATCCCCCAGGTGATGCGTCACCAGCACCAGCCCCGTTCCTTCCTGCGCCAGCCTCCGCAGTGTCTCCCGCAACTCCCGCTGCGCAGCCATATCCAGCGCGTTCGAGGGCTCGTCCAGCAGCAGTTGTCGCGGCCTGTGCACCAACGCTCGCGCAATCAGTATCCGCCGCTTTTCCCCGGCGGACATCTCACCCACCAAACGATCCCCGAGGTGCGTCGCCTCCATCCGCTGCAACGCTTCCCGGGCCCGTTCCCTCATCTCTTCCGTCACATGCAAGTTAGGCCACAGTGTCGAAGCCGAAAAGAACCCCGCAATCACTGCATCGAGGCCAGTGGTCACCGCGGTCCGCTCCCCCGGCAACTCCGCGCCTACCACCCCAAAGTGTCTTCGCAGTTCGGTCAGGTCCCATCGCTCGCGGCCAAAGATGCGCACCTTCATCCCCGGCGCAAACATCGGGTACACCTGGCAGGTCATGGCCATAATCAGAGTCGATTTCCCGCACCCGTTCGGCCCCAGAATCGCCACATGCTCCCCGGCCTGTATCGTCAGGTTCACGTCGTGCAGCACCACCCGTTCTCCGCGCGCCACATTCACCTGTCGCAACTCAAGGAACCGGCTCTCGCCCGCAGCGTCGCTCTCCCCGGCAAAAACCGCGCCATCTTTATGGCTGTCAGTCATTCCGCCCCCAACCCACCTGTTAGATTAAATGGGTTGACTTCCATGACCGACACAACCAACATCGCAACCGGCTCCAGCTTCCTGCTTCCCCGGGGCTTTCGCTTCGCGGCAGCCAAGGCCGGCCTCAAAAAAAGCGGCCGCACCGACTTCGCCCTCATCGTTGCCGACCAGCCCGCCAGCGCCGCCGCCGCCTTCACCGCCAACCGCGTGACTGCCGCGCCACTCATCGTCGATAAGGAAAACCTTCGCGCCACCGGCGGCCGGGTCCGTGTCGCCGCCATCAACGCCGGAAACGCCAACTGCGCCGCCGGTTCGGCAGGCCTGGCCGCTGCCCACGCTACATGCGATGCAGTAGCGGAGCTCTTCGACTGTATTCCCCAGCAGGTCTTTCCCTCTTCCACGGGCATCATCGGCGTCCCGCTCCCCGCCGAGAAGCTCATCGCGGCCCTGCCCGCCCTCGCCGCTTCACTGGGTTCGGAATTCGATCACTTCCTTCAAGTCGCAAGGGCCATCCTTACCACCGATACAGTCGAGAAAACCGCCTTCGCCAGCCTCAACGTCCAGGGACAGGAAGTCCGCATCGCCGGCGTTTGCAAAGGCTCGGGCATGATTCACCCCCAGCTCGTTCCGCACGCCACCATGCTGGTGTACATCCTCACCGACGCCCAGGTCGAGCCCCGTGTGCTCGACGCCTACCTGCGCCAATCCATCGAGGTCAGCTTCAACCGCATTTCCGTCGATGGAGACACCTCCACCAACGACACCGTGCTGCTGCTGGCATCCGGCGCCTGCGGCGTCTCCATCGGTCCAGCAAACGCCGAGTTCGCTGCGGCGCTCACTCAGGTCTGCACCTCGCTGGCCCGTCAAATCGTTGCCGACGGCGAAGGCATCACTCATGTCGTTGAATTGCATATCGAAGGCGCAGCCAACGACGCAGACGCGCTCAAAATCGCCAAAGCCATAGCCCACTCGCCCCTGGTGAAAACCGCATGGGCCGGCAACGACCCCAACTGGGGACGCTTGATGGCCGCCATCGGCTACTCCGGCGCCGAAGTCGACCCCGATCGCATCGACATCGACTTCGGCACTCTGCCCATCTGCCGCGACGGAGGACGCGCCCTCGAATTCGACGAGCATGACGCCCACGCCTACGTCGCGCAGCCCGAGTTCTCGATCACCATCCAGATCCACCAGGGCTCAGGCGCATGCGTCTTCTGGACCACCGACCTAACCGTTGAGTACATACACATCAACGCCGACTATTCAACGTAGGCCGCCGCCCGATTGGCTCCCGCCCAACTCCGCGCCTCTCGTCGCCGCTCGCCCCATTGCATCCCCAGGTAGAGCAGCACTCCCAGCACCGCCGCCCCGCACGTATCCAGCATCACGTCGCTGAACTGTCCGCACCGGTTGGGCACAAAGCACTGGTGAAGCTCGTCCGCGCCGGCCGCAAGAAACGTAACCAGAATTGCCAACCCATGCGCGCGCAGCCTTCTAACCTGCCGCGCGGCCGTGTCCTCAATCGCCAGCCAGAACCCGCGAAAGCAGACCAGCGATAACACGCCGTAGCCCATAAAATGACCGGTCTTGCGGATAATGTGGTGAATCGTATCCCAGTACACGCCAACGTCGTAGCCAAACAGCGCTTCGGCCACTCGCTGTAGCGGTTCGCTGGTGCGGTCCGCGCCGAAATACTGCGTCGACTCGGCCACAAACACCGTAGAAAACAACAATACCGGCAGCCACGCGCTCAGCCATTCTGCCCTGTGCCGAACAGTCTGCGGCGCGTAGCGCCGGTAAATCAAGGCGGATGTGGACAAAGGTGAAGCTCCTTAAGACGGGCTCGCTGGTTTAGAAACAAACCCCGAGCCCGTTCAATAGGAACCTCTTCGGCAATATCTAAGGTTTCATGAGATAAGTCTAAGTAACTTTAATAACTGGCCATGCACTGTCAACTTTCGAGACACTTATGGCTCTGGCTACTCCGACCGCAGCGCCTCCATCGGATCAACCTTTGCGGCCCTCCGTGCCGGAATGTAGCTGGCCACTGCGGCAACAAACAACAGCGGCGTGGCCACCCCTGGAAGTTAGGTTTTTGCCCGAAGGAATTTACGGAGTATGAACCTGGCTGGCCTCAGGTTTGTGCGGCAGTGCCCACACGTTATAGCTATTCACCAGGAACTGCCCGCCGAGTATCAGCAGCCACACCCACAGTGCAAACCGCAACTGGCGCCGCGGCACGCGCGTGCTGATTATTGTTCCCACAATCGCGCCCGCCACGCCTCCAACAATCAAATGAATCAGCAAGTCCTGGTTCGCGTTGTGCGAAAACCAATGCGCTCCGCTGCCAATCAGCGATACGATGAACCCGAACGCAATGTCTGTCCCAACCACCTGCGCAGGCAGCAGCGGCGTCAGGCTAAGCAGCGCCGCGGAGCCCAGCGCGCCCGCGCCGGCCGATGAAAACCCAACCTCCGCACCAACCGGCAGCATCAACCAAGTCAGCAGCGGACTTCGGTCCCTCTGACTCGCATTCTGCTTTATCGGCCTGAAGTAAACAAAAATCTGCCAAAGCGCGGTTGTCACCAGAATCGAGCCCAGCAGCGCATTCAGCAGGTTCTGCGAACCGACAGTTACGAGGTGCTTCAGGAAAAGCGACCCTACGATGACTCCCGGAACCCCACCCGCAAGCATGAACGCAAGTGTCCGCCAAACCACGTTCTTACGAGCGATTTGTGCCGGGACCAATATCAATTTCACCGCGCTCGCAAACATCAGCCCGATACCCACCGCGACCGGCGCAGGCACCCCAAGAAACAGCACCAGCACCGGCACTGTAACCGTTCCCGCTCCGACCCCGGTAAGCGCGATAAACAACGCAATCATGAATCCAATTACATACTGCATTTCGTTCCCTCAATTTCTGCGTGCCTGTTCTACTTCGCCGCCGCCTCTATGTGAATGCCGCATTCAACCTTGCGGCCGGCCCAACGGCCCGATCGCGGATCGTTGGGGTCCAATGGCAGCGTGGTACATGGCTCGCAGCCTATCGACGAGTACCCGCGTTCATAAAGCGGCAGCAGCGGAATCTCCAACTCCTCGCATGCGTACCAAACATCCCGCGTGGTCCACGCGGCCAGCGGCGCAAGCTTCAGCACCTGCTTTCCGCCGGGCAGCGTGAATAGCGCCTCTTCCTCAAGCGCGGCGCGACTCCTGGCCTGTTCTCTCCGCAGTCCCGTGAGCCACACCCGATACCCGGCAACCGCCTTGAACAGCGGCTCAACCTTGCGCAGCCTGCAGCACTGGTCGGGCGCCAATTGATACAGCAGCCCGTGCTCCGCCTCTTGTTCTGCAACCGTCTTTGCCGGCAGCAGGTTGATCAGATTCAGTTCCCACTCGCGGGCAATTCGATCCCGGTACTCATATGTGTCTTTGAAGTGATATCCCGTATCCAGAAAAAGAATCGGTATCCTCGCATCCAGTTCGATCGCCAGCCTGGTCAGCAGCACGTCCTCGGCCTGAAAGCTGCACGTCAGGCACACATCTCCGTTGCCTCGAATCTCGCGCCCCAGCGCGGCGCGCACCGCATCCAGCTTCGCGCTCACTTCGAATTGAATCTCAGCGGTACTCATCGTGCGTCTTCCTTTCCTGTTGAGCCAAGAATGCCGGCTCGCGCCAACAGCCTGTGCACCGCCTGAATCGTCTCCTCGGCGTCGTTTGTGGCCAGCACAACCTGCTCGTTCCCCGCTCGCACCGTCAGTTGCGCGCTCGTTGAAGCAACCGCCGCAATCGTCAGAAATCCCGACTGCACATTTCGTTTCACCAGCAACTCAAGCACGTCCGGACGAGTCCTGAAGGCCTGGTCGTCGGTGTCAACGCGCGCGGTCACAGTTCCAATCGCGAACAGCGAGCGCTCGATCCGGTCGATGATTGCTACCGGCCCACTCAACTCAAGCAGCCCTCCGCAATGGCCCCAGCGTACGGCTCGTTCCCCGGCAGTCACGCGCCCAGGTCTGCTACCGGCGGCGCCTGTGCCTGTCACTGCATGGCTAAATGCGGCAGTCACCATTCCAGCGGCCGCGGTCGCGTTGGTCTCCGGATCGATCAGGATGAACGCTCCCGTCGATCGATTCTCCCCGTAAAGGTCCAGCGCCACAGGCCGCAGCAAACTCAGTGTCACTACGCCAATGCCGTTCATCTCCAGCGTTTCCGCAGGTTCGCGAGTCAGTGTGCCAATGTCGGTCCGATACTCAATCGCTGAAACAAACGCAGGCACAGTGTGGCTGGTGTGCTTCAGCAGATAGCGGCGATTGATCTCCAACGGCCGTCCATCCATCCACACCAGCGCCGCTTTCACACTCCTTGCAATCGTCGCCGGCGTCTTTGCGCTGACAATCAAATCGCCGCGACTGATGTCCACATCCCGGTTCAGGACCAGCGTCACACTCAACGGCGCGTGAGCCTCGGCAAGGTCGCCGTCCCACGTCACAATCCGCTCCACATTTGCGCTCCTGCCCGATGGAAGCACCCGGATCGCATCGCCCGGTCGAACCGTTCCTGAAGCAATCTGCCCGCTGAACCCGCGAAATGTCTGGTCCGGCCTCACTACTCGCTGCACCGGAAAGCGGAACGGCGCAGTCCGGGTTTTCTCCTGCGAGGGCAGCCCCTCAAGCAGCGCCAGCAGCGATGGCCCACGGTACCACGGCATCGGGCCCAGTCCGTCTCCGGCGCCATGCACCACGTTGTCGCCCTTCAGCGCGCTCACCGGAACAAAATCCAGCTCCACTGGACTTCCCGTATCTTCGGCAATCTGCTCCAGAACCAGGCTGAAATCCCGCTCGATCTCTCGAAACACCCGCTCGTCGTAATCGACCAGATCCATCTTGTTCACGGCAACCAGAACGTGCCGCACCCTCAGCAGCGATGCGATATACGCGTGCCGCCGCGATTGCACCAGAACCCCTTTGCTGGCGTCGATCAGCACCACCGCCGCATCCGCGGTCGATGCCCCTGTGGCCATATTCCGCGTGTATTGCTCATGCCCCGGCGTGTCCGCGATAATAAACTTTCGCCGCGCCGTCGAGAAGTGCCGGTAGGCCACGTCGATCGTGATTCCCTGTTCCCGCTCGGCCCGCAATCCGTCCGTCAGCAATGCGAAATCGATTTGCCCCGGCGCCGTCGTGCCCTTGCCTTCAATCGACCGCACCTGATCTTCGTACACCGATTGAGTGTCGTAGAGCAGCCGCCCGATCAGCGTCGACTTGCCATCGTCCACACTTCCGGCCGTCGAGAATCGAAACAGGTCCTTAGCCTGCTCCAGGCGCAGGAACTCCTCGATCTCAAACCCAGCCCCCATCTGTTCCGCCACCGCCAATTCAGCCTCTCAGTCCCTTAGTACCTAATCGCTATTCCCTATTCCCCAGGGAAGCTCTGAACAAGTTGTCGTTGCGCATCGACATTCCCTCAGGGGCTAAAGCCCATTGGTAAGGCAGGCTTTGCGGCACGACTGAAGTCGTGCCCTTTCAAAGCGACGACTTGTTCAGAAGCTCCCTAGAAGCTTTGCGGCACGACTGAAGTCGTGCCCTTTCAAAGCGACGACTTGTTCAGAAGCTCCCTAGAAATATCCTTCCCGCTTCTTGATCTCCATCGATCCTTCCTGGTCGTAATCAATCGTCCGATTCGCTCGTTCCGAAGACTGAAACGAAAGCAGCTCCGCAATAATTGCCGGAACTGTATCCGCGTCCGACCTTATTGCCCCCGTACACGGACTGCATCCCAGCGACCGCAGCCGCGACTTCACCATCTGCGGCCGCTCACCCGGCCAAGCCACAAACTCC
>Ga0302319_10004673_pt1 | contig 28004 bp, 19 predicted proteins | sample Bog_T0_2_FD_203319 | JGI IMG/M metagenome (GOLD analysis project Ga0302319, IMG submission 203319) | Peat permafrost microbial communities from Stordalen Mire near Abisko, Sweden - Bog_T0_2 | ecosystem: Environmental > Terrestrial > Soil > Wetlands > Peat | place: Sweden: Abisko, Stordalen Mire... | reverse complement strand
TCGAGATCTGACCCATCCCAAACTGCTGACTCAACCAACCCTGAAATCCGAGGGTCTGGACATTCGCCGCGTCCGAGGGTGTGGGTCCAAAGGCTGCTTGCTCCAGAAAACGTCTCGCCGCGGCCGCCGAGACCAAGGCATCGGGATTGCCAACTTGAACCGGTAAAGGCGCCGACTGAGTCGCTCCATTCGACACGATCAGGTTGAGCATGCCGGTGGCGGAAGCGAATCCCGAGACGGAGAGTGCTGTCGAAGATTGAGCCGTGATGATGAGAGGCGTGCCGCCGAGCGATGCTGTCGATTGAGATGTGAAACCGGTTCCAGCGATGGTGGCGCTGAAGAAGCCAAGCGGCAGTGCCGCCGGATTAAGCGTCTGAATCAATGGTGCGGGTGCCTGCAGCGTTGCCAACGCAGTGCCCGTTCCGCCAGGTCCTGTTGCCGTGATGGTGTCTGTGCCGGAAGCCGTCATCGTCGAGGGCGCGGTGTAGAGACCAGTTGCGCTAATCGAACCCGCTGCCGAGCTCCACGAAGTTACATTCGACGCCGAAAACTGTTGCGTACCGCCGAGCAGGAGAGTGGCTGTCGGAGGTGAGACCGTCAATCGCGGCACTAGAGTAACCGTTGCCGTACCTTTTCCACCAGGCCCTGCCGCGGTGATAGTGTCGGTGCCGTTGGAGGTTGTAGTCGAGGGAGCCGTGTAAAGGCCTGACGAAGTAACGCTGCCGGCGAGCGCGCTCCAACTGGTCACATTGCTGGCCGAAAATTGCAGCGTGCCGCCCAGCCCAACCGTCGCGCTCGCGGGCGAGACTGCCGGAGCGGGCGTCGTCTTTCCCGTACCAACAGTCACGGTGAGCGAATTGCTTTGCCACGTGCCGGGATTGTTCGCATAACAAGTGGCCACACCACCGCTCCCACTTATATAGAAAACCGCGGATATCGAAGTCGCGGAAATGAACTTCGCTGAGGCTTCAGCTCCATTGCAGACGGCGGTTGCGCCTTTTATGAATGGCGAAGCGGCGCTCGCGGTAAATGTGATCGTGTCGGTGCCGACCGGCAGCGGATTCGGCGATAGGGCAGTGATGTTTGGACCAGGTCCCTCGGGATTGACATAAACGAGCGCCGAGACTTTTGGATTCGCAACAGAGGTAGCACTGACCAGGACCGAGTTACCGGGCAGAGTTGCCGGCGCGGTATAGAGACCGGTCTGGGTGATCGAACCTCCGCCGGCAGTTACACTCCAGGTAACGGTCTGCGGCGAGAGTCCGGTAACGGTTGCCGTGTATTGTTGAGTTCCACCGAGTGGGAGATTTACGTACCCCGGTGAAATGGCGACTGTCTGGGCGTTCAAGAAACCGCCCGCAAGAATGGCAGCGCATAGCAGCGTCGCGATTCGGGTTGCGAATCTGCGCATATACTGTCCTTGATCAGTTTAGCTGATGAGGATCAGTCGCGGCCCGCAATCCGATATCATAGGCGGCGTGCCCGAGCCATTACGCTTCATGAACTTCAGCTTCGCAAGATCCGCATTTGCCTCGGCGGTCTTTATCGCGCTAATCGCTTGTCCGGCGGCTGTCGCTCAAACTCCGCCGTTAGTCATCGACATACCTGACGCGCCCATCGCGATGCGGGTCCTGGTGCAGAGTCCGGCGGAAACGGTAACCGACCTGCAAGTGATCTGCCTGTTTCAATCATCGCCGTTGAACACGCTGCACGGCTCACTGGCGGAGATCAACGAAAAGTTACACGGCCTGCTGGATCGCGTCCGTAAACCCGAACTGTTTGCCGGCCAACTCGGCGAGACGCTGCTGATCGCGCCGCCCAAAGACAGTCTGCCGGCGAAACGTCTGCTGCTGATCGGACTCGGGGATTCTCAGACCTTTTCCCCCCAGCGGATGGAGTTGGTGGGAGAGATTGTCTATCATGAGGCCGGCCGCGTCGGCGTGTCGCACCCGTTCTTCGCGCCCACGATTCTCGACGGGGGCGTTAGCAAATTCAACACCGGTGACATCGCGGAGCAGGTCATCAGTGGATTTTTGCGGGCATCGGCAACCGCGAAGTCCCTTCAGGATGCGCACGCATCGTCACAGCTAGCCATTAGTGCTTTGACGTTTCTGGCGGGCGCAAAGAATGCGGAGAACACGCGCCAGGGCATCGAAAGAGCTCTGAAGCAGAAGTAGGAATTGGGCCGCCGCTAAACTGAAACTTGCGCCGGCGAAAATGAGATTTGTACTGGCCACTTCCGGGACACATGGCGATCTAAATCCATACCTCGGCGTTGGCCGCGCGTTAATAAAGCGCGGACATCAAGTCGTTATCGCTACCTGTCCCTCTTATCAGTCTAGGGTGGGGGCTGAAGGGCTGTCTTTCCATCCTCTTCGTCCCGACCTAAATGAGCTGATGACCAGTTCGCCCGAGCTAGCCGCCAAAGGGAACGATCGGAAGAGCGGGACCGAGTTCATCTTGCGGACACTAGTTTTACCGAAGCTGCGCGAAACCTACGACGATCTTATGAACGCTTGCCAGGGAGCGGACCTGTTAGTCAATCATCCAGTATTATTTGCCGGACCTTTGGTGGCAGAGAAATTGGGCATCCGTTGGACATCGGTGATTCTGTCTCCCGGCATCTTTCTTTCCGTTCACGACCCTGCGCTGCTGCCTCCGCTGGCATGGTTTCATCCGCTACGCAAACTCGGTCTCGCGCCTCATCGCCTGCTGAATGCCGTGATCGACAGGATCACACTTCGCTGGATGCAGCCCGTTCAAACTCTCCGCAAGGCCGTGAACCTGCCGCCATCCGCGAGCAATCCGGCGCGTGCTGGAATGTTCTCCCCGACTGGGACATTAGGCTGGTTCTCTCCAGTGCTGGGGCCACCGCAACCTGATTGGCCCGCCAGAACAGAAGTGACTGGATTTGTTTTCTTCGATCAGACGAGTCCCACTGGCGCGGACGCTGCTTTGCACGCATTCCTGGACGCGGGCGCGCCGCCCATCGTCTTTACTCTCGGCACCTCGGCCATCACCGTCGCGGGCGAGTTCTATCGCGACAGCTTGCGAGCCGCGCGCGCCAGGAGATGGCGGGCAGTAGTCTTAACAGGCGCCGATCCCAGAAATCGCATTCTTCCGAGCGATGTTCCGGATTCTGTGTTCGTGGCGGAGTACGCGCCGTACTCGGAAGTTTTCTCTCGGTCGGCTGGCGTAGTCCACGCCGGAGGAATCGGAACGATAGCTCAGACGCTGCGTGCCGGAGTTCCGAGCGTGGTGGTTCCTTTTGCCGCCGACCAACCTGACAACGCCTATCGATTAGCGCGCATAGGAGCGAGCCGGACCATTGCCCGCCGTGACTACAGCGCCCGAAGAGTGGCCGCCGAGTTGGAGACAGTCCTGCGCGATCCCCGCTATCGAGACTGTGCCCAAATGGCCGCGCGGCGAATTCGCAACGAGGATGGCGTGACGCGAGCATGCGAAGCGCTCGAAAGACATGCCTGCGGCGACTAACGGAAGCTCTTCAAGTAAGTGATGATCCCAGGAATGATCTCACGCACGTTGGACGACCGTCCTCGCAGTTGACTTTGATAGGCCTCCTCTAGCACGCTGAGTAGCCGATCGTCAGATAACCCTAAAGCGCCGAGTTGGCGTCGAACCGCCGCCGGTGATAGTGGAAATCGCGCTACACCGCGATCCGCGCTTCCGAGCAGCGCTTCCAGTTGCAGATGCCTCCAAACATTTCGCAGTATCTCGAGTGGACCGGGGAAAACGTCAGGGCTCACCTTAGAAAGAACCGACCGGCGCACGGTCCGTTCCTCCAGTGCGACGTCATAAGCGAACCGGCTCCACACCGGCATCGCGTCCGATTGGAATGGCACTCCATCGATCACAAATTCCGGCCGCTTGATAAGAGTAAAAACATCCGCCGACGACGGAGGAAAGATCAAGACCCTCCACATTTCAGTGAAATTAACAAACTCAAGCTGCACGGCGCCGGACGCCAATAGCAGGTAAAGTGTGATGGGTTGCGGCGCTTCCGCACGAGACCGCGCGTGGAACGCACAAATCTCGCGCAGCTCATAAATGCTCGGCAGCTTCGCCGCCGGATTCAGTTCTATGAGCAGCAGCAAACTGTCCATCGCGAAACAGCTGGCGCTGGACACAAGATACGCCGCCCGATACGCCGCCCACTTTGCGGCAAAGCTCTGAATCAGCCCTCGCGCGTAGCTAATCGATTGCGGCGCGCGCAGGATTTCCGCCGGATCGGCATCCACCGTAAACTCGCCCACCGAGGCGAAAGAGGAAAAATGAACCAGCTTGCTATGAATCCATTCAAGAGCGGGAACCAGCAGCCGCAGCGACTCGTCCTGCACATCGCCGCGAAAAGCACGGTGATTCTTGCGCGCGCTGTCTTCGAGTCTTTCGAGCGATTCACGTTCCCATCCGAGAGACCTCGTAATCGATCCCCGCAGCGCGTCACGCCGCGATCCCGCTGGCGAGCCCCCGTTCAGCAGATGGACAATCTCCAGGATCTCCGTTACCGACTTGTATGCGATGCTGTTGCGAAAGATGGGGTCCTGTGCCGTTGGACCTTCACCGAACGCGCTGGCGATGAAGTGCAGCCACCAACTGCGAGCTTCCATGTAATAGCAGCCGCCCAGGCGCTCTTCTGGCACTGCCGGGAGACTGGCCGCAATGTCCGTCCCATATTCGAGTTTCCATTGACGGTGTCCTTCGTCGAAGCGCGATTGAAAGAAATAGTCGGTTTCCCAAAGATTGCGGAAGCTGGTCCGGCTATGCACCTGTTGCCAGAGGCCTGAATCATAGAGTGGAGAAAGCGCGGCCAGTGTACCCAGCCGGCGCATGAGGCGGATTTGCTCTTCTTCTGGCCATTCACCGATGACTACCATATCGACGTCGCTTACACCAAACGCGATATCGTCTTTGCCCACGGATCTTGTGGTGTATACGCAATCGGTGCCGGCAAAGCTCTTGGCTACCCACACCACGCCCCACACGTGCACCCGGTATACCAATCCATAGAAGTGCTTGAGAGGCGTTCGCGCCGTCGCAACCACAATCCAGCGAACCCACACTTTCGCGCGCGAGAAGAAACGTCCCCAGCGAAAGCGCCCGGGGTCGCCCGGCATCAGCAGCATGATTTCTCGTACGTCGGGAATAGTGATTCCTACTTTCGCAAAATCCTTTATCTGATCCGGCGCAGCGTGAGACGAATGCACCATAGAGTACAAGCGAGATAGCTAATGCAAATCGCCGGCAGTCTCTGCCACACGGAAGGCACATAATCCTTTAGATACGAACGAACGACACGCGCAAAAGACCACACATAAGGGGGCCGCATGATGGCACCCCAGGTTTTGTGCGTGTTGAGTTCGTGGTAGCGCTTCCAATATGTGCAATTCTCCACGTACAACGTTCTGCCGATCAACGCGAGCGTGAAGAGCCACAGCATATCCGCCGCGATGTTATGGATGGTCGGCCTGATCCACAGTTTCCGGTCCACTAACCACTTTCGCCGGAATACTCCATGGAACTGCAGCCCGCCGCCCAGCGCGATTCGATAAGCGGTGAGCGAACCCGGACCCCGCCCGCGCTTGGGAATTTTCGTTTTGACTTTGTTCAGCCGTTCCCCACTCATGCTGATCCGTTCCACTCGTGCATAGGCGACCACGGCGTCCGGATCCTGTTCAAGAGCCGCCACTAGTTTTCGAACGAAGTCGCTCGAATACGAATCGTCGTGCGACATCCAAACGAAGTAATCCCCCGACGCTTCAGCCAGCAACAGATTGTAGTGCGCCACCCAATCCAGTTGGTCCTCCGCAATCAAGAAACGAAACCTCGGATCGGCGGAGAATGCATCCCGCAGGCGTTCGATGGCATCGTCCTCCCGATGGCGGTCTGAAATCAGAAACTCCAGGTTTGGGTAGTCCTGGTTCCTCAAGGTCTCTATAACGATCGGGAGGAATCGAGCCGAACGATACAGTGGTACTGCTGCCGTCACCTTGGGATAACTCATGGCCACGGCTGCCGGAGTCACCGGCCTTCTCCCGCACACTTTTTCACACATCCCTCGATGTGCTCGCTGACCGCGATGGCGTTCCGTTCCGAGTCTCGGCCGAGAGTCAAGTGATAAACCTCGGATCTCGCGATCAACCGTAGGCTGGCTCGCAATCGCGATGCCGCGGCTATCGTCTTTCGAAACACCTCCAGCCAACCTCGCTGGAAGACAAACTCCATTCCTTGAAAAAGACCAAGCCCCACCACGCAATTACTCATCATCGCTCCAACCGCGGAGATTTTAGAAGCCGGTCGAATGGTGCAGGTATCCCGCAGGCTGCGGCTGCCGAGAAAAAGCAGGCAGGGTTCCGCGTGGCCGGTCACTCGCTCGGCAAAATAGCTGTAATTCACCAGCAGCTTCGGCCCAAACTCCATCCGGCGGATGGTGCGCATTTTATCCGGCGGAATAGTTCCTTCAGCGCCGGGAAGTAGCCCGAGACGAAGCGGGAATGCCCACACATCCCCGCTACCATCGATCAACGGAGAATCATCGGAAAGCAGTTGAATACCGTCCAGTAGCAAGAGACTCGCTCCTAGCGTGCTCTTTCCCCCTCCCATCGGTAACAGGACTAAAGCGGCGCGGTTCCGAACGCTGACGCCCAGGGCATGAACACGATGCAGACCGCGCGCATCGAAAAACTCTCCGCTTTGCGAAAGCATGAATAGATAAGCCGCTTCAAACAGCAGATCTGGGTCGCGGCTGAATACTCGAAAGTCGCCATTCCTCCGATCGTGGATTCCCAACGCTCGGCCCGAGTAATCGACATAAGTCAAATTGCCATTCCGATAAGAAACATTCCGCGGCGTGAACACCGTAGCTGTAACATCGGGCAATTCGCTATAAGGGGGATCCGCATCGAGCAGCTCAATCTTGACCGCCGCGCTTGAGTCTTCAGCCGCGGCGCCACGCAGGAAATAGGCGAAGTCTTCACGAATGCCGGCTAGAACCTGCGCCGAGGTGCTCGTCACCAAAGCGCGGTAACCATATATGTTAACGAGACACTCTTCACTCATGGAGACGGAAACACCCGCCAAATTTACCGCTCATATCGATCTCTATCATCGGATTGCCCGGCATCTGCTCGGTTCGCTTGAAAAGGTTCGCTTCCGTGGCCACCCCTACACGCTGCCACGCTGGATAGCTCGATTCAACCGCTGCCTCCAGTTGCCGGACGTGAGGTGCGCTGCCTTCCTCCCGCGAAATAATCCATCCCACTTGATCGCTATCAAGCAAGTTCAAAACGCCGGCTGGGTCGTGAAACAGCATTTGATAACGCCCCACCGACCACGAGCTTTTAGCCAGCATTTTGCTCGCTCGCAATATGATGTGATCTGCCGCGCGATCCCGCAGCGCGGCCTCCGCGATGATGGCGCCCTCGAAGTCGGCATCACCAGCTACCATCCAGATCTTGCCCGAGTCACGGTACAACATGTCGTTGCCCACAATGCGCTGTGCAACCCGGCCCCTTTTTAGCGGCATGCCGTACATATTCCAGCCGACAAACCCCAGCGCCACCATGGCCATCGCAGTTACCGCCAGCCCTACTCCGAACCTGCTCGCCGATGCGATGCGCAGCAGCTCTTCGGTCCCTGCCGCGGCAAGTACGATCATGGCCGGAATCGCCGTAACCAGGTAAGACTCGTCTATGGGAACGTTCACCACGGAATAAAAGATGCAGCAGCTCAACACTAGCGCGATGAGTGCGGTCTGGGGCACTCTTCGCTGGCCGCTGCGCAATCCCACCGCAATCCCGACTGCGGCAAACGCAACGCCGTACCAATTCAGAGACGATGCGAGCCACGTCAAATATTCCCAACTGTGGGCCAGCGTCTTAGCGGGCGAATATTGATAGGCCTGCCCGATGAGGGCAGGCACGAACATATAAACCAGCACCATACCGGCGGCAACCGCGATTCTTTTCTTGGTGACGCGCACCAAAAGCAGCGTGATAACAGGAACCATAATAAGAACCGCTGCGCGGCCGTGCGCAGCCAGTGCGCCCGCCGCTAGTAGCGCCGCCCACCGGACATGCCGTGATTCCCCGGTCGCAATGTAAAGACCATACTGTGCCGCGGCCCAAAAAACGAGAAGCGCCAGCAAAAGATCCGGCGAGACTTCCACCGCCGCCGCCATCATGGTTCGATTGCTGGCCATCACCAGAGCCGCCACGAAAGAGATCCAAAGGCCATGCTCGCGCCGCATCCAAAAAAACAATCCAATCACCAGCGTACTGGCCAACACTGCCTGAAAAGATAGCAATCCGGCCCGGCTGCGGCTAGTCGCAAACATCCACATCGCTTCACTCGAGTAGAAAAGCGGCGGCCAATGCAGGATCGCGACCTTTGGGTAATGAACGTAATAGTCCGTAGCAAATCTCCACGGATGCGCCATCTTCCCGGATACCAAATAGTCATGAACCATTAAGCTGGACACGACATGAGCCGCCTCATCTTCGTTGGCATCGAAGTCGCCTCGGTACGCGCCTGAAAGAGCCTGAAGAACCAAAACGAGTACTAGTAGTACCGCAGCGAGCGCCCAATCCGGTTTTCGAACCCAGTGGGTACGCGTCGACGCGCTGCACTTCAAAGCATCGGACGCAGGCTCGGGCGATAAGACAGAATTGCTCATTCACGTCCGCTTGCAGTATACTGCAAAATTGATTGATTCCACGCGCGTTTCGATATCAGTCGTAGTGGCCGTCTCAAACGCGCCGGAAGATCTAGCCGCCTGCTTAGCGGGCATTCGCGCCTGCCGTGGCGAACAGGACGCCGAGATCGTCGTTGTGGATGATGCATCGAACGATGCCTGTGCGCTCTGCATCAGCGCTCTGGCCGCGCAGTTCGGCGCAAAACTGATTCGTCTGGATCGGCGCAGCGGACCGGCGGCGGCCCGCAATGCAGGCGCTCATGTTTCGCAGGCAGAGATTATTTTTTTCCTGGACGCGGACGTGGTTCCGCATCCCGAGTGCTTCGAGCTGGTGCGCTCCATGCTGACGGGCGACGAACAGGAGTATTCCGCGGTCATTGGCTCATATGACACCCACCCACACCATCCGGGCCTGGTCAGTCAATATCGCAATTTGCTGCATGCCTACGTCCACCACACCTCGGAAGGCGAGGTCGCCTCGTTTTGGACTGGCTGCGGCGCAGTTCGCAGATCGGCCTTTCTAGCGGCCGGTGGTTTCGACGACAAGTTCCAATTTCCCTCCGTGGAGGATGTAGAGTTCGGCTCTCGACTGGTACGCGCTGGCGGCCATATCGCACTGAATCCTCGGATTCAAGTCACCCACAGAAAGCGCTGGACATTGCGAAGTATGTTGGCAACGGATTTGCTGCGCCGCTCCGTTCCCTGGACCGTGTTGGCATGGAGCGGTCTCGGACTTCCTCGCAATCTGAACTTCACTCCGCGCCGCCGTGCCTCCGTGGTCGTCTCCGCGCTGATCGCCGCGTTTGCCCTTCTGTCCATAGTGGATCCGAGATTCAGCGCGGCTCTGGCCGCCGTCGTGGCCGCCCTGATCTGGTTAAGTCTCCCGTTTTTGTCTTGGTTACGAGATCAGCGTGGACTTGCTTTTTCTTGTTCCTGCCTTTCTCTCCACTGGCTTCACTGTCTGACACAAGCGGCCGGTTATGGGCTCGGGAGTTTAGCGGTCTGCGCCACCTGGCTTTGGGTTTGGCGCTGGCCCGGCGTGAGCCTCCCAAAATTGCTGCGCCAACTTTCCGGCTAGGTACGCACGCCATCAAGCGGTTGCGAATACCTGACCGAACTTCCGAAATCCTGCGCTGAGTCGCCAAAGATAAGCGCATTCCCAATCGGAGTGGGAAGCGTTAGCGACTTGGCTGGCTAATCCCGGCAGTCCCCCGCTGCGATAGTCAGGTTAAGATAAAACCATGAAGTTCGTTGTCAGCACCTATAGGGACGAGGACGGTATGTACATTGCGGAGTGCCCTGCAATTCCGGGCTGTGTCAGCCAAGGGCAAACCGAAGCCCAGGCTGAGGCGAACATCGCCGACGCGATCCGCGAGTGCTTGGCGGTCCGGGCCGAGCGCGGTCTGCCTTCTACCGTGACCATGCGCGAGATCGAAGTCGCGGTCTAGTGCCGGCTCTCCCGCTGTTTCGACCGCGGGAGGTCGTTCGCGCCTTCCAACGCCTTGGCTGGCAAATCGCCAGGCAACGAGGCAGCCACATCATTCTTACCAAACCCGGATCTTCGGTAACACTGTCACTTCCAGACCATCCGCAAGTAGCGCGTGGCACTTTGTGAGCGCTAATCGCCAAAGCGGGTTTAAACTGTCGAGGAGTTTTTGTTGGCGGGCGATTAGCTTCTGATTGCCGCCTCCTTGATCCGATGACATCGCCGAACTCGACAGCCACCTCCGTGTCGGCAGCCTTAATCGACCCTGGCTCCGGGGCGTGGCCTCTGGCCGACGCCGACGGCCGGTCCGTTCATTAGCGACCACGAGTCTGTCGGCCATGCCACGGGCAACATATCCCTTCCCAGTTTCCTTTGAAACTGATGTTCAAAGTGCCCGGATGGCTGCCGGCGGCACACAATCAACGCCTGCCGCACGGCGGCGGCGCGAGGCCAACAGCCATGCGATAGGATGGAAGGCAACTAACCTCAGGGCAAGATGGAAATACCCTTCAGAATTAGCACTGCGGCAGAGAGGCTGAAGGCCGGTCGACGAGTTAATCGCATCACGGTGCGCGATTTCCTGAGTCTCTTTGGTGCCGAAAGACGGGGCGCAACCAAGGTTCAGGAAATCCGCGCCATCCTCGACGCCCTCGACCTCCAAACTACGCCCGACTTCGAGACCGAGTGGATCGACGCACCAATTTGGCTCAAGCTGAAAGACGGAGTTCTCCCCGTCGTACTCCCTTCTATAGACGAAGCTATCGACCTTGCCATTGAGGACCTACTTGAGGGCGAATCGCCCGGCCCCGAACAAGCCGAGGCGGCGACCGGCCCCGAAGTCGCTCCCGAAAGTCCAGCACCGCCTTCAAACATCGAGGTCTCCGAGAGCATCCTCTCCGAAGATCCCACGTACAGAATTGGAAAACTACCAGCAGCGAACAAGACCCTCGTTATCGTCGGTCCCAACGATCCACTCATGAAGACAATCACGCTAATGCTGCAACACGACCTGTCGCAGCTTCCGATAATGTAGGGGGACGCCGGAAATTTCGCGTGGTATTTCACGCCACGGACTACACCTCATCGCGTACCAGATGCAATCGAATCGTTATGGGGACCTTGGCGTCAAAGAAGAACGCGGCAACCGCTTCACGAACATTTTGCCGCAGTTCCTCCCAGGTGTCACCCTGCGAGAAGATATTTTCCGTCAAGCACTCGGCGCAGTAGCGCCGTCGGACTCCTGCACGATTCCGAAAGCCAGCTCGTCCATATGAACTAATATGATACCGGACCGCGCGCTCCATCGGTCAAGGTCGTACTGCTGCCGACTGAGTCGCCGCCGCGCGATAAACTGTCTTGCCCGCGACCAAAGTCCACAAAATCTTGGCGTCGCGCATTGATTCGGGGCTGATCGTGAGTACATCGCGATCAATCAAAATAAGGTCGGCACGTTTCCCGGGAGCAAGAGTGCCGATGTGATCCAGCAGATTCATCGCTTTCGCTGAATTGCGCGTGTAAGCATAAAACATGGCCTCGCGAGGCATGTCTTGGGAGGCGTCCAGAACTCCCTCCGGACCTTTGCGCGTCTCGGCTTGGTAGACGGCCCAAAACACATTGGCGCTGGACACAGGCCAGTCACTGGCGCCGGATATAATCCCGCCGCTATCGAGAATCGAGCGCGCCGGATATTGCCAGCGGTAAACATCGGGCGCAAGGTAAGGCTTCACGATTTCAATCGTATCGGGCCCGGCATCTGCCCACAGAAGCTGCAGCGCGCTAATGACGCCGAGTTGGTGAAATCTCGGAAAGTCCGAGGGTTGCACAAATTGTTCGTGAGTGATGGTGTGTGGGAGGCCACTATTGCCGTTTGCTTTTCTAGCAGCGGCGATGCCGTCGAGCGCCGCTCTCACTGCACCATCTCCCAAAGCATGCACGTGAATGATGAGACCCTGCTTGTCGGCGGAGACACAAAGTTCGGCGAATTTGCTCTGTTCGAAAAGTAAGTCGCCGTAAAGCCCGGTGTTGGTGTAGGGTTTCGTCAGGTGCGCGGTTTGCGAAGGGTACTCCACCACTCCGTCGGCAAAGATTTTGATCCCGGTCACGTAAAGATTAGGAACGTCTTTGTAGGTAGCGCGAATCTTTTGGACCGCCGCCAGTTCGGCTGGCGGATCCTTCGCGAATACTTGTGGGAAAGCGGCCACTTGCGGCAGAAGTTCTCCATGATCTCCCAGCAGCTTGTAAGCTTTCAGAACGTCTTCGGTAGCCAGAGGGTCGAGCCAGGAAGTAATACCTAGGCTGTAGTTGTATTGCAGAGCCGCTCGAGCCGAGGCCAGCAGTCGCTCGTCGGAGGGCTTGGGCAAGAGCGCATTCACTTTTTGTGCGCCGGCGTCCACCACGAAACCGTTCGGCGTGAAGTCTTTGCCAACGCCATAGTATTTGCGCTCGCCTTCCGGGAGTGCTTTCAAATAATCGGCTGTTATGCCGGCGCGCGCTAGCAGTGCGTGATTGGCCCACGCTGTGTGCCCGTCCATGCCGCTCAGCAGCACAGGCTGCGTCGCATAGGTGCCGCTGTTGAAATTGGCGTTCAGCTGATCGGTTTGCGACCAGAATTCCAGCGGGATGCCCAGGATCTGCAGAATGTCGCCACGGATGCCACGCTCCGATCGTTTGGCTTCAGCTGTAAAAGCCACGAGTTGTTCGACGGTTTCCAGTTTGTCGCCTGCGTCGGCGGAGATGAGGCCCATGCCGCCCATCATCGAGTGACTATGAGAATCGATAAAGCCCGGGAATAGAGTCTTGCCTTGAAGGTCTATCCGCTCGGCCTTTGGAGAAACGGATTTTTCGACATCGGCCAAACTCCCGACGGCAATAATTTTATCGCCGCGTATGGAGAGCGCGGAAGCGTAGGGACTGACAGGTCCGGCCGTAAAGATCTGTGCGTTGTAGAAGATGCGTTCGTTGGCACTTCCCTGCCCGTGAACAGGCAAAGCCAACGCCAGCAACGCAAACCACATGGGAATCAACCGGACGATAGTCTCGAATAGTGTAGACAAGTGATTACAATCCTTTTAGAAGCTGACTCGCAGCGCCATCTGGCCAATGCGCGGGTCGAGAGTGGAGGTGATTTGGCCGACCTGCGGAGAGGTGATGGGTACCGTGCTGTTTGCACTCTGCCACTCGGTATGGTTGAACGCATTAAAGAATTCGGCGCGGAAAATCAATTGCACCTTTTCGCCGTAGAGTTTCGTCCGTTTTTCGAGAGCTATATCGAGGTTGGTCAGTCCAGGGCCTCGGAAGAAGTTACGCGCCAGATTGCCATAAGTGGGCGCCGGGCAGCCGCCGGGAGTTCCCGGAGGCGCATAACTCGCATAGCAAGCCGGTGTGTATAAGCTCGATGGATTGAAGAAGAAGTGTCCGCTCACCGGGCTACCGTTGACGGTGAATGTTTGAACTTGGCTGGGGTTCTCGGAAGCAACCGCGCCGGGCAGGATATCGGGCCGAACCAGGTTGTTATCGCCTGCGCCCGAAGGCCCCGGCGTCGCTCCATCCACATAGAGTCCCGCCGAAACGTTATAAGGGAATCCGGTTTGCATGGTGAATATAGGAAATAGCTCCCAACCGGAAGTCAGCCGTTTCGGCGCGTTTGGAAAGAGCTTGTTGAAGGGCAGCTCCCAACCTCCGCTCAGCACAAAACGCTGCCGGATGTCTGAATCCGCTGGTCCGATGAAGTCGTGCCAGTCATAGGCGCCAACCGCGTTGCTGTTGCGGGCGAAGCCATCGGCGGTATCCAGATTGTGCGCGTAAGTGTATGCGGCAGTAAAGAACACTTGGCCAAGTTTATCGAAACTGTTGATGCGCTTCGTAAGACTGGCGATCAAGCTGTTGTAGTTCGCGCTCGAATTGTTGCCGAAAGTGTAAGGCATTTGCCCGTATGCACCTGGAATCTGCAAACCCGGCTGGGCATTCAAAATGCGCGTGTAGCTGCCAACGATAAAAGGATCGATATCTTTTTGGGCAACGAGCTTGTGTGAGGAACTGCCCATATAGCCAACTTCCGCCGCTAGGCCGTTACTCAGTTGGCGCTGGATGCTGAGATTGTATTGGTAGATATAAGGAGTCCGGAGATTGGGATCAATGAACACACTGGAAGGCCCGAAGGGCAGAAAACCTGCTGTGGCGAAGTTCAGATTGGAAGGAGGTGCGTGCGAGGGGAACGGATTGGTGGTTCCAGTCGAGCCAAACGGATCCGAGAGAAAGGGAACGGTTCCGGTAATGCTGCTCGGTGTGGTGAATGGAACGTACGCTGCTGAATAGAATGGCGGCGTGCCGTTTTGATTCTGGTTGTCTTGCGCTAGCAGAACATCATAAAATACTCCGAAACCGGTCCGGATGCTCATTTTGCCCTGATGAGTGGGGTCCCACGCTAGACCGAACCTCGGAGCGACATCGTTTCGGTCAGGATAGTTGACGCCGTTGGAGGGAGCGCCAGGGTCGCCGGGAAACAGCAAGCCCAGCGGTGCGTTCGGGAATTTTACCGACTGCTTGCCGGGAACAATCATGTAATTGCGGTCCCTTGGATCGCTCTTGGGAGTTGAATACTCATAGCGCAGGCCAAACGATAATGTCAGGTTCGGCTTTAACTTCCACTCATCCTGGATGAAGGTCGCGTATTGTTGGCTGCGCACCGCGCTGTTGGCGCGTGGGTATTGATAATAGTCGGTTGGCAAGCCAAGAAGGAAATCCGCCAAGTCGCTGCCCGAGCCGCTGCCATAGAAATCGTAAGCGCCGTCAACCGCAAAGGCGAACCATGCGTTGTTCTCAACCACGGAGGCCGTCCCTCCCATTTTTATAGTGTGCGCGCCGTGAACCCACGCCAGCGTATCGGCGTAGACGTAAGTCGTGTCGGCATAAATCGCCGGCCCGTTGATGTTGAATCCCAGATCGGTGCCGCTTTGGTCAAAGAGGATTTGCGTCGGGCCCGTCGTGGAATCAGGAGTTACATTGACGCCGAGTTGCGAGGGTCCTGGCAAGTTGGCGGCGGGAAAGTTTAGGCTGTTTTTGTCGTGTTGCGCGGTGAAATGAAATTCGTTGATAATCGCGGCGGAGAAGGATTTTGTATAGCCGATAGTGGCGTACATATTGGTGAAGATATTGTCGCCGGGGTAACCGGCGACATTCGGCGCGCCGCTCGTCACGAAAGGATAATCCTGCGGATTGTTGAAGGAAACAGCGGTGAAGCTGAGCCGGTCGTTCGACGTGAGATTCAGATCCAGCTTGCCGATAAACTCGTCGCGATTGTCGCTGGCTTTGCCGTTGGGAGTCAGAATGCCGCTGGCGCTGGTCGGAATCAAGCCGTTCTTGATGTAACTTTCGGCCACTGGATTAATCTTGCTCGGATCGATAATGCCCTCCGCCGCCAGTTGAGGATTGGCTTGAAAGAATGGATTGGCGGTGAGAAAGCTGGCTACGGCCGCGTTAACGGAAGGACTGGCATTTGAAAAATCGCCGTTGAGTTCCGCCGGCGTATAGGTCGTCACCTGCGGATTGACTTGCGTCTGCGTCTGCCTCTGCCCTTGATAGCCAAAGAAGAAGAAGACCTTGTCTTTTCCATTGAAAAGCCTGGGAATCAGCACGGGCCCGCCAATGGTGCCGCCAAACTGGTTGCGTTTGAGAACGGGCCGCGTGAGTCCGGATTCGTTATTGAAGAACGTATTGGCGTTGAAATCTTCATTCCGCAGGTAGTCGTAAGCGGAGCCGTGCAGATCGTTTGTGCCCGACTTGGTGATGACGCTCACCACGCCGCCGCCGCTGCGTCCGAACTCCGCCGTATAGTTATTCGTCAGAACGCGATATTCTCCGACCGTGTCGGGATTAGGATCAACCACCGGAATGCCATAGGTGGCCGACGTATTGGTCCCGCCGTCTAGCAGATAGGTAACCGCGTTATCGCGGCCGCCGCCGATACTTACCAAGCCGCTAAACTGGCCTGCGCCGAGTGCGGAGGGAGTCACTCCCGGTTGTGTCAGAGCGAGTTGTAGAGTGTCGCGCCCGTTTAGTGGGAGATTCTCAATAGGCGCGCCAGTCACCACTGAACTCATTGTCGAGTTCACGGTATTGACCAGTGTTTCGGCGGCGTTGACGGTAACCGTCTCCGAAACTGCCCCGAGTTCCAAGGCGAAGCTTTGTGAGACGTCGCCCTGCACGTTCATAGTGAGATCTTCTACCTGGGCTTCTTTGAAGCCCCGTTTTGTAACGGTAATTCGATAGTGTCCGGCGGTTACGCTGGCAAACGTGTAGCTGCCAATATCATTCGTAAAGACAGTGGCCGTTGTGCCCTGCTCCTTGTTCCGCAGTGCGACTTGCGCACCCGCGACCAATGCGCCGCTGGAATCGGTGACGCGTCCCGATAGGGTGCCGGATGAGGACTGGGATGAGAGCGAAGCCACCCAGACCTGACAGACACAAAAGACTACTAATGCAAAGCGAAGAAAGCGCCTCGGATGAACGCGAGTCATGTTGCTCCTTATTTGGCAATGTGATGTCTACGCGGACAAATCGAAAGGGCGTGTTCAGAGCTTGACATGGGGAACGTGCCATGCAAAGCTACTAAGAAATCTTGAAGGTTAGGAATCAAAATACCACAGCGCGCGGAAAGCGTCAAACGCGCCATCGCTAAAAGGAGAGAGATGAAAGTTGAAATAACCAAGGCTTTCGCGGCCTGCGGCTGCGTGGCGCTGCTATTGGGAGGAATTGCTTCTCTTCGCGCGAAAGAAAAGCCGTTATTAGGCGAAGCTCCTTATTTTGGCGGCGATAAAACGCTCGACCGCTACTCGCCGCTCGCTCAAATCAACGCGAGCAATATCAAAGATCTTAAACTCGTTTGGGAGCGGCCTTCGCTCGATGCCGAGTACAAAGAGCACTTTCCGGATCTGACGCCGTCGAACTATCTGCGCGGCACGCCCATCATGATCGGCAACGTCCTCTATTCGCCCGACGGTGTGGGCTTGGTGGAGGCATTCGATCCGGCCAGCGGCAAGACGAAATGGATACAAAAGCCCTTCCCGGCAACTTTGAAAGAAGCTGCCGGTGAGAGTTACCGCACGGTGGATTTCTGGTCGGATGGCAAGGAAAAACGGATTTTTTCCGTTCGCGGCGAATACCTCTACTGCATCGATGCCAAGACCGGCGAGGTGGTGAATGAGTTCGGAGAACACGGGCGCATTTCACTCAACCGCAATACGCCCGACCACGCCAGATATTTCGGCTGGAACGGGCCATTAGTGGTGAATGGTGTCATCATCATGGGAGGTAACGGCGGTGGCGGACCCGAAGGCGGCTATGGCGACGGCGGACTGCAAAAAGAGGCGCGCCCCGAAGACGCGCGCGGCTTCGACGCACGAACCGGAAAGCTCCTGTGGACGTTTCACGTGCTGCCGCAGCCAGGAGAGCCTGGAAACGATACGTGGGGGTTGGATTCCTGGAAATATGTGGGCAATATGGCGGCTTGGGCACCTCTCACGGCCGATGCCAAGCTCGGCTATGTTTATATCCCATTCAGCGCACCTACCAATTCGTGGTATGGAGGTCATCGCCCAGGTATCAATCTATACAGCGACTCACTGGTCGCGCTGGAGATCAAGACCGGCAAGCTGATGTGGTATTACCAATTGATACACCACGATATTTGGGAGTACGACATCGCCTCAGCGCCCGTGTTGGGAGATATCACGGTAGCCGGTAAGCGCATTCACGCCGTGATGCAGGCCTCGAAAAATGGCTTCCTCTATGTATTCGACAGACGAACCGGCAAGCCTGTCTGGCCGATTGAAGAACGCCCTGTCCCTAAATCGACCATACCGGGAGAGTGGACCTCTCCCACTCAGCCGTTTCCCACAAAACCTCCGGCCTTCGACCGTCAGGGCTCGTCCGAGGCTGACCTAATCGACTTCACTCCCGAGTTACATGTCAAAGCGGTGGCTCTTTCGAAGCAGTATGTCTTAGGCCCGCTCTACACTCCGCCGTCTCTCAAAAGCGATAGTCCAGACGGCATGAAAGGCACCCTTGCGATTCCAGGTGGCTGGGGCGCTGGCAATTGGAATACCGGTGCATTCGATCCGGAAACGGGCATCTACTACGCCGTTTCGCGAACCGAACCGGGTGTCTATGGAATGATGAAGACCGACGATCCGAAAGCGACCATCGACTATGCCTTTGGCGAGGCGCACGAGCATAGGCCGGGTGAGCCGCGCCCGGATTACCGCCGAGGCATCGGTCCGGAAGGACTGCCGCTTATCAAGCCTCCCTACGGGCGAGTCACGGCGCTCGATCTGAACAAAGGCGAAATTCTTTGGCAGGTCGCGAACGGAGACGGCATCCGCAATCATCCCTTGCTCAAGGATTTGAATTTGCCGCCCTTAGGGAGCCCAGGCCGGCCGGCCGCGTTGGTTACCAAGACTCTGCTTTTTCTGCCCGAGAGTAGCGATGCGATCATGGGAGGCGCGGGAGTGGCGGGTCCATCCAAATTGCGCGCCTACGATAAACGCACAGGCGCGGTTGTTTGGGACACCGATCTCCCGGCCGGAGCAACCGGCGGCCCAATTACCTATATGTCGGAAGGGAAGCAGTATGTGGTCGTGCCCGTGGGAGGAAAGAAATACGGGTCGGGCTGGGTGGCCTTCGCGCTTCCGTAATCTAGGTCCGAGAGGAAATGAAAATGCAGCTACTATACATAGGTGTGAGCGCTGTTGCGCTACTCGGATTGGGCATGCTAACGGGTGGCGCCGACGAACCAGGCCTCTACTCGACCGCACAGGCCAAGAAGGGTAGCGCCCTCTACAGTGAGAAATGTCTTTCATGCCACGATCCAGCAGGCGGATCTTGGGGACCAAATCTAAAAGGCGACGACTTTTGGGAGACCTGGAATGGCAAGCCGGCGCGCGCCCTGTATAGCAAAATCATTAGCACCATGCCGCAGGAAGATCCTGGCTCGATTCCTGAGAAGGATGTGATCAATCTCGTGTCGTACATCATGCAATTGAACGGCCTGCCTGGCGGAGACAAAACGATTCAGAGTGCCGACGAGTTGAACAAGATAAAGCTTCAGAAACCCAAGTAGCGCCAACGCAACGCTTGATATGCTTTCTAACGGCAATTTGAACAGGAGGGAAATCAAGTGTTCAAGCAGAAAGAAATCAATCTTGGCAGAAGAACGCTGCTAAAAACGGCGGCGGCGGCAATCGGCAGTGCAGTGCTGAGCAAGAAGGCCGATGCCAACCCGGAACCCAGAATTCAAAACGTCAACACGAATTCCAGTCCATCGAAACTGAGAATCACGGATCTGCGCGTTGCCACGGTTCATAAACCTGGACCAACCCCGTGCACCATCATCCGTCTTGACACAAATCAGGGCGCGTACGGATTGGGTGAAGTCAGGGACGGTGCCAGTGCCACGTATGCGCTCTTTCTGAAGAGCCGGCTGCTTGGCGAAAATCCGCTCAACATCACATTCCTTTTCGAGAAGATCAAGCAATTCGGCGGCGGCGCGCGTCAAGCAGGTGGAGTAGTAGCCGTCGAGGAGGCGCTTTGGGATATCGCCGGCAAAGTGTATGGAGTGCCCATCTATCAAATGTTAGGAGGAAAGTTTCGCGACAAGATCCGTCTCTATGCCGATACGGAAGAGTCGAAAGATATCAAGCTATACGCCCAGCGCATGAAAGCGCGTAAAGAGGAAATGGGTCTGACTTGGCTCAAGATGGATCTTGGTATCGATATGGTCTCGGATACTCCGGGCACAGTGACTGGCCCCTCCGGCCTGAGTAAGTGGGAGATGACTAATCTTCAACATCCATTCCTGGCTAACGAAGTGACAGACAAAGGTATAGAAATGCTGATAGCCTATGTAGCGGCAATTCGCGAGGCCGTGGGAATGGAGATCCCACTCTCCATGGATCACCTGGGTCATCTAGGTGTCAACTCGATCATCCGCTTAGGGAAGGCCTACGAACCATACAATCTCTCTTGGATGGAGGATGTCATTCCCTGGCAGTACACCGAGTTGTTGCAACACATCACCAACGAAAGCCCCACGCCAATACTCACTGGCGAAGACATCTACCTGAAAGAACCTTTCGTCAACCTCTGCCGGAATCATGCGGTGAGTAAGATCCACCCGGACATTTCCACTTCCGGCGGCATTCTGGAGACTCACAAGATTGGCGACATGGCTATGGAATACGGCGTCCCCATGGCGATGCATTATGCCGGACTGCCGATTGGCGCATTGGCCAGTGTTCACTGCGCCGCCGCGACCGAGAATTTCCTCGCATGCGAGAATCACTCGCTCGACGTTCCCTGGTGGCAGGATCTGGTTGAAGGAATCGACAAGCCGATCATCGATAAAGGCTTCATTCGAGTGCCCGATAAGCCTGGCTTGGGCGTCACTCTCAATGAAGAGGCCGTGCGAGCACATCTCGTCCCCGGCACGGCCTTCTTCGAACCCACTCCGCAATGGGACAAGGAACATTCCTGGGACCGGCTGTGGAGCATGACCCCGCCGTCCACTAAGGAGGTTGTCGCATGAAGAGAGTTCTTTTGATTTTCGTTACCCTGAGCGTGGCAGCCAGCTTCGCCCAAGTAAAGATGACCAAAGATCAGATGATGTTCTACACGTCTGGCTGGAAAGGCGACCGCTTCCCGGATGGGCGGCCCAAGGTGCCCGACGATCTGCTGAAGCGTGCTCTGGATGTGTCGATCGAAGATGTTTGGGATTATCTCCGCGAACAGGGTTACCGGAATCAGTTTGAGGGTGGATGGCAAGCACTACACATTGAGAAGCCGTTCGCCGGACGTGCCTTGACCGCGCAGTATATGCCAGTGCGGCCCGATATGGTGAAAGCGATAGCCGCCGAAGGCAAAGCGGAGGGCAGAGTAAGTTGGAATAATAGTTGGCCTATCAACGAACTGCAAATCGGCGATGTTTATGTTGCCGATGGTTTTGGCAAGATTATTGAGGGTACGTTGATCGGTTCGAACTTGGGTAATGCAATCGCGGCACACACCCACACCGGCTTTGTATTCGATGCCGGCATTCGAGACCAGGAGGAGAACCGCGAGATCCCCAATTTTAATGGCTTTTACCGCGGCTACGATCCCTCCGCCTGGGCGGACATGACGCTAACGGCAATCAACGCCCCCATTCGCATCGGGCGCGCCATTGTTTTGCCCGGAGACCTGGTTTTGGCCAAGACCGATGGCGTCATCTTCATTCCCGCTATCCTGGCGGAGGCCTCGATCAGTTCGGCGGAGTTCACCAACTTAAAAGATGCCTTCAACTTCGAATTGAACCGCCAAGGTAAGAACGGAGCTGAGTTCGAGGGCGGCTGGACAGCCGCAAAATATGGCGCGTTTGCGAAATGGATCGACGCGCATCCCGAGATGTTGAAAATGCCTCGAACTGAGTTCGATGAACTCTTGGCTAAGGAGACTCAACCGCGTTCGAGAAGAAACTAAACCGGCGAGGTGTAGGGCGTTGACATGTCAGTTTGCTTAGTCGCGGAGTGCGGGTGGCTATACAGGAAATCTACCGACACGAGCTAAATCAGCCGATAAATATGTAGGGCTCGGCGACAATTGGCGCGACAGACACTTCGCAGCAACGCAATCACAGCGATTGGGAGCAACCGGACCACGGTTCGCCGAAGAGCATTTGTCGCGCTCGCCGTCACAACAATAGTCCTTATTGTGGTTCTCTGTACCATTTCGCGCCTCTTTCTGGTCCAGCGCTTTGCAGATCTTGAAGCGGCGAGGATGACAGATTCAGTGGCCCGCGCCGAGCTTGTCATTCAGAATGAGATTGCCCAACTTGACAAGATTGCAATGGATAACGCCGCATTCGATGACACCTATCATTTCATGCACGCGCCTTCTGCCAGCTACATTCGATCGAATTTCGGGACGGGGTCTACCAGCACGCTAGCGCGCGAGAACTATCAGGCGCTGGTTTTTATCGATCCGCACGCGAAGGTCGTGGCGGCCGAGGGTTACGATCCAAGATGGGGGCAGGGCACAGCTATTTCGCCAGCCCTAGCAGCGCATTTCTCAACAAACGATGCCCTGCTGGCAAAACCGTTGGCAGATCAAGCCCTGAGTGGCTTCATGCTGATCGACGGATCGCCAATGCTCATTTCCGCCCGTCCGATCCTCACCTCAGAGAGTAAGGGGCCTGTAGCTGGAGTTCTAATAATGGGTTCCTATCTAAAGCAGGAGGACATACAACGACTGGAACGGAACACTCACCTTACTATCTCGGTCGGGCGAGTGGATGAGCCACATCTAACGCCCGATTTTACCTTTGCCAGAGATCGGCTGATACAGCAACAGACTTTTTTTGTACACGCCTTAGACGACGACACGATCGCAGGCTATGCCCTGTTCCGGGATATCTACGGGAAGCCAGCGCTCGTCTTAAAAGTGGAAATGCCGCGCACGGTCTACCGGCAAGGACAATTGACCTTGTTCTATCTGGCTGCAGCTCTCGGAATCGCCGGCATTGCCTTTGGCGCCGTAGTCAAGGTTCTTTTCGAAAGACTGTTAGTATCCCGTCTCACGGCTCTCGATTCCGGCGTCGCGCGGATTGCGGAAAGCGGCGATCTTTCGGCACGAGTAGCTTGCGGAGGAGACGATGAGCTCACCCACTTTGCGGAAGCCATCAACCGCATGCTCGATTCGCTGCAGCTCTCGCAAGCCGAGAAGCGACAGGCAGAAGACCGTTATCGCATTTTCATGGACAACAGTCCATTGGTTGCCGCCATTAAAGACGAAGCGGGCCGTTACGTTTATGTCAACGAGCCATTCTCCAAAGTGTTTCAAAGCAGTCTTGAGCAAATACGGGGAGGCAATTGCGCCAGATTATTCAGCCCGGAGACCGCTAGCCAGATGGATCAGCACGACCGCGAAGTTCTGTCATGCGGCGAACTGCGGCAGTTTGAAGAAGTCATTCCTACGCCCGATGGCGTGGAGCGCAAGTGGCTATCGTTTCGCTTCCCATTGCCCTCGCAGAGTTCACAGCGCTTTATAGGCTTGCTCTCTCTCGATATAACGGAGCGTGAAAAGGCCGCGAAGGAGTTGAAAGACGCCAAGGATGCCGCCGAGGTCGCTACGCTCGTAAAGAGCCAGTTCTTAAGCAACATTAGTCATGAGATCCGTACTCCGATGAACGGGATCATCGGCCTTACGGATCTTGTTTTGGCAACACCGTTGCACACTGAGCAGCTTGAGCATATCTCGCTCATCAAGTTTTCCGCCGAATCTCTTTTGGCAATTGTGAACGATGTTTTGGACTTTTCAAAACTGGAGGCGGGCAAGCTCGAATTGGAATCAGTGCCGTTCGACTTGCGCAAGGTGCTGGCCAATTGCGCGGCTATGGTCAATGTGCTGGCCAAACGCAAGGGCCTTGAGTTCGTGCTTGATTTGCCCGCGGACCTGCCGAGCCATATCGTGGGAGATGCCACTAGGCTGCGGCAAATTCTGCTCAATCTTATTGGCAACGCCATCAAGTTTACGATCGAAGGAGAAGTCAAGCTTTCCCTTGTTGTGTCACCGAGCCAAGACGGAGGGATAGTCTTGCATTTCACCGTCGCGGATACCGGAGCAGGTATTCCCGAAGATAAAAAACAAATCATCTTTGAAAGATTCTCCCAAGCCGATGCCTCAACAACTCGCCAGTTTGGAGGCACCGGCTTGGGCTTGGCCATTTCAAGCCGGCTGGTTGAAATGATGGCTGGGCGTATTTGGGTTGAGAGCCGAATTGGTGTAGGCAGCGAGTTTCATTTCGCCGTTCTCACCGCAGTCTGCTCTGAGGAAGCCGCGTCATCGGATCTCGTATCGTTGGGTGCCCATTTGCCGGGGGACTCTTCAGCAGATTCTCCGCATAGTCTCAAAATCCTCATTGCCGAAGATAACAAGGTGAACCAAATTGTCATAACGCGGCTGCTCGAGACGCGGGGACACTCTACAGCGATTGTGGACAATGGCCGCAAAGCCCTCCAACTCCTCGAAACAGAAGAATTCGATCTTCTTATCACCGACGTGCAGATGCCCGAGATGGACGGTTACGAGCTAGTAGCCGCCATCCGCAACCGCGAAAGCAGAACGGGAAGGCGATTGCCCATCTTAGGCTTAACTGCACATGGCTTCGCGCAAGACCGCGACAAGTGCCTCGATGCCGGCATGGATGCATATTTGTCGAAACCGGTAAGATCCGAGAATCTTCATCGGAAAATAGCGGAACTCGCCGGTGTGGCAAATGCTACCCGCACTCCCAGCCTCATTTGATCCGTCAGTGCTTTCCTTCGTGACAGGCTAGGCAGCCCGTGGGTCCCCCGGCTTTCTGATGGCAACTCACACAACCTCCCATGGTTTTGACGTTCGTCTCCCGCTTCATCACGTCCATGGTGGATACTTGCCCATGACAGGATTCGCATTTTTCATCCGCATCCAGATGGATACGATGACTGAAGAAAACCCAGCTGGGAATCCTCGCGACTAAAACCCACGGCACATCCTGCTTCAATTTTGCGAAACTCGCCAGCTTTTGTATATCCGCGCTATCTTTGGCCACTGCCACATGACACAGCATGCATTTCGAGGCGGCGGGCAGGGTCATGGCTTCGCCCGGATCAGGATTGCCATGACACTCGGCGCATTTGAGATTCAGCAGCAAGTGTTTCTTATGGTTGAAAGGCACCGGCTGAGAAGGCGAAGCATCCTTGTCGGGCTCCTTCTGCGTACCGCCCAGGCAGCCAGCCAGCAGCAACAGCAGCGCCAGGCGAATCATCAAGTGAGCCCTTGGTGAACCAGAATCTCCTGCACCGCTCTATTGGCTTCGTCAATGGCCTGATTAGTGAAGGCGGCTGCGCCCGCGTCTGAGTTTGCGATCGTCACGCGGCCAAAACGCTTCCGGCCAATCACGTGGGGGCGCTCCTCCGGAGGAACATCCGGATCGGCCAGTGTGTCGTACGTATATGCGTATCCATAAGGCCATCGGTTCACCGTGATGGCAAGAATATCTTCGGCAGGGTCGAAACCACCCGCCTTCAAGATGCGGCTCAGTTGGTCACGAATCTGGAATTCGTGCTGTTCGAAAGTCATGCTGAGCAGTTCCTCCTGCCCAGCCCGGTTCTGTTCTTTTCTGGGAAGTCCTGGTTTATTCGCGTTGCGCATCATGTGCACCAGGATTGGTTCATTCGGCGTCGTCGCTCCTTGATAACCTCCCACAGTGGTGCCGGGATCCAATTCCGTATGTTGGTAATACATGCACGGCCCACTCACACTCGAAATGCCAAGCCTTTGCCAAGCCGTCCAGTTGCGGAGCAGCACATTGGTATACATCATGGGCACCTTCACCGGATAAGCCAGCGCCTCCTTCTGTTTGCTTGGAATCTCCGGCAGCAACGCCGGAATCAACGCGTTGTAGCATGCCAGAATGCAGTAGGTTCCGCGCACTGCACAAGTCTTGCCTTCACGGCGATACGCAATCTTCACTGATGACGCATCCACTGGTTCAGCGGCATGTTGCACACGCACCACGGAACTGCCGAGCCGGATGCGAACACTCGCGCCAGGTACATCAAGGCTCTTGTAATCAGCCCGCGTCTGCACAATGCTATCCATATTTGGATTGCCAGGTATCGCACTCGGAATAAGCTTCGAAACGAGCAGCCGGGCGATGGACGCGTTGCCATCGGGGAAGTGCAGGAAGTAAGAGCCTTCGTTAAATTCTTGAGGCAAATGCAAACCCAGGCCATTAAAACCGGGAGCGCCGTTGCGCGCCGCTTCCCAAGCCGGTATCGTATCTACCCGCTTATTATTGCGCGCGCCCTCACCATAAAAGAACGGCAGGGCGTCTGGCGAAACCTTGGCGCAGTCGCGGAGGAATTCGAGGTGACTGATGCGCTGCAGTTTGGCTATCTTCTCGGCGAGAGTCAAGCCGGCCAAATAGTCCGGGTTCTTGCCATGAACTCGGATTAAATCCCGGCGCGCGGCCTCAGACAGTGGCGCCCTGGCGAAGAAAGAGTTTTGGTGGGGGTTGCCGGTGACTACCTGGTCTTCTCCGAAGTGTTCCTTATCAAAGAAGGTGGCATGGTGCAGATCGTACTTATCGAGCACACGGTTCGCGATCGAGCTGCTGCGAGTGACATCGATTCCCAACTCACTCACCAATGACTTCGCAGCATAACTATACGGATAGGGAGTTGCTATGGCCATCGTGCCGCCATAGCCAATGTACATTCGGCCCGCATGATGAAACTCGTTGCGCTTAGCATGGCCTCCGAAGTCATCGTGATTGTCCAGGATCAAAATACGCTGCTCCGGACCCAGCGCTGTACGGTAGAAGTGCGCCGCTGCCAAGCCTGATATCCCGCCTCCCACAATCACTAAGTCGTACTCTTCCACGATTTCCACGTCGGCCACCGGAAATTCCCGGTACTCTCCGGCGCGAATCCGGCCAAACTCCGCAATGGCGGAAGGGATGTTCCCACGCAATTCAGAGCGCAATGGCGGATAAGCGGCAGCCTCGTCGGTCGATTCATTCTGCGGCGTGCTCGCAATTTCCGCGCCAAGCGCCAGCGAACTTGCCGCAATTCCCAACGCCGCGCCGTTTAGAAAATCGCGCCGCGGGATACTCCGGTTCATGCCTAGTTCTTCGAATTTATCTGCCATGTTGTTGTTTTCCGTCCGGGGGCCCGTTGTGAATTGACAGCATCGATTCGTTTATTGTAGCCTTAACGAAACGCCAACAGGTTACGGCGCTGCTGGAAAAGGCAATTAGTCGCCAAACGGTCTCTTCTCTTGCTTCTTTGCGATTACCCTTATGGATCATCTGACAGATAAACAACTCGGACTCGACAGCCAAATCACCCGCCGTGACCTATTGAACGGAATGGCTGTAGCCCTAGGTTCGGCAGCGCTTCCCGCAAAGTGTTTAGCCGGAGAAGCAGAAGCGCAAGAGACACCGGGCTACTATCCGCCCGCGCTCACAGGCATGCGCGGCAGCCACGATGGTTCTTATGAAGCAGCTCACAAATTGCGCGACACCCACAGTGTCGATTTCGCTTCCTCGGAAGAAACTCACGAGACCTATGACCTGGTAGTGGTGGGAGGCGGAATCAGCGGCTTGGCGGCTGGATACTTCTTCCTCAAAGAAGCAGGCCGCTCTGCGAAGGTGCTGATTCTTGATAACCACGACGATTTTGGCGGCCATGCCAAGCGCAATGAGTTCCGTTATAACGGCCGTCTCCTGCTACTCAATGGCGGAACCTTGAACATTGAGTCGCCTCTCCGCTACAACGCTCCCGCTAAGCAGCTTCTCCACGATGTAGGCATCGATCTTGACCGTTACCAATCGGCCAATCGTAAGAATCGCCAACTTTATTCTTCACTCGGAATGGGAAGTGGCTATTTCTTCGATAAAGAAACGTTCGGTGCTGACCAATTACTTCGTATGGGACGGCGCGGCGGGTTCTCTCCCGAGGTCGCTGCCCATTCGCAGCTTTCCGAGGCTGCAAAAGCAGACTTGCTGCGGCTGTTTGATCCCAAGCAGCCGGATTACATGCCTGGACTCTCCTCCGCCGAAAAGAAAGCGCGCCTGGCCAAGATCAGCTACAACGATTTTCTGCTCAATGTTGCCAAAACTGACAAGCAGATTCCCTGGTTTTTCCAACACGTCCCAGAGGGCTATTTTTGCGTGGGTACCGACGCCACGCCGGCGTTGTTTTGTTGGGAGATGGGCCTCCCTGGTTTTGCCGGTAT
>Ga0302319_10004670_pt1 | contig 28009 bp, 28 predicted proteins | sample Bog_T0_2_FD_203319 | JGI IMG/M metagenome (GOLD analysis project Ga0302319, IMG submission 203319) | Peat permafrost microbial communities from Stordalen Mire near Abisko, Sweden - Bog_T0_2 | ecosystem: Environmental > Terrestrial > Soil > Wetlands > Peat | place: Sweden: Abisko, Stordalen Mire... | reverse complement strand
GAGACGGAGGAGCGGCGACCAGCGCGGAAATGGAATACCCCGAAGGGATCGCACTTGATCCCGCCGGAAATCTCTATATAGCCGATTCTTCTAACAACCGCATACGGAAGGTTTCTGCTCCCGGGATCATCACCACCATCGCGGGCACCAATACATCCGGTTATTCCGGCGACGGAGGCCGGGCGAGCTTAGCGCAGCTTTCCAATCCAGCGGGGGTCGCGCTGGACGCAGTTGGGAATCTCTACGTCGCCGATTCAGGCAATTACGTTATCCGCAAGATTTCGCCGGCTGGAACCATCACCACTGTCGCCGGGACCGGTACCGAGGGATATTCAGGCGATGGCTCCACTGCCACGGCCGCCACATTCTCCTATCTGCGCGGCATAACTTCAGATCTCGCCGGCAACCTGTATGTCGCCGACACTTACAACCAACGCATCCGAAAGATTGCGGTGGGGGGAATCGTCACCACTGTTGCCGGTAACGGTTCGTCTGGTTATTCCGGAGACAGTGGCATGGCCACCAGTGCCCAACTCTCTTATCCGAGCGGCGTCGCCCTGGATACGCTGGGGAACCTTTACATCGCCGACTCGAACAATTTCGTCGTTCGCAAAGTATCGACGCTAGGTGTCATCACGACCGTTGCCGGTAACGGTTCAAATGGCTACTCAGGCGACGGAGGTCCGGCAACCAGCGCTGAAATTTCCTATATCTCCGTCGTCGGCGTGGACGCGTCGGGAAATCTGTACATTGCCGATGACGACAACGGTGTAATTCGGAAGGTCTCAACAGTCGGCACCATGTCTACCATCGCCGGCAACGGGCAGAACGGCTACTCTGGCGACGGCGGACTTGCGTCAGCCGCGGAATTCGGCTATGAAGACGGATTCGCCATCGATGTCGCCGGCAACATGTATTCATCCGATAGCGATAACGGCGCTGTCCGCTTAATGCTCCTGACCACCGACACTCCCCCGTTCGGCGCCGTGGACACGCCAGCCGAAATTTCAAATGTCGCCGGCTCCGTCGCATTCACCGGCTGGTCGATCTCCTCGGCGGGCATTACGTACGTCGATATTTGGCGCGAACCAAATCCCGACGAAGGGGTTAACCTGATCTATGTCGGCATGGCCGATTCCATCAACGGCGCTCGTCCGGACGTCGCCGCAGCCTATCCCAACTCCCCTGAAAACGTCACTGCCGGGTGGGGATTCCTTATGCTGACCAACACGCTTCCCAGTAACAGCGCCGGTTCCGTGGTCGGTAACGGCACTTACGCCATCCACGCTGTTGCGCACGATAAGGGGGGCAGAAGCACCGACTTGGGGGTCAAAACCATCGTCGCCGACAACGCTCACGCCACCGCGCCCTTCGGAGCCATCGATACACCGGCGCAAGGCGCGGTTGCCTCCGGATCGGACTACGTGAATTTTGGCTGGGCGTTGACTCCCGTCGGTAAAATTATTCCCATCAATGGCTCGACTATCTGGGTGTACATAGACGGAGTCGCTGTCGGACATCCGGTCTATGACAATTACCGCAACGACATAGCGACCCTTTTTCCCGACAGCGCAAACTCCAACGGGGCGGTGGGTTATTACCATATCGACACCACTCAGCTCGCCAATGGCGTTCACACCATATCCTGGAGCGTGACCGATAGCACGGGACTAACCAGCGGCATCGGAAGCCGATTCTTTACCGTACAGAACTGACCGGGTGTTATAAACTTGGGGGCGGCACGATCCGAAAATCGCAGCCGTCCCACCATTTTTCGAGATCGCTTAATCCTCTTTATGCGCTGAATGATGCTGACCGCCGCCGGCTCGCTGTGATAAACTTCGCCCCGGAGGTTCCGCAATGCCGATCGTAACCGAACACCCGCACGGTTCGCCCTGCTGGTTTGAACTTGGAACGACAGATCAGGATGCAGCAAAGCAATTTTACAGTCAAATGTTTGGGTGGTCGATTCACGACAATCCCATGGGTCCCGCTGAGGTCTATACAATTTTCCGTCTGAATGGACACGATGCCGGCTCGGCTTACACTTTACCGGCCCGCCTGACAGAGCAAGGCGTGGCGCCGCACTGGGGCATTTATTTCGCCGCGCCGAACGTCGACGAAGACGCGGCCAAGGTTCCCGAACTGGGCGGTTCCCTCGTTCAGAAGCCGTTTGATGTCATGGAGAATGGCCGCATGGCGATCTGCCAGGATCCCGGCGGAGCCACGTTCTCGCTGTGGCAGGCGCAGACGCATATCGGCGTCGGCGTCTTCGGAGACCCCAACTCGGTCTGCTGGGCGGAATTGGCGACCTGGGACACCAGCAAAGCGCGCGACTTCTACACCGGACTGTTCGGGTGGAAAACGAAAGGCGCAGCCAACATGGCCACGTATGTCGAATACACTGTCGACGGGAACTCCTGGCCGTCCGGTGGATTGCTGCCGATGAATGAGCAGTGGGGAAGCATGCCCTCCCACTGGGCGATTTACTTTCTGGTGGAGGATTGCGATGCTGCCGCGGCGAGAGTCAATGAGTTGGGTGGCGCGGCGCGCATGGGACCTTTCGATGCTCCGGGCGTGGGCCGCATCGCAGCCATGGCCGATCCGCAAGGCGCCGCGTTTTACCTGATTACGCTGAAGCAGGCCGCTTGAGCTGAACTACTTAAGTTCCAGAATCTCTTTCTCTTTGCCCTTCGAGGCTACATCCAGTCTCTGGATGTAGCCGTCAGTCATCTTCTGCACTTCATCGAGGGCCCGTCGTTCTTCGTCTTCGCTGATCAGTTTGTCTTTCACTAGCTTCTTTACATGCTCGTTAGCATCGCGGCGAACATTGCGCAGCGCCACCCGGTGTTCTTCGGCAATATGATGCAGCTTCTTCACTAAGTCTTTGCGCCTCTCAGTGGTCAACGGTGGAATCGGAACACGCACCAGCTTGCCGTCGTTGCCGGGATTCAATCCTAAATCGGAACTGCGGATCGCTTTTTCAATCGGCGCGATCTGCGATGTATCCCACGGCTGCACCGTGATCATGGCCGGCTCCGGGACGTGTAGCGTGGCAACTTGGTTCAGCGGGGTGGGGGTGCCGTAGTAGTCCACCCGGATGTTGTCCAGCAGACTGATGGTCGCCCGTCCCGTCCGGATGTTGGACATATCGTGCTGGAAGGCGGCCAGCGCTTTCTCCATCCGGTCCTTGGCGTGGGCTGCTACTTCTTTTGTGTTTTGAAAACCGTGGGCTGTAGCAGTTGCGTTGGGGTCGTTTTTCATAGGTTTTCCTACTTCGACTTTAATGGATTATCGTACCGATGGATTCGCCCATCGACATACGCATTATATTGCCGAATGAGTTCAGATCGAAAACGATGATGGGAAGTTGATTGTCGCGGCACATCGCCACCGCCGAAGCGTCCATCACGGCGAGCGCCTTGGCCAGCACTTCCAGGTAAGTGACTTCCGAGTAGCGGACCGCATCCGTGTACCGCCTGGGATCTTTGTCGTAGACGCCATCCACGCTGGTACCCTTGGCGATCACGTCGGCTTTGATCTCAAGCGCGCGCAAGGTGGCTGCGGTATCGGTAGAGAAATAAGGATTCGACGTGCCGGCCGCGAAAATAACAATCCGCCCCTTCTCCAGATGGCGGATCGCACGGCGGCGGATGTAGGGCTCCGCTACCTGGTGCATCTCGATGGCGGTCATTACGCGGGTCGGAATGCCGGCCTTCTCCAGGGCATCCTGTAAAGCCAAAGCGTTTATAACGGTAGCCAGCATGCCCATATGGTCAGCCGAGACGCGATCCATGTTGCGGGCCGAGGCGGCCACTCCACGAAAGAAATTTCCGCCACCGACTACGAGTCCTATCTGCACCCCGGTCTTCGCCACTTCGGCGATCTCAGCCGCCAGGTCTTTCACGCGTTGCGTATCAATCCCAAAAGAGGCCCCGCCGGCCAAGGCCTCTCCGCTCAGTTTGAGTACGATCCGTCTATAGTGGGGCATACAAAGGCTGATGTGGCGTAGGGCGTTATCGCCTGCGCCTATTCCGACGGCGCCGACGTCTCGGGAGTCTCTTCGATCACAGCCGCGTCGCCCACTTTAAACCGAACAAAACGCGACACCGAGATGTTCTCACCCATCTTGGCGATGTTCTGCTTAATCAGATCGGCGACGGTAGTGGTGTTCTCTTTGATGAAAGGCTGCTCGTACAGGCAGACTTCCTCGTAGAATTTTTGCATGCGGCCCTCCACGATCTTCTCCAGCATTTTTTCGGGCTTGCCCTCTTGCAACGCCCGTCCGCGCTGAATGTCCTTCTCTTTCGCCAGCGCTTCCGGCGTGACATCCTCTTTGCGGATGAACTGCGGGTCGGCGGCGGCGATTTGCATGGCGATGTCTTTCACCATGCCCTGGAACTGATCGGTGCGAGCCACGAAGTCCGATTCGCAGTTCACTTCCACCAGCACGCCCAGTTGCGAGCCGGGGTGAATATAAGTCCCGATGGTTCCTTGGCGAGTGACGCGCGATGCTTTCTTTGAAGCCGAAGTGATGCCGCGCTTGCGGAGAATGATCTCGGCCTCAGGCAGGTTGCCCTTCGCCTCCACCAAAGCGCTTTTACATTCCATCATGCCCGCGCCCGTGCGGTCGCGGAGTTCTTTCACAAGTTTGGCGCTGATTTCCATGAGGTTTCTCTTCCAGTCGTTCTTTATCTTAGCTTTGAGCGGCGAGCGTGGAGGGACGTCCCGTGATCCGGCAACGTCCCTCCAGCATGTTAATCGCGAGTGCTGGCGTGCCCGACTTCTTCGGGAGCCTCGTGGCCCGGTCCCTTGCGGGGCAAAGACATCGACGGCAGGTCTTCGTCCGAGATGCCTTCCGACATCAGTTGATCCAGCTGCTGGGGATCGAACTGCGCATACTCGAGGTTCTCTTCCTGCGGCGTTTCATCGGTAATGATCTTCTCGGCGCTGAAATCATGCTCCGTCGCCAGAGCCCGGCCTTCAATCACGGCGTCTGAAATCTTGTTGGTGAACAGCCGGATCGCTCGCAGAGCATCGTCGTTGCCTGGAATGACGTAATCCACTTCGTCCGGATCGCAGTTGGTATCCACAACGGCCACCACCGGAATCCCGAGCTTGCGGGCTTCCTTCACCGCAATCGCTTCCTTATTCGAATCGATCACGAAGAGAAGATCCGGGACGCCGTTCATGTCCTTGATGCCGGCCAGATTCTGTTGCAGATGCTTGCGCTCCCGCTCCAGACGTCCCACTTCCTTCTTCGCGCGTCCCGCCCAACCGTCGTCGTTGGCCAGGGAATCGAGTTCCTTCAGCCGCTTGATCGACTTTTGAACGGTGGTCATGTTGGTTAACAACCCACCCAACCAGCGCTGATTCACGTAGTACTGGTTGCAGCGAGTGGCCTCTTCGGCGACGGCTTCCTGTGCCTGGCGCTTGGTCCCGACGAAGAGAACGGTTTTGCCCTGCGCTGCCATTTCCCCTACGTAGCGCATTGCGTCTTTGAAGAGCTTGAGCGTCTTCTGAAGATCCACGATGTAAATGCCATTGCGTTCGCCAAAGATGTATTCTTTCATCTTTGGGTTCCAGCGCTTGGTCTGGTGCCCGAAGTGAACGCCCGCTTCGAGCAATTCCTTCATTGAGATTGACGGCAATTTTGCTCCTTGTTGCGTTGGTTAAGGTTTCACCGCGAGTAAACGCACGCACGGCCCAAAGCGGAATTTGTGCGTGCCGTTCACTTCAGCGATGTCGAGATGAGTAACAGGGAGTAAAGGCCGGGAAAACCGGCCCGTACAGGCGAAACACTATCTCTTGGAGAATTGGAACCGCTTGCGCGCGCCCTTCTGACCGTACTTCTTGCGTTCGTGCTCACGCGGATCCCGGGTTAAAAGACCTAACTGCTTTAGCTTGCCGCGCAGTTCCGCATTGAATTCGATTAAAGCGCGCGCGATGCCCAGCCGGGCTGCGCCCGCCTGGCCGTTGTATCCTCCGCCATGGGCGAGGATCAGAACGTCGAATTTCTCCGCCACTTCGGCGGCTAGCAGCGGCTGGCGCACCATCGCCCGCGCCGACTCGCTGGGAAAATATTGCTCGAAAGACCGTCCGTTGACGGTGATCTGGCCCTTGCCGGACCTCAGGAAAATGCGAGCTACCGATGTCTTCCGGCGCCCGGTTCCCAAATGCTGTACTAACGTTGCTGCCAACTCAATTACCTTTCATGCCTATAATTCCAGGGGCACTGGCTGTTGGGCTTGGTGCGGATGCTTGTCGCCGGCGTAAACCTTCAGCTTCCGGTACATCTGCTTGCCAAGCTTGTTTTTGGGGAGCATGCCGGAAACGGCGTCTTCAATCATTCGCGTGGGTCGAGTGGCTCGCACCTTGCGCGCCCCGATCTCAACTAGCCCGCCCGGGTAACCGGTATGATGACGATAGAGTTTTTGCTCGTCTTTGCGGCCGGTCAAACGGACCTTGGCCGCGTTAATGACGATCACGTGATCGCCCGTGTCCAGGAAGGGTGTGTAGGTAGGCTTGTGCTTACCCATCAGCAACAACGCAGCTTTACTGGCCAAGCGGCCAAGAACGGCCTCCTGGGCATCCAGTACATGCCATTGCCGCACGATTTCCCCCTTGGACGGAAATTGGGTGTTCATTTAGACAGACTTCTCCGTTCGGTACTTACAGACACTTAGCTTAGCGAATTTAACACGTTGGTGTCAAACGAGAGAATTGTCCAACGCGGGATGATTCGAAAATAGGCAGTCGTACCTCAACGCCATCCGCCATGGACTCACCGGGCAAATCGTTGTCTTGCCCTCCGGAAGACCTCGACGCGTACAACGCCTTCACGCAACGCTTCTATGACGACCTTGCGCCACGGGGAGCCAGGGTCGGCAAGATCCGCACCAACCTCGCGCGGGCCGAACGCGGTATTTGTTCCGGCCATCCGTCGTTGGCGAGCTACTCTTTGGCGCGGCCAAATCCGGCCGTCGCCCCGAAAACCTGGCCGTGACCGCGACTTTGATGAAGTGGATGATTTGTTGGTGCTGAATTGGTGACTGTTCGACTCACGAAATTAGCGCGCCTTTCGCTGCAAAGCCTCAGGCACTCGCTGGCGGTCAAAACCTTCGTATTGAAAGCTCCAGGTCAACTTCAGCACCTGCGGGATATAGCAGAGCCGGTCGTCGCACGCTTGATACCTTAGCGTTCCTTCCACCGTAAACTTGCCTTCCGCATTGAGCGCCGGCTTCACCTTAGCGTCCGGGCCGATGGTGATGTCGCGGGTCAGGCGAAAGGTGTCCTTATAAACCGGGACCTTTTCTTCTATGGCGGGCAGGAACAGGATCTCGGGTTTCGGATACGCGACATCGTGCGTGGTCCAAGCTTCGGAATCGTTCATCGTCCAGTCGATCGGGATGTAGCCCTCCACTCCCGGCGCATAAACATGCATTTTCGGCTTCAGCGTCAGATCCAGCACCAGCGCAATCCGCTGACCCGTCCGCACGATGGAGTTGCTGGCATAAGCGACAGCGGATAATTGCTTGCCTTGGACCTCAGTCTTGCCGGATTCCGGCATCACCCCGTAACGCTGCACCAGGATATCGGCGGCCGTGTAGCGCTGCTTGAAATCGTCCTCGAAGTACTTGGCGACAATCACACCCTTCTCATCGACGATGTACGTGCCGGGGTAGGGAATACCGAAAACCGGGCTATCTTTCGGCACTTCCTCGTTCAGGATGCCCAACTGGCGGATGACCTTTGAATCCGGATCGGAGAGCAATGGGAAATGAATGCCTTTCCGTTCCGCAAAATCGTGCAGGATCGCCGGGGTGTCATAGCTCAATCCAACGATGGTCAGCCCGAGCTTCTGGAATTCGCCGGCGTTCTGTTGCAGCTCCACGAGCTGCGCTTTGCAGAACGGTCACCAGTCGGCAGAGCGGTACACCACCACGATGGCGCCCTTGGGCCCCAGCAGGCTGGTTAGCGTGCGCGCCTTTCCGTCCTGATCGAGCGCCTGAAAATCCGGCATCTTCGCGCCGATTTCCGGTCCCGTGTGAATGCCTGCGAACGCTGCGAAAGCAAAGGTAATGAGGGCGAAGGGACGTTTAGTCATGCTTTCTTCCAGGGTAGTCTATCTGAAGAGACATGGTGCTTGGCCAAGAGTTTTACGAACGTCCGGCGGTCGAGGTCGCCAAGGACTGCCTGGGCAAGATTCTCGTGCACGGCGAGACGGCCGGACGAATCGTCGAAGTAGAAGCTTACCTGGGAGTGGGCGATTTGGCGGCGCACTCGTCGCGCGGCCTTACGGCGCGCACGCGAGTCATCTTCGGTCCACCGGGTCATGCCTATGTGTACTTCATCTATGGCATGTACGAGTGCCTCAATTTCGTCTGCGAACCCGAAGGTTCGGCTGGCTGCGTTCTGATCCGGGCGCTGGAACCGGTCACCGGGCTGGATCTGATGCGCCAGAGACGGCCAACTGCGAAGCGAGAGCAAGATTTAGCTTGCGGGCCGGGACGTCTGACGCTCGCCATGGGAATCACGCGGGAGTTGAACGGAACCAGCTTAGTGAACGGTCCGCTGCAGGTTCGCTCGCCCGAAACGGACGAGCCGTTCGAGATAGACGTTACGCCCCGCATCGGCATCACCAAGTGCGCCGACTGGCCGTTGAGGTTTCTGATTCGGGGAAACCGCTGTGGGAGAATAAGGAAATCGAACGCTTACTGAGTCGTGGGCTTCTGGCGATTGCCGTTTTCGGGGGAGTGATGGCCCTTTCGGATGAGCCGGAGACGCGCCACCAGTACTCGGAACGAATCAGCCAGACCTACAACTTCGGATTCGGCAAAGGCGACATTTCGACACCCGGGAATGCGGCGGTGGAGGGCGGCGAGTTCCTTCAACCCGGGGCGTTCCCCAAAGCTACCTATTGCGCCCACTGTCACGAAGAAGCGTATAAACAGTGGCGGCAGGCGCTGCACTCGAATTCGTTCCGCACTCCGTTCTATCGAGCCAGTGTCAACATCCTGCCGCGGACCAAAGGGATTGAATTTACGCGCCATTGCGATAGCTGTCATAACCCAATTGGAGTGCTGGCCGGAGCCATGACGCAGAATTCCCAAGTGGACCGCGAGTTCGATGAGGACGGTCTGACCTGCGCCACTTGTCACTCTGTGGTGAAACTTCAGCCGTCGCTCGGGAACGGCAGTTTCGTGATGGGCGTGCCGTCGGTGATGGTGGACGAGCAGGGCAATCGGATTCCGGGCATGGTGCCGTACCAGGACATCATGGATCACCCCAAGCGTCACGCCAAAGCCGTGATGCAGGATTTCTACCGCACGCCGGAGTTTTGCGCGGCGTGTCACAAGGCGAACCTGCCGAGTCAGTTGAACGCTTATAAATGGATTCGCGCTTTTACGTCCTACGATGAATGGCAGGGATCGAAATTTTCGAAGCGCAATCCGCTAGCGTTTTACAGCGCCGATCTTACCACTTGCCAGGGCTGTCACATGCGGCGCGATCCCGCGCCCGCCTCGGAGTATGGCGCGAAAAACGGCACCTTAGCATCGCATCGCTGGCTGGCGGGCAATACCGCGGTGCCCTTCTACTATGGCTTCGACGAGCAACTTCAGAAAACCATCGAGTTTCTTAAATCGGGCAACTACCTGAATGTGGATCTGTTTGGAAACGACGGACCATCGAAGCCGGTCAAGCTGACGCCGAACGAACCGGTTCAGCTAATGGTGGTGATCCAGAACAAGAATATCGGCCATTCATTACTTCCCGAAGTGCGCGATCTCTACGAAGCCTGGGTTGAGTTCGAGTTGAAGGATGCCAACGGGCGTTCGATTTACCACAGCGGGTTCCTGAAGCCGGACGGCATGCTGGAACCAGGAGCGCATAGTTTCACCAATCGGCCAGTGAACAGCGAGGGTGAGTTCGTCGACAACCATAAGGTGTGGACGATTCAGTCGATGGCGTACGATAACACGATCCAGTCGGGCAGATCGGCATTGGTGCGGTATCAAGTTCGGATTCCCGCGGGCGTGAAAGGCCCGCTAACTGCCACCGCGCGTGTGAATTACCGGCATTTGCGGCAGAGCTATTTGAACAACGTTTTTGGTCCTGACCATCCGGCTTATCCGGTGGTGGAGATCGCGGCGCGGACACGGACGTTCAAGTTGGGCGAGAATCCTGCGGAAACGCAAGAGAACCCAGAATGGATGCGCTGGAATAATCTGGGCATTGCTTACCTGGATCAACTGCAATATGACGATGCGATTCGGGCCTTTCAAGAAGTCGTTAAGCGGCGCCCGGATTACGCCGATGGCCACACGAATGTAGGCCTGACGTATATCGAATGGGAGAAGTATTCGGACGCGCGTCCGCAGCTGGAGGCGGCCCTGAAGCTGAGCCCGGACAATGCACGGGCGCTGTATTATCTGGCGCTGGTGGAACGGCGGACAGGCCACTGCGACGAGGAAATCGCCGATCTGGAGAAAGTCGTGCAGCAATACCCTAAGTCGCGCGACGCTCGGCGCGAGCTTGGGATTTCGTATTATCAGCAGCACAAAACCGCTGAAGCGCGAGAACAGTTTGAAGTCTTGCAGGTGATCGATCCGGACGACTTGGCCGCCCATTACAACCTGGCTGTGATCTATCGCCGCTTGGGTTTGAAGGAGAAGGCAGCCGATCAGTCGGCTCTCTTCGCCACCAAGCAAGTGGATCCGGGAGCGCCCACCTATTCGCTCGGCTTCCTGCGTGTCCATCCGGAGATATCGAACGAGAGCGTGCCGTGGCATTTGCATAAGGAGCAGAAGTAATTTGGGCGAGAATCGCCGTCAGTTTATTCGTTCACTCAGCCGCACCGCATTAGTCCTACCGATTGCCGACATCCTCGCGCTGGCGGCTCCGCAACAATTGAAAGGCCCAGTTGAGCGGAGTTACGATGCCAAGCCGAAGGCCGCTCCCAAGGGTCGTAAGTCGCCGATAGAAGGAACTCCGCTGGGCATCAGTTTCGTCGACGTGGTGCATGAGGCGGGGCTCGCGGTTAAAACGATCTACGGAGGCGAACATAAGAACAAGTATCTGCTCGAAACGACCGGATGCGGGCTGGCGTTCTACGATTACGACGAAGACGGATGGCTCGATCTATTTCTGGTGAACGGATGGCGGTTGGAAGGATTCCCGCATGGTCAGGAGCCCCATTGCCATCTGTTCAAAAACAATCGCGACGGCACATTTACGGACGTTACGAAGGGATCGGGGTTGGAGCATAAGACGGGCTGGGGGCAAGCCTGCTGCGTGGGCGACTATAACAACGACGGTCACGACGATCTGTTCGTCACTTACTACGGGCAGAACGCGCTATATCGCAACAACGGCAACGGGACATTTACGGACGTCACCAAGGAAGCAGGTCTAGTGCAGCCGGGTCCGAAGACGCGCTGGAATACCGGATGCACGTTTGTCGATTACGACAAGGACGGCCACCTCGATTTATTCGTCGCGAACTATGTCGATTTCGATTTGAAGACGGCGCCGCCGCCCGAGGCAGGTCCGTGTACGTACAAAGGACTGCTGGTGGCCTGTGGGCCGCCCGGCCTTAAGGGCGCGAAGAATTTCCTTTATCACAACAACGGCAACGGCACATTCAGCGACGTGAGTGAAAAAGCCGGGATCTGGAAGACGGGCGGCACTTACGGGCTAAGCGTGGCGGCATCCGATCTGGATAACGACGGCTGGCCGGATATCTACGTGGCTAACGATTCCAGTACCGCAACGCTATACCAGAATCAGAAGGACGGCACCTTCAAGGACATCGCTGTGGAGGCCGGTGCGGCCTTATCGCCGGAAGGTAAACCGCAAGCGGGAATGGGGGTCTCGATCGGTGACTACAATCGCGACGGCAACCTGGATATCGTGAAAACGAATTTCGCGGGTGACACCGATTCGCTGTATACGAACATCGGAGATGCCACGTTTGAAGACCGCACCTATCCGAGCGGGCTCGGCGTCAACACCCGGCTCCTGGGTTGGGGCGTCGGATTCTTCGACATGGATAATGACGGCTGGCTGGACGTGTTGATGTCCAACGGGCATGTCTATCCAGAGGTCGATAAGTCCAACGCCGATCTGAAGTATGCCGAGCATAAATATCTTTACCGCAACCTGCAGAACGGCAGGTTTGAAGAAGTAACGGAGCAGGGCGGTCCGGGGATTATGGAGAATGCTCCGGCGCGCGGATGTGCGTTTGGCGATTACGACAACGACGGCGACATTGATATTGCGGTGAATTGCGTGAATGCGATTCCGCAATTGCTGCGCTGCGATTCGACGTTGAACCGGAATTGGATCAAGATCAAGCTAGTGGGTACCAAGTCGAACCGCAGCGGAATCGGGAGCCGCGTCTTGGTGACGGCGAAAACGAAGCCGGATGAGCCGAAGGCTCTGGTGCAGATGGATGAGCTACGCAGTGGGGGCAGTTACTTCTCGCAGAATGATTTGCGAATGCACTTTGGGCTCGATCAAGCGACTAAGGTGGACTCGCTGGAGATTCGCTGGCTGAGCGGTCAGGTGGATCGGCTAACCGATTTAGACGCGAACAAGCTTTACGTGATTGAAGAGGGCGGGAAGATTCTGAAGGCAGAGACGTTGACACCGGCGAGGAAGTCGTGAGACTCGCTTTGTTGTTAGCGGCGGCATGTTTGTGCCGCGCCGAGAGTGCGTGTCCTTGGTTGAATGCCGCGACGGCCAGCGGAGTTCTAGGTGGCGAGGTTACCATGACCGTAAAGCCGGGGGCTTGCGAGTTTATACGCGATTATGGATCGAATAGATCGGCCTTACGGATTCAGGTGAACAAGAAGCCAGCGTTTACTCCCGAGAAATGCACAACGCCGAGCACGCCCCTGAAGGGGATCGGAAATGAGGCCGAGGTTTGCGACATTGGCACCTGGATGTCGGGCGGTTGGCGAATGGAATATGTCTTCGGTCACGTACGCGATCTTATGTTCGGTGTGTCCATTAGTTCGAGCGATCGTTCCATGGATGCGGTGATCAGAGAGAAAACGCGGAAGGTCGCCGAACAGGTGGCCGGAAATCTGTATTAGCAAGTAAGCGTCCCCTATTGGTGGTGCTTTAGCACCGTCCGGCTGAACCGAATCGCTCTCATAATCCCTACTTCCCTTACAATTCAATCATTTGCAATGGTCTCACACCTGCCCTATCGCTGGTGTGGAAGTAAGGAGACCATCCATGAAACTCGAAAAGAAGAACAGACTCATCCAGGCGGCCGCCGTTCTGACCACCGCTTTTCTGCTGACCGCAGTTCGGCCCGCTCTGGCGCAAGATTATCCGCCGCCGCCGAGTTTCTCTCCGCAACAGCTGGATAACCTCGTTTCGCGGATCGCCCTGTATCCCGATCCGCTCTTGGCTCAGGTTTTTGCCGCTGCGTCATTCCCGGATCAGATCCCGGACGCCGCTCGCTGGGCGGGCCAGTATCGCAACCTGAATGGCAATGCCTTGGCCGACGCGATGTACCAAGCCAATCTGCCGTTCGATCCGGCCGTGCAGGCGCTGATTCCGTTTCCGTCCGTTCTGGACATGATGGCCCAGGACCCCTCTTGGACCAGCGCGCTCGGAAACGCCGTTCTGGCCGATCGCGGACAGGTGATGGACGCCGTGCAACGGATGCGGCGATCCGCGGAACAGTTCGGCTATTTGCAAAGCAACGCTGAAATGCGCGTCGTCAATGCGGGGCCGGATGTGGAGATCGAACCCGTCGATCCAGGCTTGATTTACGTGCCCGTGTACGATCCGTTTGTGGTGTTTGCCGCGCCTCGTCCCGGCTTCTTCGTCGGCGCCGCGATCGGCTTTGGACCGTGCTACTCCATCGGAGCGTTTGGCGGTTGGGGTTGGGGCGGCGGGTTCAACTGGTACAACCACGCGCTGATCGTTAATCACGTAACCTGGGGACGCACCTGGTATAACCGTGGCGTCTATGTCCATAACTATGGAAACTGGGATCGTGGCGCGTGGCGCAACACGGTGGTGGTGAATCGCAACACATCCGTAAACAACTTTTATCGGGAAGCGCGGCCGAACCCAGTGACGCAGTATCGCGGATTTGAGCGCAACGACCGGCCGCAGTTCGCGAGCAACTACCGTCCGGCTCAGCCGGCTCGGGTGGCGCAGAATCGCGGATTCGAGCGAAACACGTTCCAGCAGCCCCGGAACGAGGTCCATGCCCAAGCAAGTCGTCCGGCGGAGCACGAACAGCATTTATCCGCACCACACAAAAGTGAAGGCGGACACCCCGAGCATGGCGGCCGTCGATAGTCAATGATTCAGCAGCACCCAGGCATAGCGAAGGCCTACCTTACCGGCGAAAACTCGGTCGGGTAGGCCTGGTGTTTATACCTCACCTGATTTGGTATACTCTCTCGCACCGGGCTCGAAAGAAGAATCCGGTTTGGAGGATACCGACCATGAAATACCTTACGTTCACCTTGGCTGCGGGACTTCTCGCCGCCACCTGCCCACTTTTCGCTGGAGTGGCAGCGCCCACTCCCGAACCGAGCACCGCCCTTTTGATCGGGGGAGGCTTAGGGGTGATGATTCTTGTCGCCCGTAAAATTCGAGCCCGCCAGAAGTAAGCCGTGCTTCCGGGGCACGGAATCTCGTATTCTTCGTCGTTTTGGATTGATCACTCCAACGGCGTTAAGGCTGGCCTGTTACTGGCTGCCTTTTTCATTTTTGCGGTCTGGGAAACCTTTCAGCCCCGTAAGGATTTAACGACACCGACGGGCCGCCGATGGGCGAACAATGTCGCTATCAACTTGTTGTTCACCACTCCTTTCGCGGTTTTAATCCGGCTCAGCGGAGTGGTGGTGGCTCTGGCGGTGGCTGGCAGTCCCTTTGGGCTTTTGAATCGGCCGGCTCTACCGTTGTGGATTCGATGCTTGGCGGCGGTGCTGGCGCTCGATCTATTGCGGTACGGGCAGCACTATCTCTACCACGCGATCGCGCCGCTGTGGCGAATTCACCAGGTTCATCACGCCGATCCGGATTTCGATTGGTCTACCAGCTTTCTGTTTCACCCCGCCGAGTTCCTGCTTTCGCAGTGTACCTATTTGCTCGCGATTGCGATTCTAGCGCCGCCGGCGATTGCCGTGCTGGCGCTTGAAGTAATCGTCATCGGGCAAAATATTTTCGTGCATGCGAACGTCGGCCTGCCCTTATGGATCGACCGCGCCTTGCGCCGGGTCATCGTCACGCCGGACATGCATCGCGTCCATCACTCGGACGAATTCGCCGAGCAGAACGCAAATTTCGGCGATGTCTTTCCGTGGTGGGACCGGATTTTCGGGACCTACGTCGCACAACCGGCGGCAGGCCATGAGAGCATGGGCATCGGACTGCGCGAACTTTCCTTAGACAAGGGCTTGAACGTCTGGCAAATGCTCCGTCTTCCGCTTCGCCCCACAGGCTCCCTTGAAGAGTCCCAATCGCCCGATCACGTGCATTCCTGATACAAGGTACAATACCGCTTTGCTGCTCAACTCCGCGAAGAGGTGGTCATGTTCGTACCGTTAACGCCGATCCGATGCCTGCACCGGGCCATGGATTTGTTCGGCCCCAAGGTCGGCATCGTCTGCGGGTCCCGCCAGTTCACCTACCGTGAATTCGGTGAGCGCTCCCAAAAGCTCGCCACCGCACTTATGAAAGAAGGCATTCAGCCCGGCGACCGGGTGGCGTACCTCAGTTTTAATACGAATCAGTTGCTCGAAGGATATTACGGCGTCGTTCAGGCTCGCGCGATTGTGATGCCGTTAAACGTAAGGCTTTCCCCGGTTGAATTGATTAACATCCTAAATCACTCCGGCGCGCGGATGCTGTTGTTCGAAAACGATTTTGCCCCGTTGGTCGAAAAGCTGCGGCCTTGCTGTCCGGCGATACAACGCTACGTGACTCTCGACGCGAAGGTGCCTGCAGCGGACCTGACTTCGGAAGAACTGCTCGACCAAGGCCACACCGAGCGCGCCGATATTTTCCAGATCGACGAAAATTCGGTCGCGGAATTGTTCTACACCAGCGGCAGCACGGGAACTCCCAAAGGCGTTTCACTAACGCATCGCACCCTTTACCTGCATTCCCTCTCCATCGCTGGAATGTTCACGGAACCGGAAAGTATGGTCGATCTGCACACTATCCCGTTGTTCCACGCCAACGGCTGGGGACGGCCGCAAGCGTCGACCATGCTCGGTGTCAAGCAGGTGATGGTGCGAAGATTCGAGCCGACTTTCGTATTCAAGTTGATCCAGGAACATCATGCCACCGACATGAGCCTGGTCCCGACCATGGCCAACGCGCTGCTGAACGCTCCCGACTTGGGGCAGTACAATCTTTCCAGCATGCGCAACGTCATGCTGGGGGGAGCGGCGTCCTCTCCGGAACTGGTAGCGCGGGTCGAGAACGCTTTCAAATGTGACGTCTTCGGAGGATACGGCCTCACCGAGACTGCCCCGGTTCTCACCTCCGCCCGCACTAAGCCCGGTCTTGATTACGGTAGCGACGAGGAGCGCTGGCGGAGGCGCGCCATGGCCGGTTGGCCGGTCCCTGGTGTTGAGGTGCGCGTCGTGGATCTGAACATGAACGATGTCCCGCGCGACATGCAGAGCATCGGGGAAGTGGTGGCCATGGGCGACCACATCATGGAAGGATACTATAAAGAGCCGGAGGTGACCGCAAGTGTCATGACTGGACCCTGGTTCCACACCGGCGACATGGCCGTTTGGGACGAGGAAGGCTTCATCCATATAGTGGACCGGAAGAAGGAAATCATTATCAGCGGCGGGGAGAATATCTCGTCGCTAGAGGTGGAAAAAGCGATTTTCGCGCATCCGGATGTGTATGAATGCGCGGTGGTCGCCGCGCCTCACGAGAAGTGGGGGGAAGTACCGGTAGCGGTGGTAGTACGCAAGCCAGGCTCCGAGCTGACTTCAGACGAACTGATGGTCTTTCTCCAGCAGCGGCTTGGAAAATTTAAGCTGCCCCGAGTGATCGAATTTAGTGAAGATCAGTTGCCCAAGACTGGTACCGGAAAAATCCGAAAGCTTATCCTTCGGGAAAGGTTTTGGGCAGGAAAGGAAAAACGGGTTCAAGGCTGAGGCGGCATTGTAACCCGTAGCGCTCGATTGAGCGTCTAACCCGCATTGAATACACTCGCGTTCATTCTATTTTTAGCGCAAGTCGGGTATCCTGGCGGACAGTTGCCCGGCCAGTATCCAGGCCAATACCCGCCGGGTCAGTATCCGCCCGGACAATATCCCGGTGGCGGTGTCGGCATTCCTATTCCCCAGCGATCAAAGAAGAGTTCCACCGATAGCGGCCAGACAAAGAGTTCTCAAAAATCGCCGGACCACACAGTCGGGGTTGTCAGGAAGCTGGACGACAAGACGATGGAAGTGGAGCTGGAAGACACTCGCATCATCACGTTCGCCCTTACCGATCAGACTGCGCAACCGAAGGACTTGCAGGTTGGTTACACCGTGGATGTCACCTCCAAGCAGGACGATAAGGGGAACTATACCGCCGACACGATCAAAGTGACCAAGAAAGGCTCCGCGCAAACCGGATCGTCGAGTTCCGCCGCGGACGAATCCGCTTCAAACGATTCAGGAACCACGACGCTGAAGGGTCCGAAGTATGATAGCGGCGACGATGGTCCGCCTCAGTTGAAGCGAGGCAAACCGGCGACAAAGCCGCGTTCCGACGATTCCGATGTTGCCGAAAACACGCCGCCTGCTGCAGCCGCAAGCACAACTGATGGAGCCAGCCCCACGCTGTCGCTCGCTCATCCGGCGGAGACCCGCCAAGTCCGTCAGGTAATCTCCCAAGATCCTCGTGAAGCCTTGATCGACCGGGCACGGGATGAGGCCGTTAACTTTATCCAAGGACTGCCCAACTATGTCTGCAACGAGAATACGACTCGCTACGTGAGTGAAGGCCATGTCACGGATTGGCACGCCATCGATGTGGTTTCCCTGGAGCTGGTGTACGAGGGCGGCAAGGAAGATTACCGCAATATACAGATCAACGGAAAGCCTGTGAAGGGAAAAGTAGAAGATACCGGAGCTTGGTCCACCGGCGAGTTTGGCACCATTCTGGTAGATTTGATGTCGCCTTATACCAACGCCAAGTTTCACTACGTAAAGGACACGTCACTGGCGGGATTTTCGGCGTCTCTTTACGACTTTAGCGTCGACCACCAGAATTCCCACTGGCATGTGCAATTCGCATCTCAGTCGATTTTGCCTGCTTATAAAGGCTCCATTTGGGTGGATAAGAAATCGGCGCGAGTGGTGCGGATTGAAATGCAAGCCACGAATATCCCGCACGATTTTCCCGAGGATACAGTGGAAACCGCAGTCGATTATGGATTCATCAGTTTAGGGGCCGAGGAGAAATTCTTCCTGCCGACGCAAGCTGAGATCCTGAGTTGCGAGCGGGGCGCCAATGTTTGCGGGCGCAATGTAATCGAGTTCCGTAATTATCACCGCTTCACGGGCGAGACGAAGATCATATTCGACAAATAAAAGAAGCGAAGGAGCCGCGCCGCTTCAGAAACGCGGCCCCTTTCGGCGATTAAAACGGCCTGGAGGGATACGCCACCAGAGTACCCGGGAATCCCTGCGTAGGATTGACGAAGGGCGATCCGCTCACTTCAACGGGACACGCGCCGGCAGGTATGGAAAGCAAACCAATAGCCGACACGGAGCCATACTCCGCGACATATAAGTACTCGCCTTTGCCTGTTGGGCTCGCGGTTGCGATGCCGCCGGTATGACTAATGGTTCCGCCAGCCGGGTTCTTCAGGACGCTGCTCAGGCAGTTGAACGCCAAGCGCCTTCCGTGGTTTCCAGCTTCGTTGAACCGTAGAGTCGTAATCTGGAGGGAGTCGTTGTTGCTGACATAAAGCGCCGTTCCGTCGGGACTCAACCAGAGATTACTGGCGTCGTTGCCTCCTTCGGCAAAGCTGTAATAATCCTGCTCTCCGAGGGTGCTGTCGGAGTTGATCGGGAAAATATCTACCTGTGTCCCGGTCGCGCTAACCCCTCCGAGCAGCACATACTGGCTGTCCGCACTAAAGTCGATTCCCCCGATCACGGCGGCAGAATCGTAGACTCCCGCCTGAGTCAGGCTGGTGCCGCTGAGAGCGAACGTATAGAGGCCAGGTTCCTCGACGTCAAAGGTGGCGACAACCGTCTTTTGGTCGGGCGAGATATTCACGTCGTTAATGATCCTGGCAACCGGAGTGTTGCTTGCCGGGCTTGCCAGGGTCAGCGAACAATCGGAGTTAATCGCCCACACCCCAATGTTTGAGCTCATCGAGTAGCCTGCGATCAGGACAGTGCCTCGTGTGGCCAGCGCAATACCAGAGTAGTTGCCCATCCCGCTAGGGTCGACGAATTTACCGAGATGTACCGGGGCGCCGAAGTTGGTGGTGTCGAAAGCGGCGATGTCGCTGGTGTTGCCATCGGATATAAACGTGCAGACTTTGCCGCCTACAGCCGCGACCACCTGCTGATTGGTGGCGTAGAACTGAACGCCGACTCCCTCGCCATTGGTGCGGAGCAACGGAGCGCTGGTCAGCGACGATCCGGCTAGTTGGAATACAGCGGCGCTGTTCATCGGTTCTTGATAGACGTTGTTGTTGGTGATCACCACATGGATCGAGCTTGTTTCCTGCGCGGGCAACGCGGCGCAGCAACAGACTGCCGTGGCAAGCGTCGCCATGGCCAGCTGGATCTTAGGAAACCGCAGTTTGTTCATGATAGTTCTCCTTATTTGCTTCTTTGATACGGCAAACCCGTTTGGGCCGCTCGCTTCGGTTACAAGCATGCAGCGCCTTCCTCGTGAACAGCAAGCGATCCGGCACTGATCGCCGAGAAAGCCTGGCTGACTTCGATCTGACCCGAATTCCTGCGAAAAACTGCTTCAAAATGAATGGTTTGGTGAGATTTTATGACCTGGAAAGCAACCGTGATATGATTGCGCGAGTCTAGCTTTCGATGGCGCTAGCATCCGAGAATTCTCGCGGTCCGGTCCGGTTCGGTCGTTTTACATTCGACAGATCGGAGAACCGTCTCTTCAAAAACGGACGCGAGCTTGCTATTCAGGAACAGCCTGCCAAGTTGCTGGGTGTCCTGCTTGAGAACGCGGGTACCGTCGTAACTCGTGAAGAACTTCGAACGCGGCTCTGGCCGGACAAGCAGTTCCTGGAGTTCGATGCGGCGCTCAACACCACGGTTAAGAAGCTCCGGGCCGTCCTGAAGGATGACGCAGCGGCGCCACAGTTTATTCTGACCTTGCCCAAAAAGGGCTACCGCTTTATCGGTGAATTGTCGAGCGAAGCAAAGCCGGATTTGCGGAGGGAAAAGGTGGTTCCAATCTCACTGGAGCTTCCGGACTCGATAAACCCCGCTTTAATGCAACCGGATGAAGCGGCTGGGATTGAATCCGAAAGATGGCGAGCAAGCCATCCCGCTACCTTCTGGGTCCGGCATCGGCGAGTCGCCATGGTCGTGGGTCTCGCGTTATTCGCGGTGGCGGCTACCCTCTTGTTCTTCTCTCGACCCCGCACGCTTCCGGAGTTGGTCGAAAGACAACTCACTTCCAATTCGAGTGAACAGGTTATCGCCGACTCGGCTTTGTCGCCCGACGGCAAGTATCTGGCTTATACCAATTTGCGTCACGTAATGGTTTTGAGCCTGACCGAGCGAGTCACTCATACCCTATCGAATCTCGACCGGTTGCGAGCGTTTCATGTAAGTTGGACGTCGGATTCGGCTCGTTTGCTGGTGACGGGTTATGAAACTCCCGGAGCAACCTCCTCCTTATGGCAAGTCTCCATTCTCGGAAATGAAGATCCACAAAGGACCGCAGAGAATGTGTACGATGCGCGGCAATCTCCGGACGGCAACAATTTAGCGGTCATCCGTGCCGATCGGAACGAGCTTTCAATTCTTTCCTCCTATACGGGCGAAGAACGGAGAAGCTATTCCGGCCGGCGCATGTTCTCGCCCGCATGGTCTCCCGATAGTAGCCGCGTGTGGTTTCTCGAGGATTTGGAGCGTGAGGGGTGGCGCACCCTCCGGTCGCTGTCCGTCCAGCCGAATCAACCTTCTGGTCCGGCGGCCAAATTGCGCGACGTTGCGTCCATTTTGGCGTTGCCGGACTCCCGCATGGCTTACGCGCGTGAAGACGGGATCTACAGCCTTCGAGCGAAGTCCGCTACGGGGCGAATCTACGGGGAGCCCCTGCGGCGTCTCAAAACTGCTTCACCGCTCCGGCTCAGCGCCTCTAGCGATGGCAAAACGATGGCATACGAGAAGGGAGATCCCGGATCGGATGTCTTCGTGGGCGACTTATCCAACGGCAACATGCGCTTGTCGAACACACATCGGCTGACGTTGGACGATGCCCAGGACTACCCGCATGCCTGGACGAAGGACGGCCGTAGCGTGCTGTTCGAATCCGACCGCAGCGGTTCGTGGACACTGTATGCGCAGCCCTTCGATGCGCCGGATCCTAAAGCGCTTACCTCTAGCGAGGCGAGTTCGGTCAAGCCTGTCGCCACGCCCGATGGAAACTCGTTGTTGTACATGGGGTTGCCGCGGCACTCCGGCTCAGGCGCTAGTTCTGAAGCCGTCAAAATCATGCGCATGCCTATTTCCGGCGGCACGCCTGTGGAACTGGTGTCGTCGGGGCACCTAACCGGCTTTCACTGCCCGTCGGAAACCGGGAGGCTTTGCGTAATGGAGGAAAAGATCGGAGCGATGCTGCAATATTCTTACCTGGATCCGGTCCGCGGGAAGATGGGTGCATTTCGTGGCGCGGAGCAAGCGCCGATCGAAATGGATTGGGACCTCTCCCCCGATGGATCGACTGTGGCTCTTCTACCGCGCTCAGGCGAGGACGATCACATTTGGCTGTTCAAAGGCGCCGAGCCCAAGAAGGAGATTCAAATCGTCAATGCCAAGCAGTTGAGAAGTCTGAATTGGTGGGCCGACGGCAAAGGCTTCTTCATGGCCAGCTTTGGAGACGGTGGTCCGCTACTGATGACGGCTCCTCTCAGCGGAAATGCCGCAGTCCTCTCGGATGAGATCCGCAGTGTTCCGAGTTGGGGGATCCCTTCGCCGGACGGCAAGCGTCTGGCCTTTGTCGTTTATTTGGAAAGTCACAAAGCCTGGATGGTGGAAGGCTTTTAGGATAGAGCCGCCGCGGGTGAGAGCGGCGGCTCAATACTAAAACGGCCTGGATGGATACGCTACCAGAGTGACGGGGAACCCAATAGCCGAATTGGTGAACGGCGACCCGCTGACTTCCGCCGGACAACCATTCGCAGGAATCTGAAGCAACGCAACCGCTGATGGATTTCCATACTCGGCGACATAGAGATAACCGCCCTTGCCCGTCCCAGATTCGGTCGCCATCGATCCCGTGTAGTAAATGGTGCCTCCGATCGGATTCTTTAGTATGCTGCTGATGCAGGCGAAAGCTAACCGGTGGCCCGCCGCCGCAGTCTCGGAGAATCTCAGCGTCGTGACCTGGAAACCAACGTTGTTGCTAACATAAAGCACAGTCTCATCGGGACTGAGCCAGACATTATTAGAGTCTGCGCCGCCTCCCGAAGTGAGGTAATAATCCTCTGTGCCCAGCGTGCTGTCGGAATTAATCGGGAATAGATCGATCTCGGTGGAGGCCAAGCTGTAATCGCCAATCAACAAATACTTGCTGTCCTTGGTTATATCAATCCCGGCCGTGTTGCCGGTCGTGTTATAGGATCCCTTTTTGGTCAACGTGGTACCGGTGATGGCGAATGAATCGACCCCGGGAGTGGTCTGGCCAAAAGTGACGATTAGGGTGCTGCCATTAGGAGAGATTGCCAGATCGTTGACGGGCGCCTCCAGCGGATTGTTACTCGCGGCGCTGGACGACGTCAGCGAACAATCGGAGTTGATGGTCCAAACTCCGATATTGACGGAAGCCGAGTAGCCTGCGATCAACAGCGATCCGCGCGCCGCCAGTGCGATGCCGGTGTAAGCGCCAGAACCGGTCAGATCTACGTAGTTCCCAACCAGACGGGGAGCGGCGAAGTTTGTAGTATTAAAAGCGGCAATATCGTCGCTGCCGGGGTCTGAAACGAAAGTGCAGACCGTTGTACCAACGGTCGCCACCGCCTGCTCGTTCGTTCCAAAAAACCCAGTGGAGATGCCCCAACCGGTGGTCGATAAGGCGGTCGAACTGCGCAGAGTCGAACCCGAAAGTTGGAACACCGCGGCGCTATTGGGCGCGCGATAGACATCGTTATCGGTGATCACGACATGGGGCGTGCCAGCGTCTTGAGCGCGCAGAATCCCAGTTCCGCAGGCGAGCAAAGCGGCGCCCATTAAGGTTCGTAGAGTATTGTTCATCGGATTGACCCTCCGCTGCAAGTCGATGGGCCGGAGTAGTTGTTGCCGAAGGTGTACCATCCATTCACCGACGTGGACGGCATGGCGCCTGAGAACCAAGGCAGGAAGGTGAGGTCTTCCGGATGATAGCTATAACCGTTGACCACATATGTTCCGATGCCCAGATCTGAAACGGGATCGCCCACCTCCAGGAGATCGCTGCAGGACCCGCCTGTCTGCGGATTGGACCAGGATGGAACAATATTGTCGACGAACGGATCGTCCGTCGATTCGCCCAATTCGTGGCTCAGGAAAACGATGTCGCCGCCATAGGTGAAGAGTCCCTGATCGAAAAAACCGGCCGACAGATACACCTGCGCCGGATTTCCGAACGCGGTGTGATAACCGGCATATGTGAAATCGGGAGAATACTGTAGGATGTTGTAATTCACGAACATCGGCAGCGTGCTGGTCTGGATGTTCAAGCGGTATAGCAGCACACCCAACTGCCCGTCCCACCAGTTGTAATCGACGTACCCGATGCGGCTGCCTGGACCTGCTTCCGTATAGCCGAAGTAGGCCGGCACTGTTAGCGTTTGTACTGGCATGGGCGTCACCTGGAACCTCACGTGGTAGTTCTTCGCGCTGGTATTAACGTAATTCCAGAAGTTGGCGCGCTGAAACGCATCGATGTACTGCGTGGTTCCAACACTGGCGCCGCCTGGAGCGAAGGCGACATTTTGAAACAAAGGCGATTGCTCAATCAACTGCTCGGTCGATCTGGAGTTCCCGAAAATGGGAGCAGTGGCATCCAGCACCGTGCCGTCGGAGAAGATTAGTTTCAATGGGATCAGGACGGCGGAAACAGTGGTGGTCGCCGACCCGAGTGCTGGATTGGTCCCGAGCATCGTGTAGCTATAGGTGGTCCCGCTGCGGACGAAACTGCCGGACCAGTTCGCCAGAGTTGTACCGGCCAGACCGGCGGCTTCGAGCGAGCTTGGATCGATTCCTCGCGGTGGGATTGCCGCCGAGCCCGCTTGTTGCGGGGAGGTTGGCTTGTGAGTAACGGGGGGCGGCAAACCGATGCCGCCGCCGGATTGCGCCCAGGCACAACCCACAATTGCAAACGTGGCAAATGCCAGCCGAACTGGCATATGAATGTCGATGTTTGAGATTCGCATGCTCCTCCTGATAGGGGCTTCCAGATTATACGGGCAGGGAGGAGCAATTTCAAGAATAGAGCGTATCGGAAAACTCTGCCGCGGAGGCTACGCGTGTGTTACGGAGCTTACGATCATGGCCACAAGATTCCAGGCCACCAGCACAGCAAATAGTAGATTGATGCGCGAGAGGAGCTTCACCTTGCCCATGCGCCAGCAGTAGAATCCTAACAGGAACGCAAGCCCTTTGATGAACAGCAGGCCAGGAAGGACGCCAGGCGACACCGCCATGGCAAAGCGCACAATCGGATTCGCTTCCTGTACGCCATGAACCAGGAAGGCAACGGTCGTAAGAAAGTCCAAAACCTGTAAGTAAGAATACTGCCAGAGCAGTTGATTCATTCCTTCGCCGGGTCCAGCGGCATCGGCGCGATCAGGTAAGGCATTCAACTTATACCCTACAATGAAAGCCTTCATTTCGCCTAGTCTTTGGGTACCATAGATCGCCTTAGAACCGTTACCAACCCATGTAGTACCACGCTAATTCATGGATTCCGGTGCGCCGACCGTTGTTTCAGCAAGTTGTACCCTAACGCCAACGCAACTCCCAGCACGATGGAAACGAGCGGAGCGCCCGCCGCCAGGAGTACAGTAGACGCCATAATGACGGCTGCTAGAAAATAGCGCCACTTCATCGCAGTAATAAAGCCAGCCCGATGACGAGCGTGGCAAGAACCGCGACTAGGGCAGGAGATGCAAACGCACGGGTTAAGGCTGGCCGCTCATGACCCTTCCTGAGCATCTGGCGAATCTCTTTCAATTGAGCACGCGCCAGAGACAACTGCCAGGTATTGCCGGCAAGCTCCAGTGCTTTCAGAGTCTCCTCTTCCGCCCTTCGCAGCGTCCGAATGCGATACAGTAATTCGGCGTATTTAAGCTGCGCGAGGAAGTGCGAACCGTCCAGCCGGATCGCTTCTTCCAGTGCGTCCATCGACCGGTACACGTCGTAGTTCATCGCATACGCCATCCCGAGAACCGTGCGCAGATCGGGCGACTGCGGCTGCTGGCGGCAGGCTTGTTCAAGAATCGCTATATGTTCGCCCAGTCGAACTGGGGAAACCGAGTGGGGATCGCGCCAAGGTAGCAGAAGGCGGGCCGGGCCGAGGGCCACAGCTTCCGACTTTGTCAATTGCATTGGATTCGTCATGGCCTTAGTGCGTGCTCTGTACCTTGATTTCAAATTCGGGATAAGCCAGCGCGCCCATTTCCGGCAGATCGAGGCCTTCCAATTCCGATTTGGCCGAGGTCCGCTGACCGACGATCACGTCCACCAGCATTCCGAAAAGGAAGCTCAACGTAAAAACGAAGCCAATCAGAGTGGCTACGCCAATCAACTGCGCGACCAGTTGCGATGCATCGCCATAGAACAGGCCGGTGACGCTGCCGTTCACGCCGTTCCAAGCGCCGCCATAATTGCTCTTCCCGTCGGCGAACAACCCGACCGAGATAACACCCCACAGACCGCATGTGCCGTGAACCGACACCGCTCCTACCGGATCATCCACCTTCAGCATGCGCTCCACAAAGACGACGGACACGCAGACCAGCACTCCCGCGACCATTCCAATAATGGCCGAGCAGATCGGATTCACGAATCCGCTCGGGGCGGTAATCGCCACCAGGCCCGCCAGGAATCCGTTGCCGGTCATGGAAGCGTCCGGCTTGCCGTACACCATCCACATGTAAAACATCGCCGCCAGCATACCGGTGGCGCTGGCGAGCATCGTGTTCACCGCGATGGAACCGATTCGGAGCGCGCCGTTGCCCGACGCGCCTAAAGTTGAGCCGGGATTGAACCCAAACCATCCGAACGCCAGAATCAAGCAGCCGGTCAAAACCAGCACGATGTCGTGCGCCAAAATCGCGTGTGGTTTGCCGTCACGGCCGAACTTGCCGATACGCGGACCGAGAATAATCGCGATCGCCAGGGCGCTGAGCCCGCCTACCGCATGGACCACGCCGGATCCCGCAAAATCGACGTATCCTTTGCCGAGCCCGAAATTCGTTCCCAACGTCGACAGCCATCCGCCGCCCCATGCCCAGTTTGCAAACAATGGATAAGTAAACGCAGCAAACAGGAACGAAGTCAGCGCAAAACCGGCGAACTTCCAACGCTCCGCAGCCGCGCCGGTCGGGATGGTAGCACCTGTGTCCATGAACACCATCTGGAACAAGAACAGCACCATCACGGCTACATCGTAGTCGCCACGCTGACTGAGGAACATCCCAGTCTGCCCCCACAATCCAAATGGCTTGCCGAAGAGATTCACGGCGAACTCCGAACTGAGTGTAGGAATTCCACCCAGGTTCGCCACGCCGCCCACGCCGCCCATCTGGATCGCAAAGCCGATCACCCAGTACGCGAACATACCGATGCCGTAAACGCCGACGTTCATCATCATGGTGTGATTGGCGTTCTTGGCCCGGCACAAGCCGGTCTCGAGCAACGCGAATCCCAACTGCATGAACATCACCAGATAGCCGCAGAGCAAAGTCCACGCGAAATTAATCGCTATCTTGTTTTGTCCCACCTGGTTCACCAGGTCGGATATCGTAAGACCCTTCCTGGTGTCAGTTACCGTGATATCCCCGGCCGTGCCTGTCAACGATCCGTCCGGGTCGCCCTTGGCCCGTTCTTCCGCTTTCGGCGGCGCCACAGATTTCAGATCGGTGTCGGTAATTGCCACGGGTGCAGGGGCCTTCGTGGGACTAACCGGAGGTGCGCTCTGTGCGGCTGACGCAGCGGTGAAAGCGAGAAGAATCGCGGCGGTGCGATAAAGCGATCTCATCGGTCTGCTCTCCAAATAGCGTTCTTCACGTAGGCTCGATTCACGAATCCGATGATTCCGGCCAGCGAGATAACGATACCGGCGATCACCAATACCAAGCGGCCTGCAACGCTGGTGGTAATAGTCAGGCTCAGTATGCTCAACAGAAGGCCCGTGGCACTTAATAACAGTCCTATTAGTACGCTCATTCGCTTTCCTTAGTCTTCCCGTTGTTCCCAGGGCTTACACTTCCGAAATATCACGATCGAGCCGGCGGCTAGGGCCAGTCCAAGAATGATAAGAATCACATTGCCGCCCAGGCTAAAGCCCGCTGCAGCCAACGTGAAGCCGATCACGAACAGAAGTAGCGCCTGCGCTTGAGTTGGGTTTGCGCCCATGCTCCTGTACCTCCCATTGAAATTCGTCTTGAAACTGGTTCAGCGCCTTGGCTGTGGACCGCGTCGCACTGGGACGCGATTGTATTGCTTCTTTTCTAAAGGGCCGCCTCGCCGCGATCGCCGTTACGGATGCGAACGGCGTCGGCGATGTCCGAGATAAAAATCTTACCATCCCC
>Ga0302319_10004669_pt1 | contig 28015 bp, 23 predicted proteins | sample Bog_T0_2_FD_203319 | JGI IMG/M metagenome (GOLD analysis project Ga0302319, IMG submission 203319) | Peat permafrost microbial communities from Stordalen Mire near Abisko, Sweden - Bog_T0_2 | ecosystem: Environmental > Terrestrial > Soil > Wetlands > Peat | place: Sweden: Abisko, Stordalen Mire... | reverse complement strand
CCCACGATCTTAACGCTCTCCTGGACGCCGCCGAATCCATGTTGTCCCCGCTCGAACTCGACTTCCTCACTGCCACCTTGAGTGAGAAGGGAATTGCCCTCGTTCGTCCCGGCAGCCGCTTCATCGACCCCGCACTCGCCCGCCAGGTATTCGACGTATCCGGCGCCGGAGACACCGTCATCGCCGTGCTCGCCCTCTGTCTCGCATCCGGCCTGAGTCCTGAAACTGCCGTCGAACTCGCCAACACCGCTGCCGGTATCGTCGTCGGCAAGGTCGGCACCGTCCCAGTCGAAAAATACGAGCTCCTGGCTGCGCTCACTCCGAACATCGCTCTCCATGCTGAAGACAAGGTTCTCACCCGTTCCGAGCTCGTGACTCGCGTCGCGCTCTGGAAGCGAAACAACGAACGCGTTGTCTTTACCAACGGATGCTTCGACCTTCTCCACATCGGCCACATCACGGTGCTCGAACAGGCTCGCCGCTTCGGCGATCGCCTTATCGTCGCCATCAACAGCGATGCCTCGGTAAGCGGCCTCAAAGGCCCAACCCGTCCCATCGTCGGCGAGCATGAGCGCGCCCGCGTTCTCGCCGCCCTCGCCGCAGTCGACGCCGTTGTCGTGTTTTCTGAACCAACTCCGCTCGAACTCATCGTCGCAGCGCGACCTGACGTCATCGTCAAAGGCGGAGACTACGGCGTCGACACCGTCGTTGGTGCTCTGGAAGTCCAGTCCTGGGGTGGACAAGTCAAGATCGTCCCCATCGTCGAAGGCTATTCCACGACTCGTCTCATCGCTCGCGGCGCCGGAAAAGAATAGCCGTCGCTTCTCCCGGATTTGCACGTGCCCCTTTCTCAAAAAACAATCCTGAAGTAGAAACTCCCTTCCCTGTTCAGCAAAACTTTGCGCAATTTCTGTTTAGCCGCGCATATCGTTCGACGACAGCTCTCGACAAGGGCCCGTAAATCGTGGGCTTTAAAGAATCCGCAATCCTTCCGTTTCCAATACAGATATCCCTGAAACGGTTCCTGACTTGCAGCACTATTACATCGAGGTCCTCGCCAACCTGGCAGAATTCCCTCCCGCGAACAATTCTCAAAACAGGAGTTCCCACCATGAAGTCGCGCACACTTGTTTTTGTGACCGCCGCCCTGCTCTCCGCCTTGGCCTGTGGGGTTGCTCGAGCAGACAACTTCACCTTCTCCTTCTCCAGCGATCCAACCCTGAGCACGGTTTCCGGTACCGTCACCGGGGAGATCTTCGGCCTTCCCCACAACGGCACCGGGGCTGCCACTGACATCACCGTCACCAGCTACCCTGCTGGCCTCGTCACCTCCGGTTCTTACCCAACGCCGGTCGATATCTTCACCTGGACCGGTGGATTCACCGGCCAGAACAGCTTCACCGTCACCAACGGCGTCATCACCAGCGGTGGGTACTACATCGATGGCGCCAACGGAGACTATGACCAGCTCTATCTCAACGCCTCCATCGGCTACGCCAACGGAACCAACTTCTTTGACATCGGCAGCAACGATTCTCGCTTCGTCTGGAATGACAACGGCATCGGACCCAACGGCATCTCCTATTCAGCGGCCGCAACACCTGAGCCAGGCAGCCTGCTCCTTCTCGGCTCAGGGCTCCTTGGGCTCGCCACTCGACTTCGCAGAAGGGTGAAAGCCTAGCGCGAAGCTGACGCTGAACCTGGGCTGCCAACGCCCCGCTGCTCCAGCTGAAGAACAAAGCCCCGCGCGAGTCAACCATGCTCGTACGGGGCTTTCTGTTTGACACTCACCTTCGGGGACGATGCCAGGCGTAATGCGCCGCGATGTCCCCCATCCAAGACTGATAGGCTGGCTCCGCGGTCAACGCCATCAACCCGGATACAATACGGGGATGGAGTTCTTCACCCAGCGCCGCTGGTCTAAAGTCAAAGCGCGCGCCCCCAAGGCGGCCCGCGCAGCATGAAGAATTTTCTGCGCCTCCTGCGCTATGGGCTCCCGTACTCGCTTGAGTGGTTGCCCGGCGTCGCTCTGTTGGCGGTCGTAGGCCTTCTTGACGCCTTGAGAATGGCTCTCTTCGTGCCGATTCTCGGGGTCGTCCTCAGGCCCGACAATCCCTCCAGCGCGCTTCCGCTGTTTCCCTTTGCTCCCGCACGATGGCAATTCGATGTGCATCACCTGGCTCCCTACTGGATGCACAACGCTTGGACCGTCGTAGCCTTCGCTTTGGTAGGCTCGACCGTCATCAAGGGCATTTGCGATTATCTGGGCACCTACCTGATCAATTACGCCGGGTACGGGATGATTACCGACCTGCGCAATCACCTCTACGAGGCAATCCTCAGCCGCTCCTCGAGCTTCTTTCACAAATACCCTACCGGAAGCATTCTCTCTACCCTCATCAATGACGTCGACAAGGTTCAGACCGCGGTCAGCGCAGTCCTGGGCGAATTTCTGCAACAGCTCTTCACTTTCCTGGCTACAGTCGCATTAGTGATCGCGCTTGGCGGTCGACTCAGTTGGGCGCTCTTGCTCTTCGTACCTGTCGTCATAACCTCCTCGCGCCGCATTGGGCGCTCCGTGCGAACACGAACCCGGAGCGGGCAGGACAAACTCGCCGAGATTCAGAACATTCTGCACGAAACCGTCACAGGCAACCGCATTGTCAAGGCCTTCAATACGGAGTTGTGGGAGATTCTGCGCTTCAAGAAAGCTGCTGCCCGGCTGTTTCGCGCCAACCTTCGCAGCATGCGCATTCAATCAATCAGCTCGCCCCTCATGGACACCATCGGCTCGGTAGCCATCGCCTTGCTCTTGCTGATTGGCCGCAATGAGATTCAGCACGGACGCATGACGGCTGAAGTATTCATTACTTTTATCATCGCGCTTTTCAAACTCTACGATCCGGTTCGCAAGTTCGCCTCTTTTTACAACAGCTTCCAGCAGGCCATGGGTGCCTCGTCCTCCATCTTCGGTTATTTCGATACCAAGGATGACGTCAAGGAACGGCCCCGCGCCGCCACCCTCAAAACATTTCAGCGCTCCATCCAGTTTGAGAATGTAGGCTTCTCGTACTCCACTGAAGAAGGCGAGCATCAGATCCTGCACAATGTCGATCTCGATGTCCGCGCCGGAGAAGTCCTCGCCCTCGTCGGTCCCAGCGGCGCCGGCAAATCAACGCTCGTCAATCTCATTCCGCGTTTCTTTGACGCAACCACCGGCCGCATTCTCATTGACGGCCACAACCTCCGCGACCTCACCCTCGGCTCTCTCCGCCGCCAGGTCGCACAGGTCACGCAGGAAACCATCCTCTTCAATGACACGGTCCGAAACAACATCGCCTACGGCCAGCCGGATGTAAAACTCGCAGTCGTTGAAAAAGCCGCGCAGAATGCTCTCGCCCACGACTTCATCCTCCAGTTGCCGCAGGGATATGACACCGTCATCGGCGAAAAAGGCTTCCGCCTCTCCGGCGGCGAGCGGCAGCGCATGGCCATCGCCCGCGCCATCCTCAAGGACGCGCCCATCCTCATCCTCGATGAAGCCACCTCCGCCCTTGACGCTGAAAGCGAGTCCCTCGTCCAGGCCGCGCTCGCCAATCTCATGCAGGGCCGCACCGTCGTCGTCATCGCCCATCGCCTTTCGACAATTCGTCGCGCCAATCGCATCGCGGTCCTTGAAGACGGCCGCATTACCGCCATCGGCTCTCACGATGAGCTGCTCACGACATCGCCCACCTACCAGCGGCTTTATAATCTCCAATTCATGGACCTGCCCGATCCTCAAGGCAATAACCCGCTCCAGCAGGATCCGCCCCAACTGCATCTGGCGCTCACCACCGGACCACAGGAGTAGCAAGAATGTCGATTTATTCCATGACCGGATTTGCGCGGGTTCAGGTGCGCGTCCACGATCAGCTCTGTTACTCCCTTAGTGTCAAGACCGTGAATCACCGCTTCCTCGACCTCCAACTCCGCTTACCCTCCGGACTCGATGCGCTTGAAACGGAACTCCGCAAAGCCCTCAAGGACAATCTCGTCCGCGGACACGTCGAGCTCTCTCTTTCCGTCGACCGCGCAGCTCAGCAGCACGCCGGTTTCAATCGCGATCTCGTCGCCAGCTATCTCGCCGCCTTCGCTGCCGCCCGCGGAGAATACGGCCTCACTACCGAGCCCGACCTCAACGCAATCCTGCGCTTGCCCGGAGCCTTGCAAGCTGACAATCGCGGCGACGAAGACTTGTCCGCCCTCGCCATAAGCGTGCAGCACGAAATCGGACCCCTCCTCGATCAGCTCAAGATCATGCGCGCCCGCGAAGGCGACGCCCTCGAAGCCATCCTTCTTGCCACCCTTGACCGCCTAACCACCGCCAATGAGGGCGTAGCCGCCCTCCGACCTGAAATCGAGCAGCGCTACCAGGAACGCCTTACCCAACGCCTCCTCAACGCCACCGGACCGGACTTCAATCGACAGCGCCTGCTTGAAGAAGTCGCCGTCCTCGTTGAACGCAGCGACATTGCTGAAGAACTCACCCGCATGTCAACCCACATCGGACACTTCCGTGAGCTGCTCACCACAGGAGGCGAAGTCGGCAAGAAACTCGACTTTCTCCTCCAGGAAATGAACCGCGAAGCCAACACCCTTCTTTCCAAAACCGGAGGAGTAGGAGGGAAGGGAACTCGCATCACCGAACTGGGCCTTGCCATGAAATCCGAAATCGAAAAAGCTCGCGAACAGATCCAGAACGTCGAATAAGCCTGGCTGCTGGCTGCTGAAAGCTGAATAGAGGAACGATACCAACGTGGCTGGAATTCTCTTCATCATCTCCGCGCCTTCCGGTTCAGGCAAAAGCACCCTCGTCAGCGAACTCCGCAAGCAGGTCAGCGGCGTTGACTTCGCCATCTCCTGGACCACGCGCGCCCCTCGCGGTTCTGAAGCAAACGGCCGCGAATATAACTTCACCAGCCGCGAGGAATTTCAGCGCATGCTCGATGCCGGAGTCTTTCTTGAGCACGCCCAGGTCTTCGGCCACTACTATGGCACCGCCCGTCAATCCCTTGAGGAAGCCCGTGCCGCCGGCCACGATCTGCTCCTCGACATCGATGTGCAAGGGGCTGCCCAGGTGCGTGCCAAACTTCCTGAGGCCGTCAGCATTTTCATCATGCCGCCCAATCCCAAGGCTCTCCGCACCCGTCTCCGCAATCGCAGCCGCGCGGAGGGCGTCGTCATCGAGGCAGAGGTTTACCGCCGACTCAGCGAGGCCAGCAAGGAGATTGAGAATTATCGCGAATACGGTTATATTTTGGTCAACGACATCCTCGACCGTGCGGTCGCGCAATTGGAGGCTATTGTCCTCGCTGAGCGTTTCTTTCGCAATGGCGAGGTCATTGCGCATCGTTCCCACAGGGTGTTGGAAGTAGCCGCGGCTTGCCTGCAATCCAATTCGCAGGAGCGGCTCAAGCCCGTGCTGGAGGCGTTTGGCATTTTCGGCAACACCGGCCAGCAGATGTTCAACTTTGACGACGATTCCGATGAGGATGACTCCGATAACGACGACGACAACGACGAGGTTCCCCAATGACCATTGAGACCGGTTTCGATTCCAACTATCGCAAAGTCCTGGTGGCGGCACGCCGCGCTCGCCAACTGCAGAGCGGCTCCCACGCTCTCATCCACACCCAGTCCACCAAGGCTTGCCGCATCGCCCAGGAAGAAATCGACGCCGGCAAAATTGCCTACGTTAAAATCGAATCAGCCGTGGTCAAGCCCCTGGTTGAAGGCCCCGCAATTCCCATTTTGCTCAGCTGATATTCTTTTGCACAATGCCCCGTCTTCGCCAATTCGCACAGGCTGCGATTTGGTCGAAGGCGGCCTGCGAACAGCGGACGGCACCGCATCACTAACCACCATTCGCTTGTCCAGATGTCCCTCGCCCTTAATCCGGTACCCTGTCCACTGTTCACTGTGCACTGTTCTACAATCAACCCATGAGAGTAACCGTGGGCGTGTCCGGTGGCATCGCCGCATACAAAGCGGCGGAACTGGTGCGCGCCCTGCAAAAACAGACCGCTGAGGTTCATGTCGTTATGACCGCTTCGGCCTGCAAATTCATTCAGCCTCTCACCTTCGCCGCACTCACCGGCCACAAGGTCATCACCAGCTTGTGGCAGGACTCCGCAGCCGACGACTCCACCGACAATCAGAACGGTATCGAGCACATCGACGAGGCGCAGTGGACTGAAGCTCTCGTCGTTGCCCCCGCCACTGCCAACATCCTTGCCAAATTCGCGCACGGCATTGCAGACGATTTCCTCACCACCATGTATCTCGCCACCACCGCGCCGGTCCTCGTTGCGCCGGCCATGAACGTGAATATGTGGAATCACCCCGCCACCCAGGCCAACCTTGAAATCCTGCGCCAGCGCGGCGTTCGCGTAGTCGATCCAGGCACCGGCGATCTCGCCTGCGGCATGGTCGGCGCCGGTCGCATGGCTGAGCCCGATGCCATCGCTGAAGTCGTACTCGACGCTCTAGGCCGCCGTCACGATCTAGCCGGCGAAGTTGTGCTCGTTACTGCCGGCGGTACGCGTGAAGCCCTCGACCCCGTCCGCTTCATCGGCAATCGTTCCAGCGGCAAAATGGGATACGCTCTCGCTGAAGCCGCGCAGAGCCGTGGCGCCAAGGTCATTCTCGTCAGTGGCCCCTCGGCTCTCCATCCCCCCGCTCGATGTGAACTCATCAAGGTCATCACCGCTGACCAGATGCGCGCCGCCGTCCTCGACCGCATGAACCAGGCCACGCTCATCATCAAAGCCGCGGCCGTCGCCGATTACCGCCCCGTCAAGGTTGCCGATCAGAAGATCAAACGCAACGGCCCCATCACGCTCGAGCTCACGCCCAACGAAGACATCCTTGCGGAAGTCGTCCGCCGCCGTCGTCCCGGCCAGCTCATCATCGGCTTCGCTGCGGAAACGCAAAACAGCATGGAAAACGGCCGCGCCAAGCTCCTGCGCAAAGGCGCAGATGCCATTGTCGTCAACGATGTCACCGGCGATGGCGTCGGCATTGATGCCGACATGAACGCCGCCACCTTCCTCACCCTCAGCACCTCCATCGAACTGCCCCAGATGCACAAGCGCAAACTCGCTGACCGCATCCTCGACGAGATCGCGACCCTCCGCCGCCCCCGCTCCATGGTTCTCGAAATGGATGACCACGTCGACGAGAGCGCTCGCCCTGAAGTGTCCAAACAAGACCAGATCCTCAACGAGACTGCCCCCATCGCCCAGGCTCGCCGCCAACTAATCGTGGAGTAGCTTTCCGTGCCGCGACAGCTTGACCCCGCAACCCGCGAAGCACTCCTCGCCCGCGTCCGCTTCTACCGCGACCTCGGCCTTACCGAGTTCTACCGCCGACCCGTCGATAATCTGAATCTGGGTGGCCCAGGTCTCGATCTTGAGACCTGGGAAAGCAACGAACCTCAACCACACACACCGGAGGAAAGCCCCATCGCTCCGCGCAAGCCTTTTCCAGCCGCCCCGCAGATAGCTGCGGAGACCCTCCCCGCCAACCGCGCCTCCGCCCTCCAGATCATTCGCGACGAAATCGGCGATTGCACCCGCTGCGCCCTCCACGCTGGCCGCAACAAGCTCGTTTACGGCGACGGCAATCCCGCTGCCCGCCTGATGTTTGTGGGAGAAGGCCCCGGCGCCGATGAAGACGCGCAAGGCATCCCCTTTGTGGGCCGCGCCGGGCAGTTGCTCAACAACATGATCGCCGCCATGGGCCTCCAGCGCCAAGACGTCTATATCGCCAACATCGTCAAGTGCCGCCCTCCCGGCAATCGCACTCCCGAACCGGATGAAGCCAACACCTGCTCGCCGTTCCTCTTCCGACAGATCGACGTAGTCCGCCCTGAAGCGCTCGTAGCACTCGGTGCAACGGCGGCCACCTACCTGCTAGGCCAGCGCCAGCCCCTTGCCGGCCTGCGTGGCCGCGTCCACTCGTTTCGCGGCACAAAGCTCATCGTCACCTATCACCCCGCGTTTCTCCTGCGCGACCCACGTCAGAAAAAAGAAGCATGGGCCGACCTCCAGATCGCCATGCGCGAACTGGGCCTCAAGCCCCCTGCTAAGGCCTAAGCGCGCATATTAAATTCCCGATCAGGTGAAAAGGGAAGCGTGCGAATCAGCAAGTCGACATCAGGAGGCGGAACTATGCCCCGCGCATTGCAGCACCCCAAGAAATCTGCTCCACGGGCCTACTGCATTTCGATATTGATGCGCCATCACTCTTGAAATCTGGTGCAGGTGAGTCAGGTCATGCGCGGCCCACGTCGCCAGCAACTCTGAGAGTGTCACCACGCCTAAAGCCGGATGTTTTCCGCGCCGGTCGAGATCAACGTCCCGCAAATCGAGCGCCCGCAATTCCTTCAGATTCGCATCGCGCAATTCGCCGAATTCTTTGAGGAGCTGTTCCAGCTTCTTTCCTTCGATCCCTCGAATATGCCCCTGGCGATCAAATGGCGCAAACGGACTGCTCTCGCCGCACTCCAGGATGTGCCTTGTTCGCACCATCCAGTCCGTTCGTTCCCCATGCACTAAATGGCCCACAATATCGAAGACCGTCCAGGTCCCCTCGCCCTCGTTGCGCAGTGTCCAAGTCTCCGGCAAATCGCTCAGCAGAGCCGTCAGTGCCGCCGGCGTTCGGCCAAGCAGTGCAACCGTGTCGTGAACGCTTTGCCGCATCGCCCCGGGCCTACGCCTGGTCCTTCCACAGCAGCACGCCCCCCGTGATCCCCGTCTCATTCGAGACAATTGATACATTCGGCGGCGGCGTAAACGTAATCTTCTTCGTGTTTCCTCCACCAATGTAGAGGTGATCCCAGTTGAACGTAGCCTCGGTCTGCTTGATCGCGGCTTTCAATAATTTGTTCCACTGTGCCTTGCCATAGCGATCCAGTCCGCGTCGCCCAATGTAGTCCTCGTAGGTATGCTTGCGCCAAGGATGATGTCCCAGCTCCAGCCCCGGGCACAAATGCCCGTTGGTAAAAAGCGCCGCCCCCATCCCCGTTCCCAGCGTCAGCACCAATTCCACGCCCTCGCCTTTGATGGCGCCATAACCGGCAACATCCGCGTCATTGCCCACGCGCACCGGCTTATGCCACATCTTCTCCAGTTCTTTCTGCAAGGGAAATCCCTTCGCCCAGAGCGGATGCAGATTAAATCCGAGGTGCGTGCATCCGTGCTTGATCACGCCCGGAAACCCAACCGATACGCGATCGAACTTCGGGAGCAGCTTCTTCAGCTTGTCCAGGCCCTTCAGCACTGCGTGCGGCGTCGGAATCTTCGGCGTCGGCACCCGCTGCCGCTCGCTGATCGGTTTCCCATCGGCATCCAGCAGCATGGCCTTCAGCCCCGAGCCCCCAATGTCGATGGCCATTGTGATCGGCGATTTGTGTTTGGTCGAGGCACTCTTCGAGGGTTTTGGCGTGGCGGCAGCGGCGAGAAATGGTTTGGGTGTCATCAGCAATGAATTGTAGCCGCAAACCCCGCGGAGGCGATAGCGCAATAAAGAAGCGCCAGAAGGCCAAGCCCTCTGCCGCTTTCGATTCATTTACAATCCATCGCCTGTCATCCCACTCCTCACTTGGTCGTGCTGGTTTGAAACTCCTCGTTCATCCAGCTCTTCAAAGCGTCCATGCTCTGCGGACGCCCCAGGAAATCCTTCACCAGTTCCGCGGCCGGTTTGCCCGCCCCCGGCTCCAGTACCGCATGCCGATAACGCATCGCCGTTGGTCCATCCAGCAGGTTGCTCTTATCGAATTGCGAAAAGAAATCAATCGCAATCACCTTGTCCAGCAGGTAGGTGTAGTAGTTCGACGCGTATCCGGTCAGGTGCGTGAACGACGCGTAGAAGTGCGCCCCGTCCACCAGCGTATAAGGCAGGAATCGTTCGCTGTCTGTCTTCCACAAAGCATCGAAGTCCACGCTCGCCGGCGTCATGTCGTGCAGCTGTAGCGAGTAGGTCGAATACAGCAACTGCGCTTGCAGCCAGTGCGCTCGTCCGAACGCGCTTGATGCGTTCATCTTCGCAATCAGCGCTGTCGGCAGCCTCTCGCCCGTCTCGTATTGCTTGCCAAACGATTGCAGAATCGTCGCGTCGTGGAACATCTCCTCAAGCATCTGCGAAGGCGATTCCACAAAGTCTCCTTCCACGTTGAATCCACCCGCGCCCGACCATTGTCCCTGGCTGCCCAGAATGTGATGCATCAAGTGCCCGAATTCGTGAAAAAACGTCACCACCTCGTCGTACTCCATCAGCCCCGGATCGCCCGCCTTGCCGCCGGAAAAGTTGCATACCAGCATCCCTTCCGGCATTTGTTTCCCGTGTATCCCAGGTACCACCGGTGCGCTTGAGAACCACTTGTCTTTCCCTTCCCGCGGATGCATGTCCAGATAAATCCGTCCCAGAAGCTTTCCTTCGTTGCCCGGAGCCGAGTCAAACACGTCGAATGTATCCACCGATGTGTCCCACACCGGCACGTCCTTCACAGCCTTGAACTCGACGTGAAACAGCCGCGCCGCGGTCTTCAGGATTCCTGCCTGTACCTGGTCATAGGGGAAATAAGGCCGCACGCTCTGCGCGTCAAACGAGTAGTGTGCGCGGCTGAATTGCTCAAACCAGTAGCCTGCATCTGACTCCGAGATGTTCTTAAGCCCCGGCTGCTGTTGCTGCGCAAACGACAGAAGCATTCCATATTCGCGCGCGGATGCCGAGCGAGAGGCATCGTCCACTTGCCTCAGCATCGCCTGCACATTCGCGGCGGAGCCCATCATCTGATCGGCGGTTCCCAGGTCCGCGTAGCGCGCATAGCCCAGCGTAGTCGCTAATTCCTGGCGCGCCTCCAAGAGATCTTTCAACACCTGCGTGTTCTTCGGAAACGCTCGGTCGCTATAGGCCAGGTACATCCGTCGCCGAAGCTCCGCGCTCTTCGCAAACGTCAGCACCGGATGCACGTCAGGCTGTTCGGTCGTAAGCGTATAAGTCCCATCGGCGCTGGGTTTGTGCAGCGCGATGTAGTCATCCGGCAGTCCGTCAAGCTCCGCCTTCGTCGCCGTGATCTTCAGCGTTCCATCCGCTACATTGCGCCCGAACGTCAACGACAGCGCCGTGATTTTGTCCTGAAGTTCGCGAATCTTCGCGCGCGTCGCATCGTCCTTGTCAACGCCGGAGAGCCGATACTCCAGCAGCGTCCGTTCCAGGTAATGCTTGGTCGCCGCATCATCGCCAGGCAACGGAATCGCCTGCAGCGCTTTGTAGACTTTTTGATTCAGGCTCAAGTCCGTCGTCGCCGAAGAAACAGTCGACGACAGCGCCTGACCCTTGTCGCGAAGTGCAGCCGTGTCGGCCAACGAATACATCAGTCCCGCGTTGTTCCCCGCGATCGCAAGTTCACTCTGTGCGTCGTCGAACGGCCGCAGCGTATTCTCCACCGTCCGCTGTCCCGTCACTGCCAGCACTTTGTCGACGTCAGCTTTTTCAGCCGCAAGCCGCTGGTTCACCCACGCGTCCAGCGCTGCCGGATCTTTTACCGTTACCCACGAATGGAGTGGATCATCAACCGCTCGCTGAGCGGCTTTATCCTGCGCGCCCGCAGAGAATGCGGTCAGAAGAACAGCAAGAAGGGCAACGCCTCTGGTCAATCGCATTGCATGAGTATTTCACCTCTATTCATCTTTCGAAAAGTGCATTGTGATGATCTGCGGAAAATCGTCCTTTCGCCGTTCTTGAGATGCCCGATATCCTCACCGTCCCGCAAGGGCCATCGCATTACACTGAGAGTTGTCCCATGCCTGCCTACTGCGAAGTCGCGCTGCCCGTCCCGCTTGATCGCGCATTCACTTACGCAGTCCCAGAAGGCCAGCATCCCCAGCGTGGCGCCCGCGTCATCGCCCCGTTCAACAACGAGAAGCTCATCGGAATCGTCACCGTCGTCAACATTACAGCTCCGTCCGATCTCAAAATCCGATTCCTCGAAGCCGTCCTCGATGACCAGCCCATTCTCAGCGACAATCTCCTCGCCCTTGCCGAGTGGATGGCCCACTACTACCTCGCGCCCCTGGGCGAAGTGCTGCGCGGCATGTTACCCCTCATGGCTGAAGTCCGCCACACCGTCTACTACCGCATCACGGATCTCGGTCGCGACGCTCTCGCGCAAAGCCACGATGGCGACAATGAGATTCCCACCAACAAAGCCAAAGCCCGTGCCCGTCGGCCCGCAAAACTTTCCGCGGAAGAACATAATCTCGAGCATCGCGTCCTCACCCGCCTCGCTGCCGGCGATGCCATTAAAGTCTCAACCCTCCGCACCGCAACCGGCGCCACGCTTCCTGTCCTCGCCGCTCTCGTCCGTAGAAAATGGATCGTCCGTGAAACCGCTGCCGCTGAGCGCGACGCACGCCGTACAGAGCGTTTTGCAGTCTTGATTCCTGAAGCACGACTGCCCGCGCTCACCGCCAGGCAGCAAGCCATCCTCGCCGAGCTTGCAGCCTGCGGCGGCGAACTTCCTCTCGCTGAACTGCGTCGTCGGGACCTCCCGTCGTCCACCCTGCAAACCCTCGTCCGTCGCAGTCTCGTGCGCATTGACGAGCGTCCCGCTGCCTTCCGCCTCGGCGGCCTTCGTCCCACCGCGTCCCCATTCGCCCTCAACCCTACGCAAATCGACGCCCTCGCCAACCTCGTCCCTGCGCTCGGCCACTTTCAGCCCTTCCTCCTTCATGGCATCACCGGCTCCGGCAAGACCGCGGTCTACCTCGCCGCCATGCAGCACGCTCTTGATCGGGGATTCTCCTCCATCCTGCTCGTCCCGGAAATTGGTCTCACCCCGCAAACCGCCGGCCTGCTTGACGCAGCATTCGGCACCCGCGTTGCCATGCTCCACTCCGCCCTTACCCCGGAAGAGCGAAGCGAGCAGTGGCGTCGCATTCGCAGCGGAGATGCTCCCGTCGTCGTCGGAACGCGCTCTGCCATCTTCGCGCCCGCTCCCAACCTTGGCCTCATCCTCGTTGATGAAGAGCACGACCAGAGCTACAAGCAGGAGGAGACGCCGCGCTACAACGCCCGCGATGTTGCCGTCATGCGTGCCAAGCTTGAAGGGGCCGTCGTCGTACTAGGCTCCGCGACACCTTCTCTGGAAAGTTGGCAGAACTCCGCCGGCGGCAAATATGTCCGCATTGAAATGCGCGACCGAGTCATGAATCGCCCATTGCCTGAAGTCGAACTCATTGACATGCGCCAGGAATTTCAGCAGACCGGTCAGGATCAGCTCTTCTCCCGCGCCCTCGTCCACCAGACCCGCGAAGCGCTCGATCGCGGCGAACAGGCCATCATCCTCCTCAACCGCCGCGGCTATTCATTCGCCGTTATATGCCGTGCCTGCGGTGAAAAACTTGAATGCCAGAACTGCGCTATCTCTCTCACTCACCATAAGCCGCCCGCTGAAGATGCCGGCGTCGCTCGCGAAGGCCAGCGCCTCGAATGCCACTACTGCGGTTTCCGCCGCACCGTCCCCGCCCGCTGTCCCAAATGCGACAGCGAACATCTCTACTACCTCGGAGCAGGTTCGGAACAAGGCGAAGCCCGGCTCGGCGAAATATTTCCCAACGCGCGCATCGGCCGCATGGATCGTGACACCGTCCGCGGCCGCTACGACCTCGAGCGCCTGCTCGCTCGTCTCCACTCCGGCGAAATCAATCTCCTCGTCGGCACCCAGATGATCGCCAAAGGCCACGACATCCACGGCATTACGCTGGTCGGCGTCGTCGGCTGCGATCACGCGCTTTCCATGCCTGACTTCCGCGCCGCCGAACGCGTTTTCCAGTTGATGACCCAGGTCTCAGGCCGCGCAGGTCGCGGCAATCTTCCCGGCCGCGTCGTTGTGCAAACCTATTACCCCGACCACTACGCCATCCTCGCCGCCAGCAAGCATGACTACACAAGCTTCGTTGAGCGTGAACTCAAGTACCGCCGCTGGATGCACTACCCACCCTTCGGCGTCCTCGCCAACGTCCTCATCCAATCGCCAAAATTGGAAGAAGCCGCAGCATGGTCCGCCGAACTCGGCAAATGGTTTCAGCAGGCCGCGACGGAAGGCGTACGCGTCCTCGGCCCGTGCACCGCCCCCATCGCCCGCATCAAGGGCATCTACCGCTTTCACATGATCCTCAAAGCATCCGCGCGCAAGACCCTTAACGCCGCTCTCCGTGCCATGCTTGAACACGCCGACTCCGCCAACATCCCCCGCCGAAATTTGGTTATCGATGTAGACGCCCAGCGCCTGATGTGAACACCTGCGGTGCGGCCAACCGCTCGCTGAAGCCTCACCCCAAGAGCTGTCATCCCGGCGAAGGAGGGATCCGCGGTGGCTTTTCACGTCAATGGGTGAAACTCCGTTTTATGAATGACTGCGGTTGCCTTTCGATGCCCGCGCCAGCAGCCCACACCCCAATCCAGGATGCCTTGCGACTTTTTCCTGTCGCAAGGTTGTCAAACCAGAAATCTCCGGCCACGCACGAATGGCTGCGCAAGCAGCGTCTGCCCCACCGCAGGTGGCAGCGTCTGCCCCACCGCAGGTGGCGGCGTCTGCCCCACGGCAGGTGGTGGTTAGGGAGCTGTTCGGAAAGGATCGAAATGAAAAAAGTGCATCAGCGAGCTGTCGTAGAAAGGCGTCGGCGTAAACGTCAGAAGGAAAATTAAAATCCCCACTACGCCCATAATCCTGCGTCCTCGTCCCAACTCCGCCGCCACGGGAATCTTTGGGTGACGCATCGCCGGGGTCATCAGGAACACGCCCCACAAAATCCAGCCCACCCAGTAGAGCGTTCCTGCCAGGAACAGCGCGAATGGCAGTACGCCGGTGAAAAACTTGTGCACTCTTGGCGAAATGGCATACAAAATGTGCCCGCCATCCAACTGCCCGCCAGGAATCAAATTCAGCGACGTGATGAATAATCCAATCCACCCCGCCACCAGAACCGGGTGAGGAGCGATGTGTTCGAACGACGGCGTTGTCGGATCCCAATGCACCAGCAGCACGTGCAGAATCCGTATGGTCAGAGGCTCGCCGCCAAACCGAACAATTGCCGCCGGAGCGTTCGCCGGCGCGTGATAGCTCAGCGCGAAACCTACTGCCACCGCAATTACGGACGCAACATACCCCGCCAGCGGCCCGTAAACCCCAACATCCATCAGGGCATTTCGCGTCGGAATCCGCGAGCGAATCTGGATCACCGCGCCCGCCGTTCCACTCAGCGTTGGCGCCGGCAATACCCATGGCAGCGTTGCCTTGATCCTGTGCCATCGGCAAGCTATGTAATGTCCAAATTCGTGAATTAACAGAATTCCCAGCAGAGACAAAGAGAAAGCCCAACCGGTTTTGAACATCTCCGGATGATCCGACAGCCAGCCCCACGGCCATAGGTCGCTCTCCCGCACCACCGGCGGCATCCCCTCCACATAGTTCTGCATGAACCGGGCGCCGTTGGCAGTGGTCGTGATCGCGCTGATGCCCAACAGGAGCAGGGGCACGCCATATTCGCGGAAGTACGATCGCGCCACCGGCTTCGACGCGCCCGGCCCTGTACTTCGAGCGGCCGCATCTGCCCCTGAAAACGAATGGCCCGTTTCGCTCTGAGCCGCAGCACCATTCTGCGCCGCGGAAGGAGAACTCGGCCGCGCCGTTTGAGTCACTATTTGGTTGGGGCGCTGTCAGTTTGCAGCGTGTGAAGTTCTTTGCCCGGTTTGAAGCGGACCGCCTTGCCCGGAGTTATGCTTACCTCGGTTCCGGTTCGTGGATTGCGCCCTATACCGGTTTTGCGCGCGCGGACACTGAATACGCCGAATCCGCGCAGTTCAATGCGCTCGCCGGCGGTGAGAGCTTGCTTCAAGCCCTCGAATACCGTATCCACCGCGGATTCTGCCTTCGTGCGCGGCAGCCCCGTGCGCTCGATTACATGATGGACGATGTCCTGCTTAATCAAAGGGGTAACCTCGCGGCCTGACTTGAATGAAATGTACTACGCCTTCCCGACTGATGCTACAGGTTTTGTTCCTTTTGTGGAAGAATGACCATTTTCTCCGGACCCATTTCGTCGCAGACCCCCCTGCAAACTCCTTGGCGCAAGAAATCGCAGCCCATTCAAAATAAATTTCATTTCTGACCACTTAGCGCCATTGTCAAACTGAAAGCTCCTTTCGTAATATGAAGCTGCTCAACCGTTTACCTTTGAGCAATTTTGTACATCGTTTTCCAATTCCCTGTGCTAAGTTCCGGATGCGGGAGGAGCATGTCCATTCAGAGTGACCGTTGGATCCGGGAACAAGCCACCAAGAACCGGATGATCGAACCCTTCAGTGAGAAACAGGTACGCGAAGGAGTTATCTCCTACGGACTCTCTTCTTACGGATACGACCTTCGGGTCTCAGACGAATTCAAGATTTTTACCAATGTGAATAGCGCGATCATCGATCCAAAGGCCTTTGACGAAAGATCGTTTGTCTCCGTTCAAGCCCCCTCTGTGATCGTACCTCCGAACTCATTCGCGTTGGCTCGTTCCATTGAATACTTTCGCATTCCCAGAGATGTACTTACCATCTGCGTTGGAAAGTCAACCTATGCGCGTTGCGGAATCATCGTGAACGTAACGCCATTCGAGCCGGAGTGGGAGGGATTTGTAACACTCGAAATCTCCAATACCACCCCACTGCCTGCAAAGGTTTATGCCAACGAAGGGCTGTGCCAGATTTTGTTCTTCCGCTCCGACGAAGCCTGCGAGATCAGCTATGCGGATCGCAAAGGAAAATACCAGAATCAAATGGGAATCGTGCTACCCAAGCTTTAGAAACTTGGTCGTTCGTCCGTTTGGTTCGTTTGACGGAAGATGTTTTTACGGGTTTCGATGCGAAACCAAGCTCGTTTCGCACGAGGCACGGGGCCAGCTCTCCTGCGTTTGAAACGGGGGGAGCAAATTGTCTTCGATTCATATTACTGAGCCAATCAAGATTGGCTTAATTTCTCTTGAGCCTTTATGGCGCGAGGGTTTCAGTACAATTTTTGATCAACCTGCCTTGGAAGGTGAGACTCCTCTCCACTTCGTTATTGGAACCGCGAAGGAGTTGCTCGCCCACCCCAGCCTCCATTACCTCATCCTTCACATCAGTGCCGCGGAACAAGGCCTTGAAACCTTGGCATCCGTTCGTCGCTGCCATCCATTCATCCGCACCATCGTCGTCGGTCCCGAGACGAATGATGAGCTCATCCTGGAACTGATTATCGCCGGATCTCGAGCGTACCTTGACCACACCACTGACACCAATACCGTGCGCGAGGCCATCCACGCCGTTACATGCGGCTACATCTGGGCTTCGCAGCGACTCCTTTCCAAACTCGTCGACCGGCTGCTCAGGGTCTCGGATTCCACCCTCGCCCCTTCCGACCCTCACTTGACCGAACGCGAGCACCAGGTTCTGCAACTGCTCCTGCTCGCGCGCTCCAACCGGGAAATCGGCACTCAGCTTGGGATTGAAGAGCGCACCGTTAAATCCCACGTCGGCCGCCTCATGCGCAAAACAGGTGCGGAAAACCGCATCGAGCTTTCCATGCGTGCGCTGAATCGGCCCATCGTCCCTCGCTCAAAAACATACCCGCGCCGATCGTATGAGCCTTCGAACCACCCCGCCCTGGACGGTTGGGTTATATGACCCGACCCCCTCAAGCTCGCCCCGTACGCCTGCGAGGCGAGCCCTCGACTAATCCTTCCAGCCATTACCCTCGCCTTTAATCAAACGTGTTACTAAATACCACACTCCCTCTGTACTCTTGTTGGAAATTCAACCATCGCACAAACTCAATTACAGAAACAACGCAGATCTGGGGAAAGGAGTTCCCAGGCAGCGTGTTAACCACGAAGCCTGGGAACTCCTCTTTTTTTCCATTTCTCGATTTCCCCTATCACCAGCCCCCTGCACCTCGCCGCCTGTCCTCCCCAACCCAAAAACCTGACCCCGGCATCAAGAGCGATAACCGCCCATGATCCCCGCGGCGCGTCTAATCTGCGTTACGCTGATTCATGACGTCTCCCGTCGAGAAGGAGCGCTCGGTTTCCCTTGATTGCGTCGGCACTCTATTCACCAGGCGCCCTTTTTGTTTCTGAACTTCAACCATCCGCACCGCAAGGTCCGCGGAATGGAAAGGATTTGAATATGAGAAAGACCCTTACCTCCATTTGCATCTGCTTCGTACTCACCTGCACCGCCTTCGCCGCTTCCTCGCGCGAAGATCTGCAAGCCCGCATCGACGCCGCCAAACTCGTCCTTGACCAGGTCATGGCCGCACAGGACAGCACCGTCCCCATGAACATCCTCCAGCAGGCCACTTGCGTCGGTGTCGTCCCCGGCCTCGTCAAAGGCGCCATCTTCGTCGGTGCCCAGTATGGACAAGGCGTCGTCACCTGCCGCACCGGTCATGGCTGGAGCGCCCCCGTATTCATCCGTATGGCCGGCGGCTCCTTCGGCTTTCAGTTCGGCGGCCAGTCAACTGACCTCGTCCTCGTCGCTGTCAATGACCGCGGGTTCCAGGACCTGCTGAAAAGCAAGTTCAAAATCGGTGGCGATGCCTCCGCTGCCGCCGGCCCCGTTGGCCGAAACGGATCCGCCGCCACCGACTGGAAGATGAATGCCGAACTCCTCAGCTACTCCCGCAACAAAGGCCTCTTCGCCGGCATCGACCTCGACGGAACCAGCGTCTCCCAGAACTCGGACGATACCGAGCTCTATTACGGCCAGCCTCACTCCTTCGAGTCCATCCTCAAAGGCAATGTCGACGTTCCTCCAGGCGCAGTACCATTCGTTCGTGGCGTAGCCCAATACTTTGTTGAAGCCAAGAACCGCAAGTAAACTTCGGAGCTTCAAGAGCCGGCCCGAGGCTGTGCCCGTTCATCGCAGTATTATCGCGATGAGCGGGTATCGCCGCAGTTTCTAGCAAGCGTCCATGGCCCCGTGCATCGTGCTCGCGGCGTTTCAGATCGCGTCGCGTGGTCGGGAAGGCAAAGCCATCAAGCCGGGCAGAAATGGCTGCGCCAGCAGCGTCTGCCCCAGCGCAGGTGTCGGAGGGCTAAACTATTCTTTGCCATCCACCATGCGGGAGAACCTGGAATTCAGGCTTGTCGTTGCCGTCGCGCGCCTTCTTGGGCGCCTGCCGCGCACCCTCGCCCGCCTTTTCGCCAACGCCCTTGCCTCCGCTGTCTATCTTGTCTTTGCTCGCCTCCGCCGCGTCGGCGTCCGCAACCTCGAGTTAGCTCTTCCAGCTCTCTCATCCGAAGCACGAAATGAAATTCTCAAAGGTGTCTATCGCCATCTCGGGTGGCAGCTCGTTGAATTCTGCCGCATGCCCCGCTATACCGCCGAAAATACCCGCAATTGGATTCGCACCGATGGACTCCATCACTACATCGCCGCTCAGGCCCGCGGCAAAGGCGTCCTCATCGTCACCGGCCATCTCGGCGCGTGGGAACTCTCGAGCTTTTATCACTCCTTGATGGGCTACCCCATGGGCATGGTCATACGCCGCCTGGATAACCGCCCGCTCGACAACTACGTCAACCGAATCCGCTGCATGCACGGTAACCGCGTCCTCCACAAAGACGACTTCGGACGCGGCCTCCTCACCGCCATGCACGCTGGCCAAACCGTTGGCATTCTCATGGATACCAATATGACCCCGCCGCAGGGTGCATTCGTGAAATTCTTCGGCATGGAGGCCTGCACCGCCACCGGCCTCGCACACATCGCCCGCAAGACCGGTGCCGCCGTTCTTCCCGGCTTCATGCTCTGGGAGCCCGCAGAACAAAAATACGTCCTCCACTTCGGCCCCGCAATCGACATTCCCCTCACTGAAGACCCTGCCGCCGACATCCTCGCCGCCACCCAGAAATGCACGGACGCCATCGAGTCCTGGGTTCGGCGCTATCCTGACCAGTGGCTCTGGATTCACCGCCGCTGGAAGACCAGGCCCCCAGGCGAGCCTGGATTATATTGATCCCTCCCCCCTTGAGAAAATTTCGCAATGCATCGGTTGTCCCCCTGGCCGGGTGCCCCGCCTTCGCCGATTCGCGTTCTGTGCGAATCGGTTAAGGTGGGATAGACCCATCTATCTACAGTCCTTTATGGTTTCTTACAACCAGCTGTTTCCAGTGTGGGAGTGTCCGGGAGAACGTATGACTCTAGGCGAACTGATTGAAGCGCTCGGTGGCACTCTGGTGCAGGGAAGTCCCGAGATCATCCTTGCCGGTGTGCAGACCTCCAAATCAGCCAACAGTCTCGACCTTGTTTTTGCGGAGGACCCAGTCTCCGCAGCCCAGGCCCTCGCCGGTAACGCCGCGGCGGTCGTCCTCAAGCCCGGGTCCTTCCACCCTGTGACTTCGTCATCCCCCATCGGCGTCGTTGAAGCCAACCATCCCCGCCTTTGGTTTGCGCGCGCCGCCCAACTCCTCAAGCTCACCCCTCCGCTCGCCGGCATCCACTCTACCGCCGCCATCGGCGCTCTCGCCGACCTCGCACAGGACGTCACCATCGGCGCCGGAGCGGTCATTGGCGAATGCGCTTCCATCGGTGCCCGCTCCTGCATTGAAGCAGGAGCAGTCATTGGCCCCTACGTCCGCATTGGCGAGCAATGCCACATCTATCCCCATGCCACGCTCTACCGCGGGACCACCCTTGGCAATCGCGTCATCGTGCACGCCGGCGCAGTCCTCGGTGCAGACGGCTTCGGCTACGTGCGCGACCCCGACACCGCCGCCTATACCCAATTCCCGCAACAAGGCACTTTGCTCATTGAAGACGACGTAGAAATCGGCGCCAACTCCACCATCGATCGCGGCGCGCTCCGCCAAACCCGCATCGGCCGCGGCACCAAGATCGACAACCTCGTCCACATCGGCCATAACTGCCACATCGGCGAAGATGTCATCATCGTTGCCCTCACCGGCATCTCCGGCTCCTGCACCGTGGGCAATGGCGCTGTCATCGCCGGCCAGGTAGGCATCGGCGACCACGCTCACATCGGCCCCGGCGTCATCCTCGGCGGACAAGCCGGCGTGCTCAGCGGCAAAACTATCACCAATCACGGCCTCAAGCCTGGCACCGTCCTCTGGGGCACCCCCGCCCGTCCCCTCAAGCAGGTCCTCCGCGAACTCGCTGTCCTCGCTCGCCTGGCTCGATCCCGAATGACTCCGGAACCTCGTCCCGCGGAGAAAGAAGAATGAAACCTTTCCTTCACTACCTCACGCTTTGGGGTGCTGGCCTTCTTGCCATGCTTTTTCTCATGTCCTACTCAATCAATGCGTTTCTCCTTCCTTTCGCACAACATCGGAATTTCGGCCTGCTCGTTCTCCAACTTGTACTCTCCGGAGTCTTTGCGTACTTCGGGAGTTCGCGCTTTGACTTGTCCCCTGAGGAACCCGGACACAACTTCCGCCAGGTCTTGTCCAGCCGCCCCTTCCGCCGCTGGGCGCTTGCAGCCGCCATCCCCACGATCGTCGCCCTCTACGCCCTTCTTAGCCCCGCCAAGAACTTTTCTTAGCCGACCCCGGGGGATGAAACTCTGGGTGCCCTATCCATCGAGCGTCTCTTGCTCGATGGGTGGGAAAGTGCAAACGCAAACCATCCCCGTCAAGAGCCTTTCTTAGCCGACAGTTACCTGGGCGCCGGTTGCAAGCCATCGTCAACCCGGCAATCCTCCTTGCAGACTTGCCGCATGCGTTTCCGGTGAGATTCCTCTCCGTCCCGCTGCCCGGCTTTCCACGTTCCGCGTAAGAATCGCCAGCCCCCGCGCGCCGTCCATCCCGCTCTCCACCAGCAGTGCATAAGCTTCGTTTAGAAATTCCGGGTGATGCTCAAAATGCTTGGCCGCGGTCTGCACCGTATGCACCACGTGCGCCGCCGAGAATTGTTCGCGATGAAATCCTGCCACCCCAATCAGCAGTCCCCTCACCAGGGCGAACTGTGCCGTCAACAGAGCAAACTCCCTGGTCATGCACGCAGGTTTATCCCCCGCCATCCCCTCGCGGCCAAAAGGAAACCGGCAGCGAAAAATTGTATTTAGAAGATAGTTCTCCAGCACGTGCGGATTCCGAGCGAAATAAGACGCGTACGATCGGTCGTGCGCCAGCGCATAGTGAGCCGCAAGACTTTCCAGCGTCACCCCCGGGCCATTGCCAATGCCCACCGTAAAGGCATTCACGCACTCCAGGAAGCGCGGACTTATATTTGACCGGTGCAGCAGCATTCCCGCCAGCCGCAGCACCACATCCAGTTGCGCCATTCCGTCCGACGGCAAAGTCTCCATCGACCTGCGCAGGGCCCCGATCCCAACCGCCGCTTCAAAGTCCCCGAGAAAGTCCGGAACGCTTCGCTTCAGCCCACCGCGCGCGATCGAATCCAGGCGCCGGCAAAACACTCCTAGAAGAAATAACCGCTGCCACAGTGCGTAGGATCGATTCCGTACCAGCATCACCACCGTGTCTCGTATCTCCCAAAAGAAAGCCGGTGCAGGAATCTCTACGCCGGCAGCTTCGGCTTCAATCTCGGTATGTGAATGCCCTTCGCCTATCCCTCCGGCACTCGCCGATAAATCCGGCTGCGGATTTAGAAGCACCAGCCGCGCCGCCTCAGGGCACGACAACGTAAGCGCCGTTTCGTTCATGTTTCCTACAAAATGCACAATGCGCGGATAGGTGGCGCACGCATGCGAAAGGAACCCCTTACCTAACTCAGTTTGCACACGACACAATCGTTCTCCTGAAAGCAGCGGGCATTGGTTCATGCCATCCATCCGAATCGTCGCAAACGGCTGAGGCTTTGCGCCCTTGCCGCCGTCCGGCTTACGCAATACCGAGGCGTCCAACAGCGATCGCAGCCCCCCGACCGCCAGCCCCTGGTATCGTTCATACGCCGCCTCGTCAATCGGAACACTCCATCCCTTACAGCACGTGTCTTCACATGCTGAGCCGACACAGCGAAACTTTTCACCGTATGTGGGAACAATGCGAGTGGCTCTCAAGGTGCTCCTGGATAGAAATGCAGATGGTCCCCTGCAGGCGAAACGGTGCAACCAGGTAACCCTTCAAGCTTGGTCAATATTGAAGAAATCTAAGAATCTAAATAATTCTACGAATTGCGATTCCCGGAAAGGAAATCCTCCGCTTTCAGCGACCCATCACGGTGCTTCACAAGCATCTGCACCTTGCCTTCCGCCGCATCCAGCTCTTCCTTGCACACAGACGACAACCCAACCCCCTCCTCGAAGAGCTTCAACGACTCCTCAAGAGGAAGGTCGCCCTTCTCCAATTGATCCACGATTGTTTCCAGCTTCTTCAGCGATTCTTCAAAAGACGGCATTCGCTCCACTCCCTGATTCACCCCTTCACCCACTTCACTCTCTCACTTCTTCACTCTCACCCACTTCACTGCCTTAGTCCTTCACTTGCTTGCGGCAGCACGCTCGCAATCACCTCCGCCGCCGCCGTGTAGCGTCCAAATGGCGCGCTCACCTGCACACCCTGCACCATCGGTCGCACCGCCTCCAGCATCTCCTGCGCAATCTTGATGCCTTCTTTCCGCGCCGCGTCCGGCGTTGCGCACTGTGCCATGCGCAGCATGATCTCCTCCGGCATTGATACCCGCAGATCGTTCTTCATGAACTCCGCATTACGCAAGCTCGTCAACGGCCAGATGCCCGCAATTACCGGAATCCGAAACTCCTTGATGCGCTCCAGAAAACTCTCCAGCAGTTTCAAATCAAATACCGGTTGCGTAATCGAGTACTCCGCCCCCGCCTCTACCTTGTACGCAAAGCGCCGCAACTCGTTTTCGATATCCGGCACGCCCGGATTCGCCGCCACGCCAATCGTGAAGTTCGTGCTCGCCCCAATCGCATTGGCGCCAATGTCGAGCCCGTAGTTCAGCCGCCGCACAATATTCACCAACCCGATCGCGTCCACATCAAACACCGCCGTCGCATCGGGATAATTGCCCAGCTTCGGCGGATCGCCCGTCAAACACAAAATATTATGCAGCCCGATGGACGACGCCCCCAGCAGGTCAGACTGGATACTCAAAATGTTCCGGTCGCGGCACGTGTAGTGCAGCACCGTCTCAATCCCCGTGTGCTGCTGAATCTGGATGCAAAGGCTCTGCGCGCTCATTCTTGCCGAAGCCCGCGGCGAGTCCGGCACGTTGATCGCGTGCACGCCCAGCTGCGCCAGCAATTGCGCACCTTCAATTTCCTTTGTGCAGTCGATGCCCCGCGGCGGAACAATCTCAACAAGGGTCACAAAATCGCCCTGCGCTACCAGCGCCCCGATGTGTGACCTCGCTCCCAAAGGGGCTGGCGGGGTCTCCGTAACCAGCTCCGGAGCCGCTCCAGAAGCCACCACCCTCGCCTGTGCATCAATCGCCCGCATGGCCGAACGCATGGCGCGAATATGATTCGGCGTCGTCCCGCAGCAGCCGCCCACCACCTGCGCCCCCGCCGCAATCGCCTTGCGCGCAAAGCTCGCCATGTACTCCGGCGAGCAAAGATAAATGTTCCGCCCTTCCACCGCCCTCGGCATGCCCGCATTCGGCATTGCCGCCAGCGGCAGCGTCGTCGCCGTCCGCATCGCTTCAATCGCGGTCAGCACCGTTGCCGGCCCCGTCGAGCAGTTCACGCCAATCGCGTTCGCGCCCCACTCCGTCAATAACGCCGCCGCCTGTGCGGGAGATGACCCGTCCAGGCAATTGCTTTCGTCGTCCACCGTCACCATGGCCAGCACCGGCAAATCCGGCGCGGTTTCATGAGCCGCGATCAGTGCCTCGTGTGCTTCGTTCAACGCCGGCATCGTTTCAATAATCAGCAGGTCCACGCCTGCCGCCGACAGCGCCGCAATCTGTTCCGCAAACGCCGCCCGCGCCTCGTCCAACCCGGTCTTGCCAAGCGGTTCCAGCCGCACCCCGAGCGGCCCAATTGAGCCGCCTACCCACGCATCCCCCGCCTGCTTGTCCTTCAGGTGCTCCACGGCCTGCCGCGCCATCCGCACCCCGGCGGTGTTTATCTCCGCAACCTTGCCCGCCAGCCCGTGCCGCGCCAGCCGGAAGCGGTTCGCACCAAAGGTGTTGGTCTCCAGAATCTCCGCGCCTGCCTGCAGGTATTCCTCATGGATCGAAAGGATCAGCCCGGGATCAGACAAGTTCAATTCGTCGTAACAGCGATTGATAAAGATACCGCGCGCGTAGAGAACGGTACCCATGGCGCCATCGGCAAGTACGGGACGTTGAGCAAAGATATCGGCAAATTGCGGCATTCTTTAGCCATGCTAAGCCAACAGGCCGCAACCCGTCAGCCGGTCGGCTCGCTTTGTTATACTTCGGGAGTCATAAACAGTGCAGAATCGGTTGCGGAAATGAGCTTTTCCCGTCCGCAATCGCCAACCGCCATCAATTCGTTCTCGTATTTGGCTCAGGCTTGATGCGCGGTAATCTCCGCGCTGTTCCACCGAGGTAAGGGATTTTGAACAAGAGAAGTCTTTGGATGAGCGTCTCCGCGGCGCTGGCAGTTGCGGGCGTGCTCGCAGGTTGTGGCAAGACAACCTATTTTGCTGGTCGTACCCTGCCCCCCAGCGGATTGGTCAATCGCGTTTTGATCGCCGTTCAGAACCCCAGCGCTTTTTCAAAGGGTGCGCTGGTGTTTGTGGATGCTTTCTATGACACTCGAAGTGGGTACTCAGGCACGCCCGCCGGATTCTCCATCTCCGGGTATTCCGCCGCCCTGCCCACCACCATCCAGAACATGCCGGAACAGCAGGCAGGCGCCGTGTACGGATCTGGCGATGGCAGCCTCACCCTGATCAACTACTCCAAGGAAAATGTCACCGGTGCGCAAACCGGCCTGAACGGCCTGTCCTCAAGTGTTTTCATTACGCGCAATCAGTCCTACGTGTTTGCCGCGAGTCAGGCGACCCACGTTCTTACTATCCTTGACCACACAAATGGCAGTTCCTACCCGCTTAGCCTGCCCGGAATCTATCGCGTCAGCGTCAATCCGGGTGGCTCCATGGCCTTGGCATTCGTTCAGAATTCGAACTACGTTTATTACCCTGTCAAGCTCACAGCTGCGCAAACCACCAATTACTCAGGCGGCCCCACCACCTGGCCCAAGGCGGCCATCGATTGCGAGCCGCAAAACGCCCCCGGCTGGTGCCTCTTTCAAGCGCAATCCCCCGACTTCACTGACGCTACTGGAACCAAATATGGAGTGCCGCTGGTCTTTGATCGCCCTGTGAAAGCGGTCTTCTCTGAAGACGGTGGAACGGCCTACATACTCAACTGCGGGCCGGAGTGCGGCGGCAACGTGTCCTCTGTCTCTTCCATGCCGGTCGCACCCATGATCTTCCTTACCGGCCAGCAATCAGGATTGCTGCCTAACAACGGCACGCTCGCTTCTGCCACACTCAACATCCCCGGCGGCGCCAGCAACGCGCTGGTTTCAAGCTCAACCCTTTACATTGTGGGACAGCAGCCCCAGAGGGTTCAGAACCAAACTCTCTTCGCCGGGAACCTCACCGTGGTCAACCTCTCCACCAATACTGCCTCCAGCCCCAATCTCATCAGCGATGGCGCACCCGGCGCTCCCAGCCGTATGCTCCTTGCCGACGACAACACACTCTGGATTGGCATGACCAAGTGCACCAACGGTGTCCGTGCCGCGACTGGTGAGCCCTACGGCTGCCTCACCATGTTCAACACATCTACAAACACCGTCACTCTGCTGGAGCCTTACAACGGCGACCTCACCGGCATTGCCGCCGTCACCAGCCTCCACAAGGTCTATGTGGCCCAGGGCGGCCAGGTCTACATCTACTCCACCAACAACGGGTCCGCGCTTGACAATCAATACGTCACCGTCACCGGGACCGCCTATGACGTTGCCTACATGGATGCGCTTACCGACAACAACAACACCGTCTACTAGAACCACTCCGCATTACCCGCTGCGCCCCATGTAATCGCGGTACTATCCGGATGGCCCATGTCTCGCTTCTGAGACATGGGAGTATATAGACTGAACCCCTCCCCCCACCTCAGTACAATTTCCAAATGAGTTCGAACTCAACCACCGACGTCCTGGCCATCGCCGCCCACCGCGACGACGTAGAACAAACCTGCGGCGGCACCCTCCTCCGCATGGCCGCCCGCGGCCTCCGCACCGCCATCCTCGACCTTACGCAGGGCGAAGCCGGAACCCGCGGCACCGCCGGCGAACGAGCTCAGGAAGCCACTGAAGCAGCCCGCCTCCTCGGTGTTTCCACTCGCCAGGCTCTCGACCTTCCCGACGGCGCAGTCGAAAATACCCTCGAAAATCGTATGAAGATCGCCCACGTTTTGCGCCATCTCCGCCCCCGCGTCGTGATCCTTCCCTATTGGCAGGCGCGCCATCCCGACCACGCCATTACCGCCGCCCTCGGCTATCAAGCCTGCTTCCTCGCGGGTCTCGCAAAAATCGACACGGGCGCTCCACCCCATCGCCCCTTCAAGATCGTCTATGCCAGCCTCTACGCGGACGTCCGTCCCACCTTCATCGTGGACATAACGCCGTTCATTGAACAGCGTCACAGCGCCCTCATGGCGTACCGCTCCCAGTACGCCAACCAACCCGCCGGCAGCGCCTTCTTTGTTCCGGAAGAAGAGATTCGCGAGCGCACCTTTGCCGAAGCCCGCCACTACGGACTCTTGGCAGGGGTCCGCTACGGCGAGCCTTTCGTGCAAAAAGAAGTCGACCTGGTTGACGACCTCACACTTGTGCCCGTTCAGTCCCTCTGACGCAACGTCAAGACCCGGCAGCACACCTGCTTTCAACACCGCGCCCGTCGCAGCTAAGCTTGGGCTATGCGCCGCCGGCGTACTCGGGGATTCGTCGGCAAGTATC